>Ga0123327_1000215_pt1 | contig 54656 bp, 50 predicted proteins | sample BioC13SIPDNA_4_FD_89701 | JGI IMG/M metagenome (GOLD analysis project Ga0123327, IMG submission 89701) | Anaerobic biogas reactor microbial communites from Washington, USA - Biogas_R1_B C13 SIP DNA | ecosystem: Engineered > Bioreactor > Anaerobic > Unclassified | place: Washington, USA...
CACAAAAAGAATATCACTAATGGAATCTGTCAGAACTCGATTGATTTCTTCCGGCATAGATCGATCAAAGCTGCGAAGGCCTGCTTCTACATGAATCAATTGAACCCCCAGTTTTACCGTCACCAATCCGCAGGCGATCGTGCTGTTAACGTCGCCGACAACCAGTACATAATCGGGCTTAAACTCCAGCACCACCGGCTCGAAACGTTTCATCACCTCCGCAGTCTGAACAGCATGCGAACCAGAACCAATTTCCAAATTGATATCAGGCTTTGGAATCTTGAGTTCGTCAAAGAATAAAGCACTCATCTTCTGGTCATAATGCTGGCCCGTGTGAACCAACAGGGTCTGAAATCCACCGTTTTCTTTAAATGCCTTCATAATCGGGGCAATCTTCATAAAATTGGGACGAGCACCACACACGCAGATCACTTTTATCATTTTTGATAACCCCGACATTCGTATTTACATTCAAACCTTTTCATACATCTTACAGAACACCCTCGACGAAATCGCCAGTCGTAACAAGCTTCCATGTGTCTCCCCCGTCATCCGACATCAGGATAACAGGATCATGCGGCTTTGCGCCTCTGCAATCATATCGCCAACCCGCCGGGTCTGTTTTGTCTATTTTATTCCTGTTCAATGTAATTATTTCTGTTGGCCATTTCGCCCGATAGGCGGCTATTTCAGATTGAAGCATCCAATTGGCAAAATACATATAACTCAGAAACAATCGGCCTTTGCGGTCGATGTTTAAATTATGATAATAATTGCTATAATTGGTTTTGAATGGAATGACAAGTTCATTCAGCACTTCCCATGAATGATTTTCCTTCTTGCGGAAATACACAAGAAAATGCTTGCCGGTATGTATAGGCCCCCCATGCCCGGAGGCACGAGCGACAACATGTATCGAATTATTATTCCCGCAAATGAGAGAGACATAGGTAAAGACGTTTTTATATCCGGAATTGACGGACGCTAATCCAATATCCTCCACGTCCGACCATCCAGCAGTACTGTTCGCCGCGAGTGATTTTCGATATTGCAGCGGCCTGTTATGAGCACCTAAGATGACATGTAAATACCCGTCGCGATCAACCGTAATCGCCGGCACGCAATGACGATCAGGGGGATTGCCAGGGTCCCCGGTTGCGCCATACCCCAGCAGAAACGGAGAGGACAGCGTTCGGCTGCTGCGGTTGTAGGTTACTGCATACTGCGGAGTCCCGTTAGATTGACCATCATTTTCCGGATAAACAATATGAATCTTACTGCCTGTTGAGACCGACCAATTTCCACCCCCGGCCTGATAACCACCCATCCAGATAGTAGTAATTACTGTCGAATCGCTGATAATAAGAGTTTGTCCGTTTTTGCTCAGCACATCGAGATGCAGCGTATCTACCGCAGGAGTAGGGTCTGGGTACGGGCGAGACCATCTAAGGACCGCAGGCGGATAATCCGATAGATTCCCAGAATCGTTGAATTCTATACGTGCTTTTCCTTCACCCAGGTACAGGCCTTTCCAAGTCGGCGTTGAACTTACGCAGTAATCCGGAGAATAAAGTAGGCGGGCTTCCCAAGGCGTGTTAGGCCTGTTGTGATAATAATTATTAATAATCGTGTATGCCCATCCGTCACTGTCAAATACGACGCGTTCATCGGTAAAAGGGCCGGTTTGAACCGCATAACGCCAACCTGCAAAAACGCGTCTGGCTGCAGTGTACCAGTTATTTTCTGTCCAGCTATTCCCTGTCAAAGATTGTATGATGTTTCCAACGCGAATCGTTGGTCTATTATTTATGTCGAATGTAACGGTATTCGGCTGATACAAAGGAGAGTAACCGAAAAGTTCCCGTTCGCCTATAAAATATTTATGATGTACGATGGGAAACGTAGCGGGTATTCTAAGTTCAGTACTATTGGCACCGACATTGCGACCACCGACACCGACGCCGGTGGTCCTGCGAGGGGGAGTGCTCTCAGTGGCTGTCGATCCTGCCCCGCCGGAGGTCGAACCGCCCGAAGCGGACGACGCACCCGCATCAGACCCTGACGATGCGGACGGGGCGGACGATGCCACAACAATCGGCTCATTTGTGGCCGACGCAATCGACGCAGCGGACACGGTCGCCGCGCTCCCAACCGCTGGCCTCGTCGAAAATTGCTCAATCATCCCCTGCAAAAACAACTCATTCTCACTGGATAGTAGCGGCTGAATGTCCACATTCGCCCCCCCGGCCAATTTCTCGGCCGACGGAGCAACGCGGCCGCCCGGCGCAGCAACCGGTGCCGACGGCTCAACGACCGCCTCGACCGACGCCGGCCCCGACCAATACGACACCGCCCCCACAAACCCCGCAAAAACAACCAAAAAACCCACGGCCGCCCACTTATAAGCCCGATAATGTTCCATAATAAACCCCCGATAAATCGCCGAATTCACGGTTACACCTAAATTATACAGAATAAAATCGAACCCCGTTCGTTTTAAACCAATTCATAATCAAGAATTCAAAATTCGAAATTAATCCTACCTGTGCCCTCTGCGGCAAGATATCTGAAATCTGAAACAGGAAATCGGAAATTTGAAATAGAAAATAATAAACACACTCCGTTCCTGTCGGTTGCGCCCACGGCACAATCGTTCCCCCAAAAACTTCTATTATAACAACTTATCCGAACGCGGACAATCGCCAACTTCCTCTTGTCAAATCGACCTTAACCACCATATCGGCAGACAGTTAGCCCCATGTTAACGGCATTCTCGAATCCCCGTCTTTTTGCCGAGTTGCCCCGCACCGACACCCGCCGGATAAGACATAAGCCTTTCCAGATAAACAACAAAGAGAATACCGGAAAAATAGCCACGCGAGGGCATATAAAGGGTAAAAGAGGACAAAAACTTACCAATACACGATTCCAACCTGTGACCTCAAGGGCCCTTTCACGTTCAAAAGCAATAATAAACAGAACATAAACATATTAATTAAAGTGATTTACAGCTTGTCCCATAAGCGGCCATCGGAGTGAAGCAATGTTTCAGATTGGCTGGGGCCGCTGCTTCCGGCAGGATATACAATGGGACGTCCGCCCTCCGATTGCCAGGAATCCAGCACCGGCATCAAATACTCCCATGAGGTCAGGATGCTGTCATGGCGATCAAACAAGGTCTGGTCGCCCAGCATCGCATCCAACAACAGCCGCTGATAGGCCTCCGGCATCTTGACGCCGAAGACCTGCTGATAATCCACGGTCATCTCAAGGGTACTCATACAGAGCTTGGATCCGGGCCGTTTGGCCTGCAAACTCAAGTACATCCCCTCCTCCGGCTGGATCTGAAAACGCAGCACATTGGGCGGCATATCCTCAAGCCCGGCCGTCATAAACATCGAATGCGGCACATGCCTGAAGGTAATGGCGATCTCGGTCAGTCGCCGAGCCAGCCGCTTGCCGGTGCGCAAATAGAACGGAACCCCCTTCCATCGCCAATTATCGACATACAGCTTGGCCGCCACATACGTCTCGGTCGCAGAATCGGCCGCCACACCCTCTTCTTCCAGGTAGCCCCGCACGGCCTTGCCGTCCACCTGTCCCGGTCCATACTGACCCCGGATAAATGAGCTTTCCGCATCTTCCGGCGTAAGCGGACGCAATCCCCTCAGGAGTTTGACCTTCTCGTCACGCACACGGTCGGCCTCAAACGACACCGGCGGCTCCATCGCCACCAGCGCCAGCATCTGCAAAATATGGTTCTGGAACATATCTCGCAACGCGCCGCTCTTATCGTAATAATTGGCGCGATGCTCCACGCCAAGCGTCTCGGCGATGGTAATCTGAATATGGTCGATATAATTGCGATTCCAGACCGGCTCAAACAAACTGTTGGCAAACCGAAAAATCAGCAGGTTCTGCACGGTCTCTTTGCCCAGATAATGATCGATCCGATAGATCTGCGACTCCTGAAAATGGCGCCCCAACAGACGATCCAGCTCTTTTGCACTGTCAAGATCGCGTCCAAAGGGCTTTTCAACCACCAGCCGCACCTGCTCAAACCGCCCTGTGGCTGCCGGGCAATTCAGCTTTAACGCGCCCAGCTTGTCGGCAATCTCCCCATACAATACCGGCGGCACCGACAAATAGAAGATTCTCGCCCCTTCAACATCATAGGCCGCATCCAATTCCTTCATCTTGGCACACAACCGCTCATACAACCCTTTGTCACTGTAATCCCCGGCTGTATAATAAAGATGCTTTAAAAACGTCTCCAGCATCTCGCCGTCGGGATTGTCCAGTGTCTCATTGAGTGACTGGCGAACTTTGTCGCGAAACGCCTCATCGGAAAACTCCGTCCGCCCACAGCCGAGACTATAGAACCGCCGGCTCATCAAATCGCGACGAAACAACTCGTATAAGCCGGCATACAGCTTGCGATGCGCCAAGTCGCCCGACGCGCCGAACACCACAAACGCGCACGGCCCGGCTGCCGCCTCCACGCACAGCATTTCCTGATGTTCCAAAATCGCTTCAATCCGCTTCATAATATCCGCTCGGATAGGGACACAAAAAAAGCCCTGAGATTCTCGACGAACCCCAGGGCCAATCCTACTCCATTAGTCTTCTACCGGTTCAAAATCGTCCTTGCCGGCTCCGCAATCCGGACAGCACCAACTGTCCGGCACGTCTTCAAACGCTGTTCCCGGCTCGACTCCGTTATCCGGATCCCCCTGCGCGGGGTCATAAATATAACCGCACAATACACAACGATACTTCTTCATTTGTGTCTCCCAAAAAAATATAATCGGTTCATTACGCTTTTGCCTATTATCGCCGTCCGGCCGCGAAGGTCAACCCCTTGCCGTCATTATTCAATAAGAATCCGCACGGCCTGTTCCGGTTCAACTCGGAACGCCGAGCCTTTGCCCTCAAAAAAACCGTGCGCCTCGATCAAATGCACGTTCAAATCTGTCCAGGACAGCGTCTGGCCTGTCGCGGGCCGCTCGGCAATGATGATGCGCTTATCAAAATGCCCCGTATGCCCCCACGGGCACACCAGTATCCCCTTGTATTCTTCGCTCATCACCCGCATCGCCCCGCCGTCGGCGTCCACCCACGTCCCAAGCCCCTGTTTGGCCGTCTCGGTCAGCTCACGCATCCGCTGCGCCAGCATGGCGGCATTGACTCCGCGCTCGCGCAGCGTCGCAGCGTCGGCCTCAATGACCTCAAAAACGCTCCGCTGGTCGTCCCCCATAAATCCGCCCGCCACCAGCGCCGACGACCGGAGCATTTCATCGAGCTTTTTATCTTGCGGCGACATCTTCATCGTGGCCTCAATGTTAAGTGTTAAATGTCAAACAGCATTATACATTATGCAAATTTGTCGTAATAAATCTTGTCTTCCGGCATACCGAGCGAGGTAAAGACCTTGGCCGCCGCGTCTATCATCCCCGGACTGCCGCACAAATAGCCTTCATACCCGCTCAAGACTTTGAACCGTCGCTTCACGGCCTCGGTCACCAGCCCGGTTTCGTCTTCCCAGCCGTCGCCTTCTTCGGGCCGCGAGACCACCGGCACAAACGTAAAATTCGGCAGGGCCTTTTCAAAACCTTTCATCTGTTCAGCCAAACACAGATCGCGTATGGTATTGCCGCCGAAGAAATACACCGCCTCGCGCAAGTTGTTCGTCTTCTGCATAAAATGCAAAATGGACACAAACGGCGCCATCCCGCTGCCCCCGGCCACAAACACCATCGGCGCCTCGGTCTTACTGAGCCGAAACTCCCCATACGGTCCGTTCAGCCTGACCGCATCGCCTTTCTTCAGGTGCTCAAAACACCACGTCGTGCAAATCCCGTTCGGCACGCGCCGGATGATCAGGTCGATGACGCCCTTGTCTTCCGGATCCGACGAAATCGAGTACGCCCGATACACCTCTTCGCTGTTGCCCTTGTACTTGGGACACAGCAACTGCACATACTGGCCGGGGATATAGTCCATCGCCTTCGGCTCGGTCAACTCAAACCGAAACCGCTTCATATCATACGTCAAATCTTCAATGTCAGCGCACCGAGCCGTGTACTCCCGCACATTGAACAGCTCTTCGGGTATCTCAATGGCCAGATCGTTTCGCACCTTGACCTGACACGACAGGCGCACATTGCCGTCGATCTCTTCTTTGGTCAGAAACGGCGTCTCCGTCGGCAGCAGCAATCCACCGCCCTCGCGCACCGTCACCTTGCACACGCCGCAGGTACCGCGTCCACCGCAGGCGCTGGGAATGAAAATCTTCTGCTCCGTCAGCGCTGACAGCAGCGGCTTGCCGCCCTGCACGGTGATATCCCGCTCTTGGTTGATCGTTATTTTGCACTGGCCGTAGTTGGCGATAAACCGTTCGGCAATCACCAGCAGCAGCGCCAGTCCCGCCGCAATCGAACTGACAATCAAAACTGTAATCAAGATGTCCGTCAATGCGTTTCCCTTTAGCTCAATACGCCCGTGAACCCCACAAATGCCAACGCCATCAGCCCGGCGATAATCAGCGTAATCCCCGGCCCGCGCAAGCCCTCCGGCACACGCGACTCGTTGAGCCGCTGCCGAATGCCCGCCATCGCCAGAATCGCCAACAGCCACCCGACCCCGCTGCCGAAGCCGTAGCCGATGGTAACGATAAACGAATGCTCCCGAATCACCATAAACAGCGATGTGCCGAGAATCGCGCAGTTGACCGTAATCAATGGCAGAAAAATCCCCAGCGTCTGGTACAACTTCGGCGAATAGCGATCAACCACCATCTCCACAAACTGTACAAACGCCGCAATGATAATGATAAACAGAATAAACCGGAAAAACTCCAGTTTCAGCGGCACCAGAACCCAATAATACGCCAGCCAGTTGAGCACCGTCGTGAACGTCATCACAAACACCACCGCAACCCCCAACCCGATGGCCGCCTTGACCTCGCGCGACACGCTCGTAAACGGACACATCCCCAGAAACGTCGTCAACAGGATGTTCTGCGTAAAGATCGCCGCAAAGCAGGTTACGACCGCCATCCAGACGTCTTGCCCGATCCCGTTCATTTTTTCACCTCTTTTGCGCCAATAGAGCGGCAGACCCACAAGATCGATGCCAGCACAAAGAACCCCCCCGGCGGCATCACCATAATAATCCACTTATCCCAATACGGCGTGGCAAAATACGGTATCTCAAAACCCAAAATCGTCCCCATCCCCAACAGTTCCCGCAGCACGGCAATGGCCAGCAGGATAAACGAATATCCCAACCCATTGAACATTCCGTCCAATACCGCCGGCCCCGGAGGATTCGACCCGGCAAACGCCTCGCAGCGGCCCATGACAATACAATTGGTGATAATCAAACCGACAAACGGGCCGAGGTTGCGGCTCATCTCCGGCCAGTAGGCCTTCAGGATTAAATCAACAATAATAACATAAAATGCGATGATCAGCGTCTGCACCATCATTCGGATGTTCCGCGGCGTCCAATCTCGCAAGAGTGACACCGTCAGACAGCTCATCATCGTGACGACCGTCAGCGACACGCACATCACCGCCGTATTCAGCACCACATTCGTCACCGCCAGCGTGCTGCAAATCCCCAATATCTGCCGAAAAATCGGGTTATCCCGCCACAGGCCATCCAACATTATATCGCGCGGAGCCTTACTCATCGTCCACCTCCCTGCCGTTCATTGCCTCCAGCCACGCCGAAAGGGCTTCGTTAATCAGCACCTCCAACCGCACACACGTTTGTGTTGCGCCGCTGATGGCATGCACTTCATTATCCGCCGGCGACACGGAAGGCGGGCGTATGCCGATGGGCCTTTCGATTTTCCCCACCGTCAGCCCTTCAAACTGTTCCCGAAAGTCGGCCTCGGTGATCCGCGCCCCCAGCCCCGGCGTTTCGTTCTGGTCATAAAAGGAAATGCCGAGAATCGTCGTCAGGTCTTTGGATACGCCCACAACCCCCCGAATCGGCGCCCAAAACCCCTTGCCCTCCAGCGGCACGGCATAGCCGGCGATTTGCCCGTCCTTCAGATAGACAAACGCCCCGGCCGCATCGTCGGACTTCTTAAAAAGCTCACTGAATCGCTGGTTCACCTGCGGCGTCGGCGGCACGTCGATCTCCGGAAATGATTCCAGCACCGCCCGCTCGAACATCACCTGTTCGTTGGCAATGACGCGGTCTTGCGTCAGCCGCGCAAACCCGATCAGCACCGTACTGAAAAAGACGGTGATGACAAACATATATGCAACGGCAAACCAAGGCTTGTCCTTCATCACCCCGCCTCCGCTGCAACACCCGTGTTCTTTTTACGATCCTGCCAGGCCTTGACACCGTAGTCGATGATTGGCGCGAACATATTGCCTAAGAGGATGCTGAACATCAACCCGCCGTTGAAAATGGAAAAATTGCGAATGACCAGCGTGGCCGTGCCGATGATGATGCCGAAAAAGATGCGTCCCGGCTCGGTTTTTGGTGAACTGACCGGGTCGGTCGCCATAAAGAACGCTCCGAGCAGAAAGCCGCCGCCGAAGACCGCCGGCCATGCGCCCGGTACGGGTCGCACGCCCAGCCAGAACAAAAGTTGGTTGAGAACGGCATACGTGATAATCACCGACAGAATCGTCGTCCGGCTGGCCGTCTTGGTCCAGAATAAATACACCCCGCCGATTAATATCAGCAGTGCGCTGGTGACGCCCATTGACCCGCTCATCCGCCCGAACAATTGCGCCTTGATCAGAGCACTGTTGTGAATCTCCACTTGGTCCTGATCGCCTACTTCAAAGGGAATCGTCTCAGCGGCGTCCGGGGCCCAGGTTCGCACCAAATGTCCGGATTTAAGGTGGGCCATCGGCGTCGCGCTGGTGACGGCGGCCGTACCGTCGTCCCGCACCGCGGTCGTCCAGCGATCCAGCGCCCCCCAGGGTTCCGTCGCCGCCGGATGCCACACGCCCGTCAGCGCCACCGGAAAGCAGATATACACAAAACACCGCCCCGCCAAAGCCGGATTGAAGATATTACGGCCAAAGCCGCCGAAGACTTCTTTGGAAAAGATGATCGCAAAGCCCATCCCCACCGCCAGCACATGCCAGCCGACACCGGGCGGCATAATCAGCGCAAAGAGCACCGCCGTTATAAACACCGCCTCGCTGACCGGTTCGTTCCGCTTGCGGCAGAACAGCCACTCCAGCAAAAACCCCCACGCGCAGCAAAATACAATCATCGCCAGCGACCGCCAGCCGAAATAATACACGCTGCCCGCCGCGCACGGCACCAGCGCCAGCATTACCTTGCGCATCACGGGCTGTTTGCGCAACACGCTATTTTTTGGCGGGGACTTAGCCATAATCCTCTGAGATCATCAACACCCACAGATATTACGGATAAAATTAAATCTGCGTAATCAGCGAAATCTGTGGTTTCAATTGTTTTTACCTCAGCAATTGAAGCTTTGCGCCCAGCGTCGAAACGTGCGCCATCTCTTCGATGATAATCGCGTGAATCCTATCTTTGGCCGACTTGCCGGGCACCAAATCCTTGATACCCACGTAAAACGCAATAGAGTTCTTCTCGGCCTGCAGCGCGATTTTGAGCACTTCTTCCATGCTCTCATTGCCGGTCAGTTTGTCCGTCGGGCTGATCTTGCCCTCCGTGCCGTGAAAATCCGCCATTGTCCGCAGATACTGGGCCACCTGATCATCCGGATCGTATGTCGTCGGGGCTTTTTCTTCCGCCGTCAGTTCCTTACGCATCTGGGCGAAGGTCTTTTCGTGGCCTTCTTCCATCTCGCTCAGTTCCAGCAGCATCGTTTTGGACGCTTCATCGGGTGCTTTGCCGGCAGCCTCACGATAGAAGCGGGCGCCGTTGCGCTCGATCTGTTCGGCCATCTCGAAAATTTCGTCCGCGTTGAATGCAATCGTCATACTTCGTCTCCTATAGACTTATTCTCCGGTGATCGGCGGCACAAACACGCGCTGTGCCATTTCTTTATCCAGCATATAGAGGGCCGGTGAACTGGTGCCGGCGACCTTCAGTTTGCCCAGCGACTCTTCGGCGGAGGCCTCTTCTTCGACCTGTTCGCTGACGAACCACTGCAAAAACATCGCCGAGGCATGGTCTTTTTCGGCCATCGCCAGATCCATCAGCCCATTGATCAGCCCCGTAACCTTCCGCTCATGGTCGAGCACGTTCTTAAAGATCGCCTCAACGTCTTTCCATTCCGTCGGCGGACCGTCAATCGCCGTCAGCGTCACTGTGCCGCCGCGCTCAACGATATAATTGAAAAACTTCTCCGCATGCGTCATCTCTTCCATCGCCTGAATTCGCATCCAGTTGGCAAATCCCGGCAGATTCATCCCCGCAAGCGCCGCTGACATCGACCAGTACAGATACGCCGAATATGTCTCAGCGTTTATCTGCTCATTAATCGCCTTTTCAATCTTCTTGCCGATCATTTTTAATCCTTTTTTCGACTTAAATAGTCAATCGTCAATAGTCAATAGTCAATCTCTACGCTTTCCACAGCCCATGCAGATTGCAATACTCCCGCGCGATGACCTCTTTGGCCTGGATGCAGCAGAACGTCGCTTCCGGCGCCTGCCCCGGCGACAAAAATTGCCGATACGACTTGCCGTCGGCGATCAGCTCGATCCATTCGATATAATGCTCTTCGGTCATCGGATGCGCCACGCTGCCGATCTTGACCTTGTAACCGCCGCCGTCCAGCGGCTCAATCACCGGCACGTGCTTTTCTTTGGCCGCATCGGTGGTGTTCTCGACCATCTTTTTCATCGGCTCATTGCAGCAGACCAGTTCCCCGTCGCCGCCATGCAGCACCGCCACGATATTTCCGCACGCCATACACTTATAGACTTCGTTTTTCGCCGCCATTGTCAAATCCTTTCAAAAAAGTTTTCTCGTTAGATCCCTCAACATCTTGCATTACATCAGTCCGAGGGCTTTGTGTTTTGCCGCAATCAGGTCGGCTAACTCATCCAGTTCCGTATAGACCTTTTCGTTGGCCATCCCCTTGGCCAACACCGGCTCAAAGACCTCGGCCTTGACATTGCCCAGCATCCCGGTCAACTGATCGATCATCTTGCTGCCCCAGCCGAACGACCCGATGATGCCCAGATGTTTGGTCTTGGGGCGCAGGGCATTGACCAGCGCCGCACAATACAGCGCCGTCGGATGCGCCCCGACCAGCACCGTCGGCGAGCCGATCACCACCGTCGCCGCATCCACCAGTTCGATCACCACCTCGCCGATGTCCGCCACCGTCAGATTGAACTGCGTCACCCCGACGCCGCGTTCCATCAGCGCATCGACAAAATACTCGGTCATCTTCTGCGTACTGTCATGCATCGACACATACGCCATCACGACGTGATTATTAACCTTGTCTTCCGCCGTCCATTCTTTATAGGCGTCCAGAATCAGCGCCGGGCGCGGATACACCGGCCCGTGGCTGTGCGCGACCTTGTCGATCGCCAGCGGCGCCAGCTTTTGCAGGTTGTTGCGGATCGTACTGCGGAACGGCATCATAATCTCGCCGTAATACCGCTTGGCCCCCTGCAGCGTCAGCGTCTCATCCTCGACATACAGATTGCTGCACGCCTGATGCGACCCGAAAAAGTCGCAACTGAACAGAATCCGATCTTCGGCCAGCCATGTACACATTGTCTCCGGCCAGTGCACCCACGGCGTGTAAATAAATTGCAGCGTCTTATCGCCCAGCGACATTGTCTCGCCGTCGGCGACCTCGATAAACTGCTCTTCTTCAAGCTGCAAGTGATCGATCAGCATCGCCTTGCATTTGGGGTTGGTCACCACCTTGGCGTCGGGATACATCAGCAGCATATCCGGAATACTGCCGGAGTGATCCTGTTCGGCGTGATGGCTGATGATGTAGTCAATCGAATCGGCTCCCGCCCGCACAAGATGATCGACCAGCAGCCCCGTCTTGGCCGGATCCACCGTATCCAAAAGCGCCGTCTTCTCGCTGCCTTTGATCAGGTAGGAGTTATAGCTTGTCCCCACCGGAAGCGGGATCAACTCGTCAAACAACCGCCGATCCCAGTCCTGCACCCCTACTTCGAATACACGTTCAGCTAACATTCTCATTGCTGTACCTTTTCCACAGAAGCCTGATAACAGGGAACAGAGGCCAGTTGACGCTTCTGACCTCCGATTTCTTAATTACATAGCGTTTTTAACGGCATTGATGGCGGCCGCATAATCCGGCTCGGTCGTCAATTCCGGCACAACCTGAGCATAACGCACAACACCCGATTTGTCAACCACCAGTACCGCCCGCGCCAGCAACCGCAGTTCTTTGATCAGCAGGCCGTACTTGCTCCCGAAGTCCGCCGTCTGGTAGTCCGACAGCGTCGTGACGTTCTCGACGCCCGCCGCCCCACACCACCGCACCTGCGCAAACGGCAAGTCCATACTGATCGTCAGCACCGCCACCTCATCGCCCAGTTTGCCGGCCTCTTCGTTAAACCGACGGGTCATCACATCGCACACCCCCGTATCCAGCGAGGGCACGGATGAAATAACCACAACCTTGCCTGTGTAAGCGGACAAACTGACCGGGGAAAGGTCATTGCCAACCACCGTAAACTCCGGAGCTTTCTGTCCAACCGACACCTCCGCCCCCGTCAGGGTCAGCGGATTGCCCTTCATCGTAATAACGCCTTTTCGTTCCTGCATAGTCATTTCCCTTCCGCAACTGGTTATAGCTGTTAAAATAATCATAAAACCCGTCAATACCAGCAGGAAATTCCGTATTTCCGCATATTTTTCATAATTATCTCCTGCTTACCGACGCACAGGCGTCCTTAAAATAATGTCCGGGTCCCGTTCTCCCCTCCCGAGCCGGGTACCCGGACACGTTTGAATCCCAACTGTTTTTATCCCAAATGAAACGCAAACAAGCCATTCAAGTTAATAATTTGCGGCTTCAAGCTCAAAATGTGCTTGAGGGTGCGCACATGCGGGGCATTCCTTCAGCGCATCTGTTCCTTCGTGCACATAACCGCAGTTCCGGCACACCCAGCGAACCTTCTCATCTCGCTTAAACACCCGACCCGCAAGGATATTCTTCCGCAGCGAAGCATACCGATCCCGATGCCGAGCCTCGGCCACGGCAATCTTGCGAAACACCGCCGCGATCTCGGCAAATCCTTCTTCCTCGGCAACTTTTGAAAAACTCGGATACATCTCAGTCGTCTCGTAATCCTCGCCGTTGGCCGCCTCCAGCAGATTCTCTTCGGTCGTCGCGATCACGCCGGCCGGAAACGCCGCACAAATCTCTACCTCGCCGCCTTCCAGAAACTTAAACAGTCGCTTGGCGTGTTCCTTTTCCTGATTGGCCGTTTCCTCGAAAATCGCCGAAATCTGCTCAAACCCTTCTTTCTTGGCCTGTTTGGAAAAATATGTGTAACGATTCCGCGCCTGCGACTCGCCGCAAAACGCCGTCAAAATATTCTTTTCCGTCTTGGTCCCTTTAAGCGACATACAAATTTCCTTTCAATAAAATAGGTTAATAATAGACAGATGTGTTAGTTGTCGTGAGTGCACGCATCGCAATACCCTTCAAAATATACGGTCTTTCGCAATACCGTGTAATGGCCGATGGCGGCCGGCACATCAATATTGTCATACGGCTCATAATGAAAGTCAACAATTTTGCCGCATTTCAGACAGCGAAAATGTTGGTGATCGTCCATCCCGCCGTCATACCGCCTCGGCTGCCCCGTCCCTTCCACCACAAACGCCGCCCCGATCTCGACCAATGTCAGCAGCGTCCGGTTGACCGTATCCAGCGAGATATTCGGCATCTCCAGACGCACATCCCGATATACATCCTCCGCAGTCGGGTGCTTGTCCGTCCCAATCAACGCTTTAAACACCGCCACCCGCTGCGGCGTCATCTTCAACCCGGCCGCACGGCAACGACCATGAAAATCAATCAGCTTGTTGTTCCAGTTTTTTTGGACTTCAGACATCTATATCTTTCCCGATTTATTTAATTTTTAATACTAAATAGGATTTAAAACTATTTGTCAAGAGGAAAATTCTGATTTTTTAAAAAAATATGCCTTGTGGCTTTACATCGGCTGTTTACCTGTTTGCTGTGTGTTGATTCCCAAAGCCTGTCAACGTCTACGGGACAATCACTGTCAACGCTAAGACCGGCGGCTTTCATGCAGTCTATCACTCTGCCCTAAAATAAATTCGCGCGTAGGTTCAATAAATGCAAGCACTAACAAAAATCTCATGAGTTTTCGCAAATTTTCACTGATTTTTTCCTTGTCCCGCAACCCTCAGCCGCTATCATAGCGTAGTAGATATTGGCAACATATTGTTATTTATTAAGAACATCGACCTATATATAGTGGCTTCCACGGAGGCATGTTATGTCTGACGAAAGGAGTTTCAAGATGAAAGATAAATCAATCGACCCCGGCCTGCAACCATGGAAAAGCAGCCGGAGTACGCCCACAAAAGGACTTAAAATCGAGCCGCACTTTTCGACGCCCGGTACCCATCCGTTTGATGAAATCGAGTGGGAAACCCGCCGCGCCAAGATATCCGACGAAAGCGGAAACGCCATTTTCGAACAAGAGGACTGTGAAGTCCCTGCGTTTTGGAGTCAATTGGCGACCAAGGTTGTCGTGAGTAAGTATTTTTACGGCGATGTCCATTCCGGCCAGCGCGAAAATTCGGTTAAGCAGCTTGTGCATCGGGTGTGCCGGGCGATTGCTGATTGGGGGCGTCGCGACGGGTACTTTGAAAACGACCAAGACGCCGAGACTTTCTATAATGAACTGACGTGGCTGTGTGTCAATCAGTACGGCGCGTTCAATTCGCCGGTGTGGTTCAACGTCGGCCTGTACGATGTCTATGGCATCAAGGGCAGCGAGCACAACTTCCGCTGGGACGAAAAACAGCAAAAGGCCATCCCTTGCACCAGCAGTTATGAATATCCGCAGTCCTCGGCCTGTTTTATCCAGTCGGTCGATGACACGATGGAAGATATTATGCGGCTTGCACGCAGCGAGGCGATGCTGTTCAAACACGGTTCCGGGACGGGTACGGATGTCTCGACGCTTCGCAGCAGCCGAGAAAAGCTCTCCGGCGGCGGCAAGCCCTCCGGCCCGCTGAGCTTTATGCGCGTCTATGACCAGGTCGCTGCGGTCATCAAGTCCGGCGGCAAGACCCGTCGGGCCGCCAAAATGCAGTCGCTGAAGATCGCGCATCCGGACATCAAGGACTTTATCACCTGCAAGACCGAAGAAGAAAAGAAGGCTTGGGCGCTGATTGAACAGGGATACACCCCCGACGACGCCTACAACAGCGTGATGTTCCAAAACAGCAATCTGTCGGTGCGCGTCACCGACGAATTTATGGACGCGGTCGAAAAGGATGCCCCTTGGGCGACCACAGGTGTCACGACACAGCAGCCGCTGGAAACCCACTCGGCCCGCGAATTGATGAATCTGATTGCCGAGGGCACGCGCGTGTGCGGCGACCCCGGCCTGCAATACCATTCGACCATCAACAAATGGCACACCTGCCCGCATTCCGGCCCGATCAACGCGTCGAATCCGTGCAGCGAGTATATGTTCATTGACAACTCGGCGTGCAACCTGGCGTCTCTGAACCTGATGAAGTTCCGCACTGAAGACGGCGGCTTTGATGTGGACAGCTTTATGCGGGCGATCCGTCTGTTCATTATCGCTCAGGAAATCCTCGTGGACGGCGGTAGCTACCCGGAAGCACGAATCGCCGAAAACAGCCATCGTTTTCGTCCGCTGGGGCTGGGCTACGCCAACTTGGGATGCCTGGTGATGAGCCTCGCTTTGCCTTACGATTCGGATCAGGCCCGCACCTGGGCCGGGGCGATTACGGCGATTATGACCGGCCATGCCTACACCGTCAGTGCCGAGCTGGCCGCGGCCAAAGGCGTTTTTGACGAGTACGAGAATAACAAACAATCCATGCTCAACGTGATTGCCATGCACCGCGAGCACGCCTACAACATTCCGGAAATGTACTGCCCGGACTATCTTCTCGGCGCCGCCAAGAACGCCTGGGATCAGGCGTTTGCCTCCGGCTCTCAGTATGGTTTCCGTAACGCCCAGACGACCGTATTGGCGCCGACCGGCACCATCGGCTTTATGATGGACTGCGACACGACAGGCGTTGAGCCGGATATCGCGCTGGTCAAGTACAAGACGCTGGCCGGCGGCGGGATGCTCAAACTGGTTAACCGCACCGTACCGATGGCACTGGAGCGGCTGGGGTATTCGCCGGACGAGATTCGCCAAATCTGCGACGGAATCGATAAAGACGACACCATCGAAACCGCCTCGGCCCTCCGGCCGGAACATTTGGCGATCTTCGATTGTGCCTTTAAGCCGAAAAATGGCAAACGACACATTCATTATTCGGCCCATTTGAGGATGATGGCGGCGGTGCAGCCGTTTTTGTCCGGCGCCATCAGCAAAACGATCAATATGCCCAAAGAAAGCACGGCCGAAGAAATCGCCTCGGCGTATATGGAAGGCTGGAAGCTGGGGTTAAAGGCCGTTGCGATTTACCGCGACGGGTCCAAGCGACTCCAGCCGGTCAACACCGACACGAAGGCCGGGGCTAAAAAGACCCAGAAAAACGCCGAAGCCGCCGCTGCCGCTGCGCCGCGTCCGTTCCGGCGGAGACTGGCGGATACGCGCAGCAGTATCACGCATAAATTTTCGGTAGCCGGACACGAAGGCTACCTGACGGTGGGGCTATACGAGGACGGCCAGCCCGGTGAGTTGTTCATCACTATGGCCAAGGAGGGCAGCACCGTCGGGGGATTGATGGATGTGGTGGGTACGTGCGTGTCGATGGCGCTGCAATACGGCGTACCGCTGATTACGCTGGTCGATAAGTTCCGCCATGCCCGCTTTGAACCGGCGGGGATGACCAGCAACAAGAATATCCCGTTCGCCAAGAGCCTGATCGACTATATCTTCTGCTGGATGGGTTGCCAGTTCATTCCCGGCTACGCCGAGAAAAACACCCCTAACCGCGCCGCGTCACCGGCGGAAAACAAGACCGCAACCACCGCCCGCCAGTTGGTCGAAAAGACGCACGATCTGGCCAAAAAGATCGACGAAGCCAAGGCCGTCAGCAAAAAAAATGACGAAACGGCCGCATCCGCCAAAAAAGAGGTTCCGTCCGCCAAACCGACGCCGGACAAAAATATGCCCCCGCAAGCCCGCCCGGTTCATGACCGGTTCGCACAACAGGCCTCGGATCGCATCGTGCAGCTTGTCAGCTCAGTGATGACCGCCCCGGACGAAACGGAAGCAGCGGCGATGCATCAGTTCAACGACCAGTTCGAACATTTTCAGGACGACGCCCCGGCCTGTGACGTTTGCGGCAGCATCTGCGTCCGCAACGGAACCTGCTACCGCTGCTTCAATTGCGGCAACTCGATGGGCTGCTCATAATCAATGGGCAACGCATAATGGAGTGGCATGTGTCGGAAAACTGGGCTGTCATCTTTGATGTGGACGGTACGATGGTCAACAACACCGCCTTTCATCGGCAGGCGTGGTTTGATTTGTGCGCGCGGTATGACATTCCTCTGACGCATGAGGCCTATCACGACAAAGTCCACGCCCGCAGCAACGATAAAATCGTCCCCAATCTGTTCGGGGCGAGCGTGGATACAGCGTTTATTCGCAGAATCGAGATCGAAAAAGAGTCGTTGTATCGGGAGACCTTCAGGCCGCAGATGTGCGAAACCCCCGGCCTGACCGCCCTGCTGACCGCTCTGGTCGAAGACGGCATCCCCTGTGCGGCCGCATCAAATTCTCCTGTTGAAAATGTGGATTTCGTGCTGGATGGATTGGGAATTCGTCATTTTTTTCCGGTGATCTTTTGCCGCGATGATGTGGCCGCCGGAAAACCCAACCCGGAGCTGTTTCTGAAAACCGCCTCAGGCCTGAATCTGCCGCCGGATCGATGTCTGGTGTTCGAAGACTCTGCTTCGGGATTTGCCGCCGCCCGTACTGCGCAGATGCCGTATGTCGCCATCACCTGCGGGGCGGACAAGACGGAATTGTCGCTGGCTTACGATGCAGTACTCCAGTGTGCCGACTTTGCGGCCTTGACGGTACAAATTCTCTCAGCATTAATGAACGGCCGCGTCTTAAATTAAAGCAATTAAAGGCATTGTATTACCAAAGAAATAATACCCCTGCCCAAATCGATTAATATGTGTGCTGCATCTGTACCACATCTTATGTGCCACAATGTGACAATAATTTTTTTCGGTTAAATTTTCTTGCAATATTGACGTGTTTTATGTACAGTCATAAAAAATTTGTCGGAATGGTCCTTTCCGACTTTTTTTATTATCGCGTTTTGACAGTTACAAACCGTCATTGGAAAGCAGGGTCTAACACCTTATTGAGCCATACCGGTGTCAAATTGTGGTGCAATCAGACGTTTGAAACGCGAAACTAAAACGTTTTTATAAAACCATAAGTATTTATTTAAAAACAAATTAGGGTGAGTAGCTCAGTCGGTAGAGCAACGGCCTTTTAAGCCGTAGGTCTTGGGTTCGAGTCCCAACTCACTCAGTAGAACACCCCATACCGTCCGTAAATCCCAGCGGCTCTGTGGGCGTGGCATCAAGGACACGGGATCGTTTTTTGAGCTCTCAAAATCTCACAATTTTTTGTAATTTGTTATAGACGTTCCAATAGGGTTAGGCTATACTACCGTTTTATGGATTAATTCATTTGTTGCCGGACAGAAAATATGGACGTTAGCTGTTCAAATTTGAAGGTGCCCCTCTATTCCGGAGTCTGGTTATGAAAGTTTTCATGCTTGGCTGGGAGTTTCCGCCGTATATCAGCGGGGGCTTGGGGACCGCCTGCTATGGCCTGACACGGGCCATGAGCGACTTGGATGTGCAAATCACATTTGTCGTTCCCAAGCCGATTGAAGTGCCGCAGGCATCGCATGTCAAGATGCTCAGTCCCTTGCAGGTGCGCCCGCTTGAAACAGAAGAACAAGTCCTCGAAAGCCTGAAAAACGTTACATTTAAAGCTCTGGATTCGACGCTCCAGCCCTATGCGACGCCGGAGTATTATCAACAGCGGATCGAAGAGATCATCCGGCATAAATTTGCCCGCTCGGAATTTACCGACGCCGACCGCGCCCTTGAGATTGAGCAATGGGAAGGCTTGGCGCATCAGTCCATCGGTTCAGGACAGTACGGCGGGGATATGTACACTGAGGTGCATCGCTTCGCCGCCGCGGCCGCACGGCTATCGCTGCAGGAAGAGTTTGACGTGATCCACGCACACGACTGGATGACCTATCCGGCCGGCATCGCCGCCGCCGCCGTCACCGGCAAGCCGCTGGTGGTGCATGTCCACTCGACGGAGTTTGACCGCAGCGGCGAATTTGTCAACCAGATGATTTATGACATCGAACGTCGGGGGATGCACGCCGCCCAGAAGATCATCGCCGTCAGCTACCTGACGCGCAATATTATCATCAGCCGCTACGGCGTATCCGGCGACAAGGTCGAGGTCGTCTATAACGGCGTTGAGCAGAATGGCGACAATCGGGCCGCTTTTAACAAGATCGGCATCCAAAGCGATGAGAAGATCGTGCTGTTTTTGGGCCGGATCACGATGCAGAAAGGCCCGGAATACTTCCTGATGGCCGCCCGAAAAGTGCTTGAAGAGATCGAAAATGTCAAATTTGTCATGGCCGGGACAGGCGATATGATGCACCGCATCATCGAAATGGCCGCCCAGATGGGCATCGGCCACAAAGTGCTGTTTACCGGTTTCCTCCACGGCAAGGACGTGCAGCGGGTCTATGAAATGGCCGATCTGTATGTGATGCCCTCGGTCTCGGAGCCGTTCGGGATCGCCCCGCTGGAGGCGCTCAATTATTATGTGCCGGTGCTGATCAGCAAGCAAAGCGGCGTGGCCGAGGTGCTGACTCATGTACTCAAGGTCGATTTCTGGGACATTACGGAGATGGCCAACAAAATTATCGCCGTGCTGAAGTACCCGCCGCTCCAGTTGACGCTGCGGGAACACGGCAACTTTGAAGTGCGTCGGCTTCGCTGGTCGGGGGCCGCCGAAAAGTGTCTGAAAGTCTATAATGAGATTTTTCAGCCCGTCTGATAACGGAAAACCGGTTTTGAAGATTTGAGGGTGCAGCTATGGCGTCGGTTTGTTTTTATTTTCAGGTGCATCAGCCGTTTCGGCTTCGGCATTACACGGTATTTGACCATTCCCCGCGGTATTTTGATGAGTTCAAAAACGCTTCTATCTGCCGCAAGGTCGCCAACAAGTGTTACCTGCCGACCAATCGGCTTTTGCTGGATGTGATTCGCCGCCACGAGGGACGTTTTCGCGTCGCGTTCAGTTTGACCGGCGTGCTGATCGAGCAGTTTCAGAAATACTGCCCGGAAGTGATGAGCACCTTTGACGCACTGGCCGAGACCGGCTGTGTGGAGTTTTTGGCCGAGACGTATCACCACAGTCTCAGCTTTTTGTATTCCCGCGAGGAGTTTCTCGAACAGATCAACAAGCACACCGAGATAATCGAGCGGTTATTCGGGCAAAAGCCCCGCATCTTCCGCAATACCGAGCTGATCTACAACAATCGTCTGGCTGAAATCATCGAATCAATGGGCCGATTCGACGCCGTCATCACCGAAGGCGCCGACCACATCCTCGGCCATCGCAACAGCAATTTCGTCTATCGCCCGTCCACCTGCAATCAGCTTCGTTTGCTGATGAAAAATTATTCGCTCAGCGACGACATCGCCTTTCGTTTCGGCAATCGGGCATGGAAAGAATACCCGCTGACCGCCGAAAAATTTGCCCGCTGGATCAACAACGTCAACGGCAACGGACACATCGTCAATCTCTTTATGGACTTTGAGACTTTCGGCGAGCATCAATGGGATGACACTGGCATTTTTGACTTTATGCGGCATCTTCCCGGTGAGATACTCAAGTATCCGGACAACGACTTCAAGACGCCCAGCGAAGTGATCGAGGCGTATCAACCGATGGACGCCGTCGATGTGCCGCACGTCATCAGTTGGGCCGACGTCGAACGCGATCTGTCGGCATGGCTGGGTAACGCGATGCAGTCCAACGCCCTGCACGAGATCTATAAGATGGAAAAGCTGGTCAAGCAGACCTGCAACCAGGAACTGATCGAGGACTGGCGCAAACTCCAGACCTCCGATCACTTTTACTATATGTGCACCAAGTACTTTGCCGACGGCGACGTACACAAGTATTTTAATCCCTACGAATCGCCTTACGACTCGTACATTAACTTTATGAATGTATTGACCAATCTGAAAGAACGGTGTAGTCAGTCCTTTGTCAGCAGGCCGGAGGCGGTAGGGCAAACCTCATAACGCACCGCACGCCGCTGCGCCGAAAACAGGCAGGGATCGCCTATGGATCGAATCAAAACGGTAAACGGCGATGAGTCGCTGGCAGTATCGACCCCGCGTTACACCCCGGATGAACTATTAAGCAAAGAATGGCTGCTGACCAACAGCCGGGGCGGCTTTTCGGCGTCCACGGTAATCGGGTGCAACACGCGGCGCTACCACGGGTTGCTGATCGCGGCTCTGAACCCGCCGGCCAATCGCATCGCAGGCCTGTCAAACTGTCTGGAAACCGTCACCTGCGGCGATCAGGCCATTGCCTTAAGCACGTTTGAGTTTGACCACACGCTGCATCCGCACGGATATGAATATCAGGTGTCCTTCCGAAAAGACCTCGGCGTCCACTTCGATTATGAACTGGGCACGGCACACCTGACCAAGTCGATCTATCTGCTGCCGGATTCCGATATAGCCGCGGTGGTGTACGACTTTTCCGATGTCTGCGAAGCAATGGAATTTTCGGTACGTCCGTTTGCCGCGATGCGCGATTTTCACGCCCTGCAAAATGAACGCACCGTGTTTAAAGCTGAACTGTCTGATCCGGGTACTATCTTTGTCAAGACCCACAACGCGGGCGACGGCGTGTTGACCCTGCGCTGCGAACAGATGCACTTTCAAAACGATCCGCAATGGTGGCATCGCTTTTTCTATCGAGTCGAACGATTCCGCGGCCAGGACTGCCTTGAGGACGTCTGGTCGCCGGGTCGCTTTGTAATGCAAATCGACCGGCCGCAGCGGATTGTGCTATGGGCGGCGCTGACCAAAGAGGCTCCGCCGGTTGGGCTTGACGCGATGGATATTGACGTGGTCATTGACGCGCTTCGTCTTAGCCAACGGGAACTGCTGGCCGCCTGCGATCCGCACGACACCTTCAGCCGTCATCTGTTCCTGGCGGCCGGGCAGTTTATCCCCGAGCGCACCATCCGCAATGAGACGACCCCGACGATCCTGGCGGGCTTTCCCTGGTTTCTGGACTGGGGACGCGACACGTTTATTTCACTGGAGGGGCTTTGTCTCTGTACCGGACGACACGAGACGGCCTGGGGCGTCCTGAAAACCTTCGCCGCCGCGGTCAGCGAAGGGATGATTCCCAATCGCTTTGACGACTATGGCAATGAGCCGCATTATAACAGCATTGACGCTTCGCTGTGGTTTGTTCACGCGGCGTTTGCATGGCTCAAGACCGTCGGCGACAGCAGCCGCTTCAGCGCAACTCTGCTTCCGGCGGTCAAATGGATTATGGAATCGTACCGTCGCGGCACACGTTTTGGCATCCGCACCGATGTCGATCAACTCGTTACCGGCGGCGATGCGAACACCCAGTTAACCTGGATGGACGCCAAGTGCAACAATATCTGCTTTACGCCGCGCTACGGCAAGGCGGTCGAGATCAATGCCCTGTGGTACAGCAATCTGTGCCATCTGGCCGACTACTACAAAGACCGTCAGACGGAAAACGCCCGCTTTTATGCCGATCTGGCCGAGCAGGTGGCCGCCAGTTTTGCGCTGGCCTTCTGGAACGAAGAGGCTGGTTACCTGAACGACTGCGTCCTGCCGGACGGTACGCCGGATGTCAGCCTTCGCCCCAACCAGATTTTCGCGGTGTCGCTTCCCTATTCTCCGCTGGAAAGACCCCATCAGCGAAAGGTCGTCGCGGCGGTCGAGCGTGAACTGCTGACGCCGCGCGGCTTGCGGTCGCTGGCGCCGTCCGACCCGCGCTACAAAGGCCGGTACTTTGGCCCGCAGGGAAATCGCGATGCGGCCTATCATCAGGGAACCGTCTGGGGATGGCTGATCGGCCCGTTCGTTGAGGCCTACTTGAAAGTACACAATCACAGCAACGACGCCAAGCGCAAATGCCGCACGCGGCTGACGCCGCTGTACCGCCACCTCGAAGAAGAGGCCTGCATCGGGTCGATCTCGGAGATATTCGAAGGCGATTCGCCGCACGCGCCGCGCGGTGCATTCGCTCAGGCATGGAGCGTCGCCGAAGTCCTCCGCGCCTGGCAGTTAATCCATCGCTGAGGGATGGGAAATTCGTCAACCGGCTGGAATATCCAGACATTCCAGTATTTGGCTCGGCCGATCGATTAATACCGTTGCCCCCGCATCGACAAGCTGCTGTCGGCTTCGAAATCCCCAAAGACAACCGATAAAGCCGATCCTCGCGTTGGCCGCCGTCTCGGCGTCCGTCTCACTGTCGCCGACCAGCACAACTTCTGATGCCGCTAATCCCCACGCCTTCAGAATCTCAAATATCCCCTCCGGCTCCGGCTTCACCGCCCTGCCGGGCGCACAGCCGATGATCGGACTAAACACCTCGTCTCCAAAATAATGCCGCACAATGATCTCCGACGGCTCCTGATTTTTGTTGGTCAATACCGCCAGCCGAACGTTACGTTCACGCAGCGCCGCAATCACCTCCGGCAGACCGTCATACGGGCGCGTCTTGTCGCAGCAATGCGTGCGGTAGTGTGCCTTCATCCTCTCAATCAGCCTGTCCCGCTGTTTAACATTCTCCGGCCCAAGCGCACGCTCGGCAAATTGGTTCAGACCGTTGCCGATCATCTTGCGGCACTCGCCCGGCCGTCGGATCTCACATCCAAGTGACGCAAGCCCAACATTCATCGAATCGGTCAGGTCGTCAAGCGTATCGACCAGCGTCCCGTCTAAATCAAATATCACTCCTTTAACAGACACGAACGATGCTCCATCTCTGAACATTTAACCTAACAAAACACATCCCGTCGTCCCTGTCGAACCTTTTCAAGCATCGCTTCGCTGCGGCGTTTAGACTCGCCGGACATTTCAGACAGCGCCTTTTGAATCATCGTCTCACCGGCAGTGCGGGTTGTTCCCGATCCGTAGTCGAGCAGATATTCGAGAAACGTGGAAAGCGCGTTCGGGTCGCAGTGTTCCTTGATTAGACCTGGCTTGGCCAAGTCCATAAAATCCTGGCCGGTGCGTCCCAGCCGGTAGCAGCCGGTGCAGAAAGACGGGATATATCCCAGCGCAGCGACGTCGGCAATGACCTCATCGAGCGGGCGGTGGTCGCCGAGCGAGAACTGCGCTTCATCGGCCACATCTTCGCCCTCAGCATAGCCGCCGGGGTTGGTGCGGCTACCGGCGGAAATCTGCGAGACGCCCAAGGCGAAGGTTTCACGCCGCATATTCGGCGTTTCGCGCGTGGACATGATAATGCCGGTATAAGGCACGGCCAGCCGCAGGATCGCGACAATCTTGCGAAACTCCACGTCGTCCACCGGCTTGGGTGGATGTGTCGCCATATCCGACCCCGTCGCCGGCTCCAACCGCGGCACACTGATAGTGTGAGGGCCGACACCAAAAGTATCTTCAAGATGTCGGATATGCTGCATCAGCGCCAGCAACTCAAACCGCCAGTCGCACAGGCCAAACAGAACGCCGATGCCGACATCGTCGATGCCCGCTTGCATCGCCCGATCCATCGCCGTGATACGCCAGTCATAATCTCGCTTCTTGCCTCCCAGATGCACCCGGCCGTAGGTCTGGCGGTGATACGTCTCCTGAAAGAGCTGATACGTCCCGATATTAGCCGCCTTGAGCCGTTTGAATTCGTCCAGCGACAGCGGCGCGATATTGACATTGACCCGCCGAATCTCGCCGTTGCCGACCGTCGTGCCATAGACCGTATCAATGGCCTTGAGCACATAGTCAAACCCTTCATTGGGATATGACTCGCCCGCGACCAAAAGAATGCGTTTGTGACCCTGTTTGACGAGGATCTCCACTTCCCGGCTGATTTCCGCCTGCGTCAGCGCACGCCGCCGCACCGAGACATTTTGCGCCCGAAAGGCACAGTACAGGCACTCATTCCCGCACAGATTGGAAATGTAGAGGGGGGCGAAAATCACCAGCCGACGGCCGTAGATCGTCTCTTTGACCCGCTGCGCGGCGTCAAATAGTGCATCGAGCAGGTCGGGATCGTTGATGGAGGCCAGCACGGCGATATCTTCCATCCCCAACCCTTTCAATTCCAAAGACTTAGATAGAATCGCACGGACGGCTTGTCCATCACGACGTCCCGCTTTCTCAAGCGTCTGTCCAATGACTGTTTCATTAATAAAATTAACGTTGTCAGTGACCATTGTAGCATTGTCCTTTATTTCAAAATTGTGTTCATCTCATATTATATCACGATATCAAATTAATGCAATATTAGTAACGTTAGATGAGTCATATTTTATAATAACTGCACCATCTTTATTTATTTTGTGAAATTGGTATCAAAACGAAACATATTGTTATATTTTATGGTACAATATGGCGATATTTTGAAATGCCTATTATGCAGGGTGCCGGGCAGGAATTGTCGGCCATTCACGCAAGAAACGACGCCCCTTCAGGCTGTAAATTTTTCTGAAATTTGGACAAATATTATTTAGACTATGGACAAACACAGAAGGATTATGTAAACTTTTTTATTCGGGTATAATGGCACTCTACTGAAGAATTGGACTTGAAAACCGTATACGATTTCTACACCTAATGATCAATGAGCAATGGCCAAAAGCAGTATAGATATTGATGGATTTCGGATTCTCCGCAAGCTCGGAAGCGGAGCGCGGACGACGATTTATCTTGCGGTGGACGAGGAAAATCGCGAAACCGTCGCCCTTAAACGTGCGGTTTTGGAAAGTCCGGAAGATACCCGAATTTTTGAACAGATGGAGGCCGAGTATAAGATTGCCCGTCTGATCGATCATCCCCATATTCGCAAATGCCACAAGATATTCCGGATACGGAAGTTATTGAGAACGCAAGAGCTCTTGCTTTCGATGGAGTATTTCGACGGGCAGTCGCTCGAAGACCAAAACCGGCTCAGCCTCGGCGACATTCTTCTGGTATTCCGAATGGTCACCATCGGCTTAAATGCGATGCATGAAAAAGGGGTTGTCCATTGCGATATAAAGCCGAATAATATCCTGTTCAGCCGTGATGACGGCATCAAAGTCATCGACTTGGGACAAAGCTGTCGCATCGGCGAAATAAAGAAGCGGATTCAAGGCACACCGGACTATATCGCCCCCGAACAGGTACGGCGAGAGCACCTCAGCCATCGGACAGATATCTTCAATTTGGGGGCAACGATGTACTGGGCGCTGACGGGACGCAACATCCCGACGCTGATACCCAAGAAAAGCGAATTCGGTACTTCCATCATGATCGAACCGGGGGATGTTAAGTCGCCTCACCAATTATATCCAAAGATTCCGGTCGAATTGTCGGATATGGTGATGGATTGTGTCAAGGACAAACCCTCGGATCGTCCCTCCAATATGTCCGAAATTACCGGGCGACTGGACGTGCTGATACGAGCAATTTTTGGAACAAAACTATCGCTCAATGCCTCAGGAAAGCATCCAACTCTGTCAAACCGGAGCTGATCTCAATCGCTCGTGCCGTTTGCGGACGGGCAATATCATTCAGCTTCCCGCCAATGGTCGGGTAATTGTTTCCGGCGACCTGCACGGCCATACCCGCAATTATGAGCGAATCATGAATATGGCCGACCTGGCCAATAACCCAACCACGCACGTCATTTTGCAGGAAATTATTCACGGAGGACCGGAAGACGATTTCGGTGGATGTTTATCCTATCAGCTTTTGTTTGATGCCATCCGCGCCAAGGTCGCCTATCCCGATCAAGTGCATCTTTTGCTGGGCAACCACGATACCGCCGTCATCAGCAACAGCGCCGTTCTTAAATGCGGCCGTGAGATGAACAGCGCGATGAAGGGTGCCATGCAACGGCGCTATAATGAGAAGTATTCGGACGTGTTTAATGCCTTGGTGGATTATCTTCTTTCGCAGCCGCTGGCGGTGCGATGCGCCAATCGCGTGTGGGTATCTCACTCATTGCCGGCGGACAATGAGATTGACCGGTTTGACTTATCCATCTTCAATCGACCCTACACCCCGGACGACATCGAACGCGCCAATCCAGTTTATCTGATGACATGGGGCAGGCGGCACAGCGATGAGGCGCTGAATCGACTGGCCGACATGCTTGACGTGGATGTGTTTGTGCTGGGACATCAGCCGCAGGAAATGGGATGGGGGCGATTGGGCAGTAATACAATTATCCTGGCGTCCGAACACAGTTACGGCTCGGTTCTGTTTTTCAATCTCGCCCAGCCCTATACCGCCGACACACTGGTCCGCAATATCATTCCATTGGGTGAAATCGAGTAACTCCAAACGCAGCTTGTTCCGGCATGCAAAAAGACTATGGGGTTTCCTGGGTCGCGGCGCCTTCGAGTCTGGATAGCCGAACGGCCAGCGCATCGAGTTTTGTTTCAATGGAATCGAGCTTGGCAAGGAGTTCACGATCAACGGCCGCCATTTGGGCCAGATTCTGCTGAACCAGCGTCAGGTATTGACTGCTAAGCCGCTCATACGCCTCGATCATACGGACCGTATCGCTTTTTTGCGGCTCGACGGCGACAAAATACTCGCGGCTGCGCTCCGACGCCCGGCCCAACGAGACAACCCCCGACAACCCAATCCCCAGGATGACCAGGCTGCCGAGCGAAAACAAGAAATTTCGCTTTTTATCCATGGGCGGCGGGAGACGTTTCAAGCGGATGGGCGAGGTGGTATTGCTCCTGCATCCGGCCGGCGGTTACATGTGTGTATATTTGTGTGGTCGAAAGCGACTGATGCCCCAACAACTCCTGCACGCTCCGCAGATCGGCGCCATTATTGAGCATGTGCGTCGCAAAGCTATGCCGCAGCGTATGCGGGCTGATCGCCGGATCCAGCCCGGCCTCGATCAGGTACTTGTCCATTTTTCGGCGAACGCTGCGGGCGCTCATCCGCTTGCCGTGCTTATTGGCAAAGAGCACCTTGCTGTCAAAAGCCGAATCGCTGGCCATCCGTCGGTTGCGGTATTCGATATACCCCTGAATGCTCTGCAGCGCAGTAGACCCGACAGGACAAATCCGTTCCTTTTTGCCTTTACCGCGAACATGAATCACCTCGCCGAGAAAATCGACGTCGTCGATATTCAACGCCACCAATTCGCTGACCCGCACGCCGGTGCTGTACAGCACTTCCATCATCGCCCGGTCGCGAGCGCCCAGCCAGGTATTGGCCGGCGGGGTATTCAGCAGCCTCAGAACCTGCTCGTATTCCAGGAATTTCGGCAGCTTTTTGTCCTGCTTGGGCGTCTTGATCGTCATCGCCGGATTGCCCGCAACATAGTTGCGCTTGACCAGAAATTTGTAAAAGCTGCGAATCGTCGCCAGCTTGCGGGCAGTCGTCGATTTGGAATAGGCGTGCGTGTTCAGGTCGGCCATAAAACGCCGCACCACATTGATATCGGCCGTCAACAGCAGCGTTTCAATATTTTCCTCCGTCTGCGTTTGCGTCTGCGTAGCGACGGAAGAATCGGACACAGCCCAAGGGTTCTGCGAGGCTTCGCTGGCGTCACCTGAATTTGCCTGACCGGTCAAAAAATCGCAGTACTGTCCGAGATCGGCCGCATAACACTTTGCCGTATGGGCCGAAAAATGCTTCTCGAACTTCAGATAATTTATAAATTCCTGTATGACCGACGAGTTTCCCATGTTACGTGTCCTTTTTCTGTAGTGCCCCGCATTGTATTGTGCCAGGCCGTTATTTTCCTTCATCCGTTCTTATGCCGACAACTCTGCATCGGGTCGGTGATGTCTTTATAAAGAATCTGGTCGGCCTGATGCATCAGCGATTGGGTTAATTTAAAACTGACGACCGCCGCGTCAAACCAGTCAAAATCGGTCCGCGTGTCATTGGCAGACGCGACAAGCGCATCCAGCAAAAGTCCCTCCTGACCGGGATCGTAGCGAAAGATATATTTTTCCGAACCTTTGTTCAGCACAAATTGTCGTTTGATGATTTCCATAAAAAAACCTTAAAGAGAAAACCTCTTCTTTTTTTATCGGGCGGGACGACAATTTCTAAAGGCTTTTCTAAAAAAAATACGTCAATAATGCCGTCCGATGAAGGTATTCGCTTTTTATATCGACCGATAATGAAGCGTTCTTAAAGGGAAATCACATTAAGGCGAGCAAAAACTGAAACGTCCTATAAAAAATTCCGCATTCTGACAGATAATTTCTCAAAATGAAGCAAACTTTTCGGGAGTATGAAAAAAAATTATGCGGTTTTAAAATAATCCTTCCCGTTGCGGGTCTCGGCGGTGATGTTACCGGCACGGAGGAGCGATTCGATCAGGGGGCGAATTTGATCGGGGTCGGCGGACAATCCCTTGCAAATATCCTCAAGCGAGCATGGATGACGACCAATGATATCTATTATATCGCTCTCGCGAATCTGACGCGAAGGCACAGCCGTATGGCGGCCAAAGTCGGCGATGATTTCAGCCTTGGGGTGGAGTTTACGAGCGATTTCCTGCAGATGTGCAAGCGGGACAAGCACAGCCCCGGCATCTGTCGTCGGACGGACGGCGGTGTTGAGTTGGATTTTGTCAGGGCGGATGGTTTCGACAAGGCGGCCGATGTTCCGGATATTGTCGTCATCGGTGTTAATGCCCGCACAGAAAAAGACTTCCAGCCAGATGTGCCCGGCGTATTCGTCTCGGAATTGACGCAGCCCCTCGACAAACGTCTGAAAATCAAGGTCAGGATGGTGCTTGTTGAGCCGCTGAAACGTCGCCTCGTCCCCCGCATCCAGCGACGGCATCACCACATCGGCCTTGGCGCAATCGCGCCGAACGTCCGGCCGAAACAGCAGCGTCCCGTTGGTAATCACGGCGGTCGGAATGTCGGTCAAGGCCTTGACGCCATCCAGCATCGCCCCCAGTTCGCTGTGCAGGGTCGTCTCGCCCGAACCGCTGAACGTAATATAATCTGCTTGCAGCCCCTCGCCGATACGCCGCTGCACCTCATCCAACACCGCCTCGGTCGGCACATACACCTTCCGCTCAAGCGTCAGCTCCGCGTCCCTGCCGAGTTGGCAATACAGACAGTTCTGCGTGCAGGTCTTCATCGGAACAATATCCACGCCCAGACTCCGGCCGAGCCTCCGCGACGAAACCGGACCAAACAGATAGTGATACGTCTCTGCGGCCATCTTACCCCCCGCTGCGGACAAGCTCGTGGATGCGTCGGCACATCGAAACAACCGACTCCACCTCGGCCAGCGGCAGCATACACGCCGCATCGCAGAGGGCGTTGGCCGGGTCGGGATGCACTTCCATAAACAGCCCGTTCGCGCCGGCTGCAACGGCCGCGCGGGCAAGAATCGGAGCCATATCGGGTGCCCCGGCGCTGGCCGTGCCGAGGCCGCCCGGCCGCTGGGTGCTGTGCGTGGCGTCAAAAACCACCGGACAGCCAAGCTGCTGCATCAGCGGAATGGCGGTCATATCGTTGACGTTGCGGTTGTAGCCGAAAAACGTGCCGCGTTCGGTCAGCAGAATCCTGAGATTGCCGGTCGAGCGAACCTTCTCGACGCCGTTTTTCATCTCTTCGGGGCTGACAAACTGGCCTTTTTTGATATTGACCGGCTTTTGGGTGTTGCCGCAGGCCACCAGCAAATCCGTCTGGCGACACAAAAACGCGGGAATCTGCAAGGCATCGACCACGCCGCCGGCGGCCTCGGCCTGCCGGGCCTCGTGAACGTCGGTCAGCACCGGCAGCCCCGACTGGCGGCGGACCTCTTCGAGAATCGCCAGCCCCTTGTCGAGCCCCGGCCCGCGAAAGCTGGTGATACTGGTGCGATTGGCCTTGTCGAAGCTGGCCTTGAAGATAACCCCCACCCCCGTCCGCTCCTGAATCGTCGCCAACACCTCGGCAATCGCCAGGCACACATCGCGGCTCTCAATCACACACGGCCCGGCAATCACAAACAGCGGCTGGTCAAGCCCGATCTTAATACTCCCGATTTCAAAAGGCAAATCCATAGCCGAATCCTGTAAAGACGCAGTTCATTTTACAATGCATTAACCCGCTGAACTTTACAGGAAAAGTAAAGAAATGTAAAGCCAAATATCGACGCCGTTGATTCGCCGTATGTGAGAATCATTTCTGACTGTTATTTGTTGCTGTCTTTTAGTTTGTTTTCCAGAAAGCCTCTGCAAGAGGCGTTATGATGTAGCCCCGTCCGTAAGGGCGGGGATTACAAGCAGATATCTATTTTCGTGAACCCGCGCAGCGGGTGGCATAGGAAGATGCGGTAACTTTTATACCGCCCGCAGCGCGGGCTTGGGGAGGGAGGGGGCGTTTGCTTTTATCCACGGGCTTACGCCGCGTGGCTAAACCATATCGCCCTGCGGGCTAATAATATCACATCTCTTTGGACGAACACGTAAGTTCGCCCCTCTGCGATGGCGCGGCCTATCGTGCTTCCGGCACAGGATGCAGGGCGACCAGACGCGGGCAGTCACTCGGCGTCCAGACCTGACTGCGGTCAAAGATCGCGATCATCCGCCGCTGCGGGCCGTCATCGCCCAGCCGCACGAGAATATAAGCCGTAAAGGTGTCGCTGCGAACAGTAAAGATATTCGCCAAACGCGACACAATCCAGTCGCGCTCCTCAAAATCCCCTTCAACCCCCTGATCCCCCACGTTCGGGGTACCGGTTGCGGTGAACTTCTTAAACGCATTGATCCGCAACAAGTCGCTGACCCGCTCATACGGACGATTGGCGACAATCTGCTCGGCCAGGTACAAGGCATGTTCGGCATCGTCGGCTGCGGCCATCACCAATTGCGGCGGAATGGCGGCGGCGATCACATGAAGCGCCGCCGTATTGATATTGATACGCCCCGGCAGCGAGCCTTGGTCCGGTCGATTCAAAAAGCAGATGTAATCCAGCAGATCCGGCGCCGCCTCCATATCGTACCGGATATCCGCCTCGTCTTCGGCATCGGCAATCAGTTCGGTAATGGTATTCGGATCATCCCCCCCGGTATTTGACACAAACGCCACCCTGATAAAATCAGCCAGCCGCTCAATCGGCTCGCCCTCATTGAGTACCGGCAGTTGATAGCCCTTCAAAGACATATCGGAAACGGCATTATGTCTGCCGATCCTTGTTGTGGAATCGACAACAAATGCCGCTTGATTGGTAAATCTCCACTGCCTGTCATCGCGTTTACTGCTACGTCCGCCTTCTTGGTCAAACATCATACGAGATTGATCGGAATGGGTACGATCCACCGTCAGATAGGGATCTGCAGGATCCAATGGTACAGGATCAGGTCGTTGGAGTCGCACAATCGAATTACCCAAAAACCCGGTTCCAAATCCCGGAAGTTCTACACTATGTCCACCACCGGAGATTAAAACCGATCCTGACCAGATCACCAACCGCCCGTATTGTTCCGGCTGATCGCCCGTTGCCGCAGGGACGTAATACTCGGCTCCACTTAAATTAAAAGGAGCCATCGTGCCAACGCGCACCCGCCAACCGTTCAAATCGATTTGATCTCGATAAGGATTGACCAGTTCCAGCGCAAAAGCCTCCACCACTCCGGTTTCTGTATTGCGGAAGCAATAAATCTCCGAAATAAACGGCTGACGTTCATAGCCATAGACGACGGCGTCGCCCAGACCGAAATCATTTGCCATCGCCATGCCCGATACTCCGCCGCCCGCCGCAAAAATATAAGCGGAAATGCGTTCTGTATTCAGAATACTCACTTCATTGTCGCTGTCCACATAATCCATCAGATTGACAACAATCTGTGCCGCTTTTTGAGCATCATAGACTTCACGCAAGGCATACAGTAACTGGACTTTCGTCGTGGCGTCTGTGATATCGGCGGTTCGCAAATCAATCGGCATCGCCTTGTCCGGCATAAATACCGCAAGCTGCACCGGCGTCAGGCCGTGAATCACCGCATCCATTTCAAGCTTGGGGTACTGACCCGTTCGCAGCGGACGATCAAAACTGTAAAACGTGCTGATATGCCGCCGGTCGTATTTATAAGGGATATTCTCTCCAACACCATATAATTCGCCATTTAAGTCCCACCTGTCAAAATTGGCAATATTGACACGTTCATGCCATAAAGATATTGGATTACTGCTGTTGTCACGGGGCACTTTCAACGCTGCATAATCAGTACTTCCCGAATCCAGTGTATAGTTAGCAATGTCATGCCGTTCAAAACGCGATTCCGTTCTCGACGTCAGAAGATATCGATTGCGAATCTCTAATTCATCGCCAATATCAAAAAAAGAAAAGCGAGTCTGAGGCAGGATGGCAGGATGCAACGGTGGATTTTCAATGGACAGGATAGCGACATGTGCCTGTTCAGGTGTGACTGAAACTATCTGCGATGAGGTATTCAGCCAAGAAAACTTTTTTGCGATAGCGATATTGTACCATCCATCGCCACCGCCCCAAATCGAGCCAAGATCGCTACCGCGCAGAAACGATAAATAATTGATTTCCGTCAAGTAACGACCGCCATTGCCATACGGTGTGCTTGAGGAAATCGCTGTCCCCTCATACGCGATGCCATTGCCGTGAGCCGTTTGGTTCAGATACCAAAATTTGGAAAATGGAGATATGGGTGTTGTAGAATTATAGGGCGTTTGGTAAAAACAATAGGCCGTATTGAGATTGAGCATGGCACAATTGTCGATGATGCGGATGGCGGCGAAGACGGGTTTTCCGCGGCTGGTCGAGGCGTTCGGCATGCGAATCCAGATGCTGTCGGCCACGCCGTCACCGGAAGCATCAGCGGCGGTACCCAAAACAACCGTTTTGGGGTTGTCGGGAATGATGCCCGTGAGGAGGGTTCCGACAAAAGCCGTCGGATTGTCAGGGGCGAGCAGATCCGTTATATGTTCCCACTGAAAACTGTTCAGGCTGTTCGGCTCCAGGTCGGCCAGCCAGGGCACGATTCGATCCCCGGTAAGCGGGTCATCGCCTCGTGCAACGCCCGGCCAGGTGTAATGCGGGCCATCCGACCCAATGACGCCGTCGGCGCCGAAGAGGTCTGCAACCAGGGCGGTGTTAATACGGCTGACCACCGTCTGGACAGCGGCGTCCAGGTCGGCGTTATCGACAACCGCTGATGACCCCATCTCGCCGAGGCGGGCGACCATCACAAACATCAACCCGATTACCGCCAGCAGCACGGTAACCACCACCACGAGAATAAAGGCCGACCCGCCCTGCCGCCGAACAGATTGTCGTTTTGTCGTGTTCATGGAGACACCATTTTTAGCCACAAATTAACACCAATTAACCACAATTCAAAAATTCTGACTCCTGACTCCTGACTTCTATCAATTATCAATCTTCACAATCTGCGTAAACGTCTTGCCTTCCGGAAACAACCCCTTGGCGTCATGGACCGTAAACGTGAACTTCAACGCCCGGGGAACATACGTCGGCGAAAAAACAATCATCGGTGAGTACTTGCATGCCGACACAGGATCCCATTCATCCGGCGGTGTCACATCAGCGGGTGGTGGCACAATGCCTGGCATATTGAAAAAGACGCCTCTTCTTTGTTCGACAAAGCTGAGCAAATCGCCACTTTCCGGCCACCAGAGAAGCCCGCTGAACAACTGATCGGGAAGGAAAGGATTCCCGGTAGAAATATCTATCAAATCTTCGCTCTTAAAGGCCCATTGGACTTTGAATTCGCTGATCTGCTCGCTCAGCAGCAAATGCAGCGTGTCGATATTTGTCATGTCGATCATCGGGCGACCGGTATCTGATACATTGGTACCGTTATTGAAGCAGATTTGCAGCATCTGGTTGCAATTGTCCTGCGTTTGCATCAGATTCTTCCACTCGGCCAGCGATAACTGATCGTACTCCGACCGGTTGTTAGTATAAGGAAAAAAAGTAGCCGCAAAAAAGTCCGGTGTTGTCCCATTAGGGAAAGGGGTTGGAATACCGGGATACGTCAAAGTTAAATTCGAAGTTAGCAGATGCGCACGGCGAGAGAGCAGACCGGACTGCCGATACTGCGCAGTAAAGGCTGTCGGAACCGCATTGATGTCGGTATTGACCTGCCAGGCATGGCCGTAGTAGATGCGGGACAGGTTGCCGCTGACGGTTTGGCCGTTGTACTGCCGCATCGTCTGGAAATCGCCGTTGGCGAAAAAGAGAATCTGGTCATAACGTTTGCCGGTGGCTGGATCGTGCTCAAACCAGATCGCCAGCGGCGCATCCGTCCGCAGACCGCCCACGTCGGCAACCAACTGACGGCTGACCGCCTCGGCCCGGCGGGTGATCTCGATGGTCGAATCGGCCAGTCGATGCGCCTTGACGCCCGCGGCAAAAATCAGGCTCGACAGCGCGACCAGGATCACCACCAGCCCCATCGCCACCAGCAATTCGACAATCGTAAACGCTTTTTTTGAAACCACCGATTTCACCGATTTCACCGATTAAAATGTTAAGGTTTTCTGGACAACGCTAATCACCGGATTGCGCATACTGCCTACCCCCGGCGGAACAACCCAGATTGTCCACGAAGTCAGACCAAGCGGCGGCAGCCAGTCTTCAGTCAACACCAGTGTATTTTTGATTGTGGGCGTGTCGCCGACGGCTTCATAGTTGACGGCTTTATATTCCAGCACACGATAAATCCGCCCGTCATGGTTGGCCACAATGGTCGAATTGTCACCAAAGAAACCGAACACATCCGTCCCCCATGTGTCGGTCAAAACTTCCAACTCTCGACTGTTTCCGCCCATTTTCACATTGACCTGCACCGGCGAGGGCCAAAGACCATCCTGCCCCCCTGCCTGAGTATAATACAGCAGCCCCTCGCCCGCTCTCCGCGTCACAAAAACCGTCGCCTGCACCTGCTGGGCATCGACCGCCCGGCACAGCGCCGACCAGTGGTATTTGTGCGGCTCCTGCCCGGCAGGGATCGTAATAGACGGATACTGAAACTCCGGCCAATCGCTCTGGACATCGATAAAATTCAGCGGTTGCGCTGGATTTGGTAGATTGACCACATGGCGATAATCAAAACACATCTGAAATGGGTCGTCAGTCGGATTGATCTTTGTCCATTGATCATAATCCCGTATGCCCCACAACTGTATCTTGGCAAACGCCTCGTTGGCCGCGATCGCGCCGATGGTGCGTTCGGTCGAGGTGCCGGTCAGCTTGATGCCGACGGGAAAGACCATCGCGATCAAGACCAGCCCCATGCCGAGGATGCCCGTGGCCATCAACGCCTCAAGAAGCGAAAACCCAAATTGTCGCCTGCGTTTATACATCGTACCTTGTCATTCCCGCGAAGGCGGGAATCCTGAAACCACCGATTACACAGAAACAAACCATCAAAACAATTCCGCCAAAGGCGGCTCCGCACTTTTGCCTTTTTCCTTTTATTTTTTTACTTTTTATCATTCACCGATCAACTCCCCCGTATAAGGGCTGATCCTTGTGATTCGCAAATCGCCGGGCGCAAGCGTATCGAACACCGAGATCACGTTGACACTTTCAACATCCTGCGTATCGTCTGAAATCTCAAGATCGCCGAACGAAAGCGTCGCTTTGTATCGCACGGGATGCACCGTCAGTCTGCCGGCGCGCGAAAAAACAATCGAATAAAAAGACGTCTGACCGCCGGGCGCCAATCGGAAGTCGTCAGGCAGCAGAATGGGTTTGCGGCCTTTGACCGGCCGAAACCCGTTGGCCAATCCCGTTCCCTCCTCCGCCACAGAGCTTGGATCGTGGACAATAAAGATCATGTACGTCTTCCCGTCGGCGGTCTGCTGGAAGCGAACGCCGGCGTATCGGCCCTCGCGGACGGCGATGGCGCGGGCGTTGTTGAGTGCGGCGCCGATCAGGGCACGTGCCCCGGCCGAATCGCGCATCGTCTCGGTGATGCGCCGGGCCGCGGGCACGGCCAACGCCATCAGCACCGCCGCGACCGCCACCGTCACCAGCAGCTCGGTCAAGGTCAACCCAAATTGTCGCCGTTGATTCTTCATTTTGAAACCGCGGATTCCGCGGATTTACACCGATTCTTTTTTTGGACAGGATTAACAGGATTTTTATACGTTCCGTGTCCAATTCCATTACTGATTACTGTTGACTGATTACTGATAACTGAACTTAGTTTCCTTCGTCAAAATTAAAGAGATCGTCCGCCGTGCCAAACTTCCCGTCCGGGCCGGCGCTGTGCAATATAAACGACTCCGCCCGATACGGCCGCGGAGGATTCGTAAAGTTAGGGTTAAGCGTCTTGTGATAAAACCAACTGTGGTCAGAATAAAGCGGGTAAAACGGATGCTGGGACTGCAAGGGACCCGGTACCGTGGCCATATTGATACCATCCATTACATTGTACGTATTTGCATCCAGTGTCGCTGCATTATGTCCTGCCTTGGAGCGGTCTGCCCTGTAATACAAAATCGGCATCCCCGTCTTGCGGCCGGTGGTTAATTTGGCGGTCTTGAAGGCATCCGCCAGCACATAGCTGAGAGGATTGACCAAGGCGCCATAGTTCGTTGAATATTGGCCCAATTGAACGGCATTGGCGGATTCAAGTTCAAGATACGGGCCTTTTCGTGCTGCCAGATTGTCAGGATTGGCCGTAAGATCAACAACCGGGGCATAAAGCGGAACCAGATTACCGAGATCGTCATACCCGTTTCCGTCCGCGCGAAATTGTGAACTCGTATGAAAACCAAAACCGTCGCGTCCGATGATCGCCTCGGCCAGCCGCTGAGAGGCAGAATAATATCCATATTTACTGTCAGGAAGATGTGCATCCCACACACTCGGCGGGTAAAACCCGACATCGCTGCGGAAAGCCTCCAGTGCCATCTCGATGGTGTGAAACTGCGCCTTCTGCTTGACCACCAGCGCCGACTTGCCGACCTGATTAAGCGCCGGGATCAGCACCGCCAGCAGGATGCCGATAATGGCCACCGTCGTCAACACCTCCACCAGCGTAAACGCCCGAATTGTTCTGTTTCGAGTCTGCATAATCATTTCCTTTTTTGAAACCACAGATTACGCCGATTTCACTGATTTTTATCTGTGTCATCTGTGAAATCTGTGGTTCCTTATTAATCAAAATTCACAATATCATCTTTCGTCCCGAATATCCCGTCCCACCCGGCCGAGATCAGGATAAACGTCGCGCCGTTATACGGCCTGTAAAATCCCTGATCCGGATTGGCCTGCTGGGTGATCTGCTCGTAAAACATCTGTGCCGGATTCCGCCCGGCATTGTCCGGATCGGAAAAATGCCCGTCCCAGACCGCACCGGGATCGCGCAGCCACGGCAGGTTCAAGATCGGCAGGTTGTCATCAAAGTTATACACCCAATCGCCGTATTGCGTCAGGTCGGGATTGTCAACCGTTTGGCGTGCGGCATCGACGCGAAACCGCGGCTTGGACGCATCGGCCTTAAAATACAGTATCGGCATCCCCACGCGCCCCCCCGCGACGGCGTCGTTCTGGGCGAACACATCCGTAATCACCGGCGACCGCTGAAAACCGACCGGAGTTGGGCCGGAATCATAAATACCGGCCTGCGGCCCCCACAGATCGTGAATCGTCAGCACCTGGCCGTACTTGATCTCGCAATACGGGGCACGCCGTCGGGCCAGACTGGCCGGATCATTCGAATACAGATCGCTGCTGGGCGTATTGTCGTCCGGCGGCGTCCATCGCGTCAGCCGATCAAAGCCCCGCTCATCCCGCCCCAGCAGGGCCTCGGTCAGATGCTGGGCGCCGGTAATCGACCCGCCGCTTGAGGCGCGCGTCCGCGAGTCCGGATAGCCGTCAAAATCGCCGCTGAACAGTTCCAGCCCAACCGTCATCGCGTGAAAGACGGACTTTTGCTGCAGGCCGAAACTGATGATCCGAATCTTTTTGCTCCCGACGCTGAAGATCGCCACCAGCATCGCAATAATCGCCACCACCACCAGCAGTTCAATCAGCGTAAACCCGCTTGTCCGCATCTGTTTTCGTCTGTCCTGCATTGTCGTTTCCTTTTCTTGAAACAAACTTTACCATGAAGAACGTGAAGAGCATGAAGTCTTAACTAAAATATTTTTCTTCCTGTTCTTCATGAGCTTCATGGTTATTATTTACTTGTTCTCGATGTCGTCGGGCGAATCGAATATCTTATCCGGCCCGGCCGAGATCACCCGCGGAAACACATCCGCTTTGGGGGCATACTCATACCGCAAACTCATCCCCCACGGATCAACAAAACGAGGAAGGTCGTAAGTAACGCCTCCGACGACCGTGACCGTTAAATGCTGCTGTGTTTGCGGATATTTGGCCGTTACAAGCGAAGGCGTCAGGGCGTCTATGATCGACCGACTGTTCGGAGCACGATGCAAAAACCAAAACAGACCCGCACTGGACGCAAAAGACTGATCTGCATTTTGGCCATCCTTTTCCGTCAAAGGCAAAACCGGATTGACCATTCCGTCAAGATCGGCTTCCAGATGATTCCTCAAATATGGATCCGAAATACCGTCACCGCCGGCAGGGACAGTATCGGTACCAAATGGAAACTTTCCGAAGTCCGCATAATACTGCTCCAGCGCCGTATCGATCACGGCCAGGGCGCTTTCGGTCAACTGCACGGCCGCACGGGTACGCACATAGCCGCCCAGCCGAGCGGCAGCGCTGATGAGAATCACCACCACCGCCAGCGTCACCAGCAGCTCCACCAGCGTAAACCCTCGACAGGGACGATGGACGATGGACGATGGACGAATTGTTGGCGTACCTGTATTCAAAATCGTTCCGCAGGGTGGGCCGTGCCCACCGTTTCCCAAATCACGGTTCTAAATGCCACTCAAAACGAACTATTCGGCCTCTTTGGTAAAGTTTAATACATCGTCTCCGGTACCAAAAATCCCGTCTTTGCCCGCAGACCACAAAATAAACGAACCCGCACGATATGGACGCCGCACACCACTGGCACTAAAAACCTGCTGATTCAGCACAATATTTTCAAAATTTATATATTCATCGGTTCCGCCCACCATTACTTCGTGCGGAAATGAATTTGCTTGAGCCGAACCAAGGCTCAACAAAGCATAATTGTCGTCAAAATTGTATATGTCGTTTTCATAATTCCCATCAACGGAGTAGTTTTGTAGCGCGTTTCCTGCATCCGCTTTGAAATACAGAATCGGCATCCCGGTTTTTTTACCAGAGGTTCTTGATTTCGCGTAAACATCACAAAGAACAACGTTAAGATGGTTGAAGCCCGCTGTATTGGTGCCATACACATCTTGCATCTGAAAAGCATTGGCATTTTCTAGATCAACAAACGGTCCTTTTCTCGCATTGATGTTTGCATAACCATCTACTTCATTATAAAGTGTGCCTGCATTAATCCCGTTGACTGTGTCATAAATGTTCAGATAGCCGTTTATCGGTTCTGGAAAATAATTCTGCCCATTCGAGCGAAAACCAGCTTTGGGGTGTACCCCAAGGAGATCGAATCCCACCAACCCTTCCGCCATTTTTTGGGCACCACCATAATTAGCAGTATCTTGAATCAATGGGGCAATGGCAGCTGGAGTAGTTGGGGCGATATTATCAAATGAATCTGGGTAGTCGCCAAATTCTGTTTTGAACATCTCCAGTCCTACACTGATACTATGGAACTGTGCCCGCTGCTGGATGTCTTTGGCGCGGTCTTTGACCAGGGCCAGTGCCGGCACGAGCAGGCCGATCAGCAGTGCGATCACGGCCATCACCGTCAGCAGTTCGACGATGGTAAACGCGTTGTTGTGTTGTGTTCGCTTCATTGTTTTTTTCCTTTCAAGTTATTTTTAGTCACAAATTAACACAAATTATCTCAAACGAAAAAGATCTGAACCCCGAAGCACACGAAGAGCACGAAGAAAAAAACAAGATGTAAGAATGTCCCACACATTTAACATTTTACATTTGACTTTTAACATACATATCTCCGTGTCAATCCGCGAAATCCGCAGTTGAATCTGTTACATCATCACCTGCATCATTGTCACCATCGGCATAAACATCGCCACCACAATGGTCCCGACAACCATACCCAGGAACACGATCAGCACCGGTTCGAGCATGCTCATCAGCGAGCCGACCAGCACGTCGGCTTCTTCGTCAAAGTTGTCAGCCACTTTCATCAGCATCTTGTCCAGATCGCCCGTCTCCTCGCCGACATCGACCATATTGACGACGATGGCGTCAACGGTTTTGGTCTGGCGAAGCGGATTGGCGAAGGTGTCGCCCTGCCGGATGGCGGCGTGCACCTTGGCCAGCATGCGGGCATACACCTCGTTGCCGCTGGTTTCGCGGGTGATGTTGAGGGCTTCAAGAATCGGCACACCGGCGCTGATCAGCGTCGCCAACGTGCGCGTCCAGCGGGCGACGGTGGTCTTGTAAGACACCTTGCCGATCACCGGCAGACGCAGCATCAGCCAGTCCATCCCGAAGCGGCTGTAGTAAAACTTCCGCAGCAGGCGAAAGAGCGCGACAACAAGAAAGGGCAAGGTCGCCACGATTCCGGCGTTGAGGCCTTTCCGCCCCTGCAGCCAGTTGCTCATTGCCAGCAGGCCTCGCGTCAGGGCGGGCAACTTGGCTTTCCCGTCGCTCATCTCCGACAGCACTTCCGAAAACGTCGGAATTATAAAAATCATCAGTCCCATCACGATCACAAACGCCACAAACAGTACCACCACCGGATATACCAACGCGCCTTTGACCTTGGACTTGAGCTTTTCGCTCTTTTCCATAAAGTCGGCCACGCGGTTAAGAATCACGTCCAGCACGCCGCCCACCTCGCCGGCGGCCACCATGTTGACAAACAGCCGGTTAAAGCAGCGCGGGTACTTGCCCATCGCCTCCGACAACGTCGCGCCGCCTTCGATGTCCTCGGCGACATAGCCGATGATCCGCTTGAAGGAACCGGGTTTTTCCTGCTCTTCGAGAATCCGCAACGATCGCAGAATCGCCAGACCGGCATCCTGAAGCGTTGCCATCTGCCGGGCAAATTGCGTCACGCGTTTGAGCTTGACCTTGGCGTTGGTGCCGCGCCGTCGGGTCGGCCCCGCCGCCGCCGCGGCCTTGACCTTTTTGGCGGCGTTCTGGGCACGCACCTTAGTCGGAAACAGGCCTTTGTTGCGGATCTTGCTGATGGCCTCTTTACTGCTGAGCGCCTCGATATCCGCCTTGACCTCTTTGCCGTTGGCGTCCAACGCGGTATATTGAAAAACTGGCATTGTTAATACCTTTCAATTACGTCCCGAATCGTTACATTTCCCCGAAACGCAACACACTTCATTTCTTAATTCTAAATTCTCAATTCTCAATCCAAATCATTCTTCCGCCGCCAGCGTCTCACGGACGACCTCTTCAATGGTCGTTATGCCGTCAAAGATCGACGCCAGCCCGTTCTCGCGCAATGTATGCATCCCGCTACGCTTGGCCGCCTCGCGCAACACGGACGTTGACGCGTGGTTCATCACCAGATCGCGAAGTTCGTCATTCATCGCCATGATCTCGAACAACCCCTGTCGCCCGCGATAGCCGGTGTTGTTGCACTGATCGCAACCCTTGCCGTAAAAGAAGGACTTGTCGCCGACGTCTTCGGGCATCAGGTTCAACTCCATCAGTTGTTCTTCGGTTGGGCGAAATTCGGTTTTGCAATTGACGCAAATACGCCGCACCAGGCGCTGCGCGAGAATGCCTTCAAGTGTGGCCGTGGCCAAAAACGGCTCAACTCCCAAATCCAGCAAACGCGCAATCGAGCTGGGGGCGTCATTGGTGTGCAGCGTTGTGAACACTAGGTGGCCCGTCAGCGACGCCTGAATCGAAATTTCGGCCGTTTCGAGGTCGCGAATTTCGCCGACCATACAAATATCCGGATCCTGACGCAAAATCGACCGCAGGCACTTGGCAAACGTCAATCCGATCTCCGGGCGAATCTGCACCTGGACCATCCCGTCGATGTCGTATTCGACCGGGTTTTCCGTCGTGATGATCTTGGTTTGGGTATCGTTCAGTTCTTTCAGGCAGGAATACAGCGTCGTGGTCTTGCCCGAACCGGTCGGCCCGGTCACCACGATAATCCCGTTGGGCTTGTGAATCAACTGCCGAACCATTTTCAGTTCATGTTCACGCAAGCCGATCATATCGAGCTGCAAGTCCACCTGCGACCGGTCGAGCACACGCAGCACGACGCTCTCGCCGAACATCGTCGGCAAAATACTGACACGCAAATCCACCGGGTTGCCCCCCACCACCAGCGGAATACGCCCATCCTGCGGCAATCGTCGCTCGGCAATGTCCAGATTGGCCATAACCTTGATACGGCTGCTCAGGGCCATCGCAATGTGCTTGGGCGGCGGAACCATTTCATACAGGACGCCGTCGATACGATATCGCATCTTATATTCGTCCTCGAACGGCTCAAAATGAATATCCGACGCCTTGTCGCGAATCGCCTGCAGCAGCACAAGGTTCAGCAGCTTCTTGACCCCGCCGGAATCGGCCATTTCCTTTAGGTCATCCAGGTCGATGCTCTGGTCGCGCCCCTGGAATTGGGTCAGCGAAGCATCCGATTCAATCTCGCCGATCAATTCATTAAAACTGGATTCTTCCTCTGTGTAGTACTTGTCCAGCGCAGCCGTGATGGCGTCTTCATCGGCGACTTTCGCGTCCACCGCAAACCCCATCAGGGTGTTAAGATCGTCGATGGCGCGAAAATTATCGGGGCTTTCCATCACAACCGTCAGACGGTTGCGGGATTTGTCATGCTGAATGGGAATAATCCGATACGTGCGAGCCATTTGAGCCGGCACTGTCTCAATGACAGAATTGGGTATGTCAAGCCCTTCTATTTCGACATATTCCATCCCTCGCTGCCCGGCCAACGCAATTCGCAAATCTTTCGGCTTAATGAGATTCATCTCAATAAAGATTTGTCCGAGCTTAATCTTACCGCCTCGCTCCTTCTGCACAACAAGACCCTCATGAACCTTTTCGCGAGTCAAAAGGCCCATTTTTATGAGTACTCGACCAAGGGAACGACCCTTTAGTTCGCTTACTGGAGGTGTCTTAGCCATTTTAAAGCTCTCCATAATGTTAGGAGTAAACAGTCAACTCCTACTACTACAACTACTAATTTATACGGACCTTATACAAAAAAAGCAACTTTGTTTTTGGTGGACACTTGACTTACTGAACATCTATCCGGTCAAACATCCGTAATATTTACATAAAATATAATAAGCCGAATAAAACAATACTCAGTCGCAATAATTAAACATATTTAGCTTTTTTGTGCAATTTAAAAACCAAAAATATATGGACACTTGGCATACAAACAAGAAGTGTCCACAAACTCAAATTTTTGGGATGTATCACGGACTTATCCTGACTTTAAAACCGCCCCATATTCATCTTCAATTTTCTTTTTCGCCTTAACAGATCCACCCGCTCTCTTTTCAGCCTTCTCCATCATGTCTGCCGGATTTCTGGACTTATCTACCAACTCCTCAAGATCAATTAAGTCTTTTTCATAAAGCTCCCACAAATGATCGTCCAAAAGCTGCATTCCGAGTTTTCTGCCGATCTGGATACTGGACTCAATACGATACACTTTGTTTTCGCGAACCAGATTGGCAATCGCCGGCGTCACGACCATAAATTCGTAGGCCGCCACCCGCCCGCCCCCTTTGCGGGGACACAAGGTCTGACTGAGTACCGCAATGAGGTTGGTACTGAGCTGAACACGAATTTGCTCCTGCTGACTGACCGGAAAGGCATCAATGATACGGTTGACTGTTCCCTGGCAGCCGGTGGTGTGCAGCGTCCCAAACACCAAGTGGCCGGTTTCGGCAGCACTAATGGCCGCTTCCATCGTTTCAAGGTCGCGCAATTCGCCCACCAGAATCACGTCCGGGTCCTGACGCAGCGCCCGGCGAAGCGCCTCGGCAAACGAAGGCACATCCAGACCCACTTCACGCTGAACAATGACCGATTTTTTATGCTGGTGATAGTATTCAATTGGCTCTTCGACGGTGATAATATGCCGGTCGAGGGTCTCATTGATATAATTGATCATCGACGCCAGCGTGGTCGTCTTACCGGAGCCGGTCGGCCCGGTCACCAAAAACAGCCCGCGCGGACGGCGACACAGCGAGGCGCAGATCGTCGGCAGACCGATTTGCTCAAAGCTGAGCAGATCTGAAGGAATCAGACGAAGCACCATCGAAATATTGCCTTTTTGGCGAAACACCGAGGTACGAAATCTCCCCGCATCCCCGAATGCAAAACCGTAGTCCGTCCCGCCGACTTCCTGAAGTTCCTGCTGGTTACGTTCGGGGGTAATACTCTTCATCAGGGCTACCGTGTCATCCGGCTCAAGCACTTTGGTGTCGAGCGAACGCAACCGGCCCGACATACGCAGCACCGGCGGACGCCCGACCACAATATGAAGGTCAGAGCCTCCCATTTTGATGCAGGCTTCCAGTAATCGGTCAATATGAAGTGTCGCCATAATAATCCTATTATTCTATATTAAGATAATAACCATAATATTTATGCATCCATCACAAGCCCTTCAGCCTGGGTTACTCGCGAGATCTCGGCCGGCGTTGTAGTGCCCTTGAAAACCTTGATGCGTCCGTCCTGCAAAAGCGTCTTCATTCCGCTGGCGACCGCCGCTTTTCGCAATTCGCCGGACGGAGCGCGGGCAAACGCCAATTCCCGAATCTGATTGTTCATCTCAAGCATTTCAAACACCGCGATTCGGCCGCGATACCCCGTCCCCTGACAGCGATTGCACCCGGCGCCTTTATAAGCCGGATGCTTACGCAGTTCATCCGGCGTAATATTCAGCAAACGCAGAAAATGCGGATCGGGAGACGGATCCACCACTTTGCAGTTTTCACAAATCACACGCACCAGACGCTGAGCCATAATTGCCTGAATCGAACTGGCCACAAGAAATGGCTTGACGCCCATATCGATCAACCGCGTAATGGCGCTGGGGGCGTCATTGGTGTGAAGCGTACTGAACACCAAGTGACCGGTCAGCGCCGCCTGAATCGCAATATCGGCCACAATGCCGTCACGAATTTCACCGATCAGAATGATATTCGGCGCCTGACGCAGCATCGAGCGAAGAATCGATTCAAAGGTCAACCCGATGTCCGTTCGCACCTGACACTGATTGATGCCGGCAATGTTGTATTCGACCGGGTCTTCGGCGGTAATAATCTTTTTGTCGGGACGGTTCAGTTCCTGCAGCGCCGAATACAGCGTCGTGGTTTTACCCGAACCCGTCGGTCCGGTAACCAGAAAGATGCCGTTGGGACGTTTGATAATCTTGGTAAATCGCTGATAGTCTTCGGACTCAAACCCGATGGCCTGAATACCGATATTGACCGAGTCCGGCCGTAAAATACGAAGCACCGTACTTTCGCCGTGATAGCCGGGAAGACACGACACACGAAAGTCGATGTCCTGTTTTTCGATGGTACGCTTGATACGTCCGTCCTGTGGAAGCCGGCGTTCGCCGATATCCATCCCCGACAGGATTTTTACACGCGCCAGCATCGGCGCCTGCATATTTTTGGGAATATTGTCGCGCTCGACACAAACACCGTCAATACGATACCGCACCCGCACCCGGTCGGCCATCGGCTCGATATGAATATCGCTGGCACGCATCTTCACGGCCTCGTCGATAATCAGGTTGACAAGCCGGATAATGGGGCCTTCGTCGCTTTCATCCGTGGCCTGTGCCCGGCGGACTTCCGCCTCAATCGTGTGTCCAGCGGCCGCCAATTCCGCCGCCGTCGCGTCGATACTGCTCCGCACCGCGTCCATTTTGCCGTTGATTAAGGTCTCAATCTTGCTCGGACTTGCCAGACAACACCGCAATTCGGTGTTTAGCCGGAACCGAAGCAAATCCAGCAAATCCAAATCCATCGGGTCTTTGATGGCGACCTTCAGTTCACCATTATCCTGCCCCAGCGGCACAACACGATGTTTTTTGACCAATTCTTCGGGAATGAGTTTAGACGCACTTTGCGGGATTTCAACTTCATCAAGATTGACATACTCAAGATTAAACTGCTTGGCCAAGGCTTCGGTAATCTGATCCTCAGTCGCCAACCCCATCTCCAGCAGGGTCTCCCCCAGCCGTTTCTTGGTGTCTTTGGCTTTTTTCAGAGCGCGGATGAGGTTATTTTTATCGACAAATCCCTTGCGGTACAGGATTTCACCCAAATGTCGTTGTTTTTTTTGCATTCAACCTTTCGTGGTCGAGTGGCCAACAAATAGTTTATCCGATGTTATGGAAATGTGTATTATATCAGCTTTGTTACGGCGCGTCAAATGGTCAGTTGCAGACGGAGCAAATTTAGTGCAGTCTGGGCTGCCCTCCGACGAATCGCCGCCCGTCCCGCATTGGCAAAAAGAAATCGGTGAACCTGACAGATATTGCCCGCCCGCACACTTATATAGACCAATCCGACGGGTTTTTGTTCCGTCCCGCCCTCCGGACCGGCAATGCCGGTAATGGCGATTGCACAGTCTGCCCCGCTTTTGTGCGTCGCCCCCTCGGCCATCGCCTCGGCCACAGGCTCGCTGACCGCCCCATATTCCTGAATTAATGTCTCCGAAACACCTAATTGTGTGATTTTGGCCTGATTGCTGTATGTCACCCACCCGCACCGAAAAAAACCAGTCGCCCCCGGCACATCCGTCAGCATCTTGGCAACCAACCCGCCGGTACAGGACTCGGCGACAGCCAATGTCTTCTTTTTTTCTACTAAAACTCGTCCCACAACGTCCTGAAGTGTTTCCTCGCCCGCCCCAAACACAAGCGGCCCCAAAATCCCCTCAATCTGCCCGCGATGCTCGGCCAGCAGACATTCTGCCGTCGAGGCCGTATCTCCGACCGCAATAAGCTGCAGCGTAATAATCCCCTCGCTGACCGTACAGTTGACCAGCGGGTTGCGGCCACGCCCCATCCGGTCACCCAGCATCTCGACCAGCGCCGACTCCCCGGCCCCAAAACAGCGTAGATTCGCCGACCGGATCACCGGTCCGGCCTGCCCCTTTCTAATACGCGGCAGCACAGACTCCTCAAACATCGCCTTCATCTCGTCCGGCACACCAGGCATCAAGGCGATGAGCTTCTCGCCCTTTTCATACAGCACGCCCGGCGCCGTGCCGCACGGATTATCAATCGGTTCAGCCCCATCGGGAATATACGCCTGCGCACGATTACGCAAGGGCATCGGAAAATCGCGGCGGGTAAAAAAGGCCTCAATCGTCTCGGCCAATTCAGGACGATACACCAACGGCACGCCGAGAAACTCCGCCAGCGCCTGTCGCGTCAGATCATCATCGGTCGGCCCCAGCCCGCCGGTCACCAGAAGAATATCCGCCTTCCGCTGCGCCTGCCCAAACGCCTCAACAATATCGGCAACCTCATCGGCGACCATCTGCACCGACTGGGTCTCTATCCCCGCCGCAAACAGACGACCGCTCACCCACGCCGCATTGGTATCCACCGTCCGCCCGCACAACAATTCATTACCGATGCTGATCAGAAAAGCTTTCTTCATTCGACCTCAATAACAATAGTCGGCCGGCCGCGTTCGAGCGTTGCCGTCGTTGAGCCTTCAGCCGTTCCACCTTGTATGCAAATCACACATTTCATCTTTTCAAAACTACGGTATTTCGTTGACAAAGTCCAACACAAACGACTATTCCGGAAAAAGAAGCCGTATTCAGGATGTGTGCGGGCTGTAACCTAAAATTTGTATTAATTTTCTTGCAATGCTATCTTGTATTCGATACACTACGCACAATGAAGTCGGAACGCGGTCTGGCCGGCTTCAACAAAAAAACACATAAGTTCAATAAAAATAAAATGTTGCGCCCGTAGCTCAATTGGATAGAGCGTCGGTCTACGGAACCGAAGGTTAGGGGTTCGAATCCCTTCGGGCGCGGTATCTTTCCCCTAAACGACTCTGTAATTTAGAAAGTTTATTTGAAAGTATAGCGGGTATGGCTTCATTTTTTGATGCGATTATTAAACAAGCATCCCAAACGACAAAGACAATTGTCCTGCCGGAAGGCTGTGACAGCCGCACGCTTGAGGCGGCGGCGGAAATCCTCGACCGCCGATTGGCAAACCTGGTGATTCTCGGCGACATCTCCGCACTGGAAAAGGGCTTGCGCTCATACGGAGCCGACCCATCCCAGATCCAGCTTGTGGACCCCCGCACCGATGCCCGACTTGACGACTTTGCCCAAGCCTTTTATGAGTTGCGCAAGCACAAAGGCATCACGCTTGAACAAGCCCGCGCCGCCGTCCAGGATGAGATCTGCTTTGGCACGATGATGATCAAATGCGGCACCGCCGACGGGCTTGTGGCCGGGGCGTGCCATTCGACGGGCAATACGCTGCGGCCGGCACTGCAGATCATCAAGCCCGCTCCGGGCATCAGCACCGTGTCCAGTATGTTTTTTATGTGCTGGCCGGACAAGGTCCTGTTGTTTGCCGATTGCGGCCTGATCGAAGACCCCTCCGAGCGGCAATTGGTTGATATTGCCGTTTCGACCGCCAGGACTGCGATGCAGTTCGGCTTTGAGGCTCGCGTCGCGATGCTCAGCTACTCAACCAAAGGCTCAGCCACCGGTCCCAATGCCATGAAGATGGCCATCGCCTCCGAGAAGGCCAAAGAGACCATCCACAACATCTTCGGCGATACCGTCATTCTCGACGGCGAGCTGCAATTTGACGCCGCGTATATCCCCTCGGTCGCCGCCAAAAAAGCCCCCGACAGCCCGCTCAAGGGCAATGCCAACATCTTTGTCTTTCCCGACCTGAGCGCAGGTAATATCTGCTACAAATCCACCCAGCGGTTGGCCGGAGCCGAGGCCTACGGGCCGATCGTGCAGGGACTGGCCAAGCCGGTCAACGACCTTTCCCGCGGGTGCAACCCCCACGACATCGTCGCCGCCGTCGCCATCACCGCGATACAGGCGGGAGGGAACTGAGGCCAGAAACCAGAAGCCAGAAGTCAGGAGACAGGAGGCAGGATGGGCTTTAGCCCTTCATACTCAATCGGCATCCTCAGTATTCTTGGCGATTTAATGTTTTTTAACCTTGAGTTTTTTTTACCTTATGAATTTGTTTAGAATTTAGAGTTTAGTGCTTAGGATTTCAGTTACAGACACGGGGCAGGAGATAACCCAGATGGGACAAACTGAGGCATCACGGTTTGTCGTTCAGGAGCATCACACGCCGGACGGCGTGCATTGGGACTTGATGATCCAGACCGGCGATGCGCTGCGGACATGGCGGATGGCCGTCTCGCCAAACGAAATCAGCAATACCCCCCTGCCGCTGACCGCCATCGCCGACCACCCGCTGCGTTTTCTGACGTATGAAGGTCCTGTTCAACACAACACGGGCCGCGTCAGCATCTGCGACCACGGCCGCGCTGCAATCACCGAAAACACCCTCGATCGCGTCACCGTCACCCTCCACGGCCGCCACTTACACGGAAACTACCGCCTGACCCGCACCAGCGACACCCTCCGCTGGACACTGGCCGTTGAGACATAGCACTGTAGGGGCGAACCTGTGTGTTCGCCCTTTGCAGCAATCACACACCGGTCCCGAAAAAAACCGCAGGGCAGACACGCTGGTCTGCCCATACGGAGATTCAAACAATGTTACAGCGCGCGACGACGACGCAACCACCCGACCAAGGTCGTCCCAATACCCGTCAGCAAAATCGCACCCGGCGCGGGAACAACCGTTGCCGACAAATCAGTTACCAGCAAACCCGTCGGATTTCCCGTTGTGAGCGGCCAATTATAGACCTTAAATTCGAGGGTATTTACCCCGTCCTCAAACATACCGCCCAGCGTGAAGCTGGTTAACGACTCAAAGGCACGCTCTTCGGGACGTTCAAAACCAGAGTAAACACCGTTGACCCATATTTCACTGGAATTGTCCGAGGCCCAATTGCCCGTAATGATTACGTTACCCGGATTGGTGTCAATGTTAAACCTTAGGGTGTATGTGAAATAGCCGTCCGGTTCGCCGTTCAAATCCGTTATAGTAGCATCTGTCGGAGCAATCCACATCGCATTGTCACCGGGTTGCACCCAGTTGGAATGCGCGGTAATGGCATACGCAGGGCCTTGGCCGGTCCAAGTCAAACCATAATGGGTATCAACAGACAATTGGGGATTATCTGCAGACAAGTGGGGCAGCACATTGCCTTCGTCGTCCACGCCGGTGTTGTACAAACCTGTTACGGCCGCGGTAGCCGGCACGACGAGTGCGGCGACCACTGCCAACAATACTAACTTTTTCATCGTTCTTCCTTTCTTAATAAACTAAGTTGATTCATTACCCTTGCCCCGCTTGCAAGCCAAATCTGCCTTTGATCTGTTCGCTTTTGAGCACTATAATGGTCGTTGTAATATTAACGCACACAGGGCCACGCGGAGATTTCGCTCCGCGGCCCTGTATGCAAATTAAATTTTCACCTTAGAGACAGGCTTTTGTCCCTACGGATTCAAACAAACCTTACAGCGCGCGACGACGACGCAACCAACCGACCAAAGTCGTCCCGATACCCGTCAGCAAAATCGCACCCGGCGCCGGAACCGGAACCGCAATCATCATGCTCTGGATATCGGTATCGTTCTGACCCCAAAGATTTATGACTTTGACGTCATTATAAAGGGTGCGTGCTTTACCGTTGATGGCTGTAAAGATACCGTGATTGTATGCGGTATACGAGGAGCCGGTTGGGTCGAGATTTGCATTTAATATATTAAACGTAAATTCCGATCCTCCACCATTTTCCCACAACCAGATTTCATCTTGAATTTGGTTATAGGTGTATTGGCCGGAACCAGTACCAATACTGATGTGACCATTCATGTACGCGAGGTAGATTTCTTTGGCTTCGTTTGACAATGCCACCCCGGACCCGCCTTTTTGTACGGTGTCGTCGATGGTGTAATCGTAGGTGGTACTCTGGAGAAAGATTCTATTCCACTCCACACAGAACGACTGAAATGTTCCGTGATCACTGGTATGGAGGGTGTACGGAGAATTCGGCCAAGACCCACCACCTGTCGTGATTGTTAAAGTTTGTACCGCCATTGCCGGCACAACGAGTGCGGCAACCAGTGCCATTAATACGATTTTTTTCATACCACTCACCACCCTTTCTCTGTATAGAATTTTTCCCCTCCGTTGCCCCGCGGCAACGGATGTATTCATAACGCAGACGCACAGATCACAATGACCCGTTCCGACGCCGCGCGTATTGTGAGCATTACACCGGTCACCCGGTTATTGCGTTATTATACTAAATAGGCCTCTCAATGTCAATTAAAAAAAGTATTTTTTGACTTCTTTTCGTCTCGGCATGTCGAGGATACCCTAACGATCAAACCGTAATCCTTAAAATAAACACTTGAATACTTGTGCAAAATAGACATACAAGGTATAATTTTGCGACTCAAATGAAACACACAGATATGGGCACAGAGAATGGAGCAAATAACAACAATATCCCTAAAATATCCCATGCATTTTACGCCGTTTTTGTTACACTGACAATGTAGTGAAAATTGTCAAGAATGCCATTTTACGTTATTAAGGCACGTATTCAATAACAGGAAAATCGCTTGTGAAACAATCATGGTACGTCGGCGGGCTGCATTTTGAGTGCGTCGGGTGCGGCAATTGCTGTGCGGGGCCGGACGAAGGTTATATCTGGATTACAACCCGCGAGATCGCGTGTCTGGCCGAACATCTGGGAATGACGGTCGAGGCCGTGCGGCAAAAATACATCCGGCGGGTCGGCCTGCGGCACAGCATCATCGAAAACAAGACAACGAAAGACTGTATTTTTCTGACGGCCGGCAGAGAGGGCTGTCGCGGCTGCGCGGTCTATTCCGTCCGTCCCAATCAATGCCGAACCTGGCCGTTCTGGAGCGACAATCTCGGCTCACCGGACAGTTGGAACTACGCCGCGGTCAAGTGCCCCGGCATCAATCGCGGGCGGCTTTATCCCTTCGCGCAGATTGAAGCAATCCGAAAGCAAAAGAAGTGGTGGATGTAATGGGCTTCGATTTCGACATTTCCAAATATCATTCGGGATTGTCTTCCTGCCGCGCGCTGCTGGCGGAGATGGATACGCTATATCAAGAGCTTGACGCGAAAGTGGCCGGCGTCAATGATCCGACAGCCTGCCGTGCCTGCGGGCGATGCTGCGATTTCGACGCTTTCGGCCACAAACTCTATCTGACCACGCCGGAGCTGCTGTATTTTGCCCATCACGTCGCGCAACCCTTTATGCCGATGACCGACGGCGTCTGCCCCTATCGCATAGACGGCAAGTGCAGCGTCTATCTGTATCGCTTTACGGGATGCCGCATTTTTCAGTGCTGCAGCAGCACCGCGGCCCAGAGCGACCTGACCGAAGCGACAATCGCTCGTCTCAAACAGCTTTGCCGAGAACACAACATCCCCTATCACTATATCAATCTGAACGCGGCGCTAAACTGCACCGCACCCACAGATCGTTAACAACTGCGTCCCAGACAGTAAATTAGCGTAAGGGTCGCAATCGCAATGCAGTAGGCCGCAAAATATTTCAATTTTCGCTTTTTGGCGACTCTGATGAGTAGCTTGAGAGCCACAATCCCAACGATAAACGCCGATAATGCCCCCCACACTGTATATGACATTGGAACACTGCCGTCGAACAGGGTTTCGTGGTGTTTAATGACCTGCACCGCCGCCCCGCCGACGATGGCGGGAATAGAAATCAGGAAGCTGAACTCAATCGCCCATCGCAGTTTCATCCCCAACAGGATGGCCGCACAGATCGTCGCTCCGCTGCGCGAAATCCCCGGCAGAATCGCAAACCCCTGAAAGAGGCCAATTATAATTGCGATCATAATACCAAACTCCTTCAGCCCCTTCTTGCCGTGCCGGGCGTCCGCCGCCAGCAGCAGCCCGGCTGTAACCAGCCACATTAACGAAACAATTTGCAAGCTCCGCGCCGCCTCAAGCGGCCCCTTAAACAGCACATAAAAGACTCCGGTTGTAAAGGTCGAAACA
>Ga0123327_1000220_pt1 | contig 54264 bp, 53 predicted proteins | sample BioC13SIPDNA_4_FD_89701 | JGI IMG/M metagenome (GOLD analysis project Ga0123327, IMG submission 89701) | Anaerobic biogas reactor microbial communites from Washington, USA - Biogas_R1_B C13 SIP DNA | ecosystem: Engineered > Bioreactor > Anaerobic > Unclassified | place: Washington, USA...
CTATAGTGCCCCCTGTTGTCAAGACACATTGCTGATAAAAATAAGCTAATGTGTCCCTCCTTTGCTAAATTGCTAATTTCATCGGCATTTGCTGATAGTATTCAGCGGGGCATCTATCTCCAAGCGACGCATGCGGTCGCTGCTCATTGTAGAACCGTATATATTGATTAATTCCTCTGCGCAGAGATTTGGGATTTACATACTCGTTCAAATAAATGTCCTCATACTTGAGGGTCCTGAAAAATCTCTCAACGAAAATATTGTCCAGGGCCCTGCCCTTGCCATCCATCGAGATTTTTATGGTCTCTGACCGAAGTAGTTCAACATAGTCTTTATTAGTAAATTGAGCGCCCTGGTCACTATTTATGATTTCTGGTTTACGATTCTTAAATGCCCTTTTCAGGCAGTCTAGTACCCATTGACGGCTTAAATTGTCGCTGAGTTCCCAATCGACTATATGGCGGCTGAAAAGATCGATAATTACGAATAAATACATGAATCCATGCCTCAAACGAATATATGTAATGTCTATTGCCCAGACCTGATCGGGCCGCTCAATACTAAGACCTCTTAGCAGGTAGGGATGGATATATTTTGCATGCAGGCGCTTACTCAAATTTGGGCCGGGGCAGATTCCCTGGATCCCCATTATCTGCATCAGTCTTCGGACTCGCTTGCGATTAACGACTCGGCCCTTCTTCTGCATCTGAACGGTGATCCTACGATAGCCAAAATAGGGATGAGCGGTATATATTTCGTCAATCATCCGCATGTCGTCAAGATCGCTTTGCGACCAGATAGCTGTCGGCGGCTGCCGGTACAAACTTGACCGATTTACGCCTAGCAAGCGAGCCTGTCTGGCAATGTTTATGCGTTTTTCATCAAGGTCAGCCATGCGGCGGCGTTCTTCGATCGTGTTATTTGAGGCCAGATTTTTTTTTCAACCAGCTTATCTCATAGGACATCTGCCCGATGATCTGCTGGTAACGATTTTCTTTGTCTTCTAACTCCTTTTTCAGTTTTGTGGTTTCGTCCTTGCCCCGTTCGAAGACGAGGGCAGCGTTCTTTATGAAGTCGCTCTTCCACTGGCTGAGCATTTGCGGATTTAGCTGGTACCTGCCAGCTATCTGGTTCAAGGTCTCCTCTTCTTTCAAGAGTTCCATGACCACTTTGGCTTTAAATTCGGCTGTGTAGCGATTTCTCTTTTCCATACTAATAGTTTAGCTTATTTTTTCCCGACTAGTGTCTCACTACCTGGGAGCAGTATACCCCGTCCACGCAGATTGGAGCTCTTAATTTCGTCTATAACCGATAATTGCCCCATATTCCGTGCCTTTTCCAGAGATTTATACCCTCCGGCATTAAGATAATCTTCAATGTTCAGTGGATCGATTTTGCCGTAATTACGAAGCACGATCCTAAGTTCTTCAGCCACAAGGTCCCCTCCCCTCATTATTTATATTGTGACAAAATGCCGGGAATTTTTTCAGCGGTTACATCAGCAAAAGGCTGACTGTTGATGGTAATAACCGGGGTCGCCTGGCACTGTCCCACACACTGAGTGAATTCAAGGGTAAACTTACCGTCAGGAGTAGTCTGCCCCATTTCGATCCCCAACTCCTTTTCTAAAGCCGCAACAACCTCAGCTGCGCCGGCTATGTGACAGGGAGAACTTTCACATAATCTGATAACACAATTTCCCCGCTCCCCAATCTTAAAATAGGAATAGAAAGTTGCTACCCCATAAGCTTCGGCTACGGGAATCCCAAAGGCCTTGGCCGCCGCCAAAATTGCTCCTTCCGGTATGAAGCTGAATTCCTCCTGAATCCCATGGTAAGCTTCAATTATACCGCCGGGAATTTCCTTGTATCGGTTAATGATGGTATTGATTACAGCCATTATTTCCACCTCCTTCCCTTGATAAAAATTAGAAACCCAATATGCACAGAGTAGTATTATTTTGCGATAGACCAATAAATTTATTACTTTCTACAGAAGATTTATTAGTCCTTTTTGTTATGTGAAGTATTCCTAGGTTTTATAAATACAGAACTCGTTAAAATAAACACAATAAAAAAGGATGTTGTACCGCCGCAATCATATCGAGGCGGTACGACATCCAAGGAGTGATGATAAAAATTAATAAGCGGTGCCATTGCCTCTAATGGAAATAATTAAGATCACCAAGCTTCCAAATACAATTGCCAAACAAAACAACACACCGATAGATTGTTTCGACAAAAATTAACTAAAGTTTGTACTGTTTTAGAACTTGTGAAAATAATTGCGAGCCGGTAAAATGATTTTAATGGGAATTGACACCTTACAGTAATTATATTAGCCTGCGGGAAGGATTTGTCTGACCCCAGGCCTGTACAAACCGCATACCTGAGAACAAGGTTTTACCTGAGTTTAAGGGGGAGGTGTGATAATAGTCCATGTCCAAGCTTATTCTGGGGGTAACACAGGGTAAGCTTTCATTTTTTCGGAGGTGTGAGCCATGTCAAATCGATTAGGAGTAGTAGGAATAGTAATCGAGGATTTAGAAGCTGTGCCGCGGATAAACCAGGTACTCTCAGATCATAGCGATATAATTGTGGGACGCATGGGACTCCCTTATCGTCAACGCGGCATTTCAGTAATATCTTTGATTGTAGACGGCAGTACCGATGAGTTGGGATCCTTAACCGGTCGGCTCGGTGCTATTCCAGGAACCAAGGTCAAAAGTGCCTTAACCAAATAATAATCCCCTGGGAGGTGCCCGGTGAACTGTTATCAGTTACTGCAGGACCCGGATCAAGCCGTGGTTAAACAACAACTAAATATGCTCCTGGGTGATGATCACCCCCAAGTTTTGGAGAACTTGAGACGGGAGGCCGATCAGGTGCGTCACCGACAGGTAGGAGACACGGTTCATATCCGAGGCATTATAGAGTTCTCTAATTATTGCATCCGTAGCTGCCGTTATTGTGGATTGAATCGATCCAATGAAGAAATCCATCGTTACCGTATCCCCCCGGATGAGATTGTTGAAACCGCCCGTGAGGCTGCGGCTATGGGCCTCAAAACTATAGTCCTGCAATCAGGCGACGATTTTTTCTACACCCGGGAAGTTATGGCCGATATGGTGCGGGAAATAAAAAAGACCGGTATGGCCATCACCCTGGCTATGGGCGAGAGGCCAGCCGAAGATTACCGGGCCTGGCGCGAGGCAGGCGCCGACAGGTATTTGCTTAAGTTTGAGACCTCGAATCCCGGGCTTTACAGCCTTTTCCATCCCGGAACCAGCCTTGACATCCGGTTAAGATGTCTGCTTGAGCTGAGAGAACTTGGGTATCAGGTAGGCTCAGGTTTTATGATCGGATTACCCGGACAGACTGCTGAAATTCTGGCGGATGACTTGATGCTGATGAGGCACCTGCAGCTGGAGATGGCAGGAGTGGGACCTTTTATTCCCCATCCCGCCACTCCTCTGGGTGTGAAACAGGCGGGAGGAGTTCCCTTAGCTTTGAAAGTCCTGGCCTTAAGCCGATTGATGCTGCCCCGGGCGCATTTGCCTGCCACTACCGCTTTATCCAGCCTGGAAAGGGATGGCCGGCGGCTGGGCCTGACCGGAGGCGCCAATGTATTGATGCCAAACATAACTCCATTAGAATATCGCAAACTATATGAAATCTACCCGCAAAAAGCTGAAGTAACAGACACTCCTTGGGATCTGTATAAGGCCACCTTGGAGTTGATTAACGAACTGGGGCGGTATGTTGCCATAGACCCGGGCCACGGCCTTACCCCCATAAAGTAATTGTATTTAAGGGAGGTATTTCAGTATGACAGCCATTAATTTTATAAATGACCAGGAGATATGGGAACTGCTGGACACTAATCGCAGCCTGTCCAACGACCAGATTAACGCCATCATTGACAAGGCCGCTCAGGCTCAGGGCCTTGACCCTTGGGAAGTAGCCGCCCTGATTCAAGTTAATGATCCGGCGCTTTTGCAAAGGATATTCACCGTCGCGAGGCAGGTTAAAGAGAAGATTTACGGTCGGCGGATGGTCTTCTTTGCCCCCCTTTACATCAGCAATTACTGTGTTAACGATTGTGTTTACTGCGGCTATAAACGGTCAAATCCCGAAATGGTACGTCGCAAGCTGACCATGGATGAAATAGCCCGGGAAGTCAAGGTCCTGGAAGATATGGGCCATAAGCGTATTGCGCTGGAGACCGGCGAAGATCCAAAAAACTGTTCCATTGAATATGTCCTGGAAGCCATGAAGACCATTTACAGTGTTCAGGAAAAACACGGCAACATCCGCAGAATCAACGTTAACATCGCCGCTACCACCGTCAATAATTATCGTCAGCTTAAGGAAGCAGGCATCGGTACTTACGTTCTCTTTCAGGAAACTTATCATAAAGAAACCTATGAGAAAATGCACAGAGCAGGTCCTAAATCCGATTATCTGTGGCATCTGACCGCTATGAACCGAGCAATGGAAGGGGGTATTGACGATGTCGGCCTGGGAGTCCTTTTTGGGCTTTACGATTACCGCTTTGAAGTTATGGGGCTTCTAATGCACAGCCTGCATCTGGAGGAAGTTTTCGGAGTGGGTTGTCACACCATTTCCGTTCCCAGATTAAGGCCGGCAGAAGGGGTTAGCCTCAATAACTTCCCCTATCTGGTTACAGATGATGATTTTAAAAAGATCATTGCGGTTATCCGTTTGGCGGTACCCTACACCGGCATGTTGATGTCTACCCGGGAACAGCCAGGCTACCGGGATGAGCTGTTCGCCCTGGGCATAAGTCAGATCAGTGCCGGATCCTGTGTGGGAATTGGCGGTTATTATAAGGAAGAAACGGAAGATACGAAAACCGAAATACCTAATACGGCTCAGTTCCAGGTAGAAGATGAGCGCACCCCCGAGGAACTCATCCACAGTCTGTGCTGCAGCGGTTATATTCCCAGCTATTGCACAGCCTGCTATCGCAGCGGACGAACCGGGGACCGTTTTATGGCCCTGGCCAAGACCGGCCAGATTGTTAACGTATGTCAGCCCAATGCCATCATCACCTTTAAGGAATACCTGGAAGACTATGCCGGACCCGAGAACAAGGCCCTGGGGGAAAAAGTGATCGCAGAACACCTGCAGTATATTGCCAGCGAGAAGGTACGGGAGAAAACTCGGGAGTATCTGGAGCTGATTGAAAAAGGGCAGCGCGATTTATATTTTTAGCCGAAATGAGGTGAAGATATGCAGGAGACTCCCAAGAGCAACCGCCTGCATATAGCCATAGTGGGCAGGCGTAACGGTGGAAAATCCAGTCTGATCAACGCTCTGACCAACCAGGATATTGCACTGGTTTCCCCTATTCCGGGAACCACCACTGATCCGGTTTTCAAGGCTATGGAGATACTGCCCGTTGGGCCCTGCATGATTATAGATACCGCCGGACTTGATGATACCGGAGATTTGGGAGAACAGCGCATCAAAAAAACCCGCGAGGTATTAAATCAGACGGATCTGGCCGTGCTGGTCATCGATCCCCTGGCCGGGGTAACCGAGTTCGACCTGGACATCAAAAATGAAATCGAAAGCCGCCAGATACCTTTGATAGGAGTCGTCAGCAAATCGGACCTGGTTGATGCCGACACCATACCTATGGAAAAGCGGCTGGGGATGCCCCTGATTAAAGTGAGTGCAGTAACCGGACAAGGTATTGATAAGCTTATAGAGCGGATCACTCAGGAAGCCCCTTTGAGTTTCGAAGAACCAAGCATTCTGGGAGACTTGATTAATCCTGGTGATATATGTGTTCTGGTAGTTCCTATTGACTCGGCCGCACCAAAGGGCAGGCTTATTCTGCCCCAGGTACAAACTATCAGAGATATTCTAGATCATGAGGCGGTTTCAGTTGTGGTTCGGGAAACACAGTTACAGGAAGCATTGGATAAGCTGACTCAAAAACCGAGAATAGTAATTACCGACTCCCAGGCTTTTGCCGGGGTAGCGGCCATTACTCCGAAAGACGTTGAAATGACTTCCTTTTCCATTCTTTTTGCCCGCTATAAAGGAGATTTACCGGAGCTGGCCAGAGGAGCCAAGGCGATAAATTCATTGCGGCCCGGAGATAAAGTCCTGATTGCGGAAGCCTGTACTCACCACCGTCAGGCCGATGATATCGGCAAATACCAGATTCCGCGTCTGCTGAACCAGCAGGTGGGAGAAGAACTGGATATCCAGTGGTCCAGTGGCATAGGCTATCCTGAAAACCTGCAAGAGTTTAAACTCGTCATTCACTGCGGTGCCTGTATGTTAAATCGCCGCCAGATGCTGCATCGTATCCGCGTAGCACGAGAGCAAGGAGTCCCCGTAGTTAATTATGGGATCTTTCTTGCTCACGCCAATGGCATTCTGGATCGGGCTCTAAAGCCATTCCCTTTAGCAGACCGGGCTTTCCAAGGATAAGCCGTTTATAGATTGGACCCAAAAAAGACCGAGATTGACATAGCAGTCAACCTCGGTTCTTTTGGGTCCAATTCTAAACTTATCTGCCGGCAGCTTTTTGAACTGCGGCCTGATGGGCGGAATCAACATGGGCCGGAGACGGTGCCCACTGGTTGCCGCCATGGGTCATGCTGTTAAGAAAATGAATGCAGAAATGGCCCGGAAAATTGTTGTTGGATATAGTCGCACTGCCATGAGGCATTGCATGTTGGGATGCGGCAATTGACTGACCATCAATGTTAATTACGATAGCTCGCCGCGCCCAACTCCACGATCCTCCCCAGACCGACTTCATCTTAGCAGCGTCTTGCGCTGTCAAGGGTTCACAATCCGCATGTTTGCTTCCCCCCATACGCTTAACCTGCCAGGTTGTACCGGTATCCAGGTCAGTAACCGTTGCTACCGAACCTACTTTAAACATGCTATTGACCTTGGACCAGTCCACTAATTGCCCATATCTACTGTCTCCCCTGCTAGGAGTGGCGGGAGTCGTCGTTGTACTGCCGCCGCCATTAGGGATAAGCAGCTGCTGTCCTGCATAAATGGTATCCGACGTCAGGCTGTTGGCCTGCTTCAGGGCATTCACAGTAGTCCCGAATCTGTTGGCCAGTAACCAAAGGCTGTCACCTTTCTGCACCAGATACATAGTCTTCTTCTGAGACATAAGCTCGGTCAATTTGCTTTTCGTTATTGGGCCGGCTATACCGTCCACTTGAAGGTTATTGGCTTTCTGGAAAGATAATACGGCATTCTGGGTAAGGGCGCCAAATATTCCATCTACTCCGTATGTACTGAACCCAAGCCCACTCAAATCCTGCTGGAGCTGGCGCACATCCTCTCCTCTTGTTCCATGCCCTAACAGACGATCTCCATAATCCGCATAAGCCGCTGCTGTTGGCATCAACAAGCCTGCCAGCAGAAAGGCCCCCACCAGAAGAGGTGCAATACTCCTTCTTATTCGATTATTAAACAAAAATCTATCCCTCCCTCCAAATTGGTTGCCTATATCGTACCGGGTCTGCTTCCTTTTAGACAAACCTGCTCTGACCAGTCAGTCGAGATACAAAAGACCAGGGCCATAACAAACCGTCATTAGCCGGGATGTCGAAATAAATGGTCAATCTTACTCAAACTGAGGACAAGATGGTGTAATTTGCCGGAAGAGAATAGAAAGTTTAAATCGCCGATGAATCCCAAAATAGCTTGATCCAAGCAAATAGATCCCCGAGGTGAGGACCTTTAATTAGTTTTCAGTTAAATTGTGGAAAAATCTATGGTTTACTTCTTAATGCAGCCCGGGTAACTGCCATTAAAATTGAATTGCCCCAGCTTTCACCATTCAGAAATAACCTATGCCAAAGCAGCCATTAACTCGAGCCACCCCCACGCGGGAAGAATTACAACGACTATTTGAAAATAGCGTTAGGTATAAGACGGCCGCAGGAAATTGAAAGGTTCTAACCAAAGCAGTTGATTGCATAGCACAAAAGAGCTATAATATGATTAGAATTTTACTACAAGGAGTTGATACCATGCAGATTAAACCGTCCGCAAGTATCCGGCAGAATTACAATGAAATTGCGACTTTGTGTAAAACCTCCGGTGAACCTGTGTATCTTACCAAGAACGGCGAGGGCGATCTCGTGGTCATGGATATAGAGACGTTTACCCGCCGGGAGAAAATGCTGAAGCTGCGGGAAGAACTGCTGTCCGTTGAGGAAGACCGCCTGGCCGGACGCGCCGGAGTAACGCCGGATGAACTGGACAGCTACCTGGATAGCATTATTGACGAGGTGGAGCATGGAAAAGAAGCCTCAGTATAAGGTGATTGTTTCCGATCGCGCCCGCCAAATGCTAGCGGGCCATGTCCGTTTTTTGGCACAGAAAAGTCCCACCGCCACTCGCAAAATCAAAAACGACCTGATGGACGCCATCCGTTCCCTGCATCAAATACCGAAGCGTTTCCCATTTCTGGAGGCCGAGTTTATTCCGCCAAACAAATACCACAAGATGTTCATTGAGAAATGGTATCTCATTTTGTACCAAGTCAAGGAGCAGACGGTGTACGTTGACTATATTGTGGATTGCAGGCAGGATTATGGGTGGCTTATAAGGTAGATTTCCATATATAGCGTAATGGCTGTTAGATTGGAAATCAGGAAATCACTTAGATAAGTGCAGATAGAAAAAACAACTCTGTTTATTCAACAGTTATATTATCTCATTTCGTCAAGTTTCTTTTACATTTAAATAAAAAAAGAGTACTATCTCTTAAAAGATATTAAGAAACAGTACCCATCTTCATTTATACAAAATCATCCAAACCTTTTGTCATATAAAGCTTGGGGAGCTTCAACCATACTATTTACGCCTTATTTCGATTGGCCTTGGTTACTAATCGCCGCCTGGGCTGCTGCCAGGCGGGCAATTGGAACACGATAAGGCGAACAGCTAACATATTCAAGCCCCAGCATATGACAGAATTCAATCGAGCTGGGCTCTCCTCCATGTTCGCCACATATTCCGATAAGTATATCCGGTTTAACCTGGCGTCCCTTCTCAACGGCAATTTTCATCAGGCCGCCTACTCCCTGGCGGTCCAGGACGGCAAATGGATTCTCCTTAATAATCTTCTTTTCCATATAAATTGGTATGTACTTGCCTTCAGCATCATCACGGCTGAAGCCAAAAGTAGTCTGGGTAAGATCGTTGGTACCAAAGGAGAAAAACTCGGCCTCTTCCGCAATCTCCTCAGCCATCATGCAAGCTCGCGGCAGCTCGATCATGGTACCTACCTTAAATTCAAACTCTAACCCCGTCTCCTTCACAACCTCCTGATAAACATTGAGGACTTCTTCCTTCATAATTGCCAGCTCTGCTCTATCCATTACTAAAGGTATCTCTACCTCCGGAAGGATATCCAGACCTTCCTTCTTTAAGCTGACTACCGCTTCAAATACTGCTCGGGCTTGCATCCGGTAGATTTCAGGGTAAGTTATTCCTAAGCGGGTTCCCCGGTGTCCCAGCATAGGATTGACTTCATGCAGACTGTTAACCTTCTTCAGCAGATATTCTTTAGCCTTAATCTCCTCAGCAGGACCATTCTTAAACTTCAATTCGGCAATTTCCAGCATTAATTCTTTATCATTCGGCAAGAATTCATGCAAGGGGGGATCCAGAAAACGGATGGTAACCGGCAGCGATTCCATGGCTTTGAATATCCCATAAAAGTCATCTCTTTGGAAAGGCAAAATCTTGGCCAGAGCCGCTTCTCTCTCCGCTACCGTATCGGACATTATCATCTCCTGAACTATTGGCAGCCGCTCCTGAGCCATAAACATGTGCTCAGTCCTGCAGAGTCCAATTCCCTCAGCTCCAAATTCCCGAGCTTTAAGGGCATCCTCCGGAGTGTCGGCATTGGCCCGGACCGACAGCTTCTTTGCTTCATCAGCCCATTTCAACAGAGTCTCAAATTCCAAACTCATAACCGGGTCAATCATAGGAACCTCACCCAGCATCACATTGCCGGTGGTTCCGTCAATGGATATGATATCACCCTTTTTGACCACTAGCTCATCGACGGTAAACTCGGTTAAATCTGGAGATATTTTCACGTTCTCACAGCCGCAGACACAGGGCTTCCCCATCCCTCTGGCAACAACCGCCGCATGACTTGTCATGCCTCCCCGGGAGGTCAGAACCCCCTCAGCCTTGATAATGCCGTGAATATCATCCGGTGTAGTCTCATTACGAACCAGGACTACTTTCTCACCTTCAGAGGCAGCCTTTTCAACTTCATCAGCATCAAAGACGACTTTCCCTGAGCCCGCCCCCGGCGAAGCCGGCAGGCCCCTGGCGATTATTTCCATGTTGGCCTTAGTATCAATCTGCCGATGAAGCAGCTGATCTAATTGATCTGCTTCAATTCTCATCAGAGCTTCTTTTTTGGAAATTATCCCTTCGTCCACCATCTCTACCGCCGCGCGCACCGCGGCATGAGCCGTGCGTTTTCCATTACGGGTCTGAAGTATGTAGAGCTTGCCCTTTTCCACGGTAAACTCAATGTCCTGCAAATCCCGGTAGTGGTTTTCCAGGATGGCACAAATATCAACAAACTCCCGATAAATAGCAGGAAGCTGTTCCTGAAGCATATTGATTGGAAATGGTGTCCGAATACCTGCCACTACGTCCTCACCCTGAGCGTTTACCAAAAACTCGCCATACAGCTTATGTTCTCCGGTAGAAGGATTGCGAGTAAAAGCTACGCCGGTTCCAGAATCAGCACCCATGTTGCCGAATACCATAGATTGAATATTTACCGCCGTACCCAGATCATCAGAAATCTTATTTGCCCTGCGGTATACTATGGCGCGAGGGGTATTCCAGCTGGCAAATACTGAAACGATGGCCATCTCCAATTGTTTGGCCACATCTTGAGGAAATTCGTTGTGAATAGTGCGAGCTACTATTTCTTTAAATTCATTTATGATCTCCCTCATCTGTTCTGCCGGAATCTCAAAGTCATAGCTCAGCTTCAGCCGCTCTTTGTATCGCTCCATAACTGAATCGAACAGGGCGTGCTCAACATCCAAAACTACGCTGCTGAACATCTGTATAAATCTGCGGTAACAGTCTAATGCAAACCGCTCATCCTTGGTTAATCCGGCTATTGCTTCCACCGTCTGATCGTTCAATCCCAAATTTAAGATGGTGTCCATCATGCCGGGCATGGAAACGGCTGCCCCTGATCTAACCGAAATTAAAAGGGGGTTCTCCATATCGCCATATTTCTTAGCGGTAATCTCCTCGACCTGTTTTAAAGCTATAAATACTTCCTCTATTAATCCGGAAGGAAGCTGCCCCCCGCTGCGGTAATACTCGTTACAAGCTTCGGTGGTAATAGTAAACCCTGGAGGCACCGGCAATCCTATTCGGGTCATTTCAGCCAGATTCGCGCCTTTTCCTCCGAGGAGTGCTTTTTGACTGCCATCAGCTTCTTTAAACAAGACTACATACTTTTTAGACATGACTTAACCCCCTATAGTATATTTCTAGTACTTTACTGGCCGTCTCCTCGACAGCCTTGTTAGTAACATCGATTACGGGACATCCTACCCGGCGCATAATCTTGTGAGCAAATTCCATCTCCTCAATGATTCTCATCTCATTGGCATAATTGGCATCAGACATCAAACCCAAAGTTTTAAGCCTTTCCTTTCGAATCGTCAGTAGCTGCTGAGCATCCACCACTAATCCGATTATCTTTTTCCTTTCCACCTGAAACAGCTCTTCGGGTGGGCTGACTTCGGGTACTAAAGGAACATTAGCTGCTTTGATCCGCTTATGAGCCAAATACATGGAAAGCGGAGTCTTAGAAGTCCGGGATATTCCTATCAGCACAATATCGGCTAACAATAATCCCCGGGGGTTTTTTCCGTCGTCATACCGAACCGCAAATTCAATAGCCTCCACCCGGCGGAAATATACATCATCAACTTTACGCAGAATGCCAGGTTCCAGATGGGGAGTAAGTCCCGTGGAACGTTGAACCGCATCCATAACCGGTGATAAAATATCCACGCAGATAAGGCCTGCTGAGGTTGCCTTTTCATGCAGGTAGTCTCTGAGTTCTGGCAAAACCAGAGTATATGCTATTAAAGCTTTGCTCTCAACCGCCTGTTCAATCACCCTGTCTATGGTATTTGTATCGGCCACGTTGGGTATCCTGCGAATTTCGATTTTGCCTGAGTTAAACTGGCTGGTCACAGCTTTAACAACCATCTCCGCCGTCTCACCAATTGAGTCAGAAACTATGTAAACACCTGGAGTTTCCGCAGTCAAAACTAGCCCTCCTTATTGGTTTTGTATGCGAGATCTAAGAATAGCCGAGCAATATTGGTCTTAGTTATGCGCCCCACCACTTCCTGTCTCTCCTGACCAAAATCACCCACAAAGACCCTGACTACCGGAAGACTGTCGATTTCATGATCCACAATCTTCTTGGCCGCTTCCACAACAGTCTCTTCCAAGGTACAGGTAATAACGTTGGGCATTCGTGTCATGATAACACTGACCGGCACCTTAAAAAGATCGGTTTGCCCCAGAGTAGTCTTGAGCAAATCTTTGCGGGAAACAACACCATTCAGATAATTATCCTTATCAACCACATAAATGGTCCCGGCATCCTCCGTAAAAAGAGTTACTATAGCATCGTATATGCTGGAACTCTCTGAAATAACCACCGGCAGAGATTTACAATCTTTAACCCGGTATTGATTCAGTATGCGCCGAATGGCATTATGAAATCCCTCGCTCTTGTAGGTGTAGCCCACTCGCGGCTTGGCCTCAAGATACCCCGACATGGTCAAAATAGCCAAATCAGGCCTCAACGCCGCCCTGGTCACCGACAAGGTCTCTGCGATCTTCTCACCGGTAATCGGCCCGTTTTGTTGAACGATCTCGATTATCCGTTCTTGTCTCTGGTTTAGATCGAACATCATCCACCTCAATATGCTATACTTATTCCCCTTGAAAACAACAAATCATATATACTATATAGATTAATTAATCCTCTTACACCTGTCAAAGAGATTTCATCCAATTATTTTCGAGAAATCGGCTACCGGCAAAAACAACTTTACAACCATCTTCAATAGGCCCAGGCGATTGTCACGTATAGCCTGGTCCTCAACCATAACCATAATCTTGGCAAAAAAGTCGTCGAGTGAAGGACGAAGACCGGCTATTGCCTCAAAATAGCCCAAATAATCCCTCTTTTCCAAGTAAGGCCGAGCCATTTGGTCGAGTTTTAATAGCCCATCATATAAATCCTGCTCCACCTGCTCCACAAAGAAATCCGGCTGTACCTGTTGATCACCTGTCTGGCGTGATAAATTGAAGGGACGATTGAATACCACCATCAGATCATTAAAATATGGCTGTTTTTTTAGTGATGCCAAAGCCCTGGCCTGATCTTGGATCAAAAGCAGATCCGGGCCACGATTTTCCAGCACCGCATCGACAACATCATAAGAAAGTCCCGACTCACTTAATACCCCGCGCAGCCTTTGCATGATAAAATCCAGAACCCCATCCACCACCTGATCCTCACTCAAATCCAGATCGGTTGCAAATTCCCTGTAAGTGTACCGGATCACCCCTTCCAGGTTCAGGGTCAGCCGTCCCTCCAGAACCATAGCCACAATCCCCAAAGCCTGGCGACGCAAAGCATAAGGATCCTGAGAACCGGAAGGTTTGACCCCAATAGCGAAATTACCCACCAGGTTATCGAACTTCTCGGCCAGAGAAACGGCTATACCGGCAGGAGAAGCCGGGATCTGGTCCCCTGCGAATCGGGGCTGATAATGCTCAGCTATGGCCTGAGCCACCAAGGGATCCTCCCCATCAATAATCGCGTAATGGCGCCCCATAATCCCCTGCAGCTCCGGAAATTCACCTACCATGCTAGTCTCCAAATCAGCTTTACACAACAGAGCGGCACGATCAATCAGGTTCATTTCTGTAAAGCCCAGCTCCCGGCCCACAAAATCTGCTATCCCCCGCAAGCGCTGGGTTTTTACCCATACCGTCCCCAAACGAGCTTGATAAATTACATTTTTAAGAAGTTCAACCTTCGTTTCCAAAGGGATCTTAGTATCCTCACGGAAAAAGAAATGAGCGTCCTCCAAGCGTGCCTTCAAAACCCGTTCATTACCTTGGGCAACCACCTCAATGTTCTCCGCGATTCCGTTTCGAACCCCAATAAATATAGACATCAGCTCACCATCAGCATCCACCACCGGAAAATAACGCTGATGCTCCTTCATGCTGGTCACCAGAACCTCGGAGGGAATAATGAGATAATCCGCCGAAAACTTCCCTGCAAAAGCCGTGGGATACTCAACCAGGAAGGTAACCTCCTCCAATAGATCGTCATCTTGGATGATCCCGCCATCATAATCCGCCGCCACCCTTTGAACCTGCTCCCATATCCAATCGCGGCGCTCTTCCACATCTACCAAGACATAAGCCTTACGAAGAGCTTCCACATAATCCTCCGCCCCCCCCAGCAAAATTGGCCCGGGAGACAAAAACCGATGCCCATAAGTCACATTTCCAGCCTTAACATTCTCAATCTCCAGTGAAACAACTTCACCGCCAAACATAGACGTCATCCAACGAATGGGACGAATAAAGCGAATCTCCGAATATCCCCACCGCATAGACCTCTGAAAAGGAATCCCTTCGATAACCTGGAGCAAAGTCTCGGACAATACATTCAGGGTAGCTTGTCCAGCTTCCTTTTTAGTGGCAATTGCATAGTTTGTATTCCCTAATTCCTTGACTACGATATCTTCAACATTTACCCCCTGCCCGCGGGCGAAGCCCAACAAAGCTGGGGTAGGCCGGTTATCGGCATCATAAGCCTGAGCTGCTTTAGGACCCCTGATTTCCTTGATAGCATCAGGCTGCATGACAGGAATCCCCTTTACAATCAAGGCCAGCCGCCGGGGAGTCGCCCCTATCCAAATGGAGTCATACTCCAATCGGGCGTTAGCCAGTTCCTTTTCAATCTGTTTTTTCAATTCCTCCAATGCTTCCGGTATGAGCATAGCCGGCATTTCTTCCGTACCTATTTCCAATAACAAATCTCTATTCATTGGCATTCACCCCTTTAACCAAACCCAGTGCTTCACGGCGAGCTTCATCTTTCAATAGCGGGAATCCCAATTTTTCCCGCTGAAGCAGATACTCTCGGGCCGCGGTTCGGGCCAAGTTTCTAATTCTTCCAATATATGCAGTTCGTTCAGTAACACTAATGGCGCCCCGCGCATCCAACAGATTGAACAGATGTGAGCATTTGAGGACATAGTCATAACCAGGCTGAACCCAACCCTTTTCAAGGGTTTGGAGAGCCTCTCCTTCCGACAACTGAAACATAGTCAACAAAGTCTGAACATCAGCAGCCGAAAAATTGTAATTAGAATAATCTACTTCACTCTGATGGTGAATCTCCCCATAAGTAATGCCATCTATCCATTCGATATCGTAAACACTGGCCTTGTTCTGAATATACATGGCCAGACGTTCAATACCATACGTAATCTCCGCACAGACCGGGTTGCAGTCGATTCCTCCACACTGTTGAAAATACGTAAACTGAGTCACCTCCATACCGTCCAGCCAAACCTCCCAGCCCAGTCCCCAGGCCCCCAGAGTCGGAGACTCCCAGTTATCCTCTACCAGCCTGACATCATGTTTTTCGATCTCAATACCCAGTTGCCGCAAACTATCCATATACAACTCCAGCACATCATCGGGAGAAGGTTTGAGAATTACCTGGAACTGATAATAATGCTGCAGACGATTGGGATTTTCCCCATAACGACCGTCAGTTGGCCGGCGCGATGGTTCAACATAAGCCACATTCCATGGCTCCGGTCCCAGCGCACGCAAAAAGGTGGCAGGGTTCATGGTCCCGGCACCCACCTCCACATCATAAGGCTGCTGAATAATGCACCCTCTGTCACCCCAATACGTCTGAAGAGTCAGGATTACCTCTTGAAATGTTAAAGCCAATTCAATTCCTCCCCAAAAAAAATAAGCCCGCTCCCTGGCAGGGACGAGCTTGGCCCGCGGTTCCACCCTGATTGGCATAAATGCCCTCTCAATGACGGGGTTTACTAACCTTAAAAAGGCTTTCCTCCCGCTGCTCCAGAGCGCCCTTCAGCCCGGTTCCACTGCCGGAATCTCACCCTTCCCGGCTCTCTTTAAGATTCCCCCAGCCTACTCCCTCTATCATCACAGATATCAAATTTGATTCAAGTTTAGCAATGCACAGGTTGAATTGTCAATTATCCTTTCCATTCGAAAAACCTTTTAAAGTCCGCATCACATTTTTTAGATTAAGCTTTCTTTCCAGATAATATTCCAGATAGCCTTCCAGGACCCTCTCAACCTGCTTCTGAACAGCAGAGGTTATGCGCAGGCGAGGCAAAATATTTATACCCGACCGGCTTAATGTGTTCAACACCGCCTGAACAGCCGGCATAATCGCGTCCGCCTTCAGGCTTGGCGCACACCTGCCACATACGACTCCGCCACTGGATGAACTAAAAAACGACAAATCCTCAGTTTGTCCGCAATTGCTGCACCGGTGCAAGACCGGAGAAAATCCCAGCATATTAAGAAGGTGGATCTCAAAAAAATTCAAAAGGATAAGAGAAGCCGGGTTATCCTCCAAATAATTAAAGACCTCCGCCGTCAATTTGAACAGCCTGGGATGAGGATCATAATCGGCCAGACTCTTATCCAGCAGCTCCAGTATGTAAAGAGCCTGCAGGGTCTTGTCCAAATCCTCGCGTATGTTGCCAAAGAACCTTATAATCTTGCCCTGGGTCATCAGATACATCTCACCTGATCGAGTCAAATAAAACTGCGACATACAAAAAGGCTGTACCATTCCCCGCAGACTGCTCTGAGGCTTTTTTACCCCTTTGGCCACCACCGGTATTTTTCCCAGATCCCGGGAAAAGACCGTCAATATCTGGTCCGCTTCCCGCAGATCAAATGCTTTTAATACTAAAGCCTCTGTCCCTCTGTACATCAAAGGTCCCCCCAACTATAGCACCTACAAGATTGCGCGGCTCATTCATCAGCATGACTTGAAGGCCGTAATGCTCCAGCCCCTTTATAAACCCATCAGCATCCTCATCGGTAACCAAGCTGTAATTGAAGGCAATGTAGAGCCGTTCAGCACCATGCTCCACCAGCTTTTTCCGCACCATCTGCAAACTCTTTTCATCGGCAACTGATTCATACATAAATGCCGCCTTCCCCCGCATAGTCAGACGCGGGGCAAGGACAGCGCCCTTCTGGTCAATAGCGATTGAGGCAGGGGGCAGCTGCCGTAAAGCTTCCATGGCAATCTGGTTCATTGAAGAGGGAGTCTTAACCAATCCCCAACGCGAAACAGCCGCCACCGGACAATCAATATGCTCTTGCTCCATCAAAGCCAGAAGCTTCTCGACCTTGACCGCATCCCGCATATAAGCATGTGCGGCATAGCCCTGAGTCACCGGAACAATAATCAGATCCGGCGTTAATCCCAAAGTAGGAAGATGATGACCTCCGTCAAAAACAACCGCTCTTAAGGCCTGCTCAGTCAGCTGCTTCAGCCCTTTATAACCTGCCGAAGTCGTATGCCAGGCATCTATTCCGGAGCTTTCCACCACCAGTCTGGCCCGCTGCTCCACACACTTGTTTATCAGTTGATCATAGTTCTCGGCATCTGGAGTTACTGCCACCACTAACAGTTTATCAGCATCGATCTCCTGCTGATAAAGGGTTGCCCATCCTATGCTCTGCCACTTGCTCCCATCCGGCAAATACTGGTCATCAGGAGAAAAAATCCCCGGCCTAATTGCTCCGGGTCTAATTATTTCCACCGCGACCCGCTTGGAGACATAGGCCCCATACCAGTCCGCCGCTTTTGATATCAAGGGCTGTTCATAAGAGATGATCCCCTGGCTAATAAGCTTTATAGCCACAAAAGCAATAATCAACAGCAACGCCGCAATTCTGTTCATCATAAATCAGTGTACAACCTTTCTGGCTTTCTTATTCCTGCAGGTAATCCCTGACCAAATTAGCAGCATTGCTGACACCTAAGCGATCAGCGCCCTCCTGGATCAACTGTACCGCATATTGGTAATCCCTGATTCCACCCGAAGCTTTTATGCGAATATCCTCTCCCGCAAAGGCGCGGATCAGCCTGACATCCTCCCTGCTGGCCCCCCGGCTGCTAAACCCGGTAGAAGTCTTGATGAAATCGACCCCCTCTTCCCGGGCAATACGACACACCATTTGCAGTTCATCTCTGTTTAACAAAGCCGTTTCTGCGATGACCTTGAGCAGGCCTCTCCCTTTAGCCACTTTATTGACCGCCAGATTAATCTCCCGGGCCACGCCGGTAAAATCTCCATCCTTGACCGCCCCGATATTCAACACCATATCCACCTCATCGGCTCCCATCTCCAAAGCCCGCTCCACTTCTTCAGCCTTTGCGGAAGGAGTCATGGCGCCCAGCGGAAATGCAGCCACAGTACAGGCAGCAACAGCAGATCCTTCCAGCATTTTAACCACCAGGGGAAGCCTGAAGGGATTAACACAAACAGCCGCGAAACCAAATTGGCAGGCTTCGCGGCATAATTTCCCGATATCTTGATGAGTAGCTTCAGCCTTCAAAAGGGTAGAATCAATCAGCGGTCTGATATCCATTGAATACCCCCTATCTCCTATAACCCAGATTTTTAAGCTGAATCTCGCTATTTCTCCAATCCTTTTTGACCTTGACCCATAATTCGAGATAGACTTGACAATCTAAAAGCTCCTCCACATCCCGGCGGGCCATTTCTCCGATTTTTTTCAGCATTGAGCCGCCCTTGCCGATAATGATGCCCTTTTGAGAATCCCTCTCTGTATAAATAACCGCTCTGATATAAATCAGATTGTTGCGGGTCTCAAATTCCTCGATTTCCACCGCCAGAGAATGGGGAATCTCCTCTCTGGTCAAGTAAAGAGCCTTCTCCCTAATATACTCCGACACGATAAACCGCTCCGTCTGGTCAGTGTACTCATCCTCCGGATAATAAAGGGGTCCTTCCGGCAGATAGCAGAACAGAAGCTCCTTCAGCTTGTCAAGATTATTGCCTTTGGCTGCAGAAATCGGTACCACTTCCGCAAAATTCATCCGGGCAGAAAAATCCTGGATAAGCCGGAAAACAGCTTCTTCATTAACCAGATCCAGCTTATTAGGCACCAGGAAAACCGGAGTATCAATTCCGATCAGATTCTTGATGATATATTCTTCACCGGTACCGACAGATGCCGATAAATCCACGACATAGACAACAACATCCACTTCACGCAGAGCCCGCGAAGTAACATCGGCCATATATTCACCCAAACGATGCTTTGGTTTATGAATTCCCGGTGTATCTATGAAAATGGCCTGTCCCCGCGGCTCAGTGTATATTCCCTGAATACGATTCCGGGTAGTCTGGGGTTTATCAGATACTATCGCTACCTTTTGACCAACTATGCTGTTAATCAGAGTGGATTTTCCTACATTGGGCCTGCCTACTACACTGACAAAACCTGATTTAGCTGTCATTTAAACCTCCCTCTGCTGAAGCGAGAAACTATGGGGAAGCAGATCTTCAAGGTCATATTCCATCATCTCACCGGAACTGCCGGCACAAATAACTTTTATATGGGGAGCAAATTCGTATAATACCTGACGACATGCCCCACAGGGAGTAATTATTCCATCTCCGTCAACTACCAGTATCTTATCAAATTTTGTGCTCCCGGCAGATATGGCCTTGGCTACGGCCACCCTCTCCGCACATATAGTCAGGCCATAGGAAGCATTCTCCACATTACACCCTGCATATACACGCCCCTCCCTGTCCAGCAGGGCCGCGCCTACCTTAAATCCCGAATAAGGTGCATAAGCTTTGTCTCTGGCCTCAAGGGCAATTGTAAGCAACTCATGGTCAGTCAAAAGTTATTCCTCCAAGATAATATAATATTTTGGGCCCAAAAACCAGTATCCCGATGATTACCGCACCCAGGGCCGCCACCACAACCGCACCGGCCGCCACATCCTTGGCATGTCCAATTTCCGGGCTGAATTGAGATGATACCTGATTCGCGATGCCCTCGATAGAAGTATTCAGCAGCTCCGTGGCCCACACCATTACAATAGCTATTACGATAAAAGACCATTCCATTAAAGTCAATCTCAGCAGCAGACCGGCGAAAATTACCACCAAAGTCATTGCGAAGTGTATCTTGAGATTGCGTTCATTCCGCAGGGCGGTACGCAACCCATTAAGGGCATTTCTCAGACTTTCCGCAAAACCGCGGGATTTCATCTTGTCAAGCCCAGCCCTTCCATGGCCTTTTCCTCCAGGGACCTCATCAATGCCCTTTCATTGTCATCCTCGTGATCAAATCCCAGAAGATGCAGCATCCCGTGAACCGTAAGAAAAGCTAATTCTCTTTGCAAAGAATGACCATATTCTTTGGCCTGACTACAAGCCCTTTCCAAACATATCAGAATATCCCCCAGCATATTGTCAGCTTCGGGATTTTCGTATTCCGGTTCATCATCAGACCGTTCGTTAATAGCAAAAGACAGGACATCGGTAGTCTCATCCATCCCCCGGTAAACGTAATTAAATTCACGAATATCGTTAGCATCCAGAATGACAACATTAACCTCTGTAGTAGGCGGCATCTTACACATTTTTCCCACCTGATTCACCGCCTTGCGAATCAGGCTCTCGTCACCTTTTTCCCACTTATAATTCGTCTGCTGGTTTATTATTGCTGTCTTCAACGTCATTTCTCCCTTTCTCAAATTCCCGGGCCAGAGTCTCAGGATATTCGATTCTGTTATGAAAAACCCCGGTTAATACCTGGGAAAAACTTTCGGCGATAATGTTTAAATCACGGAAGGTTAAGTCACATTCGTCCAATTGTCCATCATTAAGCTTCTCCTTTATTATGCGGCGAACCATACCCTCAATCCTTCCCGGAGTAGGCTCCGGCAGGGAACGAACCGCAGCTTCAACCGAATCAGCCAGCATCACCAGAGCGACTTCCTTGCTTTGCGGCCTGGGGCCTTCATAGCGAAAAGTTTCTTCATTTACTTTGCCCCCTTTGTCCTCTTCCAAAGCTCGATTAAAAAAATATCTTACCAGGCTGTCTCCATGATGCTGTTGGATAAAATCAATTATTGGCGAGGGAAGACGTTTTCCCTGGGCAAGTTCAACCCCATCTTTTATGTGGGAAGTAATAATTAAAGCACTAAGGCTGGGAGCAATTTTCTCGTGGGGATTTTCGTGACTCAATTGGTTTTCCACGAAAAAATATGGCCTTTTCAGTTTACCTATATCATGATAATAAGCTCCTACCCGCACCAACAAAGTCTGAGCGCCGATGCGTTCCGCCGCTGATTCAGCCAAATTCCCCACCATTATGCTGTGGTGGTAAGTCCCCGGTGCCTCCACCAGCAGTCTCCTCAATAGTTCCTGGTTGGGATTTGACAATTCCAGTAGTTTAACCATGCTGGTTAAGGAAAACATCGTCTCCAAATATGGCAAAAGTCCAATGGTCAGAATAGCCGACAAAAACCCATTCAAAGCCCCAAAGAAAATGGCCGTAATCACCAATCCCGAATCCAGTCCCGTAAACAGCAAAGACATAGTCAATACCGATACTATATTGGCACCGGCAATATAAAGACCGGACTTGGCCAAATCACCGGTTTGATTCAGTCTGGTCACCCACAGCACTCCGACGGCGCCACTTACAAAAGCAGTGGTTACATAAGGAATCGGATTACCCTGAGTAAACAACCCTACCACAATGGCCACAATAAAAGTAAAGAAATATGCCAGTTGTTTGTCAAGGAGAATAGCTACCAGCATAGACCCGGCCGCAACTGGGATAAGGTAAGAAATCATAACCGTGATCTCCGGCATTCCCCCAATTTCAATCATAGTCATTCCTTTGGCTATTACTATTATTAATAGGTAAATGAGGCAAAAGAGCGTCATCAGACGGCCCTGTTTGAAAATCCGAGGATGATACATGTTAAGATAGGCAGCGGAAATCGCAAAAATCATTAAGACCAGGAGAGCGATTCCTCCCAGAGTAACTCCAAACGCGGTGGATCGCTGTACTCCTAACTGTTCCAGAATATCGATGTGCTCCTGAGTAACCGGATCACCTTCGCGAATAATCATCTGCCCCTGCTGAATAGTTCTTTGTACCGGCAGCACTTGCGCTTTCGCATGTTCAATGGCCTCTTGGGTAGCCACGCTATTAAAAATCAAATTAGGCCGTAAAGCCCGCACCACTGAAATCTCAACCACATCCCGGGCCACCGGCAGATAACCCAGATTCTGCGAACGCTCCTTAATCTGCTGATTAATGTTAGACAAAACTTCCTCAGTAATGGGCTGAGACATTATGGTATTCAGAACCCCGAAAGCTCCACTGCTTACTTCTTCCAGATTTGATTCAGTTGAATTCTCCAGATAATCAGCCAGCTTTTCAGCATCATATCCTTCCAGCCCTTTATCAGTTATGATCCCGGCCAGAAACGACTCCAGCCGTTCTTCCTTTTCACTGGAACTGAGGTTTTCATCCTCCTGAACCAATTTAATCTGACTAAAAAAACCGGTTAAATCAAGCTGGGCCTGGCCTAAAGCCTCTTGATCCTCCTGGTAGACCTTTCTGACCTTCGCCTCTGCCTCCTTTTGAAGCTCCGCAGTCTTGGCTTTATCGGTAATAATAGCCGCATGAGGCGACTTGATGTTGCGGGGGCTGATTTGACCCGGTTTCAATGCCAGCTGAGTGCTCATGAAATTAGAAAAAAGCACCAATGTCACCAAGAGATAAAACCCCAGATAGAGGAATACCTGGCGGCTTGTGGCACTTATTCTAGGTTTTTTCACATAGCTGCGCAAAAATGATAACATATTATTTTTGTTCCCCTGCCCCTGCATTTTCCTGTGTTATGTCGTATTCTTCATATGCGTCGATTATCCTCTGAACCAAAGGATGTCTGACCACATCTTCCCGGGTAAGATACTCAAAAACTATGCCGTCGATCCCCGTAAGTATCTTTTGAATCTCAATCAGACCGGAGAACTCCTCCTTGGGTAAATCAACCTGGGTAATATCCCCGGTTATTACTGCCCGCGCTCCAAAGCCCAGCCGGGTAAGAAACATTTTCATCTGCTGAGGAGTAGTATTCTGGGCCTCATCCAGAATTATAAAAGCATCATTCAAGGTTCGCCCCCGCATATAAGCCAGAGGAGCTACCTCAATCACATTTCTTTCCATATGACGCTGGGCAACATCCAATCCCAGAATGTCATACAATCCATCATAAAGAGGGCGCAAATAAGGGTCTACCTTATCGATCAAATCTCCCGGCAAAAAGCCCAGTTTTTCACAGGCTTCCACCGCCGGCCTCACCAGGACGATTCGCTGCACTTCCTTATTGCGGAGAGCGCGTACCGCCATAACTACAGCCAGATAGGTTTTTCCCGTACCCGCCGGACCAATAGCAAATACTATATCATTCTCTTCCATGGCCTGCACATACTTCTTTTGCCCCAGAGTTTTGGCTTTAATCGCTTTCCCCCGGGAAGTTGTAAGGATGGTGCCTGATACAACATCCTTGTGTTTGATGGTTACTCCTTTTTTAACCAGGGATTGAGCGTAATTAATATCCCCAGCAGTTAACTGCTTTTCGCTTTTGACAATATCCAGCACCTGGTTTATCAAAGCCTCAGCCTCATCCACATCAGCTTCCTCGCCCCGGATAAAGATTTCTCCCCCGCGGGCAGATATTTCTGCCGGGGTTAATTTTAGCAAATGCTTAAAATTTTCATCTTTGGATCCGAAAAAGATCGCGGCCTCCTGGTTATCGTTAATAAATAAATGGATTTCTTTTGCCGACAAACATCAAACCTCCTGCCAAATGGGTTGTTACAATCTTAGACGATATAATGGCTATTTCCGGCCCATTTTCTGGTCATTATATCATAGAAGCATGTGCGTTTGGCCGCAGGCCAAAATTTCGCACTATCAATGATCAGGGAAAATGTTATGTTGGCTCCCACCTCCGACTCGGGGTGAATTCCACTTGCTCCCAATTGTGGGGATAGCATTATCGCTGATCAACAACACAGGCCAAAATTTCGCACGCGCCTGAGAAAACTATATAATGGCCATTTTCTGGCCATTATATCACAAATGACTGTGCATGTCCCTTTCCGCCTTACAAGGATATGCTGTTAAAACTCGCGGTCTTAATAAGTCTGAGGCCATTCCTGTTCAATATTTATCGGCTGAATCTTGCCGATATCCTCCAGAACCTCTGCCTCCACCTTTACCCTGATTAGCTGCTCACTGGGGGAAGAAATCTTCCGCACCTGAGTATTAATAACTCTTTCAGCCTGACCGGTAAGCTTGCGCAGATTCTCCATAGCTTGATTTGTGGCTGTTTCCAGTGCTTTAGCGGATGACACTTCCTCCGTACTCTTTAAAGTTTCTGACCGCACTTCACGAGTCAAAGCCACCTTTCCCCAGGGGGAACCAACTTCATAAGTCTTCTTTTCCACCCAGAAAGAAGTCACCCTTTGATCAGGACTTTTCAGCCACCACTTTCCTCCCGGATACTCAATGGTTATCCCTTCTGTCCTTTTCCCCGTCAATGTAATTATTTCCTTCATCAGGGGTGCTTCACCATAACCTTCGTACCATACTCGGGCTTTAACCATCCCCCGGGCCCGGACTAAATTGGTAACCGGCACTATCCCTTCGGATTCTCCGCTCTCAGTGGTAACGGCCCCCGAAATCAGAATGTTGCCCGCTCCCACTGTGTCTCCAATCTTTACCAAAGGATTTCCATCCAGAACCATCATTTCCTCTATTATTCCCCCCCGACCAGCCACCACATGACATGGACCCGACATTTCCTCCTCGGGAAAGATTTTCTCCACCACTTTAACAACAGCCTTTACTCCTTTTATATCTACCTGGGCATAAAACAACTGGGGAATATCCTGAAGAATACCTTCCTCAATACGGGTCTTGTCAAGGCCTCCTTTGAAAGCCCAGCGCTTAAGACCATGGCGAGCCACACTCTCGGCAACCTGAGTCGGTTTGACCTCCACTGTGCCTCTGATCTCAAGATACCAGACGAAAGACGACAGGATGTACAATGCCAGGACAAATATAAAGCCTCCTGCTATCAGCATCCATCTTTCTCGAAGCACCCGGGAATAAAAGGGAAGCCCCTGTTTTTTTAATATCTCTATTTCATAGCCGAATTCCTCTCCCAAATTCTCCAGAGGTTTAATGGCGTTACGGCGAATGCTAAAAGAAAGATACTCCCCATCCCGCTCAACATCGGATAAATATATCCCTCTGGATAAAGCCAGATTAATAATTTTCTCCGGATACGGCCCCCATACTCTTACAGTTATTATGCCTCCCAAATACTCGATCCAACGGTTGCTGCTCATTAAACCCTCCTGCCAATGAACTATTCGATAAATTTAACTCCGCTGATTTTTCCGGCAATAGTGATCTCATCCGGTATAATAGTGCGGATTTGCAAACTCTCACCCTGAACCTCCAGATAACCGCGCACCAGGTTAATCCGAATCAACTCATGACTGTAATCGATTATTCCCTTATGGTTCTGGAGGTAAAGCTCTTTGTTGCCGATAATAATAAGTCGTGGCAGCTCCAGCACTAAATCCTTAGGCAAATCCAACATATCACCCATAAGCTTTTCGATCTTATCCCCCGGATTTCTGGGCAAAATCTCCCCTCCCATCCGTTAACAATTTATGCCCGACTTGTTGCATAAATGATTAGTGATACGGTTACGGTCTGTTTAAAAATCCGGTTTGGAACTCTTAAGCCGCCTTTAATCTTTGATAAGATTTATTTAAGAAAAATTGTTGCCTTTGATGTTACTTTCTTGGCGTGGGATCGTTAATGATTATAGAGGGTGGTGAAATTCTTTGGCCGATGATTTTCTCCAGTTTTACCAACAAACTTATGATGATATTTATCGTTATGTCTACTGTAAAACGGGCAGCACCTGGAATACCGACGATATCGTCAGCGAAGTATTCCTCAAAGCTTATCGTCACTTTGACCGGAACCGGCCTAATAACAAGGCTTGGCTGGTAACCATCGCCCGGAATAGCACCGTCGATTTTTTTCGGCGTTCGGGCCGGGAGATTCCCGGAGAGGTTCCTGAAAAACCAGAATTTATAACCGTCCTCGACAACCTGGAGCATCAATTGGAGACAGCCTGCCTGAAATCCGTCCTCAGCAGGCTGGATAGCCATGAATTTGAAGTAGTCAACCTGCGCTTTTTCTGCGGGCTGAAGTTTAAAGAGATGGCGGAAGTCCTGGAAATGAAGCCGGGAACGGTAAAGATGAGAGTCTACCGGACCCTGGAAGAAATAAGAAAGAAGGTGGCATCATGTTTGGAAAACACCCAGAGTTAGATGAACTGGGACGGCAGATAGAAGCCTTACGGGAAGAAATCCCGGTGAACCGCGGCTTAAAAGCCCGGCTGCAGAATGAATTCCCCCCCCAAAAAAATTCAACCAGGCGCAGACCGGTCCTGGCCTTCGGACTGGTATTGGCATCGATGGCGGCTCTGTTGATCTGGTGGAGCGTGGCTGACCCCGGCGGAGACTCGGCGGGCACAGTCCTGGCCGCTGATCTGAAGGTTACTAATCAAGTATCGATGATAGATATCTTTTCCGGTAGTTTTGGGCCTCCGGTGATCGGCAATCAAAACCTTTATCTCCCGGTGGCGGATCAAGGGACCTTTGCCATGCCTCTGGAAGCAGATAATATGGCGGATTTTAAAAAGATCACCGGCAAAGAAATCACCTTCAGCGCCTTGTCCCACAATGGCAAGACCGCAGCATATGTAAACAGCCGGGGCATCTATTTATATGATCTGAAAACCAAAAAGACTCAAACATTAATCGAAGGAAACGATTCCGACCTTTATTATTTTGAGCCCTCCTGGTGCGGAGATGATCAAAGTCTGCTTATTACCCGCCGCCAAATCGAATTTAAAGACCATGGTTTTGAGGAAAAAAGCCTTGATATCTATTCCATTAACCGCGACGGCACCACCTTGCGCAAGCTCTGCTCCGGCTCTTATGCCTCGTATATCCCGGATAGTCAAGATATTGTATTCACCAGAGCCGGAAATATCATGATAAGAACTGCTGCCGGCGAAGAAATGGCAGTGGATCAGGGGCGTTTCCCGGCGCCTTCCCCCGATGGACTGTATATCGCCTATGTCAAGATGAATGGGGAAGAAAAGGAGTTGAGCGCTGCTGCAACCCTTAGAACCGACCTTTCCGATGTCTATATTTGTTCGGTAAAAGATTTCTCTGATAAACGCAAACTGACGGCCAATTATCCCTTCCGCCACACCGACGAAGAGCAATGGCTGGAAGAGCTTAATCCCGACCACGGCCAACAGAGCCTGGTTTTCAGCGGCATGTATTCTTTCTATAATCCGGTGTGGGGAACGGATTCCGGAACCCTCTACGTTCTGAAAGGAGGCCACGATGAAAAAACTTCCCTGCGGGTTACCCGCATCAATCTAAGCCCCCAAACCCTCATGGCTGAAGATACCATCGCTCACTGGCTCCAGGCCTCTATCAACCGCGATGACGACTTTGCCCGAAGCTTAATGAAGAATCCGTCCGGATTTCTGACTATCTCCAACCCCCATCCGGTGGCTTACAGCATAATCGGCAGCGGAGCAGAAAAGGGCCGGACGTATGTGGACGCCCAGATAACCACCGCCTACAATGCCGATGGCTATTACTCCTTGGGCAAAACCCGCTTCTATCTGGTCAAGGATAAGGAAGGCTATAAGATTGAAGGTGAAATGTCCCTGGAGGATGGATTTGAAGTTCTGGGCCGGGAGGATGGAGTCTACATCCGTGATAAGGGCCAAGCCCCTGAATTATTGTTAAAGGTGGACGGCCTGACCCCCTCGGGAGGAGATAATATGAGGCGGCTGTCATCCCTGGCCTATAGCCCGGAAAAGGAGTTATTGCTCTACACCATTCAGGAACCCGATTCTTTCACCGTCCACGCCCACGATTTCAAAGAAAACCGGGAAGTGTTCCGGCAGACCATCAAGGAAGGTGAAGCAGCGGTAATGGACATCAGCTTCAACGGCCGGCAAGACTGCGCCGCCATTCGCTATTTCGGAGATTCGCAAATGACAGTCAAGCTCTACGACGTGTCAAAAAAGACTTTTGTCCAAAGTCCCTTTTTGAGTAACGCCCAGAAGGTTTTCTGGGCCGGGGAAAACCTGTGGGTGGAGAAGGCCGTGGCCGGAGGAAATGTCCAGGTTCGCTCTCTATACACACCATAAGCGCTCAATACAAGAGTTATTGATTGTTTTTCTTCCATGGCATAGACCAAGGCCGCCAACACGGCGGCCTTGGTCCATCTAGTCCCGGTTCTATCCTCTACTCCTTCGGCTCCCTATGATGAAGGGCCTGGAGTACATGGTTCACCGCCTTTTTGAAAGGAGTGGCTTCATCCTCGTCCACTATACCTTTTGAATAGCCGGCGATATAAGCTTCTTTCTCCCCGTTTACCAGCAGCCAGGCCCCAGCACTTTTAGGGTATTGGATATCGATACTGTACATATCGGCCAAAGAAATAATTCCTTTCGTAGTTTTAATCCCAAAGAGCAAATTGGCGTTTAGATTTAAATGATAATAAAACTTAATATTAGTGATTAGAATTCCTCTAAATAGTTTACCAAAACCGTTGTCGGTCATGACCAACAATGGTCGTTCCAGGGTTTCGTCATAAGGTGCGAAGTATTCTCTGGCCTGTTTGAGCCGCTTGAGAGGCAGGTTCTTCCAGTACCAGAAGGTATGAAAGTTCCATTTTCGGGGCCCGGTGTTATGTATTTTGAAATATTCTTCTACCATCTCAAACAGGAACTCGTTCTCCATACTTTGGCCTCCTCACTGCTATTGATTTTTCCGCTAGTCATTACAGAGTGTAACCCCGCGGGACTGATTTTACCGCATCGTTTACAAGCCTTTGATCTGTTCACCTTTCTGCTGAATAAAGACTTGAGCCTTGCCCAATTGTTTTTCCACCATGGTTTTGAACTGTACATAAGTTTGTTTTACCTGGTTTATTTTCTTGGGCACGGCTTCTTTCACATAATTAGCGGCTGCTTTTGCGTGGGGAGCGGTTGCATTATAGACTGCCTTCCCCTTTCCCAAAAGGGTCTGGGGAGCACCGGGTTTGACCAAATCATCGGCTGTTTCCTGGATTGCAATAATTTTATCCAGATGACGGTAACTGAAGGTGATTATTTGTTCTTCTATTGTACGCACAATAGGATGCGAACGAAGTTTCTCCATCACCTGTTTTACGTAGGCAACTCCTTCGATGCTTCCTTTTCCCACCGCGCCGGTGCCTACTGCGACCACGGTATACATATAAGCTTTTTTAGCTTCGCTGGAGGTTAGATAAGCTTTGGTATCCTTGTATATTTTGCTGGAGGATTTGGTTCCGGTAATGGCATCAGCTACCTTGGCAGTTCCTGCGGCCACTGCTACTGAACCGGCTATCGCTCCCACCACAGACCCTATCACACCCACAAGCCACTTTCCATCCGGATCGATGTAGATAAGGGGATTGTCGGCACAATAGATATAAGGGTTCCAGCTTAAAGGATCGGTGAGATTTCCCTCATATGGGTCATTGGCTATGAACCGGCCCAGCACCGGGTCGTAGTACCGGGCTCTCAGGTAATACAGTCCGCTTTCTTCGTCATAATATTCCCCGGCATATTTGATGGGGTTGGCTATTTGTTCTGTCTGGCTCAGAATATTTCCCCATTCGTCGTATTCATAGGTATTGACCAGGTTTCCGTTTTCATCGGTGAGGGCGATGACATCCCCGTGGCCGTTGTAGAGGTAATAGTAATAGGCGCCGTTTATTTTCCGGGCCAGGGGTTGATGCCCCCAGATGTTCCAGGCGGATAAATAAAACGGGCGGCTATGAAATTCAGCTTACTGCTGAAGGATACCCAAAATTATTAACCGGCAAGAAAACAAGACAGGTTTCTTGACCATCAAAAAACCTGTCTCCTCTTTTTTACTACACAAAAATTGGCATGATTATGGTGAGAAGGAAGCTGAGAATGACTAGAATAACGATGACGTATAAAGCAGTTCGCTGGTTCTTCTTTTGCATTCCCCGGTTCATAAAAGACATCTAAATCATCCCTTCACTAGAAAAATGAAGCCCGGTCAGAATCGTCTGCCAGGCTTCAGTCTGTTACAAGTAATTGCTTTACCAGGTTGTTAACTAATTTCCCGTCAGCCCGGCCTCTGGTCTGGGTGATGACTACTTTCATAACCTTACCCATGTCTTTGGTCCCCTGGGCGCCGGTATCCTTAATAGCCTTCACAATCAGGCTGCGGATCTCTTCCTCAGTCAACTGTTGGGGGAGGTAGGTACGAAGAAATTCTATTTCTTCATTTAGTTGTTTAACTGTCTCTTCCCTGCCGGCCCGTTGATAATCCGGAATCGACTCCTGCCGTTTTTTGATTTCTCGGGCAGTAACCTCTATAACTTCCTCATCACTCAGTTCGCGGCGTTTATCCTTTTCTTCGTATTGAATAGCTGCCTTCAGCAATCTAATCACTGAAACCTTTAATTTTTCATCTCTTTGCTTCATGGCCGCTTTCAAATCGTGGGATAGAGACTCCTTTAGGGACATCGTTTACCTCCCTAATTTCTTCTTCTTTTTCCTGGCGGCTTCGGCCTTCTTCTTTCTTCTGACACTGGGTTTGTCGTAATGCTCATGTTTACGCATATCCTGCATGATACCTGCACGTTGGCAGGAACGTTTAAATCTCTTTATCGCACTATCTAAAGATTCATTTTTTCCAACTTTAACTTCGCTCATTGTCTCCCTCCCCTCCTCCGATAGCCATTAGCATACCCCTTTATTTTACTCCTTGGCCCACCCCAACGTCAAGCAAATCGCCACCCAGAAGGTGGTAATGCAAATGAAAAACTCTTTGCCCGGCTTTCTCTCCACAATTGGTAGTCAGACGAAAATGTCCTTCCAAACCTAATTGTCGGGCTATTTCCCGGGCGCGTAGTTGTATATGGCCTAATAATTCCAGATTTTGCTCAGTGGCGTCATCTAAGCTGGATATGTGCTGCTTGGGCATTATCAACACATGAACGGGTGCCTGGGGATTAATATCATTAATAGCAAACACGTATTTATCTTCATAAACGACAGAGGCGTTAAGCTCTTTGTCGATCATCCTGCAAAAAAGGCAATCAGCCAATCTTTCACCCCCTACATTTCATAAATTCAACGATAACCGAAAATCTCCTCTATTGAATACCGCGAATTGTCTACACTGATAACCTCGAAATATGTTGCCATGCATAGGCTATATATGGCAACATACGTCCTATTTTATTGTAATATTTTCGTTGACATGAAACAAGCCGGAAGCTCTAAAACTGTTCGACAACTTCGCCAAGTAATGTCGATTCCTGACGTTGCCTGATCCTGATCTGATGAAGCTGATTCAATTCCACTCCGGAAGGCAAAAGTACTTCCACATAGTTTTCACTCAAGCCTTTAACTCCCATATCGGCAACTTCTTCGGTTAATACCGATAAATCGTAATTTATCAGGCTATCGAGAAATTTTTCTCTTAGATTTCGGCCCACTTTAATAAGCGAATGGCTGCGCTCCGCTTTTGCCTTTTCATTAATTTGATCCGGCATAACAGCAGCCTTGGTCCCGGGGCGGGATGAATAACGAAAAACGTGCAAATCGTTAAGAGGACTTTTTTGAACTAATTCCAGGGTATCCTCATATTCCTGCCGTCCTTCACCAGGAAAACCAACCATCACATCAGCGGTAAGACCCATTTTCGGATCAACCCGAAACAGCTCCTGCAGTAAATCCAGATATTGATCCGAGGTATAGGATCGATTCATGGATTTTAATATTTTATCGCTTCCACTCTGCAAAGGTATATGCAGATGTTTGCAGAAACGATTATCTCTTTGAATTATTTCTATCAGCTCCTGATCAACCTCATTGGGTTCCAGGGATCCCAAGCGAATTCGATAGTTTCCCGGTACCTCCTCCAGAATAGATCTTAACAGCGACGATAGTTTCCATCCTTCTAAATCTTTCCCATAATTGCCAAGATGGATTCCATTTAATACAATTTCCCTATAGCCCATGGCTGCCAGGTTCCGAACCTCTTCCCTAACCTGATGGGGCAGCTTGCTCCTGATCCGTCCGCGGGCCAGGGGTACGATACAGTAAGAGCAAAAGCTGTCGCATCCATCCTGGATTTTGACGAACCCCCGGGTACGGGGATGATGAAAGGTATATTTCACCGTTCTTAACGGGCGCGGCTGATTCTCACATACCGGCTGTTCATTTCGCAAATACCGGTTGAGCATGTCAAGAAGATATTCTTTGTCGTTATTGGATACCACCAGATCCACTTCAGGAAGCTCAGATATGCTTTGGGCTGCCACCTGACCATAACATCCGGTTACAATCACCAGACCAAGGGGGTTTTTCCTCTTGGCCCGGCGCATCATGGCCCGGGACTTTTTCTCCGCCGCACCAGTTACCGCACAGGTATTAATTACGTAAATATCAGCGGTATCAGTGAATTCAACCGGCTGATATCCGTTTTGAACAAATTCCTCCCGGAGAGCCTCAATCTCCACCTGATTTACCTTGCACCCCAAAGTGGCAAAGGCTATTCTGAGGCCTTGATCAGTGGTCTGAAAATGATGTCTGTCCCCGACGCCTTCGGCATCGAACCCGGACGCCGAAGCAAAAGGTCTTTCATCTTCAGTTATAATTTGATCTGCCTCCTTCTGCTTAAAGCCATTTTCCATATCTTATGCCCTCAAATCCCCTAACTCCCACATAAGGATAGATAATGCCACCAAGCCGGCAGTCTCGGTTCGCAGAATCCGGGGCCCCAACCCCGCTATCCATCCCCCGGCTTCTTGTACTTTATGGACCTCTGCCGGAGAGAAGCCTCCCTCCGGGCCAACAAATACAGTCAAGCCCTGTTCCAGGAAAAGCCGGCGATGTTGGTTAATAATATCATTCAATCCCCGTTCCTTACTCTGCTCATAGAAAATTATCCGGGGCCGGTCTGCTGTTTTTTTCAAAACGTCTTCAAGCCCAGATACCATTTCCACTGGAGGGGGTTGGCTGCGTCCACACTGTTTACAAGCCTCTATTGCCATTCGGTTCCAGCGTTCAACTCTGGCGGTCGGCTTTTTCCCTTCCAGCCTGACCACCGAATAATCACAGTGAATAGGAATAATCCGGTTCACTCCCACCTCTACTGCTTTCTGAATAATAAAATCCATTTTTTCACCTTTGGCCAGACCTTGCACCAGAGTAATCGATAGGGGAGGTTCAGCGGAATTCAAAGTGCGGGATATGATATGACCCGTAACCAGCCGGCTCGAAATAGATTGCAGCCTGATCTCGTAATCCCAGCCGGAACCATCAAATATTATAATGGATTCATCGGGATGCATCCGCAGCACATTGGCTATGTGGTGGGCTTCCTCACCGGTTATGCTAACTATCGTATCCGTGATATTTTGTTGAGCCACATAAAAGCGCCTCACTAAGACCTCCGTGCCGCAACAGCAACCCAGTCTTCCTCGATTAAAATCTTCTCTATAGTCAAACCGTTTCTTTCCATAATCTCTTTCAGTTCCGGCCATTGCTCCCGGCCAATTCCGGCTGCGATTATTAGCCCGTCAGCTCGAACCAAATTGGTTAGATTCTCTATCAGATTTCTAATAACCGGCGCAGTCAAATTAGCGGTAATTGTATCAGCTTCTATTCCTGTCAGAACAGCCAGATCCCTTTGCTCCAAAGAAACTGCCCCCAGGACTCCGTTGGCTTTAATATTCTCCCGGGCCACTTCGATGGCGACCGGATCGATATCAACTGCCTTTACCGTCTGTGCTCCCAGCTTAGCGGCAGCAATAGCCAGAATACCGGAGCCGGTGCCAACATCAAGGACCTTCTCCCCACCTGCCATGGCCTGTTCCAAAAGCTCCAGACACTGACGAGTTGTAATATGGGTCCCGGTTCCAAAGGCCATGCCCGGATCCAGCTCAATCACTATATCCCCATCGTGAACCACGCAATCCTCCCAGGAAGGTTTGACTACCAGATGTGATCCCACCCGGGTACTATGATAAAAGGCCTTCCAATTATCAGCCCACTCCTCATCCCGTACCGTCAAAACATCTACTATGCAATTCTGACCCGTCTTCTCACGAAGATTGTCCATCTGTTCCTGTGAAAGCTCATAAGGTGAGGGGAAGAAAGCCCTAATCACCAGGTATTCGCCCTTCAAATACTCATCATCAAAACTGTGAGCATCCCAGATCCCCTGAGCAATAAACGACCGAATAGCAGCAGGATCCTCAATTATCACTCCCCCTGCACCCCACTCATGAAACAACCCTGCGACAAAATCCGCGCAGGGTTCATCTGTCGAGACCCTGATTTCACTCCATTCCACTATCTTCACCCCCATCAGATAATGCGGCCTGATGGCCTGCAGCCTCCGTATTTTATCCGTGCGACTAAGATTCAGATGGAGTTAAAACTCCATCTAATCAAGTCTTACTTTATCCCGAAAAAGCATCCTTTACCTTGTCGAATATCCCTTTACGATCCTTTTTCTTCTCTTCCTCTTCGTTGAACTTTTTCAAAAGATCCTTTTGTTTCTCAGATAGCTTGTTAGGAACTGTAACTTTTACAAATACGATCTGGTCTCCGCGCCTATGCCCTCGCACGTGAGGGATGCCTTTTCCTTTCAGGGTAAAGCTGGACCCGGTCTGAGTCCCTTCCGGCACTTTTATACTGCCGCTGCCATCCAAAACCGGCACATCTATTTCATCCCCCAACGCGGCTTGCACAAATGATATGGGAACTTCGCAATATATGTCAGATCCGCGCCGTTCAAAGATTTTATGGGGTTTCACTTCAATGTAAACATAGAGATCACCCGGAGGGCCTCCGTTAATTCCCGGCTCCCCTTCACTCTGCATACGAAGCTTGGCACCGCTGTCAACACCAGCCGGAATGCGTAATTTCAGGTGACGGCTGCGCCGCACCTTGCCCTGTCCATTACAGGTTTTACATGGCTTTTCAACAATTTTACCTTTACCGGCACAACGAGTGCAGGGCCGGACTGTTTCAAATCTCCCCAGGGGAGTACTCTGCACACTGCGCACCTGACCCTTGCCATCACAGGCAGGACATGTTTTCGGAGAAGTCCCGGGCTCCGCTCCACTGCCCTCGCAAACATCACAATCCTCCATGCGCGGATATTGCACCTCTTTCTGCGTGCCAAAAGCCGCATCCTCGAAATCAATCAGGATCTGGATTTCCCGGTCAGAACCTCGTTGGGGGCCGGTACGCCGCCGACGGCCGCCGCCGCCGCCAAAGAACATATCAAAGATATCGCCGACGCCGCCGATGTCAAAGTCAAATCCGTTCGCTCCCATTCCTTGGCTGGGATCAAAGGCCGCATGTCCAAATTGGTCATATTGCTGGCGTTTTTGCGCATCACTTAATACCGCATAAGCCTCATTAATCTCCTTCATTTTTATTGCGGCTGCTTCTTTGTCCTCAGCCACATCAGGATGATATTTCAGTGCCAAGCTGCGATAAGCCTTTTTGATCTCGTCCTCGGAAGCGCTGTTGGATACTCCCAGGGTCTCATAATAGTCCGGTTTTGCCACAACAAAACCACCTTTCGGAAAAATAAATAGATAAGACCTTATGAAAAAGGGATCAGCCCGGATCTGGCTGGGCCCGGCGACCCTTCCAGACCGAGGCTGAGCCCGAATTATTACGGAAAACCACTTATTTTGCAGGGGATATTTTATTTATCTCCTTCATCCGTCACATCAAAATCCGCATCATAAACCCCATCTGCAGAACCTCCGGAGTCATCCCCGGGAGGATTCTGTTCATATGCTTTGGCAGTCACCTCGTAAAGGGCGGCAGTAACTGCTTCGGTCTTGCTCTTAATAAGCTCTGTATCCTCACCCGCCAATGCCTTCGCCAACTCTTCCTTGGCATCCTTGAGCTTGCCGATCAGATCAGAGTCTATCTTCTCTTCAAAATCCTTGATAGCTTTTTCCGCCTGATAAACCATACTGTCGCCCTCATTGCGAGCTTCAGCCGTTTCCCGGGCCACCCGGTCCTCGTCGGCAAACTTCTCGGCATCCCGGACCATCTTCTCGATTTCTTCACTGGTCAGACCCGAGGAAGAGGTAATGGTAATCTTCTGCTCTTTATTGGTAGCCAAATCCTTGGCGGAAACGTTCACTATTCCGTTAACATCTATGTCAAAGGTAACCTCAACCTGGGGCACTCCCCGGGGTGCGGCCGGAATACCTTCCAGGTGAAAGCGCCCCAATGTCACGTTTTGCTTAGCCATAGTCCGCTCACCCTGTAAAACATGAATTTCAACCGAAGTCTGGCCATCAGCAGCCGTAGTATATATCTGACTCTTCGAAGTTGGGATAGTCGTGTTCCGGTCAATCATTTTAGTGAATACGCCTCCCAAAGTCTCGATCCCCAGAGTCAAAGGAGTCACATCCAGGAGCACCACATCTTTCACCTCACCGGCCAATACCGCTCCCTGGATGGCCGCCCCGGCAGCTACTACTTCATCAGGATTAATGCCTTTGTACGGTTCTTTGCCCAGGAAATTCTTGATGGCGGTTTGTACCGAAGGCATACGAGTAGATCCGCCCACCAGAATCACCCGGTCAATCTGGGCAGCGGTCAAGCCCGAATCCTTAAGAGCCTGACGCAAAGGTCCCATTGTTTTTTCAACCAGGTCAGCCGTCAGCTCATCAAACTTGGCCCGGGTCAGCTGCTGATCCAAATGCAGAGGACCTTCCGAGGTGGCCGTAACAAAAGGTATGTTTATGTCAGTAGAGGTTAATGTTGATAATTCATGCTTAGCTTTTTCAGCTGCTTCCTTCAGACGCTGTTTGGCCATCTTGTCAGCAGTAAGATCAACCCCATTTGACTTTTTGAACTCCGTCACCAGATAATTTATGATGCGCTCATCAAAATCGTCGCCACCCAAACGGTTGTTTCCGCTGGTAGCTTTAACCTCGAATACTCCTCCGCCGATCTCCAGGATCGACACGTCAAAGGTTCCGCCGCCCAGGTCAAATACTAAAATGGTCTGACTTCCTTCCCGATCCAGACCATAGCCCAGGCTGGCTGCCGTAGGTTCGTTTATGATCCGCAGTACTTCCAGCCCGGCTATTCTTCCGGCATCTTTAGTAGCCTGCCTTTGTGAATCAGTAAAATAAGCAGGGACAGTAATGACCGCCTGAGTAACCGGCTCTCCTAAATAAGCCTCTGCATCTGCTTTCAGTTTTTGCAGAATCATAGCTGATATCTCGGGAGGAGAATACTTTTTGTCATCTATCTTTACCGTAAAATCGGTTCCCATATGCCGCTTAATTGAACTAATTGTGCGATCAGGATTAGTAACCGCCTGCCTTTTGGCTACCCGGCCGGTAAGTCTTTCTCCTGTCTTGGAAAAAGCCACCACCGATGGAGTTATTCTTTCCCCCTCGGAATTGGGGATAATCGTGGCATCATTACCATCCATAAATGCGATACAGGAGTTTGTAGTTCCCAGATCAATGCCCACCACTTTGCCCATTACATGCACCTCCAACTTCATCTTTCTAAATATGTTTCTATACTATTAAGAATTTTAATAAGGGCTTATTTGGCCCCTGATTGAGCCACTACCACCAGACTGGGCCGCAGCACCCGATCATTACAAATATAGCCGGTCTGCATTTCCTGTACGATGGTTCCGTCAGGCTTGCCGCCACTTTCATCGACACTGAAAGCCTCGTGGAAATTAGGATCGAACTCCTGATTCAGGGCCGGAATCATTTGGACCCCTTCCTGTTCAAATAAATCCATCAACCTCTTTTCAATCATTTCGACCCCCTTTTGGAATGAAGCCATATCTCCCCCCTGATCAATGGCTTGCCGCGCCCGAGCAAAATCATCCGCCAAGGGAAGCATTTTGCGGAGCAAGGACATATTGCCAAAACGCAGGAGCTCATCTTTCTCCTTTTGCCAGCGTTTACGCTGATTCTCTCCATCTGCTAAGGCCCTCATATAGCGGTCGTAATTCTCTTCAGCCTTGGCAGTTTGTTCCTGCAATTGTTCTTTAAGCATGGTAATTTCATCCTTTTCTTCAGTTGTCTCAGGCTCACTAAAGGAGGTCGCTTCGCCCCCTACAGCGTCCTTGAGATCCCATTCACCAGTCAAAGCTGTCACCTCACCTAAAATCAATCCTTAGTCTATCCGATGACTAACCCGCCCTAAGACCCCCACCTCTATAAGCGGCGTGTGCTTACCCAGTCTCCCGCTTCTTAATAACCGTATTTATTTTCAATATGGCCATAGCCACCTCACTGGCCGCCTCTAAAGCCTTCGTCTTCACCAGAGCAGGGTCCCAGACTCCCATTTGTTCCAGGTCTATTACCTGGCCGTCATCACAATTCACTGCCCATCTACAATCTCCGGCAGCCTGCTGCACCGCAGCTAACTCCACCAATTTCTCCAGGGAATTCAAGCCGGCATTATTTATGATACATGAAAAAGGCTTTTCCAAGGCCTCCTTGACACATTGAATTCCGTAAGAAGTCATTCCCTGGACTTCATGAGCCAGCTTAGCCAAAGATGATGCCACCCACACTTCGAGGGCGCCTCCTCCCGGTACCACTCCACCCTTCAAAGCCGCCTGAACGGCAGCCGCCGCATCCCTGGCCATGCGCTCCCGCTCCTCAACTACTTCAGAGGTGGCTGCGCCCACTAAGATAGTGGCAGTGCCTTGGCCCTGCCCCCCTATAATTCTTATGTTTTCCAGATCCTCCTGATACTGCACCAGCTCAGCCTGACCCAGATATTTTTCTAATTGCTCCGGGGTCCGGTTTAAGGCGTTCCTTTTTATCATACGAGCCCCGGTATGTTCACAAACCCGTTCCAGTTCCCGGCGACTCACTCGCTGTACCACCATAATGCCGGCATCAGTCAGAATCTCCTCCGCCATATCATCCACACTGCGATCTGCCAGCACCAAGCCTATTCTCATCTCCTTTATCTTCAGGAGATTGTGATGATAGATATCTTTCAGTTCCAAATACTTTCTGAAGCCCAGTTCGGTCCGCAGAGCACCCTCTTCTAAATCTTCCGGTTTGAGGGCATCATCAATCACCAGAATTTTAGCAAAATCAACTCGATTGGGCATTTCACGATTCACCGGCTTCTGGTTGACTATAACTCCCAGTACTACCTCACTGTTCCCCCCTTCAACTGCCATAACCGCCTCGGCAAATTTATATCCGGGTTCCTGCAGTTGATCAATACCTATAATCGCGCCTGCCTTCACCACCAGCTCTGCCAATTCAAGATTCCCTCGTCCAGCCACCTTAGCCACCTGAAACAGAACCTGATCATCCCAGCCTTCCACCGGACGTGAACATCTTCGGATCTCCTCTGCCCCATAGGCAGTGGCTTGGGCTATTCCCTCCAGGACTTTGGCCACCGGCACACCTTTCAAGACCTGGTTCAGCCCTTCAGAAATCATAGCCGAAGCCATAATGGTAGCTGTAGTTGTGCCATCTCCTACTTCATCCTGCTGGGAGCGGGCAGCATTGATTATCATATGGGCCGCCGGGTGATTAATCTCCATCAACCGAAGGATAGTAATCCCATCATTAGTAATTACCACATCACCGAAGCTGTCGACCATCATGGTATCCAGTCCTTTAGGTCCAATGGTACCCTCAACCGCCTGTGACACCACCCGGGCAGCGGTGGTGTTGTTTACCAGAGTTTTAAACCGGTCGTCTATTTCCTGACCCAGGTTGACCTTATCAGCCATGAAATCTCCTCATCAATTTATCTTCTTTATTACATCCTGGACTATATCCCGAACCTTTTCTACCGAGGCGGAAGCTTTCCAATATTCCATGCGCACCGGGCCAATCAATCCTATTCTGCCCTTTTCCCGGCCTTCTACTTCATAAGAAGAGAAAACCAAGCTTAACTCTTTAATCTCTTCCGCTTCATTTTCATTGCCTATTTTAATCCTGACCTCCTTCAAGCTGCTTTCACTCAGCAGATTACGAATAAGGTCATGTTCTTCCAATACCAAGAGAAGATTTCTTAATTTATCAAAATCCTTAAACTCCGGTTGATTTACAATGTTAAGGGCACCACTTATAAAGACCTTTTGCTGATAACCGCCTCCCATAGCCATTTCAATTGCCTCTAAAGCCCGCTCAATCACCTGGCGGCGATAAAGGAGCTCCGTCCGCAGACTGCTTAACATGGTACGACTAATATCTTTGGGATTGCCATGTAAATTGGAATTGAAAAGCTGGGATAATTGCTCTAAATCTTCCGGTCTTATGGATTCAGGAAGATCGATGCGTTTATGAACCACACCACCAACATCACTTACCATTATGACCAATGCCTGGCTATGCCCAATGGGAACCAGCTGAATATGGCGTAAATTATCAGTGGTAGCCGGAGGCGCAACCATTATGGAAGCATAATTGGTGAACTTGGCTAAAATGTCCGCCGTCCTTTGGATGACAGCAGAGATATCTTCAATCTTCTGGGTAAGAATTTGTTCCAGAAAGCTCTCTTCCTGTCTGGTTAACTGGTCTTTAACCATCATATAATCAACGTAATATCGAAAACCGCTTTCCGATGGAATGCGGCCCGATGAGGTATGAGGCTGTTCCAGAAATCCCATTTCCTCCAGGTCTGCCATTTCATTGCGAACGGTAGCCGGGCTAACTCCTAAGTTGTACTTTTTGGCGATAGCTCTGGACCCTACCGGCTCGGCTGTTTTTACATAATCTTTGATAACAGCCTCTAATATAATTCTTTTTCTATCATCTATATTCATTAAAATCACCCTGTTAGCACTCTCTTTGGTCGAGTGCTAATGAATCATTAATAAAAAAATAGCATCAGCAGATGGCTTTGTCAAGCAACCTTGCTGGGGGATTTCCCACCCTTTAGGTCAATTATTCCCCATAGTCCAGGTAAAATGACTTGAATTCAGCCTCATACCCATTCATGCTTTTCTGAAATACTAGAGAACATCTAACATCTGAATAAAGACTCGATTGGACAGGAAGTATCCTCGCTGGGTCAGCCGCAGCCATGGGCCATTAAGCTCCAACAAGCCTTCCTCTAATCCGATGCTGATTGACTGATGAAACAATTCCATCACATCCAGGCCCAGACGGCGGGACAAATGAGTAATATTGATGCCCCGGGTCATTCTGAGACCCATTATCATGGCATCTGCCGCCAATGCAGTCCCATCCAAAGACTCCAGTACCTGGTAAGGAGGGCCGGCGCCCCGGCTTAAGTTTTCAATATAGGCGCTGATTTCTGGGGTATTCTCATATCGCTGCCCTTCCCAAAAAGAGACGGCTCCGGCACCCAAGCCTATATAACTGCCGCCTTCCCAGTAATTCAGGTTATGAACACAAGAAAAACCGGGACTGCAGAAATTCGAAATTTCATAGTGCTGATAATTGTGAGTATGCAGAAATGAAAGCATAGCATAATACATGTCTGCTTCCTCTTCTTCATCCGGCCTTTTCCAGCGGCCTTCGGCAAGAGCGGCTTCCAGAGGAACTGTATTTTCCATTTGAAGAAGATAACATGAGAGGTGGCGGGGCTTAAGATCTGCCGCCCCCTGTAAAGTCGCCAGCCATTTGGTCATTGTCTGTCCGGGAATTCCGTAAATAAGATCCAGTCCATAGTTTTCAAATCCCGCTTGATTAATCCATTCGACCGCCTGCAGCACCTGGTCACGGGAATGAACCCTCCCCAGAATCTGCAATTCTTCATTATGCAATGACTGTACACCCAGACTGACTCGATTGATGCCGGCTCTCTTATAGCTTTTCAGCCGGTCCGGGTCTGAGGTCCCCGGATTCATTTCGATTGTTATCTCACATTCCGGTCCAACTTCGAAGCTGTGCTGAATTCCAGCCAGGAGGCTTTCGATAAAAGCAGGTTCAATCAGGCTGGGGGTACCCCCGCCCAGGTAAATGCTTTTTATCACTCCCCTCCGGGTCTCCGCCGTCAGGCTTAACTCCTGCATTAATGCCTGCAGGTAGGCTTCGCTGCTCTCTCTATGAAAGGGAACAGAATAAAAGTCGCAGTAAGAGCATTTCCTGACACAGAAAGGATAGTGAATATACAGTCCCGTCGTGATCACTTGCTGTCATCCATATTCAATACAGTGATAAACGTCTCTTTGGGGACTTCTACCCGCCCAATTTGTTTCATGCGTTTTTTGCCCTCTTTTTGTTTCTCCAGCAGCTTTTTCTTGCGGGTGATGTCACCGCCATAACATTTAGCCAAGACATCTTTACGTCTGGCCTTGACGCTCTCCCGTGCTATAATTCGGCTGCCAATCGAGGCTTGAATCGCCACTTCATATAACTGCCGGGGAATGATTTTGCGCAATTTCTCTGTAATGAGCCGGGCCCGGGCATAGGATTTTTCTTTATGTACAATAAAGGACAGAGCATCTACAGGCTCCCCATTCAGCATTATATCCAGCTTGACCAGGTCTGATGGAAGATAACCGATAATTTCATAATCAAAGGAAGCATACCCTTTAGTTCTGGATTTCAGAGCGTCAAAGAAATCATAAATAATCTCTGATAAAGGCAGCTCATACATCAACATAACCCGATGAAGCGAGAGGTACTCCATGTTCTTAAAGGTACCTCTCTTTTCCTGGCACAACTCCATAATACTGCCGATAAACTCATCCGGCACCATAATAGTAGCCTGCACATAGGGCTCCTGTACTTCTCTGGTCTCACCCGCCGATGGCCAGTGAGCCGGATTATCAACATCACGAACCTCACCATTTTCCAGGATGATTTTGTATACCACACTGGGGGCGGTAACAATCAGCTCCAGGTCATATTCCCGCTCCAACCGCTGATTGATTATCTCCATATGCAGTAATCCCAAAAAACCACACCGGAAGCCAAAACCCAATGCCTCTGAAGTTTCCGGCTCAAACTGCAAGGAAGCATCGTTTAACCGCAGCTTTTCCAGAGCATCCCGCAATTTTTCAAACTCACTGTTTTCAACCGGATATAAGCCGCAATACACAACGGGTTTTATCCGACGATAACCGGACAACGGCTGGCCGGCCGGATTACCGGCCAAAGTGATTGTATCACCGACACGTGTATCCAAAACATTTTTCAGCCCTGCCGCCAGATAACCTACCTCTCCTGCCTTCAGCACCGATACCCCTTTCATACGCGGAGCGAAAACGCCTACCTCCGATACTTCAAACTCTCTGCCTGTGGACATCATCTGAATAATATCGCCCTTTTTGACTTGTCCGTCAAAGACGCGTATATAGCTTATTGCTCCCCGATAGGAATCAAAATAGGAGTCAAAAATCAAAGCCTTCAGCGGTCCTTCCGCTTCTCCCCGCGGAGGAGGAATCTTGGCCGCAGCCGCTTCCAGAACATCTTGGATACCCTGTCCCAACTTAGCCGAAACCAGTATCACTTCATCCGGATCAATTCCTAAAATATCTTCGATTTCCTCCATAACCCTCTCCGGCTCAGCATTAGGCAGGTCTATTTTATTTAAAACCCCAATTATTTCAAGATCCAGATCCATAGCCTGGTAAACATTAGCCAAAGTCTGCGCTTCAATTCCCTGAGAGGCATCCACCACCAGCAAGGCTCCATCACAGGCCGCCAAGCTGCGTGATACCTCATAGGAAAAGTCAACATGACCGGGAGTATCGATCAGATTAAAAATGTACTTTTCTCCGGCAATGCTGGTATACTCCAATCTGACCGGAGTCAGCTTTATGGTAATGCCCCGTTCACGTTCCAGATCCAGTGTATCAAGGAACTGTTCCCGCATTTCTCGCTGGGTAAGAGCCCCGGTATACTCCATCAGGCGATCCGCCAAAGTTGATTTTCCGTGGTCAATATGAGCAATGATGCAGAAGTTCCTGATATTATCCACAATAATCCTCCATTAAACTCTAAATCTAAGATTGGGCAGGCGATTTTTAAACAAGCTTAATACCAACTGAGTTTCCTCCAGACGGAAGATAGAAATAATTATACCGTAAATTATGATTCCCAGTGACGTTCCTGCCAAAACTATTATAAAAGCATTAAGCTTCGGTGTAAAAGCCAACCAGGGAGTAATTGCATTTATCCCCAATCTTACTCCAATATACATGAGTCCCCCGGCCAGACAAGCTGCCAGAAAACTAAAGATCATCCGGCCCCCTCCAATCTGCCCCATCCGCTTCCTGGCCAGAAGGATCAGCAGCATTAAATTGAAGACACCGGCAATAGAATATGCCAAGGCCAATCCCTGGTGACTCATAACCTGCACCAGCAGAATGGAGAGGATAATATTAAGGGCAATGGATGCTAAGCCAGTTACCACCGGAGTAATAGTATCCTGTAGTGAATAGAATATTCGATTGGCCAGCTGCAGTCCACTATAGGCGAACAGACCGAAGCAATAAAAGAAAAGTGCCTGGGCCGTGGCCAGGGTATCCCCCGCGTCAAACTGCCCATGCTGAAAAAACAAAGCAATGAGCGGCTCCCGTAAAGCCATCAAGCCTAAAGCTGCCGGTATCGTAATAACGAAAATCGCTCTCAAGCCCAGAGAAAACAATCTTTTAAATTCCCCAATATTTTTATTGGCTACCTGTTCAGACATGGTGGGGAAAACCGCCATTGCCACCGATACACCGAATATCCCGATGGGAAGCTGCATAATACGCTGAGCCAGCCGCAACGCAGAAATCGAACCTTCCGCCAAACCCGAGGCTAAATTTTGATTTACAAACAGGTTTATCTGAGTCACTGACAATCCAATCATAATAGGAAGCATCAGCAGGAGAATCTGCTTCAATCCCGGATGGTTTGGATTAAAGGTCGGATAATAGATAAATCCGGCTCTTTTCAAAGCCGGAACCTGAATAGCAAAGTTCAGTACCGAACCTACTACTACTCCTACGGAAAAGGCCATTATCCCCCAATACTCCATCATAAGCAATCCCACGGCAATTATGGCCAGATTGTAGAATATTCCTCCCACCGCCGGCATGGTAAAATGTTGACGAGTATTTAATATCCCCATAGAAATACCGTTCAACCCCATAAAGAAGGATTGGAACAGCATGACCCTGGTTAGAGTCACAGCCAGGCTGATAGTCTCCGGCGGAAGCTTGGGGACGAGAAGCAGAATCAGGGAACGTGTGAAAACCAGCCCTAATCCGATCAATATTATCAACAAAACTATGGTCCAATTTAAAACCAGACTGACCAGCTTCCAGCCTTCTTTATCATCTCCCTTGGCAAAATACCCGGATAACACCGGTATCAGGGCAGAACTCAAAGCCCCTCCCACCAGGAGCATATAAATGAAATCCGGCACCGAAAACGCTGCATTATAGGCATCAGTTATGTAGGTCTGCCCAAAGCTGGAATAGATAACCATGTCCCGCACATACCCCAATATACGGGCAAGGAACATAGTTACCATCAGCATTCCCACTACTTTGGCGATTGTCTTCTTCCCAGCCATTAACTCAACTCCAAAATGTGTCTATATAAGCGGAAGCCCAACTCATCTTAATTTAAGAGATTTGCGCTTCCCAAGCAAGGAAGTTCGACGCCCTGCGCCGAACTTCCTACTCCCACATCCTTAATTCCACCTGTATGATCTTTCCCGTCCCCCGTTCTCGCCTATCGCCTTACCCCTTACCCCTTACCCCTCTCGCCTTTCCCCTATCGCCTTACCCCTTACCCCTTACCCCTTACTCCTATCTCGCCTATCGCCTTACCCCTTACTCCTATCGCCTTACCCCTATCGCCTTACCCCTTACCCCTTACTCCTATCTCCTATCGCCTTACCCCTTACCCCTATCGCCTTACTCCTCTCTCCTTTCGCCTTACTCCTATCTCCTATCGCCTTACCCCTTACCCCTTACCCTTCACTCCATTAACACTACCGCCAAAACTTCTGCAAAAAGATCTGTGGCGTTTTTAGCTTCCTCAAGACTGTTGTACTCATTGCCCACTTCCAGAAGTATGGAGGGGGCATGCAGATCCTGATTATAAGTTCCGGGCTTAATCCTTATCCCTTTTATCAGCCCTGGATACATGCGATTAGCTTCTCGGGACAGCTCCTCCGCGAAATTCAGGTTTTCTTCCCAGTAAGGATTGGACTTACGCTGATCACTGCCTACCAAAATCAGAATTTCGGCAACCTTTTTCCCATTAATCTCAGCTATTGCCGCGTCTTTTTTGCCAGGTATGGAATCACGGTGCACGTCTATAAGCACTCCCCAGGTGGGATTCTCTTGTAACAACTCATTCACCGTTTCACGCGATCTTATGTAGGATTGATCATATTTGGGCAAATCATGTATGGTATCAACAAAGATGGCCGGAAAATGATGCCGGCTCATGTTAGCTGCCAGGCTGAGCCCTACCTCATTAATTAAGCCGCGTTCACCCTTCGCATGGGTTAAATTATCATCAGGGTAGTAAGTCTCAGTACTGTGAGTACAGTAAATGGCTATCGGAGGATAATTCTCATTGATTGCCGCAGGTTCGTCAGACACTTCTTCGTCGTAATTGTCAGAAAGATTGTCATCCGGGGCTTCTGCTTCTGTCATGGCAGCAATAGAGGCCTGAAGAGAATTAATAGGCTGAATATGTGACTCCATCATCTCCAGAGGCTCATTAATGGCCAGTCCGGTCGAGCTTAACAGACTTTCCAATGAGAATCCAGAAATCGAAGGGACGCCCAATCCGGCCACATTTTGCCTAAACATAAATTCGGCCCCCCGGGGCGAAACATCCAGCCCTTGAAGAAGCTGAGTACTGTTAACACTGAAGGCTGTCCAGGTTTGAAGCGTGCGAAGACCGGGAGCCGGATCCAGGCCCAGACTAAAAAAGATAACTGCTAAGGCTACACCTCCTCGGAACATCCATTTTCCTGCGGCAATAAATTTTCCGGCCATCATATTCTCCCCTCCACTCGCTGGTTTGATGAATGAATATTCCACTCCCTCGGAAGGTAGAACCGCAAAAAAGTTCCAACAAATGTTGGAACTTTGATGTAATGCAATCTGTAGATGATTGGGAGTTATCTAAGCTCTGTCGGTACAAACGCATCTATCAGTCCTATTACAAAGGCTGACAAAATTGCGCCCAGGAGCGAAACTGACAGGTAAGCCGGAATCACATACTGTGCCGCATATATTACTACAACCGAGACTGCAAAGCCTACTATTCCCCGGCTCCGCGGTGAAATGCGATCACCTAACGCCAGCTCAATCACGTAGCCAAGAATCGCAATGACTATGGCGGCAATTATCGCTCCCATAAAACCTGCGACCTCAATGCCCGGCAGTACCCATGCAACCAGCATTAAAACCAAAGCTGACACCACAAAACGAACCACTGTACCCAGCACTTTTCCACCTCCTTCAAGCGGTAGCTGTTTTTATAATGCCTAATCTCCAAAAAACTATGCAAACCGTTGCATTTTGATTTTATTGATGATATCCTATTCCTGTTATCCTATGTATTAAAGGAGGTGGCAGGTTGGCAAAGAACAAGTCGGCCATAAAACGCACACGGAAAGCCCAGGAGCGTAAGCTTAGCAATATGTCCAAGAAATCGAATATGAAAACTACCATTAAGAAATTCGAAGCGGCTATTGCCGATGAAAATAGAACCGAAGCCGAAGCAAGACTGATTGCAGCTTCATCTATCGTCGACAAAAATGCAAGCCGGGGCATTGTTCATAAGAACAAAGCGGCCCGTATCAAATCACGTATGACCAAAAAGCTAAATAGCCTGGCCCTCTAGTACTTAAAGCCTGCATATCAGAAATAAGCAGGCTTTATTTTTTTATTTCATTTTGACTGTAAGAGTTCACCCGGAATCCTATATCAACTCCGCCCCATTTCACATATGTCAATAACCAAGGTTTCCAGCAATAGCTGATTATCCTGGGACGTATTCTTAATGGCGAAATCTACCTGGGCCAATCGAGAGAAAATCTGTGCCATTTCCCGTGGAGCAATAGTTGAACCTTTCATCTTATCAACTCTAAACGGCTGTTTCCCCAGGTATTTGGCTATGGCGGCAGATGTATCCCCCCGGGCCACCAAAGCTTGAACCTTGCCCAAAAACAGTATCTCTCGGGAAATCATGTGAATTATTAATGTGACCGGTTCCCCTTTGTCCAGCAGAAGATTTAGAGCCTTCAAAGCCTGCTTGGTATTTTTGCGGAGCAGGGCATCAGTCAATTTGAAAATATTCAGGTCGGTAATATTCTGCTCAACGCCGGTTAACTCCTGTACGGTAATGGTCTGACCAGGATTGCACAAGGCCAGACGCTCAATTTCATTCAGCAGGTAGTACATATCCCGGTTGCTTTTGGCAAGAGCATTGAGTGCCTCCCGGTTAATTTTCATCCCTCTCTTCTCCAGCTCGCTGTTCACCCACTTTCCCAGTTGACCAGGATTTAGCCCGGGAACTTCTTCCACTGCTCCGGCAGTTTTGATTGCCTCTAATATTTTTTTATTATTAGGCAGTTCATTTACAGTGAGAACCAAGTGCAGCTGATCCAAAACCCGCTCAGAAAGCCCCTGCAAAATTCTTTCGAAGTCTTTAGGGCCTCCTTTTTTGGGTTTCTCCAGCCAAACCGGATGTCTGACCAAAATCATCCGGCGAAAAGCGAAAAGCGGCACCTCAGACAGAAGCTGATCAAGCTCCCGCAGTTGGGGTTCAGTGCTATCAAGAGAGATAACCTCAGGGTCATTATGATCCTGCTCTGCCATAATCTGCACAAGTTCAGCAACCCGCCGTTCAATTAAATAATCCTCCGGCCCCCACAGCAACAGAACATTCGGAATGTCTTTAATAGCAATTCACTCCCTCATAACCTGCATACTACTAGTTTATAACATATAACCCGGCTTGTGTTATTGGAAACGGCAGGCACATAGTGAGTTCCAGCGCGGCCAGACGGAAGCCAAATCTCACCAAAGAGATTTGTGCTTCCGCAGCCGTCCCCGTGTCACTACTCCTCCCGCCTAACGCCTTTCACCTCACACTTCCCCCGCTCCCCTTTCGCCTTTCCCCTCACTCCTCTCTCTTCTCTTCACTTAAATAATTCAATTCTCATCTTCTGTCCCCGGGTCAAAAAAGTTACCGCCCCGTCAATATCCGTGCGAAAGACTTGCGATCCCCTTGTCCGCATACCCTCCATAACCTGAGGATCAGGGTGGCCAAAGGTATTACCGGCCCCGGCACATACTACACCATATCCGGGATCAACCGCCTCAATAAATCCCGAAGACCAGGAGTACCGGCTGCCATGATGAGGCATTTTCAGCACATTTGAACTCAGGTTGAGATACTGTTTTTCCAGCAGCAATTCAAGCTGGAATACTCCGGCATCCCCGGTAAGGAGAAAGTCAACATCTCCCATCCCTATTTTACAGATGACCGAAGTTTCATTGCCAATTTCAGGGCTTTCATCCTCATAAGGTGCCCATAACCACATTCGGGTCAAAGAATCAGGTGACAAAAAACGCGCCCCTTCCAAAACCAATAGCCGGCCTCCCGCTTCTTCGTTATTGGCAAAGCATCCTCTCCCGGCCACCACAACTCCGACCGGAAGCTCCCGCAATACACTTTTCAGCCCCTCTAAATGGTCGGTATGAGGATGAGTGGCTACAATCATATCCAGCCGTCTGATGCCTTGCCGGCGCAGATAGGGCAAAACCACCTTTTGCCCTACATCAGTAAACTCCGAGCCTCCCCCATCCACCAAAATGGTGTATCCCCCCGGAGTCTTTATAAAAATGGAATCACCCTGGCCTACATCCAGAAATACTACTCGTAATGCTCCCGGATTGCGCATATGCCCGGGGATAACAATGAGGATGGCAAAAAGGCAGAGCAGGCAGATTCCCAAGGTCTGCTCCCGTTTCATGGCCCGGAAATCATGATCATTTCCTTCCCCGTCAGATTTACTCTTTCCCAGGAGCCACCTTAATCCTTTTCCCGGCTGCAGCCACCAAAATGCCATCCCCAGATAAGCAAGGATTATCATCCAGACCTCAGGCTTGGCTACCCATAAAAAACCGCCCGGAATCCCTCCCAATAGCTTGGCACCCCATTGGACCAATGCCGTCAAAAAACCGGCGGGGATCATGAAAAAAGCAGCCGGCCACTGGCTGAACTGAGCGGCTGCCACTCCTAAAAACCCCAGAATGACTGCGCCTCCGGCTGCATAGGCCAGAACAATATTAGCAGCCACAGAGATTAAGCTAACCAGGTTGAAATAATAGCAGGCTATGGGCAAAGACGCTGCCTGAGGCGCCAGACTTAACAAAGCCAGCTCATGCCATTTGTTACGGGGACGAAAGATCTCTTTCAGGCGAGGATAAAAAAGAATTATGCCGACAGTAGCAGTAAAGGAAAGCTGAAAGGAAATCTCAAAAAGATTGGCGGGATTTATCAGCAAGATCACCAGCCCGGCCACCGCCAGAGATGTGATCAAGTCTTCATCTCTCCCCAAATAATGTGCTGTAAGCCCTAGAACAGCCATAAGAGACGCCCTTATCATGGGGGAAGGCCATCCCGTCATAAAGCCGTAGAGAACCAGCAGACCTGCCACCATCATGAAGCGATAACCCTTATGGTTGCTAAGGCGGTTGGCGGCCCAAATACCGATCAGGAGAATAAAGCCCACATGAAATCCGGAAACCGAAAAGATATGAACCAGCCCGGATTTTTGAAAATCGCTGAACTGTTCATCACTGATTTCGCCCTGAAAGCCAAATAACATTCCTTCCAGCAGTACCGCCTGTTCATCGGTCATATTGGCCCGGATAGCCCGGCTTCCACTGCCAATAACTTTTTCCAGCCAGATCTGTCCGATATTTAATTGATTGCCCTTATATTCAACTGCTGAAGCATCCTTGATGATCAGATTAAAGAATACCCCGCGGTGAGCCCAGAATTCCCGGTAATCAAATTCACCGGGGTTGGATGCTCCCTTTAGCTCCCGCAAAGATCCCCTTACCTTCAAAACGTCGCCCTTGCTCACCTTCAGACCATCTCCCAGAAAGACCCTGACCTTCAGATTTTCTTCAGGAAGCCAACCCAAAAAACGCAATTGATCATCCCGGGTCTGAGGTCTCTCCAGCACTATCAACTCTGTGGCCGGCAGATATCCTTCTCCCCGGTCCGGATGGACCGGATGCACCACATTCCAGTAAGCAAAGCCGCCTACCAGAAAAAGCAGCGGGACCAGCACCAACAGCTGTTCCTTCCATATGCCGACGGCCGCCAACAACATCAATATTCCCAACAGCCACCATAGATTGCCCCACTCACACACTCCGATTCCGCCTGCAAGCCCCAGCAAGGCCACTATCGGAATATAGGAAAAGGAAAGCTGTTCACTTTCTTTATGCGAAATAACCATATCATCTTAACCGGTTAAATAATCCTTACCGTATACAGATCAGATCCTTCATGTCCTCAAACCGTTTTTCTCCTATTCCAGAAACTTCTTTAATCTCTTCAATTGAGCTGAAGCCTCGGTTTTTCTCGCGATACTCCACGATGCGCCGGGCCATTTCCGGGCCAATACCCGGCAGCAGCCGGTCCATCTCCTCAGCCGTTGCTTTATTAATATTTACCATCCCTTTTCCACTTCCGTCCGGCCCAATACCAGCCTGACCCAGCTCCCTCTCAGACTGGACCTCGCCAATTTTAGGGACAACTATCATTTCCCCATCCACCAGCGGGGCTGCCATATTAACGGCCGCCAGATCCGCTTGTTCTGTCGGCCGAGCCTGTTCTATCGCCTGAAAGACCCGATCCCCTTCCTGCATCTCCACTACCCCGGGGTTGCTCACCTCTCCCACCACATAAACAAACACCCGCTTACTCGCATCCTGATCCTGCTCTAACGGGGCAGCCTGCTCCGGATTAGCCAGACTCGTTTGAACCGCCTGTTTATTCTCAGTCCACAGCCCATACTGATAACCCAGCCCGAAGCTGATTAGTACGGCAATAACTGCAGCCGCTAAAAATCTCTTGTCAATATCCAATAACATCTTGTTCTCCTTACCAAAGATAGATATTATTTCTCTAAATTCTATTATTTTCCTTCTGTCCGGCTATGTTTTCTGGTGGTTACATAGAAAGGCAATCAAACTCTAAGCTTATAGCCCTTTGTCTGTGAAGACCGTCAGGCTAACAGCTCCACATCCAGAGGTATTCCCCGTTCGGGGGCGAGAAGCAATGATATGGAATCAGCAGGGCAATGACTGACACAAAGTCCGCATCCCATGCAATCTTCCCCATTGACTTGGGGCAGGTCCTCCTGCAAAGCAATGGCTCCAAATGGGCAAATCTCGGCACACATACCACACCCGGAACAGGAAACGGCTTCAACTACAGGCTTGTATCCGGAATGGGCCATCCGCGGTACTCCTCTGAAAAGTGAGGCCATCCCCAGACAGCAGCAGGTGCAGCAATTGCAAAGGTATCCACCAATTACCTCCCTATTCACATATGTAGCAGGAAATATCCTTTTCTCAGCAAATAACCTGCAATCTATGGGGGGCCATATTAAACTCGGCATCAAGAATTCCCGGCTGCTCTCCATCCACATTGAGAAGCACTTTTTGCCGGGAAGTACACCGAATATGGGTGCCCTTCATGGCGTATACCTTGGGATGATCCAGATGAGTTCCCCGATATAGGCGGGGCAGGTTGGCTATCATTTCTAATTTGCCCAGTTCATTAGCAATTATGATGTCAAAGTAACCGCTGTCCAGCTTAGCCTGGGGTGCTATCCGCATACCTCCCCCAATGTACTGGCCGTTGGCAACTACTGCCAGAGTCGCCGCCCCATGATAACGTACCATTCCGTCAATTTCCAAGGTAAGCTCGCGATTGCGGTACTGAACCAAAGTCATAATCGTTCCCCCCAGGAATGATATCTTTCCTCCCAAGGCTTTACTGGTGTGGTTGACTCTGTGAACAGTCTCGCCATCCATGCCCATACCGGCCACATTAATGAAAAAACTGGACTCCTCCTCTTTACCATACCCCTGATACTTTACCTGCCCAATGTCTATGGGCCGGCACTGTCCCCGAACCAGAATCTTGCCGGTCTCTTTGAAACCGGCAGGATAACCGAGACTCTTTATGAAATCCCGGCCAGTGCCGCTGGCGATAATGCCCAGGCGAGAGTCGGAGTTAATCAGGCTGCCATCCTTTTCATCATAGAAGCCATTTACCACTTCATTTATAGTACCGTCGCCACCTACTGCCACAACAGTCCGATAACCGTCTTGTAAAGCCTTTTTGGCTAACCGGGTAGCATCTTTGCTGCCTGAAGTCAGTTGAAAGTCATAATTTAATCCCTGTCTGCTCAGCTCCGCGGCAATCCCCGGCCAAATCCGCCCGGTCTTGCCATTAGCAGATATGGGGTTTACTATAATCATATATTTATCCAAATTCTGATCCTCTCCCGCAAATTCAAGTTTATCCAATGCTCAGTCCGGCAAAAAAACCTCTTAGGCAATGTGCTTCTGCCGACTCTATGAACTTAGTCAAATTGAACAATTTGCAGGATTCAACATCCGTCCATATAGTTCCTGCTCCAGTGGACAATATATCCGGAACAACAAGCAAAACGGCGGGAGCTTACCCACTTAATCTTGACACGATCCAATTGCTGGGTACTGTAAAGTTTAAGTAGGTAAAAAGGGGTCAAGAAGAGAAAAGAGACCTCAAAGGGATGTTCCGAAGAACGTCCACTCCCGCCAAAGGAGGATGAGGTCTCGTGTATAAGATTCAACAA
>Ga0123327_1000235_pt1 | contig 53054 bp, 46 predicted proteins | sample BioC13SIPDNA_4_FD_89701 | JGI IMG/M metagenome (GOLD analysis project Ga0123327, IMG submission 89701) | Anaerobic biogas reactor microbial communites from Washington, USA - Biogas_R1_B C13 SIP DNA | ecosystem: Engineered > Bioreactor > Anaerobic > Unclassified | place: Washington, USA...
CGAGTTTGGTTCGTGGACTCATAATTCCAGCTTCCTCGGGGTCCAATCCCCGGTAACATGAAATATGAGTCAACGATCCCTTTTAAGTCCATTTTGGGTAACATTTAATGTGAGTCAATTCGCTCCCCGGCCCCCCCCTTGAAATGCGGCGGCAAACGCCGTAATCTCCGGATGAAATTTTGAGGAAGGGAAGACCATCATGAAGAAAAGCCTGAGACGTTTGCTTGCGGCCTGCATCGGTGCGGCGGCCCTGGTCCCTGCAGTCGAGGCCGGGGGGCCCCCGTTCACCTTTTCCACGAGCGACGGGGACACCACGCTGAAGCTCGGCTTCCTGCTCCAGCCGCAGTACGAGGCGCTGGAGGACGCGGCGGGCGACACCCGGCACAACGTCTTCTTCCGGAGGCTGCGGCTGATGGCCGGGGGGAAGCTCGCGCCGAAGCTCTCCTACTTCATCGAGAGCGACAGCGCCAACCTGGGAAAGGAAAACCCGGGCGGCGACCGCGAAGCCGACATCTTCCTCCAGGACGCCTACCTGTCCTACGCGTTCCGCCCCGAATTCCAGGTCGACGGCGGGATGATCATCGTGCCGGTGTCCCACAACACGACCCAGTCGGCGGCCAGCCTGATGACGATCGATTTCGGCCCCTACGCCTTCTCCTCTTCGGCCCCCACCCGCTCCAAGGTGGGGCGCGACTACGGGATGCAGGCGCGCGGCTACATCCGAAACCGCCTGGAGTACCGCGTGGGGGTGTTCCGCGGGAACCGGAACCATGACGGGGACTTCCCCTACCGCTTCACCGCCCGCGTCGTCTACTACCCCCTGGAGGCCGACACCGGCTACTTCTACACCGGGACCTCGCTCGGCGCCAGGAAGCTGGTGGCGATCGGCGGCTCCATCGACCGCCAGGGGAGCTACAGCGCCAACGCCGTCGACTTCTACCTCGACCACCCGCTGCCGGGCGGCGACGCCGTCACCGCCCAGGCCAACTTCATCCGCTACGACGGCGGCGGCGAGTACCCCTTCCAGTCGGTCGCCCGGCAGAACACCTGGCTCCTGGAGGGGGCCTACTACCTCCACCGGGCGCGGCTGGGCCCCTACATCCAGTTCGCCTCCCGCGACCTGACCGAACCCGGCGCGCGCGACGACGGCAAGGTCCAGGGAGGGGTCTCCTGGTGGGTCCAAAAGCACAGGGTCAACCTGAAGGCGGGCTACGGAAGGCTCTTCTCCGACGACAACGCCGACCGCTCCCAGTTCCTGGTGCAGGCGCAGTTCTTCTACTTCTAGGTTCGGGCGGCCGGGCGCTTGGGCCTGGAGCGGTCCGAGAACGCCTCGCTGCCATGGAATTGTGTTCATTCTCCATAGATAGTTCGCTTATAATGAACCAGTAGCAAATAATGAACAACAAGCATGCCCGCTGTTCATTATTGCGTTATGTTCATAAGCTCTGAACCTTGAAGTTTAAAGAACATGGCCGGCGAACAGCTTCAACAAGACCTCAAGAAGGAAATCTTTCGGCTTGCTGCCGAAGCATTGGCGGATCACGTCCCACTGCAAAGAGGAATGGAGACGCTGCAAAACCCTGCGCCAGGAACCGATGTCCACCCCGACACGCCGATCAGGATGGTCGTCCACGGCAAAGAACTGAGATATCATGCGGAAATCAGAGCCAATGTAACCAAGGCCCAAAAGCTCTTGCTGCTCTTGAACAGGCAGAAACGGAAGCATCCGATTTTGTTGATAGCCAGGCATGTAAACACGGAAACGGCGGAAGACCTCAGGAAGAACAATATCGAATTCATCGATACCGCGGGCAATGCGTTCCTCAACAACCCGCCCGTCTATGTATTCATAACGGGCAACAGGCCTCCGGCAACAGGAGCCCGGCCTCCCGTCATCAGGGCATTCAAACCGGCGGGCCTCAAAATGATTTTCGGTTTTCTCTGCCATCCTGGATTGGAACGCAAGACCTACCGGGAAATCGCCGCCGCTGCAGGCGTCGCACTCGGGACCGTTGACTGGATCATGAAAGAGCTCAAAGAACTTGGGTTTCTCATCGACATGGGCCGGCGTGGACCAAGGCTGGCACGCAAGGAAACCCTCTTGCAGAGGTGGGTGACCGCATATCCGGAACAACTGAGGCCAAAACTGATTCTTGGAAGGTACAAGGGAATGCCGGATTGGTGGCAACGGAAGAGGCTCCTTCCACTCCATGCCCAGTGGGGCGGGGAGGTCGCCGCGGAAAAAATGACGCACTATCTCAAGCCGGAATTGATAACGATTTATACCGGGGCGCAAAACCTCCCTCAATTTCTGCTTGAAAACCGCCTCAAGGCGGACATCACGGGAGACACTGAAATACTGGAAAAGTTCTGGAAGGCGACGGAGGAACGGCAACCCGAAGAACTGGTGCCTCCGCTCCTTGTATACGCCGACCTTCTTGCAACCGGCAACCAGCGGAATCTGGAAACGGCAACAACGATCTATGAGCAGCATATCGTTCGACTTATCAGGGAAAATTGATCCTCTGACGGTTGCCGCGCTATCGGCCGTAAAGAGCGTAGCGGATTCCAACGACAGTCCCGTTTTCGTGGTGGGCGCCTCAGCGCGAGATCTCATCCTCTGGCATTGTTACGGGATCGAGCCCCGGCGCTTGACATCCGATATTGATTTGGGCGTGCTGGTCACTGACTGGGCGCACTACCGGAGACTCACGGATGCGTTGAAGGCAACGGGCAAATTCCTGCCTGACGAAAGACAGAGGCAAAGATATCGCTTTGCATCCGTTCCCATCGACATCGTACCGTTTGGGCCGATCGCAGACGAAAACCATAGAATTGCCTGGCCGCCTGAGCATGAAGTTCTCATGAGCGTGGTCGGCTTCAGGGAAGCATACGCATCTGCAATCACAGTCAGAGTAAGCACCTCTCCTGAACTTGACGTGAAATTGCCCACGCTTGCCGGTTTGGCGCTGATGAAAACAGTATCATGGGATGAAAGCTATCCCGAGCGCACAAAAGACGCCGAAGATCTGCTCCTGATCATGCACACGTATGAAGATGCCGGAAACTCTGACCGATTGTTCGACCGGGAGCCCGAACTTCTGCAGGAAGAGAAGCATGACGGCATGCTTGCCGGCATAAGGCTGCTTGGCCGCGACATGGCCGAGATCGCAAATCCCGAAACACGGAAAATCGTCAAAACCATCCTTGAACGAGAAACTGGCGAGCGGTCACGATATAGATTGGTTGTCGATATGCTCAAAGCCTCGCGGAACTATCAAGACAGGTTTGACGAGACTCTGGAGAAGGTCGAAAAGCTGCGGACCGGATTTTTGGAGATGGATAGGAAAGAGTAGTTTCACTGTATCGACGTTGTTTTTCCCTTGCCCATCCTTCCGCTCCCGCATGCGCCGGGCGCCTAGGCGCCCGGCCGCGCCGGCTTCGGGAAGTCGAGGGTGGCGAAGTAGTCGTCCAGGGTCTCCGCCCGGCGGATCCGCTCGACGCTCCCGTCCTCCCGCAACAGCAGCTCGGCGCTGCGCAGCTTCCCGTTGTAATTGAACCCCATGGCGTGGCCGTGGGCCCCGGCGTCGTGGAGGACCAGCAGGTCGCCGATCTCGATCTCCGGCAGGGGGCGGTCCACCGCGAACTTGTCGTTGTTCTCGCACAGCGAACCCACCACGTCGTACACCTGGTCGGCCGGGGCGTCCTCCTTCCCCATGACGGTGATGTGGTGGTAGGCGCCGTAGAGCGCGGGCCGCATCAGGTGGGCCATGCAGGCGTCGGTGCCGATGTAGCGCTTGTAGATCTCCTTGCGGTGGATCGCCCGGGTGACCAGGTACCCGTAGGGGCCGGCCACCATCCGCCCGCTCTCGAAGAAGATCTTCATCGGGTGGAGCCCCGCCGGCACGAGCAGCCGCTCGTACTCCGCCCGGATCTCCTGCGAGAGCCGCTCGAGGTCGACCGGCTCCTCTTCGGGCCGGTAGGGGATCCCGATGCCGCCGCTCAGGTTGATGAACTCCAGGCGGATCCCGAGCCGCTCCTCGAGTTCCACCGCCAGCTCGAACAGCATCCGGGCGGTCTCCACGAAATAGCGGCGCTCGAGCTGGTTGGAGATGATGAAGGTGTGCAGCCCGAAGCGCACGGCCCCCTTGGAGCGCGCCAGCGGGTAGGCTGCGAAGAGCTGCTCGCGCGTCAGGCCGTACTTCGATTCCGCCGGGTCCCCGATGATGGAATTCCCGCGGCGCAGGTGGCCGGGGTTGTAGCGGAAGGAGATCACCTCGGGGATGCCGCAGTGCCGCTCGATAAAGGGGATGTGGGTGATGTCGTCCACGTTGATGATGGCCCCGAGCTCGCGGGCCTTGACGTACTCCCCGGCCGGCGTCTCGTTGGAGGAGAACATGATCTCCTCCCCCGTGATCCCCGTCCGCTCCGACATCACCAGCTCCGGGAGGGAACTGCAGTCGGTCCCGCACCCCTCCTGGCGGAGGATCTCGAGGATATGGGGGTTCGGGCACGCCTTGACGGCGAAATACTCCTTGAACCCCTCGACCCAGGAGAAGGCGGCGCGGAAGCGGCGCATGTTCGCGCGCAGCCCCCTCTCGTCGTAGATGTGGAAGGGGGTGGGGTAGCGGCGGGCCACCTCCTCGATGAACTCCTTCGTGAACGGCACGGACTTTTGCGGCATGGAACCGGTCTCCTGATCTGTCGGCGCCGAACCCCCGCTGACGCCCGGGGACCGTGTTCGGCGGCCACATGACCATATCGCGAAAACGCCCGGACGGGAAGGCCCGCGGCCCTTTTTTCTCCGGTTCGATAATTCGCTACCCGAAACCGGGACCATGAATTATGATCGGCCCCACACCCGGAACCTTTCGGAGGAAACGCGATGAAGCCCCAGGCACCAACGACAGCGAGGACGGCGGCACCGACGCCGGGCTACGCGTGGGTCGTACTGCTGTCCGTGTACGCGGCCACGCTGGCCGCGCCGCTCAACCAGATGAAGGTGCCGCCCGTGCTCCCGATCCTCCGGGACGCCTTCGGCCTGGACTACTCGAGCGCCGGCATGCTCATGTCGATCTTCTCCATCATGGGGTTCGTGCTCGCGATCCCGGCCGGCTTCATCCTGCAGAAGATCGGGATCAAGGCGACGGGCCTCGTCTCGGTCGGCACCGTGGCCGTCGGCGCGGCGATGGGGGCGCTCTCCGGATCGGCCGCGCTCCTGTTCACCGGGCGCTTCATCGAGGGCGCCGGCATGGGCCTCATCATGGTGGCCGCGCCTTCGGCCATCGCGGTCTGGTTCCCGGCCGCCCGGCGCGGCCTCCCCATGGCGATCTGGACCAGCTCGGTGGGACTTGCCAGCATCGCCGCCCTGAACGGGGCCCCGGCCCTGGCCGGGCTCTACTCCTGGCGCGCGGTATGGTGGGCGGGAGCCGCCGTCGCCGCGGCCGCCTTCGGGCTCTTCGCCCTCCTCTTCCGCCTCCCCCGCCCGTCCGAGGCGCACGAGATCCCCGAAGTGCTGACCCACGCCGCCGCCCCCCCGCCCGTCAGCCTCGGGCGGGCCATGGCGAACCGGAGCCTCTGGTTTGTCGGGGTCTCCTTCGGCTGTTTCAACCTGACGGTGATGGCCTGGACCACCTTCTACCCCGATTTCCTGCACGCCGAGCGCGCCTATTCGCTCGCCGGGGCCTCCTTCATCACCAGCATGATGATGGTAATCGCCACCATCTCCGGCATGCTGGGGGGGCACCTGTCCGACCGGATCGGGTCGCGCAAGCGGCTGATCGTCTTCCCCTTCGCCTTCCTGGCCCTGGTCTTTCTCTTCCCCTTCAGCGTGACCGGGTGGGGGATCCCGGCGCTCGTGGTCTTCGCGGGCCTCGTGGCCGGGCCGATCGCCCCCGTCAGCCTGGCCGCCGTCCCCGAAATCATGGGATCCCCCCGCCTGGCCGGGATCGGGCTGGGGGTGGCCGCCCTGTGCCAGAACCTGGGGATGTTCATCGGCCCGGCGCTCTTCGGCCGGATCCTGGAAGTGGCGCCCTGGACGGTGGCGGGATACCTGATGATCCCGGTCTGCGTCCTCGCCATCGTCGTGACCGTGATGGCGAAGATCCGCTAGCTAGCGGAGCCCCAGGTCGCCCAGCTTTTCCGGGGTGAAGACCCCGCTCCGGAGAAGCCGGAGGGCCACCTCCGCGCACCAGGTGCAGCGGTCGCACTGGTGGTCGCAGGAGGTCACCCGGTCGAAGAACCCCATCCCGCCCAGGCTCCGGTTGTCGAGGTGGAGCAGCCCCGACATGCCGGCCGAATAGAGGCTGCCCGCCATCAGCTCGAGCAGGTCCCCCTCCCAGCTCTCGTCCATGTAGGCCTCTATCGCCCGCACCACCATCGACTTCGAACTCGTGCGGCCGACCAGCTTGAAACAGGAGGTCACGCCGGAGTACCGCCGGGCGTCTTCGGGCCGCACCCACCCCGACTTCAGGATCTGGGAACGGTCGGCGCGGCACAGGGCGAGGCAATTGAGGCTGAAGACGTTGTCCTCCGGCCGCGTTTTCCCCGCGTAGGGCCGGCGGGACTTGTGCGCGATATAGTTGAAGTGGAATTTGCGGAAGGCGCAGTGGGCGAGGCACCCCTCGTTGACCATCAGCTTGATCTCCGCCCCCGTCGCCTCCCGGATCCTTGCGAGGAGTCCCAGATCGCGGTTGATGTCGACCGAGGGGGTGATCACGTCGGCCCCCGCCTTGCGGAAGACGACGGCTTTCGAGACGCAGTCGATGTCCCCGAGCACGGAGGCGCAGATCTCGAGCTTCGGGAAGCGGCGGCGCACCTCCCGGATGTAGAGGGGGTTGGCGATCGTGACGGCGGTCACCCCCAGCTCCTCGTGCGCGCGGCGGACGTACTCCATCGTCGGGCCGAGGACGGCGGGGGAATACCAGTCGTCCCCTTCGCATACGGAATTGAGGAGCAGGTTGGCCCCGAGCCCGGCCGCGCGGATGCGCCCGACGACGGCCTCGAGGTCGTCATAGCCCATTTCGGGGGCGATCCTCCCCGCGCCCGCGTACTCCTGCGGGCCGGAAAGATACACCTCGCGGATACGGTTCCCGTTGCGCTCCTTCAGGCGGACGATCTCGTCGAGGGTCTCCGGATCGTTGTTGTAGGGAACGGAGAATTCCAGGCCGCTCATGGCAGTGCCCCGGCCCTACGCGGAGGCCAGGAGCGCGCGCTTGACCAGGGTCCGGGCGATCTGGATCTTCCACTTGTTCCGGTCCCCCGGCAGGGCCCGGGCCCCGGCGACCGCGGCGGCGCCGGCGGCGTCCGCCAGGGCCTCGTCGATCGCCTTCCCCCTGACCACCTCTTCCGCCGCCGTCGCCCTCCAGGGCCGGTTATGGACGGCGTTGAGGCAGATCCGCACGTCCCCCCCGCCCGTCATGACGGCGCAGTTGACGATCGGGAAGTCGATCGATTTGCGGATGGCGAATTTGAGGAACGCGCTTTTGGCCCCCGGCGGCGGGGCGGGGATCTCGATGGCGGTCACGATCTCGTCGGGCTCCAGGATCGTGGACCCCGGGACGCTCATGTCCCAGAATCTTTCGGCCTCGACGAGGCGCCGGCTGGTCCGGATCGAGGCTCCCAGCGCCACCAGGGCCGGGGCGGTGTCGCCCGGGTTTACGGCCAGGCACGATTTCAAGGCTCCGAAGATGGAGTGGTAGCGGTTGTCCCCCGCCATCGCGTAACACGTCTTCCCCCCCTTGCGGATGCAGGGGAAGCGGTTGTCGGGGATCCGGAAGTACCAGCAGCGGTTGAGCTGGCAGATGTTCCCCCCGATCGTCCCCATTTCCCGGATATGGGGGGAGGCGGTACGATGGGCCGCTTCGGCCAGCGCCGCCCAGCGCGTGCGGACCAGCGGGCTGCGGGCGATATCCTCCAGCCGCGTCAGGGCGCCGATCCGGAGTTTCCCCCCCTCCTCACGGATGCCGTCCAGGCCGGGGACGGTCTTCAGGTTGACGACCACTTCCGGGTAGTCGGGCAGGATCTCGAACCGCAACCTCCCCAGCAGGTCGGTGCCGCCTGCCAGCAGCGCCGCGTTCCCCCGGCGGAGAAAATCCGCCGCCTGCCCGACCGAGTCCGCGTCGATATGGGCGAATCTCTTCCATGTCTTCATGACCGGCTCCTGTCGCGCCCGAGCTCCTTGGCGGCGGCGATGACGGCGGGGGGGTGTTGCTGGTAGGTGCCGCAGCGGCAGAGGTTCCCCCCCAGGGCGTCCCGCACGTCCGCCTCGGTCGGGTCCGGGTTCCGGTCGAGCAGCGCCTTGGCGGTGCAGACGAAGCCCGGGGTGCAATAGCCGCACTGGAACGCGTTGTGGTCGATGTAGGCTTCGACCAGGGGGTGTTTCGCCTTCGCGATCCCCTCGGCCGTCTCGACGACGGTTCCGTGGCACTCGCAGGCCAGGGTCAGGCAGGAGAGGACCGGGCGGCCGTCCACGATCACGGTGCAGGAGGCGCAGGCCCCCTGTCCGCCGCACCAGTCCTTGGGCGAGGTGTACCCGACCTCGTCGCGCAGCAGCTGCCGCAGGCTCCAGTGCGGCTCGACCGTGCATCGGTAGCGCTCCCCGTTGACCGTCAGCTCCACCATGGTCGGGCCGCCGCACGTGTCCTCGGCCGGCCCCGGTTTCGTCTGCGCCGCAAGAGTCTCTCCCTCGGGGGCCGCGCCCCCCAGGGCGATGGGGGCCACCGCCGGCACGGCCGCGGCCAGCCCGGCGTCCCTGAGGAAACTCCTCCGGGAGATCCCCTTCGCCGCGCCTTCAGGTTCCTGCGCCTTCTTTTTTTCCGACATATCCCCTCTTTCCCGCCTGCCTGGCAGTCCCCGGTTTAAAAGATCCGCATGAGGCTTGTCAAGAGATTTACGTTCCCTATTACCGCTTGGGTGGGGGGGAGTGTTACTCCCGCTCGGCATTTTCCCCCGGCGGGAGTGCAGGGGGGACAGGGGTTGCCGCCCGCCCGGGTCAGAAGAAGGGGTCGTCTTCGTGAGGCGGGGGAGGGCCGCTCTTTTTCAGCCGGAAAAGGACCTCCAGCGCGGCGCGCACCCCCTTCCCGATCGCGCTCACCTGGCTGACGGGACCGAGGACGCAGTCGCGCGCCACGTCGATCGTTTCCTGGATGCGGGCCGACGCGGTGTGCACCGTGTCCTGGACCTGGACGAGCTCGCCCCGGACCATCTCGGTGACCTCACCCAGGAAGCTGTCGATCTCGAGTACCCTGCCGTGCAGGGTGTCGACCGAGTCCGACAACTGTCCGGCCGCCGGACGGACGGCCTCGGCGATCCCCCGGACGGACTCCATCACCGAATCGGCCCCCCGGGTCACGTTTTCCACGTGACGGGACAGATCCCCGCTGAGGTCCTCGAACCGGGCGCCGAGGGAGCGGATCGACCGGTACATCAGGAAGAAGAGCACGCTCTGGGCCAGGACGGCCACGGCCAGGATGCCCGTGAATACCATCAGGAGTGTGTCGTGCATCGGGACTTACACCCCGCCCTTCTCTTCCCGGTACGCCTGTTTGCCCGCTTCGATGGCGGCCGACAGCTGGTCCTTCTGGTGCTGCAGCAGTTCCTTGCCGCGCCCGACGACCTCGTTTGCCTTGCCCGTGACGGCGCGCGACCGCGTCGAAACCACATCGGCCCCCTCGCGCGCCTTGGTCGCGATCAGCCTGCGGGTTTCCACTCCGCTCCGGGGAGCCAGCAGCAGGGCGGTCGCCGCCCCGATCATGGCACCCAGCATCAGAAACAACGCCTTTTCGCCCGCACTCGATTGTTCGCTCATGGATTCTCCTTGGATCTTTTGGTTTTTTGATAACACCCCGGGGTGCAAATGTCAATTCGCAAAAGCCCCGCCCCCCCGACCGGAAGCGTTGGAAAACGGGGCCGCCGGTGGTTAAATAGGTCGATCACGGGAGGTGGGATCATGAACAGGGGCAGGCAGGAAGAGCGACGACGGCTCGACAGAATCCTCCGGGGGCTGGACGCCGCCTACCCCGGGGCGGGGTGCACCCTCCGGCACGGGAGCGCGCTCGAGCTGCTGGTGGCCACCATCCTTTCGGCCCAGTGCACCGACGAGCGCGTCAACCGGGTCACGGAGGAGCTGTTCCGCAAATACCGGACGCCCGAAGATTACGTCCGGGTGCCCGCGGAGGAACTGGAGACCGACATCCGCTCCACCGGCTTTTACCACAACAAGGCCCGGAATCTCCGGGGCGCCTGCCGGAAGATGCTCGAGTCGTTCGGCGGTGCGGTGCCCGACACGATGGAGAGGCTGCTCGAGCTTCCGGGGGTGGCGCGCAAGACGGCGAACGTGGTGCTCGGGGTCGCCTTCGGCAAGGCCGAGGGGGTCGTGGTCGACACCCACGTCTCGCGCGTGGCGCGCCGGCTCGGCCTCTCCGCGGCACGGACGGCCGAGGGGATCGAGCGCGACCTCATGGCCGCGCTCCCGCGCGAGCGGTGGATCTCCTTTTCCCACCAGGTGATACTGCACGGCCGGGACCTTTGCCGCGCCCGGCGCCCCCTCTGCGGGCGGTGCCCCCTCGAGCCCGACTGCCCGAGCGAGGAAAAGACGGTGGGATAGGCCTCAGCCGACCAGGACGATATGCAGGTCCCCCACGTTGGTGCGGGTGGGCCCGGTGAGGACGAGGTCTCCGAGGCGGCGGAAGAAGGTGTGGGAATCGTTGTCCCGGAGGGCGGCGGCCAGATCCGCGCCGAGGCGCCGGGAGCGCGACAGCGTGTCGTTGTCCGCGACGGCGCCCGCGGCGTCGGTGGGCCCGTCGCTGCCGTCCGTGCCGAGGCTGGCGACCAGGGCGGGCGCCGGCATCCGGGCGAGGGCCCCGACCGAGCAAAGGACGAACTCCTGGTTACGCCCCCCTTTCCCGCGGCCCGTGACGCGCACGGTGGTCTCCCCGCCGCTGATGACGCACGCGGGCCGGCCGAGCGGCCGGCGCTCGCGCGCGATCTCCTCCGCGATGCTCATGTGAAAGCGCGCGGCCTCGCCCGTGTCCCCCTCGAGCCTGCTCGTGATCACGGCGGTGCGGTACCCCAGACGGCGCGCGCGGCGGGCGGCGGCGGCGCAGGCGTCGCCGCCGCGCCCGACGAGGACCCAGTGGCAGCGCGCGAAGACGGGGTCCCCCGGCTTGGGGGTCTCGGCGATCTCCCCGGCGGCCCCCCGCTCGAGGCGCCGCACGACCGGGGGGGGCACCCGCTCCAGGAGCCGGTACCGGCGCAGGACCCCGACGCAGTCGCCGAAGGTTGTGGGGTCGGGGGAAAGGGGCCCGGAAGCGACGGCGCCCGGATCGTCCCCCACCACGTCGGAGAGCGCGAGGGTGACCACCCTCGCTGGGTGGAGCATCCGGGCCAGCCGCCCCCCTTTGATGTCCGACAGGTGCTTGCGCAGGGCGTTCAGCTCGTGGATATCGGCCCCGGCGTTCATGAGGAGGCGGGTGCACTCGCGCTTGTCCCGGAGCGTGATCCCCCCGGCGGGAGCGGCCAGAAGGGCCGAGGCGCCCCCGGAGAGGAGGCAGAAGACCAGGTCGCCCGGACCCACGCGCTCCCGGGCGAAGGCGGCCACGCGCGCGGCCGCCCGCCGGGAGGCGGCGTCGGGAAGCGGGTGGCCCGCCTCCAGGACCTCGAGCCGCCCGAGCGGGAGGGCGTGCCCGTACGGGGTCACCACCAGCCCCCCGGCGATCCTCTCCCCGAGGATCCGCTCCATCGCCCGCGCCATGGGGGCCGCCCCCTTGCCGGCGCCGAGGACCCACAGGTTGCCGGCCTCCCCGAGGTCGAAGCGCCGGCGGCCGATCTGCAGCTTCCCCCCCCGGCGACGAACGACGCCGCGCACGGCCGTTTCGGCGTCGACGGCCACGAGCGCCGCCCGCCAGATCCGGGCGGCGTCCCGGCGCAGGGCGGCCGCCGTCTTCATGGCACGAGCGCCGCGGCGACGATGTTGGCGATCGCGCCGCGGAGGTGGTTGATGTTTTTGCCGCCGGACGGGTGCACCCGGTTGGTCAGGATTCCAACGAAGAGCCCCTCCTCGGGCCAGACCCAGAGCGAGGTCCCGGTGAACCCGGTGTGGCCGTACCCCCCGCCGAGCAACTCCCCGCGCGGCGAGGCGTAATCGGAATCGATATCCCAGCCGAACCCCCGCAGCGGGAGCGCGCCCGCCGGGGACTGCGGCCGGGTCATGGCCTCGACCGCCGCCGGGGAGAGGAGCCTTCGCCCCCCGCGCTCGCCCCCGCCGAAGGCGCCGCCGCCGAGCAGCATCTGCGCGTACAGGGCCAGGTCGCGTGCGCTCGAAAAGAGTCCCGCGTGCCCGGCGACCCCCCCCATGCGCCAGGCGGTGGGGTCGTGGACCTCCCCCCGCACCATCGCGTCGAGCCCCTCGGCCCGTCCCCCCAGGTAGCGCAGGGTGTTCCGGCGCGGTTCGGTCGGGGCGATGCGCCCGAGAAGCGACTTCGGGGGGAGGAACCCGGTGTCGTTCATCCCCAGGGGGGCATGGATGCGCTCGCGGGCGAACAGCTCCAGGCCGCGGCCCGAAACGGCCCGCACCAGTTCCCCCAGGGCGATGAAATTGAGGTCGCTGTATACGAACTTCGTTCCCGGTTCGGCCTCGGTCTTCTCCCCCCACAGCTCCCTCAGGGCGGCCCCGGTCCCGGACCATTCCCGGGACAGGTCGAAGTCGGGCCGCAGCCCCGAGTAGTGGGTCAGGAGCTGCCGCACCGTGATCTTTTCCTTCCCCCCCCCGGTGAACCGGGGGAGGTAGCGCGACACCCGGTCGTCCAGCCGCACCTTCCCCTCCTCCGCCAGGATCATGACGGCGGGGGTGGTGGCCAGGACCTTCGTCAGGGAGGAGACGTCGAAGACCGTGTCGGCCGTCATCGGTTCCGGCGCGGGCACGAGCGCCCGGTTGCCGAAGGCGCGGCAGTAGGCGACCTCCCCGCGCCGTCCCACGATCACCACCGCCCCGGGGATTTCCCCGGCCCCGATCGAGTCCCCGACCGCGTCCCCTATCCGTTCGAGGCGCTCCGGGTCGAGCCCCGCCCCGGGGCCGGCGGCCGGCTGGGCCGCGGGGGCGCACGCCGCAAGAAAGCAGAGGAGGCCCGGGAGCCACTCCCCGCGCGCTCCTTTCCATCGCGTCATCGGTCATCCCTCCGGATTTCGCGGTACAGGTCGAGGTAGCGGCGGGCCGACCGTTCCCACGACCAATCCTGCCGCATGCAGCGGACCACCAGGCGCCGCCATTCGTCCCGGTCGGCGTAGGCGCCGAGCGCGCGGCGGACGGCGTCGACGAGCGCGCCCGCGCTGTAATCCTCGAACAGAAACCCGGTGCCGCGCGCGCCGTCCCAGGGGGTGACCGTGTCGGCCAGCCCCCCGGTGCGGCGCACCACCGGGACCGTCCCGTAGCGAAGGCTGTAGAGCTGGTTCAGGCCGCACGGCTCGTAGCGCGAGGGCATCAGGAAGATGTCGCACCCGGCCTCGATCCGGTGCGCCAGGGCGTTGTCGAAAGCGAGCCGCACCCCCACCCTGCCGGGGTGGCGGGCGGCGACCGCCTCGAGCAGGTCGTGATACTTCCGCTGACCGGTCCCCAGGACCACCAGCTGCAGGTCGAGCGCGAGGAGCCCGTCGGCCGCCTCCGCGACCAGGTCCAGCCCCTTCTGGTCCGCCAGGCGGGAGACGATCCCCACGAGCGGCACGGGCCGCTCCTCGAGCCGGAAAAAGGCGCGCAGGTCGCGGCGGCACGCCTCCTTCCCGGCGAGGTCCCGGGCCGAGTAGGGGGCGGCGATATGGGGGTCGCTCTCCGGGTTCCACTCCTCGTAATCGATGCCGTTGACGATCCCGCTGAGCGCGGCGGAGCGGCCCGCGAGCACCCCTTCCAGCCCGCACCCCGCCTCGGGGCCGCTCCGGATCTCCACCGCGTAGGTCGGGCTGACCGTGTTGACCCGGTCCGCCAGTTCGATCCCCGCCTTCATGAAGTTGAGCCGCCCCCAGTATTCGAAGGGGGACCCGGGGTGGAAATGCCGGGCGGCGATCCCGGCGTGGTCGAGGGTTTCCGGGGGGCAGATCCCCTGGTGGGCGAGGTTGTGGATCGTCAGGAGGGTCCCGGTCCGGGCGAAATCGCCGGCGCCGGCCGGGGCGTAGCGCGGGTGGACGAGGGCGGGGACGAGGGCGGCGTGCGCGTCGTGGCAGTGCAGGATGTCGAAGGGAACCCCGAGCGCCCGGACCAGTTCGACCGCCGCCCTCATGAAAAAGAGGAAGCGCTCGGGATTGTCCGGGTAGCCCTCGCCCGTCGCCGGGTCGTCGTACACCCCCTCCCGGTCGAAATACTTCCGTGAGGCGATCGCGTAGACCCTGACCGCGCTCCCCCGCATGCGGGCCTCGGTGATATCCGCCCGCTCGACCCGCCCCCCCATGGGGACGTCGAGGCGCGGCACCCGGCCCGCCACGCTCCCTTCCCAGGAGCCGGCGCCGTGGCGCGGGACGATGACCGAGACCGCCGCCCCCTGCCTCTCGAGCGCCTTCGGCAGGGCCCCCACGACATCCCCGAGGCCGCCGACCTTGACGCAGGGCGCGGCCTCGGCCGCCATCATCGCAATACGCATGCGCTTCCCGCCCCCCAGGATCCCCTACTCCGCATCCTCCCCCGCCGGCGCGCGGCCGCCAAGATAATAGTCCCGCGTGTATTCCTGGACCATCCGCCAGGTGGTGTAGCGGGGGAGGAGCGTGGCCATGGAGCGCCGGATCCTCCCGATCCAGTCCCGCGGGATGCCCCGCTCGTCCCGGTCGTAGAACGAGGGGACGACCTCTTCGCCGAGGACCCGCAGCAGCCCGGCGCTGTCCTGCCGGTCCTGCTCCATGACCGAGTCGGGATGGTCGTCCTCCCCGATTGCGAAACCGTTGGTGCCGTCGTACCCCTCGCGCCACCAGCCGTCGAGGATGCTCAGGTTCAACCCGCCGTTGCCCACGATCTTCTGCCCGCTCGTGCCCGAGGCCTCGAGCGGCCGGCGCGGGGTGTTCATCCACACGTCGCACCCCGACGTCATCTGGCGCGCGATATGCACGTCGTAATTCTCGATGAAGACGATCCGACCCTTGAGCTCGCTGTACTTGGCCAGGTGGATGATCTTCTGGATGCGGCGCTTCCCCTCGTCGTCGGCCGGGTGGGCCTTGCCCGAGAAGATGAACTGGATCGGCCTCGCGGGGTCGGTCGCGAGCTTGACGATCGCGTCGTAATCCTCGAACACCAGGGGGGCGCGCTTGTAAACGGCGAAGCGGCGGGCGAACCCGATCGTCAGGACGTCGGGATCGAGCAGCCGCTCGTAGAAGCCGCTCTCGCTGGCGCGCAGCCGCTCGAACAGCGAGCGGCGGCGGACGAACTCGACCAGCGCCCGGCGCAGCCGGTAGCGCAGCGCCCAGATCTCCTCGTCCGAAATGAATTCGGGATCGAGCACCCGCTGCCAGAATTCGGGGGAATGGACGTCCCGGTGCCAGCCGTCCCCCAGCTTGTGCCGCCAGAAGCTGCGCACCGTCCCCTTCATCCACCCCACGAGATGGATCCCGTTGGTGATGTGCCCGATCGGCACCTCCTCCTCCGTCCCTTCGGGGTAGAGCCGGTGCCACATGCGGCGGCTGACCCGGCCGTGCAGTTCGCTCACCGCGTTGGCCGCGCGCGACGTTTTGAGCGCCAGCACGGTCATGCAGAAGGGCTCCCCGCCGTCGGACGGGTCGACGCGCCCGAGTCCCATGAACCGCTCGAAGTCGGGGAGGACCTGGGGCTGGATCCGCCCGAGCGCGTATCTGACCAGGTCGGGCCCGAAAAAGTCGTGCCCGGCCTCGACCGGGGTGTGGGTCGTGAAGACGCACCGCTCCTTCGTCCGCTCGAGCGCCTCCCCGAACGGCCGCCCGGCGGCCACCTCCTCCCGGAGGAGTTCCAGCGCGAGAAAGGCCGCGTGCCCCTCGTTCATGTGATAGACCGAGGGGGTGACCCCGAGGGCCCGCAGCAGCCGGACCCCCCCGATGCCGAGCAGGACCTCCTGCATGATCCGGGTGGAACTGTCCCCGCCGTAGACGTGCAGGGTCAGTTCGCGGAAGAGGGGCTCGTTCTCCGGGCGGTTGGTGTCGAGCAGGTAGACGGGGCAGCGCCCGACGTTGACGCGCCAGGCCTGAAAGCGCACCCGGCCCAGGCCGATCTCCACCTCCCCCACCACCCGGTTCCCCTCCCCGTCCACGACCGGATCGAGCGGCAGCGCCGCGGGGTTGAGCGGGACGAAATACTCCGTCTGCCAGTTTTCGCGGTTGATCGCCTGGTGAAAATACCCTTCGCGGTAGAAGAGGCTGACCCCCACGAGGCCCAGCCCCAGGTCGCTGGCCGAACGGGCATGGTCCCCCGCGAGGATCCCCAGCCCCCCGGCCGCGATCGGGAGCGTCTCGTGGAAACCGTACTCGGCGCTGAAATAGGCCACCGGCCGCTCGAGCAGCTCCGGGGCGTGGTGCGAGCCCCAGGTCTCCCGGCGGTTCATGTAGGCGTCGAAATCGTTCAGGACCCGCCGGACGCGCCCGGCGAAGAAGGGGTCCTCCAGGCGCACGAAAAGCTCGTACTCGGAAATGTCCTCGAGCACCGCGACCGCGTTGTGGTACAGGTCCTGCCAGCCCCGGGGGGACAGCTCCCGGAAGATCTCGAGCACTTCCTGGTTCCAGGTCCAGTAGAGGTTGCGCGCCAGGCGCCGGAGCCTTTCGAGCAGGTTGCGCGTTTCCCCCACCTGCGAAAACGATTGAATGGTATTCAGTGTGCCCTTCCTTGTCTGCGCCAGGGATCGTCACCCGATACGCCGCATGATAACTCCATCGGCGCGGGGACGGGAAGAGTCTACAGTTTGTGCGCCGATACGGCAATGGGGGGGAGGAAAAACGTCTGCGGGGGGAGGGGAAAACCCGCGGCCGGGCCCTGTGCGGCCGGCCGCGGGCGTACCCCTAGTTCGTGCTGATGAAATCGGCGAATTCGCGCAGCTTGTTGGAACGGTAGGGGCTGCGGAGCTTGAGCAGGGCCTTCTCCTCGATCTGCCGGATCCGCTCGCGCGTCACCTGGAAAATCTCGCCCACCTCCTGCAGGGTGTATTCCTTCCCGTTGTCGTTCAGCCCGTAGCGCATGCGCACGATCTCCTGCTCCCTGGGGGAGAGGGACTCGAGCGCCGAATCGGTCACCTCGCGCAGGTTGTGCTTCATGACGTCCTCGTCGGGCGACACCGCGTTCTTGTCCTCGATGAACTTGTTGAGCACGGCGTCCTTGTTGTCCGCGATGCTGGCTTCGAGGCTGATCGGCTCCTGGGCCGCTTTCAGGATCTGCGTCACCTTCGCGACCGGGGTCTTCAGCTCCTTGGCCAGCTCGTGAACCGAGGGTTCCCGCCCCATCCGCTTGGTCAGCTCGTTGGCCACCTTGAGGACCCGGTTCATGGCTTCCACCATGTGCACCGGGATGCGGATCGTCCGCCCCTGGTCCGCGATGGCGCGCGTGATGCTCTGGCGGATCCACCAGGTGGCGTAGGTCGAGAACTTGTGCCCCAGGCGGTAGTTGAACTTGTCGACCGCCTTCATGAGCCCGATGTTCCCCTCCTGGACCAGGTCGAGCAGGTCCAGCCCGGGGTAGGAGTAATTCTTGGCGATGCTCAGCACCAGGCGGAGGTTGGAGCGGACGAACTGGTCCTTGGCGTGCAGCATCTCCGTCTTGTTCTCGCTGATCAGGGCCACGATCTTGCGCAGCTCTTCGAGATTGGTCAGGTACTGCCCCTCGAGCTGCCGGATCGACGCCCGCGCCTCCCGGACCTCCTTGGGGCTCGGGCGCTGGCGCCGCGAGCGGGGTTGAATCTTCCCCTGGGCCGCTTCCATCCGGTGCAGCACCTCTTCCACGCCGTCGATCAGGGTGGCGATCTGGTTTTCGGTGAAATCGATCCGCTGCAGGGAATTGAAGATCGCCTCCCGGTTGCTCTCGATCTTCTCCAGGTCCTTTTTGGACTTCGCGCTCCGGCTTTTGGACTTCTGCAGGCTCTCCCGGGCCACCCGGTACTTCGCCTCGAGCTTCTCCAGGCGGGAGAGGATCCGGCGGATCTGCCTCATGCGCAGCCGCGTGCGCTCCTCGGCCGTGACCTCGTTCTCGCCCTCCTTCTTCTCGTCCCCCCCGTCCTGCGACTGGGCCTGGGACGCCGGGGCGCCGGCGGGCTGCAGTTCCTCGGCGAGCTGCATGATCTTGTAGGTGTTGATCGGGGTCAACGAGAGCAGGCGCAGGGTGTTGAGCTTGGCCGATTCGATCTTCTTGGCGAGGTAGACTTCCTGTTCGCGCGTCAGCAGCGGGATTTTGCTCATGCTCCGGTAATAGATGTACAGGGGGTCGGCCGAGGCCGCGGACTCCTCCCCCTGCCTGCCTTCGGTGGGGACGCGGTCCAGCCGGACCCTGTCGACGTAATTTTCCCGCGTCAGGCGCGGGAACGCCTCGGAGACTTCCAGCCCCTCGTCGTCCAGTTCGATGGCATCGTACTCGGTTTCTTCCAGATGTTCGTTCTGTTCGAGTTCAATCATAGGGTTACAATCCTCGCCAGGATGATCCTTCAGTAAACCACCTTTTACAGCCTTCCCCGCAAAAACCAAGGGGGGGGTGGTTTTTCTTCGGCGCTCCGTCTTTTCGACGCCCGGGAGCGCTTACATCAATAGATAATGGATACCTTGATTTTGTTTCATCGGGCGGGATGATTTTGTTGTAAAAGCCATAGGTTGCACCTCGTCTGCTTTATCGGAACCCGTTGCAACGCCCGATGATGATACGGAAGAGCATCAATTTGGTTCCGGCCTTTTTATAACACCGCACCCCGGCTTTCGCAACCTAATTCTGGGACCCCCGGCGATTTTCTCCTGATTTTGCAGAGAATTAGCCCCGGAGGGGCCTCCCCCGGAGTGGCCGATTGACTCCGCGCGGGCTTTTGATTATGATTTAAAACCTTGGCAATTCTGCCTTTGCGCGGAGGTTTGCCCCGGCAGCCCGCATCGGGCGCAGCCGTTACCCCCGGGAGGAATGAGCGTGATAGAAGTCGAACATGTGAGCAAAGTCTATGGCGGACGCAAAGCGGTGGACGACATCTCCTTCAGCGTGAAAAAGGGGGAGATCCTGGGCTTCCTCGGCCCCAACGGGGCGGGAAAGACCACCACCATGCGGATCCTCACCTGCTACATGCCGGCAACGGAAGGGACCGCCCGGATTGCCGGGTACGACGTCTTCGACCAGAGTCTCGAAGTCCGCCGCCGCATCGGGTATCTCCCTGAAAACCCGCCACTTTACCCGGAAATGACGGTGGACTCCTACCTCAATTTCGCGGCCAGGATCAAGGGCGTCCGCTCCGGCGCGCGGAAGGCCCGGGTGGGGGACGCGGTCGAAAAATGCAACCTGGGCGACGTCCGCCAGCGCATCATCGGCCGGCTCTCCAAAGGGTACAAGCAGCGGGTGGGGCTGGCACAGGCCCTCGTCGGCAACCCCGAAGTCCTGATCCTGGACGAACCCACCATCGGGCTCGACCCCAGGCAGATCCACGAGGTCCGCTCCCTGATCAAGGGCCTCGCCGAGGCCCACACCGTGATCCTCTCCACCCACATCCTCCCCGAGGTCGGCATGACGTGCAGCCGCGTCGTCATCATCAACAAGGGGAAGGTGGTCGCCCAGGACACCCCCGAGGGGCTGGCGCACCAGATGAAGGGGGCGGAAAGGATCAGCCTCACGGTCGAAGGCCCCGCCGACGCCGTCCGGGAAAAAATCCTCGCCGTCGACGGGGTGCTGGCCGTGCAGGCCGAGGTCAGGGACCAGGTTTCGACCTGCAGCGTGGAGTGCCGCCTCGGGAGCGACCTGCGCCGCGTCCTGGCCCGGCAGATCGTCGACGCCGGGTGGGGGCTGCTCGAGCTCAGGGCCGTGTCGCTGAGCCTCGAGGACGTCTTCATCAACCTGACCACCCAGGAGTAATTCCCCGGTTCATCCAAGAGGCCTGAAATGCAAAATATCCTGGCAATATGGCAACGCGAGATGAAGAGCTACTTCGTCTCCCCGATCGCGTACGTGGTCCTGACGGTCTTTCTCTTCCTGTTCGGCCTGTTCTTCTTCGGCAACCTCACGGAAGTGGTGCAGTACACCACCATGATGCAGGCCCAGTTCGGCCAGGGGGGACAGCCGTTCGACGTGCCCGCCTACGTGACCCAGCAGCTGATGCGGACCACGAGCGTCATCCTCCTCTTCCTGATCCCGATGCTGACCATGGGGCTCTTCTCGGAGGAGAAGAAGCGCGGGACGATCGAACTGCTCCTCACCACCCCGGTCGGCAACCTGCAGGCTCTGATGGGCAAATACCTGGCGAGCCTCACTTTCCTGGCGATCCTGCTGGCCGCGGGGGCCGTCACCCTCTCCCCCCTCTTCATCTACGGACAGCCCGACTGGAAGCCGATCCTGGCCGCCTTCCTGGGGATGCTGCTCTACGGCGCCGCCCTGCTCGCCCTCGGCCTGTTCGTGTCCACCCTGACCGAAAGCCAGATCGTGGCGGTGGTGATCACCTTCGGCCTCGGCCTGCTCCTGTGGCTGGTGAGCGTGTTCGCCTCCTCGGCGACCGGGGCCGCCCGCGACGTCATCAATTACCTTTCGGTGATCAGCCACCTCGACGACTTCATCAAGGGCGTCATCGACACCTCGCACATCATCTATTACGTGACCTTCGCGTTCGTGGGTCTGTTCCTGGCTTATCGTTCACTGGAGTCCATGCGGTGGAAAGGCTAATGAAAAAATATCTGCAGAAGCTTGACACATTGGGCCTCGTGCTGCTGGTCGCGGCCGTCATCTGGTATTCGGTCACCGACACCTGGGGGAAGGGGAACCTGGGGCTCGCCATCGCCGGGGCGGCGCTGTTTGTCGTCGGCATCGGCGCCAACTACCGGCAGATCATGGCCTCCCTGGGGAGGCGCTCGACCAGGTACGCCACCAACTACGTCGTTTCCCTCCTCCTGGTGATCGCCATCGTCGCCGGGCTGAACTTCATCGGCCAGCGGCACGTCAAGCGCTTCGACACCACCGGGAACCGGCAGTTCAGCCTCGCCCCCCAGACCCTGCAGGTCCTGGAGAAGCTCGGGGGGGACGTCGACATCAAGGCCTTCTTCCCCGGGGGGGACTACGCCCCGCTGCGGGACCTGCTCGTGCAGTACCGGACCGCCAGCCGGCGCGTCCGCTTCGAATTCATCGACCCGGACCGGCAGCCCGAGGTCGCCCGGCAGTACGACGTCAGCGTTTACGGCGCCTTTCAGAATCCCCTGACCGGGACGCAGCTCAAATACGGGACCGTCGTCCTCGCCTACGGCGACCGCCGGGAGAAGATCGAGAAACGGTCCGAGGAGGTCCAGGAGCAGGACCTGACCAACGCCATCATCAGGGTCGGGCGCTCGGAGAGCAAGAAGGTCTATTTCGTCCAGGGGCACGGGGAGAAAGACCCCTCCGACACCGAACAGTCGGGCTATTCCCAGGCCCGCAAGGGACTGGAAGACCAGGGGTACGAGGTGGACGTCGTGAACCTGGCCACCGAGGGGAAGGTGCCCGAAGACGCCGGCGTGCTGGTCATCGCCGGGGCCCGGACCGCCCCCTTCGAGCAGGAGATGGGATTCGTGGACGATTTCCTCCAGGCCGGGGGGGGAGTGCTCCTGATGACGGACCCGGTCCCGGCCCCCTCCCACGCCCCCTTCCTCCAGCCGTGGGGCATCCGGGTGGACGACAACGTCGTGCTCGACGTCAGCGGGGCGGGGCGCCTCATGGGGGCGGGCCCCAGCATCCCGCTCGTGCTGGAGTACGACTCCCACCCGATCACCGACCGCTTCGACGCCATGACCTTCTTCCCCCTCACCCGGTCGGTCCGGCCGGCCGAGGAGCAACCGGAGGGGGTCACGGTGCAGACCCTGTTCCGGAGCAACCCCAACAGCTGGGGGGAGACCGACATGAGCACCCCCGAAGCGAGCTTCGGCCCCGAAGACCTCCAGGGCCCGCTCCCGCTGGCCGTGGCGGCCACGCGCGAAATCCGGGCCGGCACCGATGACGCCGCCGGGCTCACCGCCCGCCTGGTCGTCGTCGGCACCTCGAATTTCGCCATCGACGCCTATTTCGGCAACCAGGGGAACGGCAACCTCTTCCTGAACATGGTCAGCTGGCTGGCCCAGGACGAGGACCTGATCTCGATCCGGCCCAAACAGGCCGAAGACCGGCGGATCCTCCTCTCCCAGAGCCAGCTGAGCGGGGTGCGCCTCGTCTCCATGTTCCTGATCCCCGGCATCGCCTTCGTCGCCGGGATCGTGGTCTACCTCAACCGCCGGAGGAAATAGGATGCGTTTCAAGGGCACGCTGGTCCTCGTCGTGGCGGCCGCCGCCGTCGGCGCCTGGCTCTATTTTTACGAAGTCCGCGGCAAGGAGGGGCGCGAGCGGGCGAAGGAGGCCGAGGGCCGGCTCTGGCAGCTCGAGGATAAGGATGTCGCCGCCATCGCCCTCCTCTCCCCCGACGGGCGGATCGAGGCCCGGCGGCAGGAAAAGGAGGGGTGGCGCATCACCCTCCCGCGCGCTCTCGACGCCGACGGCGCGGAACTCGACCGCCTGGCCCGCTCCGCCGCCACCCTCGGCCGCGGGGAAACCGTGGAAGCGGACGCCGCCGATCTCGGCAGGTTCGGGCTCCAGCCCCCCGCCTCGGGGGTCGAACTGACCTCCAGCGACGGAAAAAAATACCGGGTCGACTTCGGGTCGGGCAACCCTGCCGGCAGCTTCACCTACGCCGTCCGCGCCGGGGAGACGACGGTATTTCAGGTCCCGGCCGCCGCCGCCGAGTCCTTCCGGGTGGAACTGGACGACCTGCGCGACCGCACCCTGCTCGCCTTCGACCAGGCCGAGGCCGTGGAACTCGAACTGGTTTCCCCCAAGGGGCGGATCGCCGTCGCCAAGGACGGGGAGGACCGCTGGTGGTTTGAGGGGGTGGAAAAGCGGGAGGCCGGCGGCCCGGACGTGCGGGGGATCCTCAACGCGCTCTCGCTGGGCAAAATCCACGAATTCAGCGACCTGGGAGTCGAAGAGTACGCGAACCCGGGGCTCGGCCGCCCCTTCATCGAAGCCCGGGTCCAGCACGGGCCCGACGGAAAGAGCGCGCGCCTCCTCATCGGGACCGAACAGTCGAAGCTCCGGGCCGCGGCGGCCTCGGTCACCCTCCCCCGCGCCGCCGACGGGGTCTACCTGGCCAGGGACCTGTCCCGCCCCGACCCGTTCTTCGTCGGGCAGGAACTGGTCGACAAGCTCCTGAAATCACCGGACGAGATCCGGGACAAGGCCCTGGCCTCCTTCCAGCGCTGGGAAGCGGACACGATCCTCCTCTGGAACAGCAAGGGGGCGTTCGAGTTCCACAAATCGGGGGGGGAATGGTACCTGGGCGGTGAGCGGAAGCGGGCGAAATGGGACGCCGTCAACGGGATCCTGGACGCGCTCGGGAGCCCGGTCCTCCGGTGGATCGACCGCCCGCAGGCCCCGGCCGCCTACGGGCTCGACCGCCCCCCGGTCCGCGCCGTCGTCAAGAAGGGGGGGACGGTGCTGGCGGACGTGTCGCTCGGGAGCGCGGCCCCCGACGGGCTGCATGCCCGCGCCGCGGGGGACCCCTCGGTCAAGGTGGCCGACCCGGAAGGGCTCGACTGGCTCGACCGGAAGCGGGAAGATTACGTCGAGACGCCTGCGGAGCCCGAAACCGCGAAGGAATAGCGTTGGAGTTGCTATTTCCTGGGTCGTCGGGTATACTTCCGGTTGCTGCTTTGGCAAAAAGTGGGCGAGTGCCCACTTTTTTTGTTTAGCCCGCCGTTGAAGCCGCGGGCAGGGATGAAAAATGGCAGTACGGGGGACGGGACCGGACGAATCCCTGGAGCAGAGGATCCGGGGGCTGGCCGATGAGGTGGCCGCCTCCCTGGGCCTCGAGGTCGTGCTCGCCGAGGTCAAGGGGGAAGGGTCCCGGTCGGTGGTCCGGATCTTCATCGATCAGCCGGCGGGGGTCACCCTGGAGGACTGCGAGAGGCTGAGCAAGCGCCTCTCCGTGGCGCTCGACGTGGAGGATTGGATCCCGTCGAAATACACGCTGGAGGTCTCCTCGCCGGGGATCAACCGCCCCCTGGTCCGGGAAGCGGATTTCGTCCGCTTCCGGGGGGAGAAGGCCCGGGTTCGGACGCGGGTCCCCGTGGGGGGGCAGAAGAATTTCAAGGGCAGGATCGTGGACGCCGGCGGGGGCGTGGTGACGCTCGAGGCGGCGCCGGACAGACAGGTCGAAATTGCCGTTACGGACATCGATAAGGCCAGCTTGATCGCCGATTTAAGCAGAAGGCCGCAGGGGTCCTGAATTATGTCGAACATTATTGCGCAGATGATCGAACAGATCAGCAAGGAAAAGAACGTCGATCCCCAAATCATCATCGCCGCGCTCGAAGACGCGATGGTGGCCGCGGCCCGGAAGTTCTACAAGACCGCCGAGGACATCAACGCGCGTTTCGACCAGGAAACGGGCCTGGTCGAGATCTTCGCCGTCAGGCGGGTGGTGGAGACGGTGGAGGACCCCAGCCTGGAGATTTCGCTCGCGGAAGCGAAGGAGATCGACGAAACCCTGGAAATCGACGACACCGTCGAGATGCCCAAACCCACGGACGTCCTGGGGCGGATCGCGGCCCAGACCGCCAAGCAGGTCATTCTGCAGAAGGTGCGGGAGGCGGAGCGCCAGAACATCTACAACGAATACTCCGAAAAGATCGGCGAGATGGTCAACGGGGTGATCAAGCGCTTCGAGGGCCCGGACATCATCGTCGATATCGGCAAGACGGAGGCGGTCCTCCCGATGCGGGAACAGTCGCGGGCGGAAGCCTACAAGCAGGGGGAACGGGTGCGCGCCGTGATCACGCGGGTGCTCCCGGTCGCCAAGGGCCCGCAGGTCATCCTGTCGCGCACCGATCCGCAGATCCTGGTACGCCTGTTCGAGATGGAGATCCCGGAAATCTACGACGGGACCATCGTGGTCAAGAGCGCGGTGCACGAGGCGGGGGACCGCGCCAAGGTGGCCGTCGCCTCCCTCGACCGCGACGTCGACCCGGTCGGCGCCTGCGTCGGGATGAAGGGGTCGCGCATCAACTCCGTCATCCGCGAGCTGCGGGGGGAGAAGATCGACATCGTGCAGTGGTCGGAGGACCCGGCCCAGTACGCGGCCAACGCCCTGAACCCGGCGAAGATCTCCAAGGTCCTCATCATCGACGCCGCGGAAAAGCGGATGGAGGTGATCGTCGAGGAGAAGCAGCAGTCGCTCGCCATCGGCAAGAAGGGGCAGAACGTGCGCCTGGCCTCGCGGTTGATCGGCTGGCAGATCGACGTCAAGAGCGAGGAGCAGAAGAAGCAGGAGGTCCTCAGCGTCATGGAGTCGCTGACGTCGTCCTCCACTTCCCTGTCCGAACTCGAGGGAATCAGCGACCGCATCATCGCCAGTCTGCGGGAAGCCGGGATCGAAAACGTCGAACGCATCCTCGAACTGGACGAGGCGGGGCTCCGGGAAATCCCGGGGATCGGGGAGAAGACGGCCGCCAGGATCATGGAAGTGGCGCGCGACCTTTTTGAAGAGGTGGAGATCGAGGTCCCCGAGGGGGTGGACCTGCCGACCGCCATAGCCGCGGCCCGAGAAGAGACCGTGGCCGAGGAAGAAGCCCCCGCCGAAGAAGAAGCGGTGGCCGAGGAAGAAGCCCCGGCCGAGGAAGAAGCCTTGACCGCCGAAGCGGCGACAGCCGCGGAGGCAGCCGAGGAAGAAGCCGTGGCCGAGGAAGAAGCCCCGGCCGAGAAAGAAGCCGTGGCCGAGGAAGAGGCCTTGGCCGCCGAAGCGGCGACAGCCGCGGAGGCGGCCCCTGGAGAGGAAAAGGCCTCGGGGCTGGAAAACGGGGACGAAAAAGACAGGACGGAGTAGCCGCCCCCTGCGGCAAGGGGGCGTCCTGCCGACAGCATTTCAGATTGGTTTGAAAACAGTTACGCCGTAAGGCGAACGTGGCTGAGGTCTTTGCGCAAATGGATAAAATTACCGTCGCGGAACTGGCGACAGAATGTTCGGTAAAGAATCAGGTCGTCCTGGCTGAACTCAAGCGGCTGGGACTGTACGTTTTTTCACCGACCGCGACGATCGACGCCAGCTTCGCGGAGACCATCAGGAAGAAGATCTTCTCCCAGCGCGAGGCCGAGGCCGCCAAGGCCCTCGAAGCGGAAAAGAAGAAGGAGGCCGAGGCCGCCAAAAAGTCCTCCTCCACGGCGGAAAAAAAGAAGACCGTAAAGAAGACGACCCCGAAGGCGGCCGCCCCGGCCCAGAAAAAGCAGGCGGCGGCGCCGCGGAAGGCGCGCAAGAGCCCCAAGCCGGCCCCCGCCGCCGAGGTGAAGCCGGAGGAGGAGGCGCCCAAGGTTTCGCTCGCCCCCCGCAAGGGGCGCAAACACTACGACCGCGAAGCGGCCGAACTGGTGGAAGTGACCGAAGTCAAGCCGGAAGCCGAGGCGCCCGCGGCGGTGCCCGAACCGGCCGAAGCCGGGGCCCCCACGGAAGCGGCGCCGGCCGGGGAGGAGGTCGCGGCGGAAGCGCCGCCGGCCGAGACCGGGGCCCCCGCGGAAGCGGCGGAAGCGGCGGCGGAAACAATCCCGGCCGAAACCGGGACCGCGGCGGCGCCCGCGCCGGAGCCTGCGGCGGGAGCGAAACCGGCCGAGGAGGAGGCCCCGCTCGAGCCCTGGTTCATCACCCCGAAACCCGCGCCGAAGCCCGCACCCAAGGCGCCGCCCCCGGTGGCCAGGGCGGCGGAACCCGCCGAGGGCCACGCGGCGGGCGGCCTCAAGAAGATAGTCGTACCGAAGACCAAAACCAAGATTCTCATGCGGACAAGCGCCGAAAAAACGGTCACCCCCGAAGCCCCCGGACGCATCCTCAAGGGGCTGCGCGACCAGAGGCCCGCACCCTCGAGGCCGGGCGCTCCCACGAGGCTGATCCGGAGGAGGCGGCCGGAGAGGCCGGCGGCCCCCGAAAGGACCGCCAAGGTCGTGGATTTGCCGCGCCCGCCCGCCAACCCGGAAGATTACAAGCCGATGACCATCACCGAAGGAGTCACCATCAAGGAGCTGGCGGAGAAGATGGACATCAAGTCCAAGTACATCATCCAAAAGCTCATTTCCAAGGGGATCCTGGCCTCCATCAACCAGGCCCTGGATGTCGAGGCCGCGAGGGAAGTGTGCGCCGAATTCGGATTCCGCGCCGACCTCATCAGCTTCGAGCAGGAAGCGGTCGCCCGTCAGGAGATCCCCGACAGCCCGGAAGACTACGTCACGCGCCCCCCCGTCGTCACCATCATGGGGCACGTGGACCACGGCAAGACCTCGCTGCTCGACGTCATCCGCGAGACCAACGTGCAGGCGTCGGAGGCGGGCGGGATCACCCAGCACATCGGCGCCTACCAGGTGGAGATCAAGGAACGCAGCATCGTGTTCCTCGACACCCCGGGGCACGAGGCCTTCACCATGATGCGCTCGCGCGGGGCCCAGGCGACGGACATCGTCGTGCTCGTCGTCGCCGCCGACGACGGCGTGATGCCCCAGACCATCGAGGCGATCCACCACTCCAGGGCGGCCGGCGTCCCCCTCATCGTGGCCATCAACAAGATCGACAAGCCGGGGGCCCAGATCGACCGGGTGAAGCAGGCGCTGGCCGACCAGGGGCTGCTGGCCGAGGACTGGGGCGGGGACGTCGTCACGGTCCCGGTTTCGGCCAAACAGAAGACCAACATCGACCTGCTCCTGGAGATGATCCTCCTGGTCGCGGACATGAGGGACCTCAAGGCCAACCCCAAGCGGCTGGCTTCCGGGGTGGTGCTCGAGGCCAAGGTGGACAAGGGGCGCGGGTGCGTCGCCACGGTCCTGGTCCAGAGCGGCACCCTCCGGCTGGGGGACAACGTCGTCGCGGGAGCCGTCCACGGGCGCGTGCGCGCCCTGGTCAACGACCGCGGCCGCCACCTCGACGCCGCCGGTCCTTCCATCCCGGTCGAGATCCAGGGGCTGCAGGAGGTCCCGATGGCGGGCGACCTCATCCAGGTGTTCGAGGACTCCGCCAAGGCGCGCCAGGTCGTGGAATACCGCAAGGCGAAGGACCGGGAGCAGTCGCTGCAGAAGTCGGCCCGGCTGTCGCTGCAGGCGCTTTACGAGCAGATGCGCGAGGGGACGGTCAAGGAACTCCCCCTCATCCTCAAGGCGGACGTGCAGGGCTCGGTGGAAGTGGCCTGCGAAATGCTCAACAAGCTGGGGACGGAAAAGGCCAAGGTGAAGATCCTCCACAGCGGCGCGGGCGCCGTGACCGAAACCGACGTGCTGCTGGCCTCCGCCTCCAACGCCATCGTCATCGGGTTCAACGTCCGCCCCGAGCGCAAGGCGCAGGAACTGGCCGACACCGAGGGGGTGGAGATCCGGCTCTACACCGTGATCTACAACATGACCAACGACATCAAGGCCGCGATGATCGGCATCCTGGAGAAGACGTCCCTGGAGAAATATGTCGGCCGCGCCGAGGTCCGGGACACCTTCCGGGTCCCCAGGTTCGGCGTCATCGCCGGTTCCTACGTCGTCGACGGGACCATCCGCCGCAATTCGGACGCGCGGTTGCTCCGGGACAACGCGGTGGTCCACGAGGGGAAGATCTCCTCGCTGCGGCGCTTCAAGGACGACGTCCCGGAGGTCAAGTCGGGGTTCGAGTGCGGCATCGGGTTCGAGCACTTCTCCGACGTCAAGGTGGGCGATATCATAGAAGCGTACGTCATCGAGAAGGTCCAGCCGACTTCTCTGTAACGGACCGCGGGCGCCCGGCGCCGGGTGCCCGCTGCGACGGGACCCATGCCCATTGCCTACTGCACGCTCGAAATCCACCTGCCCTACGCCCGCTCGCTGAAGGACAAGCGCAGGGTCCTCCGCCAGGCCCAGGACCGGCTCCGGGCCCGGTCGCGCTTTTCGATCGCGGAGGTCGCGCACCAGGAGCTGTGGCAGCGGGCGCGGCTCGACGCCGTGACGGTCGCGGCGGATTACGCGGTTCTCGAACGCGTCACCGGGCAGTTTGTGCGGGACGCGGAGGATATCCTCGGGGACCTGCTCACCGACTGCCGGGTATCGTACCTGGAACCTTGAGGCACCTATGCAGCCATCACGACGGCCCCAGCGGCTGGGGCTTCAGATCCAGCACGAAATCAGCCTGATGCTGTCGCGCAACATGAAGGACCGGCGGATAGGGTTCGTGACGGTCACCGGGGTCACGCTGACGCCGGACCTCAAGCACGCGCGCGTCTTCGTCTCCCTGATGGGGTCCGAGGAGGAAAAGGCCGAATCCCTCAAAACACTCAACCGTGCCACCGGCTGGGTCCGGCACGAGCTCGGCCAGAGGATCCGCACCCGGTTCGTGCCCGAGGTCGCCTTCGCGATCGACGGATCGCAGGAGTACGGGGAGCGCATCGACCGGCTGCTGGAAGAGATCCATGGAAAAGACAATGAATAGCGCGGACGGCGTCCTCATCATCGACAAACCCGCCGGATGGACGTCGCACGACGTGGTGGCCAAGATCCGCAACCTGACCCGGGTCCGGAAGGTGGGGCACACGGGGACGCTGGACCCCTTCGCCACCGGAGTGCTGCCGCTGACGCTGGGGCGGGCCACCCGCCTCACCAACTATTTTCAGGCGTCCGACAAGGTCTACCGGGGCGTCATGCGCTTCGGCTTTGCCACCGACACCTACGACGTGGACGGCCGCCCGCTGGGCGAGGACACCCGCCCCGAACTGGACCGGGATCGGCTCGAGGAGATCCTCGGCCGCTACCGCGGGCCGCTGCGGCAGGCCCCCCCCCCCTTCTCCGCCAAGAAATTCCAGGGGAAACCCCTGTACGCCTATGCGCGCGCCGGGGTCGAGGTCGCCCCCCCGGCCAAGGAAGTCACCATCCGCTCGCTCGAACTGGTCGCCGTCGACGGGTGCGAGGCGGAGTTCGAGCTCTCCTGTTCCGCGGGCACCTATGCCCGGAGCCTGGCGCACGATATCGGGGCGGAGTACGGCTGCGGCGCGCATCTCGTCCGCCTGCGCCGCACCAAAAGCGGCGAGTTCTCCATCGAGGACTCCGTCGAGCTGGGGACGAAAACGGGCGAGGGGTTCGAATACAACCCGCGCGATTTCTTCCTCGGCCGCGTCATCCCCCTCGGCCGCCTGCTCGGGGAGATCCCCGCCATCGTGCTCTCCGACGGCGACCGGCAGAAGCTCCTCCACGGGACCGACCTGAACCTGCTCACCCCCGACTGGGAGGCGGAGACGCTGCGCCTCGTCGACACGTCCGGGGATCTCATCGCCCTGGGGCGGCGGGTCCAGTCCTTCGATCCGGCCGTCAACCAGCCAGCCCGCTGGATCCGGGTGCACCCCACGGTGGTGCTCGCCGGACGATGACAGTGGCGCCCGGCCGGTGACGGCCGGGCGCCGATCGATGCGCCTAAACCGTCAGCCTGTCCTTGATCTTCAGGAATTTCTTTTCCCCGACCCCCTTGACGTTCATCAGCTCCTCGATGCGCTGGAAGCGGCCGACCTTGCTCCGGTGCTCGATGATGCTTCTGGCCATCGAGGGCCCGATGCCGGGAAGGGACGCGAGCTGTTCGGCCGTCGCCGAATTGATGTTGATCTTTGCGGCCGCTGCGGCCGTCTGGCCCGTGGACGCGGGGGCCTTCTGGGCCAGGACCGAAACCGAGCCGAAGACCATGCCGAGCGAGAGCGCCAATATGCAGGCGATGCCAGTCCGGTGAGACTTCATACAACCTCCTCCTTGCAGTTTTTGAGAGATCCGATGCTTCCTCTGCGTATCTAATGAACGCCGCGGCTTTTGAGCCAAAAAAATCGGCCGGCGCCCGGGCGCCCGCGCGGAATCAGCCCGCCGGGGGCCGCGCTGGAAAGCTCCCGGCGCCTGTGCCATAATGAGGGGTAGATTCTATCGGAAGGGGAACCTCTGTCTATGAATTCCGGGCTCTTTCAACTTTTACGCCCCTGCGCCCTGGGGTGTCTCCTGGCCGCGGGCGCCTGGGCCGGGCCGGAGGCCCGGGCCGCGCAGCCGATCAACCTGGACACCGCCCTGGCCGAGGAAGCCCTCGCCCAGGCGGGGGCGGACGGGGCCCCCGCGGACGGGGCCCCCGCGGACGGGGCCCCCGCGGACCTGGCGCTGAGCTACTACCACTATGTCCTGGCGCAGTGGTACGACAACAACGGGGACCCGCGCCGGGCGCTGGACGCCATGAAACAGGCGCTCGGGCACAACCCGCAAAGCAGCGCCGTTCACCTGGAAACCGCCCTGCTCCTGGGGAAAACGGGCAACCTCGGGGAGGCGATCGCCTACGCCGAAAAGGCGGCGCGCCTCGACCCCGAAAACCCCGAGCCCCGCTGGCTGCTGGCCAATATCTACCTGAGGCCATCGGAGCGGTCGCCCGCCGGCCGGGAGTGGCTCCTCAAGGCGGCGGCGGAGCTGGAAGCGCTGAAACTGCTGACGCCCGGGGACGAGCGGGTCCACTACCTGCTGGGGTCTCTCTACTTCCAGCTCAACGAGCCGGAAAAGGCTATCGCGGCCTACGAACAGTACCAGCGCCTCCCCGGGATCGGCGGCCTCGGCTACCGCGCCATCGCCAAGCATTACGAAGAGACCGGGGAGCCCGAAAAGGCACTCGAGTACCTGAACCGGGCCCTCGAGGCCGAGCCGGAATCCCCCGAGGCCCTCATGCAGCTCGGGAGCCTCTACTCCCGGATCGGCGAAAACCGGAAGGCGGCCGAAGCCTTCCAGGCGCTGCTGGAGCTCACCGGCCACAACCCGGAGGTGACCCGCAGCCTGGCCGAATCCCTCTTCAACGACGGGGATTACGCGGAGACGATCCGCCTCCTCGAGGACCTCGGGGAGAAGACGCCGCTCGACCGCGAATCCCGCCTCCTCCTCGGGCGCGCCCGGCTGGAATCGGGCGCCCGTGCCGACGCCATCCCGACCTTCAGGGCCCTCCTCGACGCGGTCCCCGGGGATACGGAAGCGCGCTTCTACCTCGGTCGCGCCCTGGCCGAGACCGGCAGCTACGAGGAAGCCGTGCGGCATTTTTCCGACCTGGTCCGCGCTTCGGAGGGGAACGAACAGGAATCGGCCAACCGCACCCTCTTCCGGCAGAACCTGGCCGCCCTCTACATCGAGCTCGGGGAGCACGACAAGGCGATCGAGCTCTACCGTAAAATGGCCGGGGAGGACCCGAGGGCACGGATCCAGCTCCTGAACGCCTACCGCACGGCCCGGCGCTTCGACGAGGCGCTCCAGCTCGGGCGGCGGCTCCTCGACGAGGACCCGGACAACGTGCAGGCCGGGATCCTCCACGCGCTCACCCTCGGGGAGGCGGGGAAATCGGCCGAAGCGGTGGAGGCCCTCAACCGGATGCTCGAGTCCCACCCCGAAAACCTCGACATCGTCGTCAACCTGAGCCAGCTCCACCTCCAGTCCCGGCGCTTCGACGAGGCCGAGCGGGTCCTGGTGCGGGCCGAAAGCCGGAACCCGGAGGCCGACGAACGGCTCAAGTTCCAGCGGGCGGCGGTGTACGAGCGGGGCAAGGATTACGATCGCGCGGAATCCCTCTTCAAGGAGCTCCTCGACCGGAACCCCGAGAACGCGATGGTCCTGAACTACCTGGGCTACATGCTGGCCGACCGGGGCGTCCGGCTCGAGGAGGCGGTCGGGTACGTCCGGAAGGCCCTGGCCATCGAGCCCAACAACGGCGCCTACCTCGATTCGCTCGGCTGGGCGTTCTTCAAGCTCGACGACCTCGAGCAGGCCGAGAAATACCTCCTGGAGGCGAAGCGGATGGTGCAGAACGACCCCACCATCGACGAGCACCTGGGGGACCTCTACCACAGGACCGGCGACCTGGACAAGGCGCGCGACTTCTACCGGAGCTCCGTCCGGATCGGGACCGATCCCGAGGAGGTCGAAAAGGTGCGCCGGAAGCTCGAGAAGCTCGAACGGACCCGGAGCCGGGGGAAGTCCGGACGGTGACGCCCGCGCCGCTCGAGATCCGTTCCTTCGCCAAGATCAACCCCGCCCTGGCCGTCCTGGGGCGGCGGGCGGACGGCTACCACGACATCGAGACCGTTTTCCAGACGATCGACCTCGCCGACCGCCTCGAGTTCCGGGAAAGCGACCGGATCGGGCTCCGGGCCGAAAACCTCCCCGGGGTGGCGGAGGAGGAGAACCTCGCCTGGAAGGCGGCCGCGGCCTTCGCGGCCCGCTTCGCCCCCGGGCGCGGGGTCGCCCTGACGCTCCGCAAGTCGATCCCGACCGGGGCCGGGCTGGGAGGGGGGAGCGGCAACGCGGCCGCCGTGCTCCTGGGCCTGCGCCGCTTCTGGGGGGTGGACGCCCCCGACGCCGCGCTCGAGGAGATCGCCGGCGCCCTGGGTTCCGACGTCCCCTTCTTCCTCCGCGGCGGGACCGCCCTGGGGACCGGCCGCGGCGAAATCCTCACCCCCCTCCCCTCCCCCGCGTGCGCGCACCTGGTGGTCGTCCACCCCGGGGTCCACGTCCCCACCGGCGACGCCTATCGCTCCCTGAATTTGGGGTTGACTTCCGCACGCCGCGACCATAGAATTCATCGTTTCTGCAGTCGGGTGAAAGAGGGAGAACCCCTCCCGGCTGAGATCTTTAATGATTTTGAGACTTCGATCCTGTCCGCCTATCCCCCCATCCGGGAAGCCAAAGAGTTTCTGGAGGCCCGGGGAGCGGCGGCGGTGCTGCTCTCGGGCAGCGGATCATCCGTCTTCGGATTCTTCCCAAGTGAGGAATCAACACTCGCCGCTACGCGGGAAACCGTAAGGAGACCCTGGCGGGTGTTTCCGGCGAGGACCCTTTCTCGAGCTGAGTATTTCCAAAGCATGTTCGGGTAGACGCCGGGGCTCAGGAGCGAAAGGCCGTTGGTGTGCCTTTCGCCGCGGATATTGCTGGGGCGTCGTCAAGCGGTAAGACACAGGCCTTTGGCACCTGCATTCGGAGGTTCGAATCCTCCCGCCCCAGCCACCCCGCGGAGCTTCCCGGAGGAAATGAATGGAAGGCAGTGGAACTATGCGGGCAAACGGAGATTTGAGAATATTTTCGGGTAATTCCAATCCCCCCCTGGCCGAGGAGATCTGCCGCCACCTCGGGATTCCCCTGGGGGCCATCAACCTCGCCCGGTTCAGCGACGGGGAGCTCTACTGCCAGATCCTCGAGAACGTCCGCGGCAAGGACGTGTTCATCATCCAGCCCACCTGCTGCCCGGTGAACAACAACCTGATGGAGCTGCTGATCATGATCGACGCGTTCAAGCGCTCCTCGGCCGCCCGGATCACGGCCGTCATGCCCTATTACGGGTACGCGCGCCAGGACCGCAAGGACAAGCCCCGCGTCCCGATCTCCTCCAAGCTCGTCGCCGACCTGCTGACGGCCGCCGGGACAAACCGCATCCTCTCGATGGACCTGCACGCCGGCCAGATCCAGGGTTTCTTCGACATCCCGGTCGACCACCTGTACGCGGCCCCGGTCCTGGTCGAGTATTTCCGGAACATGGACATCCCCGACCTCACGGTCGTCTCCCCCGACGCGGGGGGGGTGGAGCGGGCGCGGGCCTTCGCCAAGCGCCTCGACGCCGACCTGGCCGTGGTGGACAAGAGGCGGACGGGGCCGAACGAGGCCGAGGTGCTGCACGTGATCGGGCACGTGAGCGGGCGCAACATCATCATCTGCGACGACATGATCGACACCGCCGGGACCCTGGTCAACACCGTCCTGGCGCTGAAGAAGAAGAAGGCGGAGCGCATTTACGCCAGCGCGACCCACGGGATCCTGAGCGGACCGGCGATCGACCGGCTCGGCAGCGCGCCGCTCGAGGAGATCCTCCTCACCGACACGGTGCCCATCGCCCCGGAGAAGGTCCTCCCGAACATGAAGGTCCTGAGCGTCGCGCCCCTGCTGGGCACCGCCATCCAGAGCATTCATGAGGAAACCAGTGTAAGCAATCTTTTCGTCTAGCAAAGGAGTTGGATTCATGCCAACAGTCATTGAAGCGCAGGCGCGGACCCCGGAAGGGAAGAACGCCAACCGTCGGATACGGCGGTCGGGACGGATCCCGGCCGTCATCTACGGCCGCGGGAAGGCGTCCGTGGCCGTCTCGGTCGACCCCGTAGCAGTCCTGGACATCCTCCATTCGGAAGCCGGGCGCAACACGATTTTCAACGTCAGCGTGGACGGCTCCGCCGGGAATCCGGCGATGGTCAAGGACTACCAGCGCCATCCGATCAAGGGGAACCTCCTGCACGTCGACCTGATGGAGATCGCCATGGACCGCCGGCTCGTCCTGTCGGTCAACGTGGAACTGCACGGCGAGGCGCAGGGGGTCAAGCTCGAGGGCGGGACCCTGGACTTCGTGACCCGCGCCGTCGAGATCGAATGCCTGCCGACCGACATCCCCGAATCGATCAAGATCGACGTCGGCCCGCTGAAGATCAACGACTACGTCCGGGTCCGGGACCTCGACCTGGGTGACAAGGTCGCCATCCTGAGCGAACCCGACGTCGTGATCGTGACCGTCACACCTCCGGTCAAGGAAGAGGCCGCGGCGGAAGCGGAACCGGCGGCCGAGCCGGAAGTGGCCAAGAAGGGGAAGGGCGAGGAAGGGGCCGCCGAGGAACCGAAGGGCAAGAAGCCCGATTCCAAGTAGCCCCGGGCCGCGCGCGCGATGGCGGAGACCCGTGACACGCGAGCCGGGACCCCGGAACGGATCGTTCTCGGGCTGGGGAACCCGGGCGCATCCTACGCCCGCAACCGGCACAACGTCGGGTTCATGGTGCTGGACCTGCTGGCCCGCGAATCGGGCGCCCGGTGGTCGGAGCGCGGCGTCGCCCGCACCTGCCGCACGGAGATCGGGGGGCGGCCCGTGCTGCTGGCCGAGCCGCTGACCTACATGAACCGGAGCGGCCGGGCGGCCCGGATGCTGCTCGAGGCACTGGGGCTCGGCCCCGGGGACCTCATCGTGGTGCTGGACGACCTCAGCCTGCCGCTCGGCCGGTTGCGGGTGCGGGCGCGCGGGAGCGCGGGCGGGCACCACGGGCTCGAATCGGTCCTGGAGCTGGCCGGCACCGACGACATCGTGCGGGTGCGGCTCGGGATCGCCGAGGAGCGGATGCCTGAGGACACGGCCGGGTTCGTCCTGTCGGACTTTTCTGCGGGACAGGCGGCGGAGCTGGAAGAGATGATCGGCAAGGCGGGCAACGCCGTCAGATCGATAGTGAGCGAAGGCGTTGCCAGAACTATGGCGCTGTATAACGCATGAAGAAGCAAGGAGAAGACCGTGAGAAACTATGAAGTGGTCTTTGTCGCCGCTCCCACTTTGACCAGCGAGGAGCTGGACGGCTTTATCAGCCACGTCCAGACGGTGGTTGAGGGCAAAAACGGCAAAGTGGTCAAGGTGGACAACTGGGGCAAGAAGTCCCTGGCGTACAAGATCGACAAATTCAGGGAGGGCTACTACGTCGTCCTCACCATCGAGGGGGACGGCCCCGCCATCGCGGAGCTGGAGCGCCGCTTCCGGGTGACCGATTCCATCATCCGCTACATCTCCGTCCGCACCGACCTGGCGCTCAAGCGTTCCGAGAAGATCAAGGCGGCCCGGCGGCGGAAGTCCGAGAAGACGGAGCCGGAGGCGCAGGCGGCGGAAACCCCGCAGCCGGCCGAGACCCCGCAGGCGGCGGCGCCCTCCGGGGAGGCCGCAGGGCAAGAGGCTTAAGGGACCCGTTCCGGGACCCCGACCGGGATCCCAACAGAAAGGCGATACATTATGGCAGCTCAAAGAAGGTTCAGCGTTCGGCGCAAGCGGGTGTGCAAGTTCTGCGCCGAAAAGATCTCCTATATCGATTTCAAGGACGCCAAACTCCTGAACCATTTCATCCCCGAGCGCGGGAAGATCCTCCCCAGGAGAATCAGCGGCGTCTGCTCGACTCACCAGCGTTTGCTCACGGAAGCCATCAAGCGCGCCAGGCACATGGCCATCCTCCCGTTCCTTTCGGACTAGGCTTCCTTTCCCCAGAGGGCATGAAACATGAACGTCATTTTAAAGCAGGATGTTGAAAACCTGGGCCGGATCGGCGATATCGTCAAGGTGGCGGCCGGGTACGCACGCAACTATCTCATCCCGAGAAAATTCGCCGTCGATGCCACTCCCGGCAACATCAAGGCCGTGGAGGTGGAGAAGCTGGCCCAGGCCAAGCGCGACCACCGCGAGAAGGAAGCGGCCTCGCTCGTGGCCCGGGAGATCGTCAAGGTCACGGTGACGATCCAGCGCAGGACCGGCGAGGAGGGGGCACTGTACGGATCGGTGACGGCGCTCGACATCGCCGAGTTCCTCAACGCCCGCCAGATCGATATCGACAAGCGCAAGATCCAGCTCGACGAGCCGATCAAGGCGGTCGGGGAATACCAGGTGCCGATCCGCCTGCACCGCGAAGTCACGGTCCCCGTCCGCGTGGTCGTGGAGCCGGAGCAGGAGCCGGAAACCGCCCAGTAACGGACGATTCACGATTTGCGGTCGACGGGGCCGTCCGTCGCAAATCGCGGGTTGAGGTTGCCGATCGCCATGGCCGACATCAGTCTGGAAAAAACGCTCCCGCACAACCTCGAGGCCGAGCGCTCGATCCTGGGGGCGGTGCTTCTCGACGAGCAGGCGCTGCACACCGTGTTCGAGACGGTCAAGGCGCAGGACTTCTATCTCGAGGGGCACCGCCGGGTCTTCGAGAAGATGCTCCAGCTGATGGACAACTCCAGGCCGATCGACCTGATCACGCTCAAGGAGGAGCTGCAGCGCGCGGGCGAACTGGAAAGCACCGGGGGGGCCGCCTACCTCGCCGGCCTCACCGACGGCCTGCCGCGGGCCCTGAACATCGGGCACTACGCCCGGATCGTCAAGGAAAAGTCGACCCTGCGGCGCCTCATCCAGGTCTCGAGCGAGACCATGTCGCGCAGCTACCGGGACGAGGACCCGACCGAGGAGATCCTGCAGTCGGCCGAGAAGGCGATCTACGACATCTCCAACGCGCAGTTCCGTTCCGGCTTCACCCCCATCCCCCCGATCGTCAGCGACGTCTACGCGGATATCGAGAAGCTGTCCCACCACAAGGCGACGGTGACGGGCCTGGAAACGGGGTTCGTGGACCTCGACCGGATGACGGCGGGGCTGCAGCCCTCGGACCTCATCATCGTGGCCGCGCGGCCCGGGCTGGGCAAGACCAGCCTCTGCCTCAACATCGCCGAGCACCTGGCGCTCCGCAAAGACAAGACCGTGGGGATCTTCAGCCTCGAGATGAGCAAGGAGCAGCTGGTCAAGCGCTTCCTGTCGAGCGAGGCCCGCATCGACCAGCAGCGGATCAACACCGGTTTCCTGAGCAAGGACGACTGGGCCCGCCTCGGTCACGTCTGCGGCGCCCTCTCGAAGGCGAAGATCTTCATCGACGACACCGCCAGTATCAACATTTCGGAGCTGCGCTCCAAGTCGCGCCGCCTCAGCCTGGAGCACGGCCTCGACCTCGTCATCGTCGACTACCTCCAGCTGATGACGGGCTCCACGCAGCGTTACGAGAACCGCACCCAGGAGATCGCCCAGATCTCGCGCGGCCTGAAGGGGATCGCCAAGGACCTCAACATCCCCCTGATCGCCGTCAGCCAGCTCAGCCGCGCGGTGGAATCGCGCCGCGGCGACGACCGCCGCCCCCAGCTCTCCGACCTCAGGGAGTCGGGCTCGATCGAGCAGGACGCCGACATCGTGATGTTCATCTACCGCGAGGAGCTGGCGAATCCCACCGAGGAAAACCAGGGGCTGGCCGAGCTCATCATCGGCAAGCAGCGCAACGGCCCCACCGGCAGCATCCAGCTCGCCTTCAGCCGCCAGTTCACCAAGTTCGACAACCTGTACCAGGAATAGCCGCTCCCCCGCCCCTGATCCGGGTCCGGGAGCGGAACGTGCGGGCACGGGCGCGCGCGGGCACGGCCGGCGCTCCCCGGACACCGGGGGCAACGGACGTGCGGCGGACATCCGGGGGCAACGGACGTGCGGCGGACATCCGGGGGTGACGGGGGTGTGACGGACATCCGGGAGCGCCAAGAACGGGAGAAGGACGAGATGAAACGAATGATATGGCTCCTGCCGCTGCTCGCGGGCGTTTCGTGGGGTTCGGTAGGAATATTCGTGCGCACGCTCACGGCGGCCGGCATGGACAACCCCACGGTGCTCTCGACGAGGATGCTGGGCGCCGCCCTCCTGTTGATTGTCGGCATGCTCGCGCACGACCGGTCCCTGCTCAGGGTGCGCCCCCGGGACGCCTGGTTGTTCATCGCCGCCGGGTCGCTCGGGATGCTGGGGCTGAACTTCTGCTACAACGAGGCGATCAACCGGCTGACCCTGTCGCTCGCGGCGGTGCTGCTCGCCTTGGCCCCCGTCTTCGTCATTCTCTGGGCGGCCGTGCTGTTCCGGGAAAGGATCACGGCCAGGAAGATCGCGAGCGCCTCCCTGGCGCTCCTGGGCTGCGCCCTGGTCGGCGGCCTCCTGGGGAGCGGCGGCCTCCTGGGGAGCGGCGGCCTGGAGGGGGGCGGCCTGGAGTGGACGGCGGCCGGAATCTTCATGGGGCTCGCGGCGGCCTTTTTCTATGCCCTCTACAGCGTGTTTTCCAAAATCGCCATGGAAAGGGGGTACCACGTCCTCACCATCACTCTTTACGCCACCCTGACGATGGCGCTGGCCCTGCTCCCCTTTACCGACTGGGGGGGGATCGGCGGGTTCGTAGCGGCGGCGCCCGCCGGCAACTTCTTTTTTCTGGCGCTCCATTCCCTCTTCGCGTCCGTGCTCCCCTACGTGCTCTACACCCTGTCGCTCCGCGACGCGGAAACGGGGAAGGCGGCGATCCTGGCCGCGGGGGGCGAACCCTCGGCCGCCATGCTCTTCGGCCTCCTCTTCTTCGCGGAAGTGCCGACCGTCCTCTCCCTCGCGGGCCTGGTCCTGACCGTCATCGCGCTTTCGTTCCTCTGCGCCCCCGGCAGGGAGGAGGCCCCCCCGGGTCCGGCGTAACGGCCCGCCGCTTCGCCCCCGTCTGCCGCTCTCCCGCCCCTCCCCCGGCCGGCCGCCCCCCGGATCCGTGCTCCCCCACGTGCTCTACGCGCTGTCGCCCCGATACGTGGAAACGGGCAAGGCCGCGATCCTGGCCGCGGGGGGCGAACCCTCGGCCGCCATGCTCTTCGGCCTCCTCTTCTTCGTGGAAGTGCCTTCCCCCCTCTCCCTCGCCGGCCTGGTCCTGACCGTCATCGCGCTCTCGTTCCCCTGCGCCCCCGGCAGGGAGGAGGCCCCCCCGGTCCGGCGTAACGGCCCGCCGCTTCACCCCCACCTGCCGCTCTCCCGCCCCTCCCCCGGCCGGCCGCCCCCCGGATCCGTGCTCCCCCACGTGCTCTACGCGCTGTCGCTCCGCGACGTGGAAACGGGCAAGGCCGCGATCCTGGCCGCGGGGGGCGAACCCTCGGCCGCCATGCTCTTCGGCCTCCTCTTCTTCGCGGAAGTGCCGACCGTCCTCTCCCTCGCGGGCCTGGTCCTGACCGTCATCGCGCTCTAGTTCCCCTGCGCCCCCGGCAGGGAGGAGGCCCCCCCGGGTCCGGCGTAACGGCCCGCCGCTTCACCCCCACCTGCCGCTCTCCCGCCCCTCCCCCGGCCGGCCGCCCCCCGGAATGGAGGCCCCCCTCGCGCGCGCACTTTGAGGTTGCCGGGGGCGGCGCCGGGGTGACAGTATTAGACCGTCGATCGTTTTTGAATTCCCAGGGAGGCAGCGCGTGAAAATCGCCACGTGGAACGTCAACGGCATCCGCGCCCGGGAAGCGCAGGTGCTCGAATGGATCGCGCGCGACCGGCCCGACGTCGTCTGCCTGCAGGAGCTGAAGGCCCGCCCCGACCAGGTCCCGGCCCCGCTCAGGGAGCTCGACGGCTACTGGAGCTGCTGGCACGGGGAGCGCGCCTACTCCGGGGTGGGCCTCCTGGTCCGGCGCGACCTCCTGCCGGCCCCCGCCCGCTTCGAGCACCCGGACTTCGATTTCGAGACCCGCATCGCCGTGGTCCGGATCGGCCGCACGGTCGTCGGGTCGGTCTACGTCCCGAACGGCGGCAAGGACTACGACGCCAAGCTCCGCTTCCTCGCGGAAATGGAGCGCTACGCCGCCGGCTGCCGCTCCGGCGGGCTCGAGCTCGTCCTGTGCGGCGACATGAACGTGACCCGCACCGATAGGGACGTCCACCCGAAGGAGCGCAAAGCGGACGCCATCGGACAGCGGCCGGACGAGCGCGCGGCCTTCGAGCGCCTCCTGGCATCGGGCGCGCTCACCGACGCCGGCCGTGAACTCGACCCCGATAACGATGCGCTCTTCACCTGGTGGCCGCCCTGGCGCCAGATGCGGGCCAAGAACATCGGCTGGCGCCTCGACTACGTCCTGGCAAGCCCCGCCGCGGCCGCCGCCGTTTCGAGCTGTTCGGTGCTGGCCGAATTCGGCACCAGCGACCACGCCCCCGTCGTCGCCGAAATCGCGGCGCTGGAGGGGCGGTGAGAATCCGCTTCTCCCTCATCCTGGCCGCCTCCGCCGCCCTGGGCCTGCTTTGGGGGGCGCAGCCTTCCGCGCCCGGCCAGGCGCAGGGGGAAGCCCCCATCGTGTCCGATGCGGACTCGGGCGAGATCGCCCGGGCCCTGCGCCGCTGGTACGCCGAGGGGACGGCGGCGGGAAACCGGGGGGATTATTACGACAACCGCGACCGGGGGCACTCGCGGCTCGACCTCGCGCGCTACCCTCAGCTCGAAGCCGTCACCTACACCGAGGCGGAGCGCAAGCGCAACGCGGACTACGCGCTCCAATCGAGGGTCCTCCCCGGGGTCGTCATCGGCAACTCCTCGACCTCGGCCGCCCCGGAGGCGGGGGGGAGCCTGCCGCGGCACTACTACGCCCGGCCCCGGGGGCTCGAGTTCCTCTTCGCCGAGTACTCGCGCAACAACCTGTACGTCTACCCCGAGCACCGAGACCACGACCCCGGCCGGAACGGCCCCGGGGGCACCGGCCCCGACGGTCTCCCGCGCGACGGCTACGGGGACCTCTTCCCCACCAACACCCCCTACCTCGTCATTTCGCAGGGCTCCTCCGGCTCCGACCAGCCCTTCCTGCGCGCCATCGCCTCGACCCTGGCCGCCTTCCGCCCCGAGGTCAAAAGGAAACTGGCCGAGGCGGGGATGCTGATGCCGACGGTTCAGATGCTCCTGCGCGTCACCTCCAGGCGGCTCGAGGACCCCGGGGACTACCTGACCGGCCGCGCCCATCCCACGGTCTTCCGCGGCTCCGACCTCGACCCGGGCGCCATGGTAGAGGGGGCGCACCGGATCACCCTCTCGAGCCTCCCCCCGGTCGCCCTGATCCGGGCGGAGCGGGAGGATGGAGCCCGCAGCGGGATCGATCACTTCGAACCGGGGCGGACGGAGGTCCTGGGCGACACCCCCGCCGTGATCGCCCGCGTCTTCCGCGGCTCGGCGCGCGAGCGCCGCATCACCGTCAGCGCCGCGGAGAGCCGCGACCTCAACGGGAAACCGCTCCGCTTTTTCTGGGCGGTGCTGCGGGGCGACCCCGCCGCGGTCCGGATCCGCTATCTCAACGAGGAACGCTCCCGGGCCGAAATCACGGTCCCGTTCCACGACCGCTTCGCGCTCCCCTCCGACCCGGCGCTGGAAACCAACCGGGTGGACATCGGCGTATTCGTCCATAACGGCGACTGGTACTCCCCCCCCGCGTTCATCACGTATTACATGCCCGACAACGAGGCCCGGACCTACCTGGGGGACGGCCGGGTGGTCGACATCGGCTACGGCGCCGGCTCCGCCCGCGCGTCGGTCGCCGACTGGGATGAATTTTTCCTCCTCCTGGAGGCGGGGGACTCCCTCCCCGCGCGCCTTCTCGAAGGACGCCTCGGCACCCGGGCCGCCGCCCGCCTCCGCTCGCTCGGGACCGAATACCGCGCGGCGAGCGCGGCGGCCCGGGAAGCGGCGGAGCGGAGGTCGGAGATCGAGGCCGCCGGCAAGGCGGGGGGGAAGAGCGACCCGAAGGCGCTGGCAGCCTCTCGCAAGGCGCTCGCCGACGCCCGGAAGGCCGAGCGGGCGGTACTTGAGCGCAAGGAACGGGATCTCCCCGCCGGGGCCGCCGCGGCCGCCGCGGTGGCGCTCGGAAGGCTTCTGGAAGACCCCGGCCTCTGGAGCGACAACGCGGAGGCCTTCGCCCGCCTCGAAGCCGGCGCGGGGAAGAAAGCGCAGGCGGCGCTCGAGGAGGTGCGGGAGGAGCTCGTGCGCTACGGCCTCGCCGAGGAGAGCGCCGGCCGCTTCCGGCTGACCCGGCTGCGGAAAGAGGGGAAGGAGGAGGCCGCGGTCCACACCCGCTTCGGGCTCTCCATGATCGGGCGGCTGAACGCCGTCCTCCTCGGGCGCCTCCTCTTCCCCGGCGTGGTGGAGGCCGAGTGGCGCCCCAATTACGTCGACCCCCGCATCGCCTCGGCCGCCGGCTGGCGCGACGTTTATCTCTACGCCCCCGGCGGGAGGCTCGCCGGGTGGCGCCGCTACGCCCCCGACGGGATCCGGGAGTTCCACGCCGACGGCTGGCTGGTGCGGGAGCGGGACGGGCAGGGGCGCTGCGTCAGGGCGCAGGCCGTGCGCTACGAGGCCAAAAGCCAGGGAAAGACGGGGAGCAAGATCGTGATGATCCCCGTCGACCGGTTCCGCACGTATCTCTACGCGGGCCCCGAAGATTGGCAGGGCTGGGCAAAGTAGCCCCCGCCCGCCCGGACCGCAATCCCATCCCGGACATCCAATCCTGGACATCCACTCTTTCTGCCCCAATTCTGGACACCCACCTTCTCAGGCACCATCCCGGCTGCAATTCTGGCCATCCACCTGCTGCCTCATTCCTGGACACCCACCGATTGCTGCAAAACCCAATCCCGGACACCCACTTTCTCTGGCACCATCCTGAGTGAAATCCTGGACATCCACTGATTACGGAATCACGGGACATCCATCTTTTCAAAAATTGGTGGATGTCCAGGATCTGGCCTGGATTCCGCATCCGGAGCGGCAGGAAGACCCGGTTTTTCAGTGAGGGGGGGCTAGAGGGTTCCGCCAAGGGCGGCATAGAGCCGGCGGGCGAAGGAGTCGAGGTTCCCGTAGCTACGATAGGGGTAGAGCGAGGGCATGGAGAGGAAGCGCTCCAGGCTGCGCCCGACCTGGACCGATCGGGTGATCTCCCGCCGCAGCTTCCGGCAGTCCTCGAGCAGGTCTTTCATGTTCTGCAGGTTACTCGGGACGTCACGCGACGAAACGACGGCCACCCCTTCCGCCAGGGTTGTCCCCTCCTTCGGCTGGTTCCGCGCGATCGAGGGCATGAGAAGGGGGACCGCCTCGATGACCTCGGCCATCCCCTCGAACCAGCCCGATGGGTCCCCCCTGGCCTCGATATCGATTTCCGGATAGCGGGCCGATTCATAAAGGTCCCCCACCAGCAGGACCTTTTCGGCCGGCAGGTGCAGGGCGACATCCCCGCCCGAACGCGCACTCTTGCCCAAGGCGAAGACCTGGACCTCAAGGCCCCCGGGATAGATCCGCATGCTTTCGTCAAAGAGGAACCAGGCGAGCGGCGCTCCGGATGGCGCCACGTGTCCAGGCCACATGGGGCCTGCATCCCCCGTTCTCTTTTCCCGGGACTCCGTGGCGGCTCCAGGCAGGAGGATTTCGCCCCCCCGCCTTTCCGAGCGGTCCCGGTCCGTCCATCCTTCGGCCCCTCCCGCTCCCGGGGCGCTGTTTTCATCCTCTCTATCCGGCCCGCGGAGTTCGGCCGCCGGATCCCGGGGCCCGGCCTCGAGCGTCCAACACTCCCGCCTGTCTTCCCCCGGCGTGCCCCTTTCCCTCCCCATATCCGGCAGGCCGCGGCCGCCAGACGGCTGCCCGGGCCCGGTCTCTTCACCGTTCAATTCCACGAAGAGCCGGTGCAGGTTGCGGCTCCCCACCAGCTGGGCCCCCAAGTCTGCGTAGTAGCGCGTCCCGGCCCGGTCGACGTAGCGCGGCTCGGTGAAGGCGAGCCAGCGCACCGGGGCGGCGCTCAGTCGCCCCAGTGCTTCCCGCACCCTGTCGAGGCCGTCCCCGTCGGGCGGGTTCACCATCAGGACCCCGTCGGCGCCGACCACGACCGCCACATTCCCACCGTTGAGGCGCATGTAGTGGCAGTGCTCACTCACTCTTTCAAACCGGGTCGATTCCGCCGCCGGCGCCGGAACACTCCAGGCGGCAAAAATCAGTAGGATGGCCGCCGACGCCTGGCGGAAATGGGACACTGCACGTTTCATAGGGCGATTTTAAACCACCCCGGCGCCGATTTACAGCCTGGAAACCCGCCGCCCTCAAACCGGATTCGGAACACAAACATGGACATCCATTGATGGCTGCAAATCCTGGACATCCACTCTTTTTTCAGTTGGTGGATGTCCAGGATTTGCATTTTGGCGGGCGAATACTGCGGCCCGGGCTTGCGCCGGCGCGGCCCGGGACGATAGAATCGCTTCTTTTGACGCCGACAGGAGCATGCCATGATCATCGCCAGTGAGGTCCGGAAACAGATCGAGCGATCCTCCTTCATCCGCAGGATGTTCGAGGAAGGGATACGGATGAAGGCCGAGAGGGGGGCGGAAAACGTGTTCGATTTCTCGCTCGGGAACCCCAGCGAGGACCCGCCGGCGGGGGTGCTCCGGGCCTTCCGGGCCCTGGCCGAGCGCAGCGCGCCGGGGTCGCACGGCTACATGCCGAATCCCGGTTTTCCCGAGGCGCGCGAGACGGTGGCGCGGCGGCTGCGGGAAGCGACGGGGGTGGATTTCACCCCGGGCCACGTCCTGATGACGGCGGGGTGCGCCGGCGCCATGAACGCGGCACTCAAGGCCGTCCTCAATCCGGGGGAGGAGGTGATCGTCCCCATGCCCTGCTTCCCCGACTACGCTTTCTACATCGGCAACTACGGCGGGGTCATGGTGCCGGTGGAGACCCGGGAGGACTTTTCGCTCGACGTCGGGGCGATCGCGGCGAAAATCGGCCCGCGCACCCGCGCCATCATCCTGAATTCGCCCCACAACCCGAGCGGGGTCATCTACCCCGAAGCAACGTTGCGGGAACTGGAAGCGGTGCTGGCGAAGGCGGCCGCGCCCATCCTGGTGTTGAGCGACGAACCGTACACCTCCATCGTCTACGACGGCGCCCGCTGCCCGCAACTGGCTTCGATCGTCTCCAACTGCATGATCACCACCTCCTGGTCGAAGAAGTGGGGACTCGCGGGAGAACGGATCGGCTACCTGGCCGTCTCGCCGCGCGTGCCGGACGCCCTGGCGCTGGCCCAGGCCTGCGCCTTTACCGGCCGCATCCTCGGCTTCATCAACGCCCCCGCGATCTGGCAGCTGGTGGTGGCCGAGGCGCCGGACGAATCGACCGACCTGGCCGTCTACCAGGAAAAGCGCGACCTGATGTGCGACGGGCTCGAGCGCGCGGGCTACGAGGTGCGCCGGCCCCAGGGAGCCTTCTACGTCTTCCTGAAGACGCCGATCCCGGACGATTTCGAGTTCGTGCACCTGCTCCAGGAGGAGGGGGTGCTGGCGGTCCCCGGAAGCGGGTTCGGGCGCAAGGGCTACATGCGCCTGTCGTTGACGGTCCCCCGGGACACCGTTGTCCGATCGCTCCCCGCCTTCGCCCGTGCCCTGGAAAAGCTGCGCGCCTAGGGTTCGGCGGTCGCGCCGACCTGCCTGATAGCCCCCCTTACCGGGCAGCTCTTCGGGTCATCGAAGGAAAGACCTCCACCCGGGGCTGGAACCGACCGTAGGAAGCGCGCCGAGAGGGACCGGAAGTCACCCGACCGGTCGCCCTTGCCGAGGCTGAGGGTTCAGCCGGAGCGGCGCTGCATGCAGACGGCGCAATCGGGGTTGCGGCTGATGCGGAACTCCCGGAAGGTCATGTCGAAGCCGCAGAAGGAGAGGAGGCGGCCGGTCAGCAGCCCCTGGATCCCCACGATCCACTTGATCGCCTCGATCGCCTGAAGGCAGGCGATCACCCCGGGCGCTGGCCCGAGGATCCCGGGAGGTTTGGGGCGAGTCGTGGAACCGTCATCGGGGAAGACGCACTCCAGGCAGGGGGTTTGGCCGGGAATGAAGGTGGAGATCAACCCGTCGAGCTGGTACACCCCGCCGTAGATGTAGGGAATCCCCAGCTGCACACTGGCGGCGTTGAGGGCGCGCCGCCCCTCCATGTTGTCCATGGCGTCCACGATCAGCTCACATTCTCCCACCATGGCCGCGCAGTTTTCGCGCGTGATCTTCTGCTGCACCGTTTCGACCCGGCAGTGGGGATTCAGGTTCATCAACTTGCGCGCCCCCGATTCAGTCTTGGGCACCCCGATATCTTCGGTCCAGTGGATGATCTGCCGGTTCAGGTTGCTGTAATCGACCGTGTCCATGTCCACGATCTTCAGATGCCCGATCCCGGCGGCCGCCAGGTAGTAAGAGGAGATGGAGCCGAGCCCGCCGACCCCGGCCACGAAGACCTTCGCGCGCGCCAGCTTCCGCTGCCCCTCCTCGCCGATGTCGGGGATGATGAGCTGCCGGTTGTAGCGCTGCAATTCCTCCGGTGTGAATTTCATCCGATCCTCCTGTATGCCGCTTTTCAGGACTTTTCTTGCCGGAACGCCGTCTGGGCTCCCGGTCCCCCCCGATCTCTGCCCCCTCTTCACCCGGATGCCGGCGGCGGATAATCTCCGGCGAGGTGACACCCTCTCGCCCTCAGGCGGGCGTCGTTCTGGATGCCGGATGATTCCCCCCATTTCCGGCATCTCCCCGCCCTCCCCCAATCCGTCACGGGGCTTCTGTCGCCAATCCCGGTCCCTGGTCCGACCTCAATTCCTGATTCCCGGGGCTTGTGGTCCGACCACGGTTTCTGCCCCGTGATTGGCCCCCTGGTTCCCGTTTTCGGTCCGGCCCGGTCCGGACGGGACGGGGTTGATAGACAAGGCTCCGGCTGTTTGTTACTGTGTTACATACCCCATGGAAAATTATATCTGTATTCACGCACATTTCTACCAGCCGCCAAGGGAAAATCCATGGCTCGAGGCGATCGAGCGGCAGGAATCGGCCGCTCCCTGGCACGACTGGAACGAGCGGATCACGGCCGAATGTTACCTGCCCAACGGCATCGCCCGGATTCTGGACGCCCAGGGGCGCATCGACCGGGTGCTGAACAATTACAGCCGCATCAGCTTTAACTTCGGCCCCACCCTCCTCGGGTGGCTCGAAACCAACGACCCGTGGACCTACCGCCGGATCCTCGCCGCCGACCGCGAGAGCGCCGAACGGTTCTCGGGCCATGGCTCGGCTCTGGCCCAAGCCTACAACCACGCCATCCTCCCCCTGTGCAACCGACGCGACAAACGGACCCAGATATTTTGGGGGATCCGGGACTTCACCCGCCGCTTCGGCCGGCAACCGGAGGGAATGTGGCTCCCGGAAACGGCCGTCGACCTGGAAACGCTCGACATCATGGCCGAACTGGGGCTGAAATTCGCCATCCTGGCGCCCCATCAGGCCCGGAGGGTGCGCCGCCGTGACGAGCGCTCCTGGCATAATGTGGACATCCATTTGATGCAGGACCCCCGGGATGTGGACACCCACGCGCTCAAGGACACCCGAAACGTGGACACCCACCGCCGGGACATCCGAAATGTGGACACCCACCGCCCCGATACCCGGGATGTGGACACCCATCGCGAAGACAACCACCCGGTGGACCCCTGCCGCGCTTATGAAATCCTCCTCCCGAGCGGCCGTACCCTGGCCCTGTTTTTCTACAACGGCCCGATCTCCCTCGCCGTGGGCTTTCAGCACCTTCTCAATGACGGCAACGCATTTGTCAACAGACTTATGGACGGTTTTGCCCGACCGGACAAAAGACCCCGGCTGGTACACCTGGCCGTTGACGGGGAAACCTTCGGACACCATCACCGATTCGGGGAGATGGCCCTGGCCTACGCCCTGAACAGTATAGAGACAGACCGGAAGGCGCGCCTGACCAACTACGGGGAATTCCTGGAAAAACACCCCCCGACGTACCGCGTCGACATCCAGGAAGGTAGTTCCTGGAGTTGCGCGCACGGAATCGGACGCTGGAAGGAACACTGCGGGTGCCATACCGGCGCCCACCCCGGCTGGCAGCAGCTTTGGCGCACGCCCCTGCGGGAAGCCCTCGACTGGCTGCGCGACAGGTTGGCCGCCCTCTTTGCCGCCCAGGCCCCCGGCCTGCTCCGTGACCCCTGGGCCGCCCGAGACGACTATATTGATGTTGTTCTGCATCGCTCGCCAGAAACGCTCGAGCGCTTCTTCGGGAAGCATCAAGCGCACGCACTCGGCCCCGAGGAGAGGGTGCGGGCGCTGAAGCTTCTTGAAATGCAGCGGCATGCCCTGCTCATGTACACCAGCTGCGGCTGGTTTTTCGACGACCTGGCGGGGATCGAAACCCTTCAGATCCTGCAATATGCCGGCCGGGCGGTGGAGCTTGGGGAAGAACTCTCCGGGGCGGGGGAAATTGAGGCGCTCTTTCTCGCGATCCTCGAAAAGGCAAAAAGCAACCGGCCCGAGATGGGGAGCGGCAGCGACCTGTACCGAAAATTCGTCCGACCGGCAATGATGGATCACGCCCGGGCCGCGGCCCTTTACGCCGTCCGGTCGCTGATCGGGGAAGACGAGGAACGGGACCTCTACGCCTATACCATAGAGTCCCGGGACTCCCACACGGCCTTTGTCGGGGGCAGCCGATTGGCGGCCGGGCGCTGCCGCGTCACTTCAAAAAGCACCCTCGAAGCGGCCGAGGCGGAGTACGCCGCCGTCCTGACCGGGGATCCGGACGTCAGGGGAGGGATCCGGCTCCTGCCAGAGGGGGAGCCCGCACCGGACGGGCTCGAGGAGATCGTCCATGCGTTCGAAGGGGAAGATCTCTCCCGGGCGCTCGAACTCGTGCTCGCGCGTTTCGGCCCTGGGGTCTTCTCGCTCGAATCGCTGATCCCGGACGAGCGGCGCCGGATGGCGGACGCGCTGCTGGAATCCTCGGGGCTGGGCAGCCTCCTGGGCGATGCCTGGGAGGAAGCGGCGCCACTGTACCGCCTGATGTCCGGCCCGGGCATGGAGCCTCCGGAGACGCTGCACCTCCTCACTGCCGCAGCACTCCGGGCCCGGCTCGAACGGGCGCTCGACGTCGATGAACCGCGGCCGGAAGCGGCGGAGACGATCATCCGCCTCATGCAGGATGTCGAGTCCTGGAATATCGAACTGGACCGATCCAGTCTCGAGCGCCGGCTGCGCTCGGCAATCGAGCGGGCGGCGCGGGCGGCCATGGAAAAAGAAGGGGACGTCGAAGCTCTGAAGCGGACCCTGTCCACCGTCGGCCTGGCAGCGGCGGTCGACCTGCAGGTCAATCTCTACGGGACACAGAATATCTTTTTTGAAATGAGAGAAAGCTCGTACCCCGGAATGAAAGCCGCGTCGGATAGGGGGGACGAAGCGGCCGCTGCCTGGCTGGCCGCTTTCGTGGAACTGGGGGAGGCTCTTTCGATAAATCCGCCCGATCCCTGAAGGGGGCCATCCAGCCTATCTGGCTTCCGGCCAGGACGCTCTCTACCCGAGAAGTTCTCCGATGCCGGTGATGCTGCCAAGGATGCCGGCGGTTTTCATCGGCAGAAAAACCACCAGGCAAACCTGGACACCCATTGCCCGTCAGCCAGGCAAAGGACCCATGAGGATTCCCGGACACCCACCACTCTGGCCTTGCCCCCCCCTGATTTAAACGCGTGGGTGTCCCATATATCGTTGCCGCCGGAAATCGGGACACCCATCCCCTCTGATCTTCCAAGCAAAGATCAAGGAACCAGTACGCCCAATCTTTTCAATTCAAAAAAACATCGGGCACACGCGGCAACATCTGCGCCGGCATCGTGCGCCTCCTGGTAATCGCTCTGGAAGAGCGCCCGATACAATTGTGACAGCGTGGGCCATTTGTATCCGTAAGGGCCTGGAATGCGGCAGTATTCGGTCGATCGCTCCATGGTGCAAATACGTTTCTTGCTTCGAAATGGCAACTCCTGATTCAGGCGGAGGTATTCGGCCGAAATCACTTTCTCGTCAAATTTGATATTATGGGCCACGATGACCTCCGCCCTGGCTGCGGCAGAGCTGAAGTCTGCGGCCACCTCCCGCAGGCCCCTCCCCTCCAGGAGCGCGCGCTCGGTACTGATGTGATGAACCCTTTGGGCCTCGTGGGGAATGGTGAAGCCATCGGGCCGCACGAGACGAACGACCGATTCGAGAAGGGCATCCGTGCCATCGTAAAGCGCCCAGGCCAGCTGAATCACGCGGGGCCAGTTTTCGAGATCGGTAACGGGCGCCTTCCAGCTGCGGGGAAGTCCGGTTGTCTCGCAATCAATGATCATGTACATGACGGCTTCTCCAGAAAATCCTGCGGGATTGTTCGCCCGGTGGCTGCCATTATAATCGCTACCCCCTGTATATCAGATCAAAATCGGTGAATCCAACGCTCCCGGAGGCCCGTAATCCGAGGCCCCACCGCCCTTCGGCATTTTTCTCAAAAATATTTTGGCTCATTTCCCTCCTTGTTCATTAGACAGGATGAAGGAGAGGGACCCATGGCTCTGCCCCGAGGACACTATGTCAAGGACGACCAGGTCGCCGTCTACCATTGCACCACCCGCTGCGTCCGCCGTGCTTTCCTCTGCGGCTTCGATTCCCGCTCCCGCCGCGACTTCTCCCATCGCCGCCAGTGGCTCGAAGACCGCCTCCGATTCCTCGCCTCCCTCTTCGCCGTCGACGTCTGCTCCTTCGGCATCATGGATGACCATCACCATGAAACCCTCCGCACCCGCCCCGATATCCCCGATTCCTGGTCCGACGATGAGGTCGCCCGCCGCTGGATCACCCTCTTCCCCCACGGCGGTGGCCGCAAAAAAGACCAGGCCGCCGATCTCCGGATCCGCACCATCCTTTCCTCCCCCGACCGGGTCGCCACCCTTCGCGCCCGCCTCTCCTCCCTCAGCTGGTTCATGCGCTGCCTCAACGAGTTCATCGCCCGCGCCGCCAACAAGGAAGACGGGGTCAAGGGCCGCTTCTGGGAATCCCGCTTCAAGTGCACCGTCCTCCTCGACCAGCCCTCCATCCTCACCGCCATGGCCTACGTCGACCTCAACCCCGTCCGCGCCCGCATCGCCCCCACCCCCGAGTCCAGCGATTTCACCAGCATCCAACTCCGCATCCTCTCCTGGTGCCTCCACGATCCCTCTTCCCCCACCACGGCCGACCCTCCCGATGCCTGGCTCTGCCCCATCGGCCCCCTCCCCCATAACCGCGGCATCCTCGACATGAGCCTTCTTGAGTATTTCGACTTTGTCGACCATTCCGGCCGCATCTTCCGCGCCGACAAACCCGGCGCCATCGATCCCCGTCTCGAACCCATCCTTGTCCGCCTCGGCATTCGCTCCTCTGCCTGGCCCAACACCATGTCCCGATTCAACTCCATTTTCGGCCTCGCTGCCGGCACCCCTTCCAGCCTTCGCACCTTCGCCGACCAGATCGGCTCACGCTGGGTCAAGGGCTCCGCCGCCGCCAAAACCGCCTTCCTGTCCTGACAGCGGCGCGGTTTCCTAGGGATTCACTTGAACGTCATACGGATATCCCTCCGCTCGACCACCCCAAAGCGCCGCTCCCCCCGGCACGATATCCGGCCCCCCC
>Ga0123327_1000266_pt1 | contig 50564 bp, 13 predicted proteins | sample BioC13SIPDNA_4_FD_89701 | JGI IMG/M metagenome (GOLD analysis project Ga0123327, IMG submission 89701) | Anaerobic biogas reactor microbial communites from Washington, USA - Biogas_R1_B C13 SIP DNA | ecosystem: Engineered > Bioreactor > Anaerobic > Unclassified | place: Washington, USA...
CAGAGGAATCCGAGCTGGTTAAGAGAGCAGCTAGCGAGATCGGTACAGATGTTGTCGCCGAAATTCCTCGCGATCCCAGGATTCAGGTCTGTGAAGAAAAGAACATGACCGTAATTGAGGGGGCACCTGACTCGCCTTTGGTTGATGTGTACAGAAGGCTTGCACAGATGATCATGGTCTGAGCGATCCTGGGGCAAAGCCCCTTCCTCAAACTTCGGTCAAATTGAGGCGCTAATCTGCGATTTTCACTGGAATTCAACTCATAACAAATAGACTTAAGTAAAATAAACTATCCTTGATTAGATCCTGCGATCTGATGCAGATCGATCTGGATGATCGTTATGACGAATATTTGCGATATATTGGGTTTGGGCCTAGCACTGGCTTTGATGCTCGCGGCGACCGCTTCGGTGGCCTTTGAGGACGTCGCCGAGCCTGCGCTGAGCGAACACGAAGGCCTCGACGGCTGGCCCCAGTTCCACCTCAATGCCGAGCATATGGGCGTCTCCCCATCGACGGCTCCCCGGACCAACCAGACGGCCTGGGTGAGCGAGGAGATAGGCGCCGTGGAAGGGGCGTCTGTCTCGGTGGCCGAGGGACGGATCTACGTCAACTGCAACCACCAGCTCGTCTGTCTGGACGAACTCTCAGGGGAGGTCCTCTGGAATGCGACCTTTGAGCCCAACCCCTACGGCTCGTGGTCCACCCCCGCGTACGATGAAGGCAAGGTATTCTTCTCGAACTGGGGAACCTTCTGCCTGGATGCCTCAAACGGAAGCGAGATCTGGAGCTTTGTTCCGCCCACGAGCCTGGCAGCGGTCGACGGCGGTCCCGTGGTGGCCGGAGGAAGGGTGATCGTCAGCGACTGGGACGGTCATCATTACTACTGTCTCGATGAAGTGACGGGAGACGAGCTCTGGAACTTCTCCGTAGAAGGTGGTTATGCCCAGTCCACCCCAGCCATATCCGGTGGGCGGGTCGTATTTGGTGGCTGGGAATGGAACAGCGCCCTCGGCGGGCGGATCTACTGCGTGAACCTGAAGGACGGAACGGAGATCTGGAACATCTCCACGGATAACCATCCATGCGGGTCCGCCGCGGTATCCGATGGCCGGGTCTACATGACCACCTACAACTTCTACGGGGACGGCGACCTATATGCTATCTCCCTTGAGAACGGCTCGGTCTTCTGGAACAGGACCGTCCAGCGGACCGACTCGACGCCGGTCCCGGCAGGGGGGAGGGTCTATCTCTGCGGCGGATGTGACGGCTTCAGCGACCTTCAGACCTACTGCTTCGATGCCGCCACCGGCGACCTGATCTGGGCGACGGATGTGGCCGAGATGCTCGGCGACTGGAGGTGCTCTCTTGCTCATGCCGGAGACCTGGTCTTCGTCGGCATGGCAGACTTTGATGGCTTCGTCGGGACTTATGCCCTCAATGCCACCACAGGCGAGGAGGTCTGGAGCTATCCGGCAGGCGGCTCTTCTCCTGCGGTGGCGGATGGGATGGTATTCACCACCGGCGGCGGCAGGGTATATGCCTTCGGCCCGGTTGATACTGATATCATTTCTTCAGACGAGATGGGAGGTACCTAGTTTGAGAGATAAAGGTTCTATTGCGCTCCTCTGGAGCGTGGCATTGATACTGGCGTCCCTGGCGGCTCCGGTCGCGGGGGAGACGTCCGAGAAGGCGATCTATGGGGCTTTGGGCGATGATGCGTCATCAGGCGTCGCCAGGGCTGTCGAGTACGTGCTGTCCTGCCAGAACCCGGACGGGGGCTTTGGCAACGGCATCGGTAAACCCAGCGATCAGAGGGAGACCTCAGAGACCGCTATGGCTCTTGCCCTGACAGGCGACCTCGACAGTGCGACGAAGGGCGACGTCTTAGGCTATCTTGCCTCAAACCCGCCATCGACCAACCTTTCCAACTACGCGGGCAACTTGGGCCGGTACGTGATGGGCGTTGTTGCAGCGGGCGGCAACCCCCGCGACCTCGGCGGCGTAAACTACGTCGAACTGCTCAAGGCCGAGGCAAGGAAGGGCCACAATGCGAACTTCTTCTCCGAGGCCTACGTTCCCCTGGGCCTGGCCGCAGCTGGCGATCCCGGCTGCGCCGAGGCCCAGGACAGCATAGCATACCTCAAGGAGATGCAGGGGGCCAGCGGCAACTGGGTGGGCGTTGACGCCACCGGGCTTGTGATCTGCGCCATGATGGCCTGCGGCGAAGATACGTCCTCCGAGCCCGTACAGAGGGCGTTAGCCTGGTTCGCCTCGGTCCAGAACGACGACGGCGGCTTCCCGGCAGACCCCGGTGGTGCCTCCAACTCCAACAGCGAGATCTTTGCCATCATGGCCATCTCTGTCCTGGGAGACGACCCGGCAGACTGGGCCAAGGGTGGCAAAACGCCCGTCGACCACCTCCTGAGCCTCCAGAAGGATGACGGCCAGATCTGGTGGCTTCCCAACACCGCGGGCTCCTTCCCCATCCAGTGCACCGCCTTCGGGGCCATAGCCCTCTCAGGAGGATGGCTTCCCGCGGCTGTCTATGGGGGGGAGGTCTCCTCCGCCGTTCCCGATTCGAAGCTGAAGGTCATGTCGGCCTCGCAATCGGTGCCGGGACTCGAAGAGGCCTTGGGCTATGTCCTGTCCTGTCAGAACCCTGACGGCGGGTTTGCCGAGCAGCCCGGCGGAGAGAGCGACCCCAAGCTGAGCGCCGATGCCGCCGTCGCCCTAGCCCAGACGGACAGCCTCGATCGGGCAACGAAGGGCGACCTCCTCGGCTATCTAGTCGCCAACGCGCCCGACGAATCGATCTCCTCCGGCAACCTGGGCCGGTATGTGATGGGTCTCGTTGCAGCCGGCGGGAACCCGTATGATGTGAACGGCACCGACTACGTAGAGAGGCTCAAGAATGCAAAGCCGATAAACCAGCTCTTCGCCGACTCCCTCATCCTGATGGGGCTTACTGCTGCAGGCGAGGCAGACTGTCAGGAGGCCCAGAGCCTCGTCACCTACTACCTGGACGGCCAGGCCGCCAACGGAGGGTGGGGCTGGGCGCCGGGTAGTTCGGACGTCGATACCACCGGCATGGTCGTTTCGGCACTGGTCAGCTCGGGGATCGATCCGGCCTCGGAGCCGATCCAGGACGCCCTGGGCTACTTCCGGGGGGTCCAGGACGATGCGACCGGAGGGTTCTCGATGGGCAGCGGCATGTCTCCCAACCCCAACACGAACAGCTGCGGCCTCGCGATCATGGCGATCAATGCCGGAGGCGAGAACGCCGCCGATTGGGTCACCTCGTCGGGCAGAAGCCCCCTGGACTTCATGGTGACATGCCAGCAGGATAGTGGCGTCTTCTGGTGGAAGCCCGATGCTGCCGGGTCGTTCCTGCTGGAGGGGACGGCCTACGGGGCCATAGGGATGGACGGCGGCTGGATGCCGCCCGTCATCTACGAGGGCGGAGCATGACGGCTTCGTGTGTCGTCATGGGCGCAGGTTCTGCCGGTATTTGGCGCGCGGTCCAGGAGACGGCGCTCTTTAGCGGCGCGGGGCGAGATCGAGGTTCCGGTCTCACCTAGCCTTGACCTGGAGACGGCGGCGGGCCTGCTGCCGTCTATCATTTTTTTGGCCCTTCGGGCAGAGTTTTGGCTGGCGTTCCCCACGGAGACACAGAAGCACAGAGGATTTTTATCTCGACGGGGAGCGGAGAGGGGCGAAAGACCCCGGTCTTTAGGCTGGGGATGTAGAGCCCCTCCCCTGTTTATGCAAATCTATAACTACGATTAATCCGCATAAACTGCCATGCGCAAGTCGTTCAAGTACCGGATCTATCCTACCAAATCTCAGCGATCGAGGATGGAGCGGACGCTAGACTTGTGCAGATGGGTCTACAATCAAACCCTAGCATACCGGAAAGACGCTTGGGAGAAGGAAGCCAGATCAACCTCGAAATACGAGACCCATAACCTCCTACCGGAATGGAGGGTGGAGAAGCCCGAACTGATCGAAGTCCACTCACAAGTTCTCCAGAATGTCCAGGAACGGGTTGAACTGGCGTTTAAAGCGTTCTTCCGAAGGGTCAAATCGGGCGAGAAACCCGGCTATCCCCGGTTCCGAGGACGCGGGTGGTATGATTCGTTCACCTATCCTCAGTCGGGATTCAAGCTGCTCTGCGGGAAGCTTCGCCTCTCTAAAGTAGGAGATGTCAAGATCAAGCTCCACAGACCCATCGAAGGTAAGATCAAGAGGCTGACTATCCGCCGAACCTCGACCGGAAAATGGTTTGCCTGCTTCTCTGTGGAGATCGATGATCCTCCCAAACCTCCCTGGAAAGATGGGTTGGTGGTAGGCATAGACGTGGGGCTGGAAAGTTTCGCTACACTGTCCAACGGAGAGAAGATCGATAACCCCCGGTTCTTCAGATCTGAGGAGAAGGCGTTGGCCAAAGCTCAGAGACGGCTATCCAAGTACGAGAAGGGAACTCCTGAGAGGAGGAAAGCTCTCAAAGTCGTCCAGCGGATTCATGAGCGGATAGCTAACAGGAGATACGATTTCGCTCATCAGGTCAGTCTCAGCTTGGTCCAAAGGTTCGGGCTGATTGCTTTTGAGGATCTGAGTATCACGAACATGCTCAAAAATCACTGCCTGGCTAAAAGCATATCTGACGCCGCCTGGAGGATGCTAGTAACAACCACATCATACAAGGCTGAGAGCGCCGGTTCGAAAGTGGTTCTAGTAGATACCAGGAATACGAGTCAGCTATGTTCCAGGTGCGGTCTTAAAATCACGAAGTCGCTATCGGATCGGGTCCATGAATGTCCTCGGTGTGAGCTAGTCATGGACCGCGACGAGAATGCGGCTATCAACATTCTGAGATTGGGGATGCAATCTCTTCGCAAACGCGATAGAAGCCCCTCCCTTTAGGGAGGGGAGCATTCACTATTATCTGAAATAAAGATGGAGAGGCTCGCGCGGCGAGCCAACGCCAAAAAAAAGGGAACATTGATAAGGGTTGGTATAACCCGGCCTGACGTGGGCTTCCCCGTCCGTTCGAAGCTAAAGCTCTGCAGCACCAAGGATCGCTTTTTGCGGGAGTGCGAATCACTCTTCAATGATGCTGCAGGGCCTCTTTGCAATTTCACTCTATCCGGGACATATGCTCGTGTCTGGCTCAGAAGGAGGACACTGGCCTGGCATCTGCACGTTAAGCCTCTTATCGTTATAGGCTAAATAGGTTTTTGTTGAATTAAGACAAGATATATTGATTTCAGCTCCCCGGAGTGGACGGAATGGGAAGTCCCGGTCTTGCCAGCGCGTCGTCTACGCTCTCAAAACGCCTACATCGCCTCATCTCACACTCGCGTTCGGCATTTAGCACCTCCGCTATGAACTCCCCGCCGAAGGATGCGGCCCCGAAAAATCTAAATAGATTTTAGTCAACTAAGCTTGTTTAAATCTCAATATGGGAGGATTAGAGCTATGACTTTAAGAAGCGCATTTTTGATAGCTGTCACGGCCTTTTTGCTCGTATCAGCCGCAGCGGCCGAGGATATCACCGCGACGTTGGAGATCGATTACGAGGGAGATTGCGTGGTGGATGTAACAGCTGAGGAGACGATGGCAGAGGGCTCCACCGCCTATGACCTGCTGGATGCGGCGGCCGAGGTGGAGGTAGAGGTGATGGACTGGGGCGTCTTTGTGGTCGGGATAGACGGCGTGAAGGGCAACTGGGACGAGAACGGGACCTGGTGGTCTTTTAAGGTCAACGACGAAATGTCCGAGGTGGGCGTCGGCGGCTACGTCCTGGAGGACGGCGACGTCGTAGCCATGTCCTTTGAAGGAGCCCCGGAGGGCGAGATGACCGTCATCCTGGAGGTCGACTACGAGGGAGACGGCGTCATGGACAAGACGATTTACAGCGAGATGGAGGCGGGATCTACGGCTCTCGACCTCCTGAACGAGACGACCGAGGTGGTCACGGTGGAGTCGGGCGATGAGCATGGCATCCTCGTGGTCGGTATCGACGGCGTGATGTCCAATTATGAGGAGGAAGGGACCTGGTGGATGTTCATGGTCAACGGGACCCTCGCCGAGGTCACCCCGGAGAGGTTCGTCCTGGAGCAGGGACAGACGGTGACCATGTCCATGGGAGGAGCTGAAGAGGCAGAGGCCCACGGGGCGACCGCGTGACGGCCTGATGGCTTGATGGCCAGGTGATGGTAACGATCTAAAATCCCCTTTTTTCAGGGGCTCAGCACAGCCTCGGACGGCCAGATGTTAAGCCTCAGCCGTTCGAGGTGCCCAAATTTTGGATGCGCGCCGCAAGAGTGAGCGTCGTTTTTGCCCTCGTATGGCGAAGGCGGCCGGCCACGATGACGGCGGCTCGCCATTTTGACCCGGATCTCTCCCCAGGGCGCAGGAGACCCAGCCCTTTTATCAGCCGACCCCTCGGATCCGACCGCCGTCAGGGATGCCGTTGGCGGCTTTCTGACCCGTCGCGTCCTCAGAGCCGCCGACCCAGCCCTTTCCGAAGGCAGGATCCAGGTTTGGCGGCGTTGGGGAGGAGGCGGATCAGAGGAGGGCGGGCGCCCCTTCTGCGACCTTGGTGGATCGAGGGGATGATTTCGTCGCGACGGAATCAGGCTGCCTGATGGTGCTGTTTTTCTCCGTCTCGGTGGAGGCGCTGGAGCTGGGCGGCGCGGAGATATACTGCTTTAATCTTGATTGGGGATTCTGAAGATGTTAAAGGGGCGCCCCCATCATACAATATTATTTCTTATAGTAAATGTTGGAGTTAGAGCTGAAATGAAGTGACTACAGGATTTTAGCCATCTCTCATCTTATTCTAATTTCAGCACACCTTTCCTGTTACAGCGCTGACCTCTGCAAAATTGTGTCCTCCGCCCGCGGGGCAACACCAACCGAAACAATTATATTTGACTTATCTAAAGCTAGATTGTCAAATTTGGTTGATTTAAAACAAGTACAACTAAGTTGCCATCGAATTCGCCGAGATGTCTTAAGGTGATGGAGGGAAGGCGATATGGATTGGATAAACCGGGTAGGTATGGGTGATAATAGCGTCGTTCTCATCTGGGGCATGGTGCTTCTGGTCTCGATAGCTGCCGTTGGGGTGGCATCTGTGGCCGCCGCCGGAGAGGCCGCTGACTGGCCTCAGTTTCAGAAAGATGAGAATAACAACGGATATACTTACGAGAAGGCTCCCCTCGGCGTCAACTTCGCGTGGAGGGCGAATTTGTCAGCTGCCATAGATGTGGAACCGCTGGTGGTGGGTGACAACGTAATCGTCTATGCCATGGGAAATGTAATCCACAGCCTCAACAAGACGACCGGAGTTCACGAATGGACGTCGGCTGATCTCGGCACGGGGTCTTACACCTTATCCACGCCAACGTACGGGGTGGATAACAACACAATATATGCGGTAGCTCAGGGAGGAGCTACTGGAACTACGTTATATGCGATAAACGCGAGCGCCGGCAACGAAATATGGCATGTCTCCATCAAGAAGCCCGACGGGACGACCGCGGAGACAGGACAGCCGAATACGCCTGTGCTCTTCTACAATAACAGCACCACAAGCCTCGATGATGACGTAGTGTGCTTTGGGACGTGGAACGGCGAGAATTCGGCGGGGACTTACTACATTTATGACGCGGCGGACGGCTCTCCGATCTATAACCGCACCTCCACTCACACGAGAGGATACTACTGGGCGGGAGCGGCCCCGATAAATCAGCGTTATATAGCCTACGGGGAGGATAGCGGCTATCTGACGGCAGTGGATCTATGGTCTTCGAGCGTCTCAGATGAGGAGTCTATAGGTGTCAACGATAGAATAAGATCTTCCGTAAACTGGTGTCCGACCAACAGCACTTATGGATACCTGTTCTTCACGAGCAGATCTGGCGCTTATCTGCATAAGATCGGATTTGACGCCAGTACGGGCACGTTCACAGATGAATCTCATAGCAACGACATTCACTACTCCACATCAACGCCTACGATAACCGGTGGTCGGGTCTACGTCGGCGGCGGCAACTTCAGCACGGGACACGCCGCTCTGCTATGCATGAACGAATCAGATGTATCGCAGTCGCCCTGGGCATACGAGCCGAACGGCGCGGTGCAGTCATCGCCAGCGGTCTCCATCCAGAACGGCGTTCCATACGCATACTTCACCACGAACTGCAAGGACGGCCAATTCTACTGCGTCAAAGACGACGTCTCTTCTGGTGATCTGCAGTGGAGCTTCGCCACACTAGAGACTGGAAAGACGCGTAAATCGGGGGCGTGGGATATATGGCTCGGCGCCCAGCTGCAGGGTGTAGCGATCTCTGACGACTGGGTCTACGGCGGCAACGACGGCGGCGCCTTCTACGGCCTGTCCAACGTCACGCCAGCGGCGTACGGATACCAGGTCGACGCCAGTCCTGGCTGCAGCGATCCGAATGTTGAGTTCTCACCAGCAGATTATGCCAAGATAAGAGTGGATGACGATGATCTTGCAGAAAGTGTGACAAATGCACCAGATTACTTTGCAGCGCAACGGTTCAACTTCAGCATCGAAACGCCTGTCGCAAATGTGACAGCGATCAACGTTACGTGGGTCGGGAAAGGTGAACAAAACGATGAGGATGGTGCGAGTCTCTACATCTATGACTTCACCTCCGGTGGATACGAGTTCCTACAAGCTAGCGGTGACACTCCAGACAAAGTAACTTTGACAGGAGAAATAACGTCGAATGCCAGCAACTACATCAGCTCAGGCAATGTTGTTATACAAGCGAGGCAGAACAGCCAGCAATCAGGGGACTATACATCGTCTATCGAGACGGATTATGTCAAGGTGATTATAACAGTCACCTGAGACATAATCTATTATATATTTTTTGCGGGTTCATTTCTGAGAGTCATGGCAATATTGTTATTCATTCAGAGGGGTTCTATGGTTAAGATATCATTTATTATTCAGACCATTTTATTGATCGTATTTCTGTTCATCACGTCGAATGCAGTAATGGTAATGTCAGCATCGGCGACGACAGTAACGCTTAGTCCATCAGATATGGATGTTTCCATTTATCAGCGTTATCCTGACACTAATTTTGGAACTGATGCTTTAGCTGTTTGTTCTTATCTGAAGTCCGGTACACAATACAGAAACGTCCGCGGCCTTATATACTTTGATCTTTCGTCAATTCCTACAGGCGCAACCATCACCTCGGCAAATCTTTATTTATATAGTGGATATGGGGATACCGTATCCTCAATCATAGATATCCACAGAGTAACAGTACCCTGGACGGAGGCCGCAACATGGAACAAAAAAGATGGATCAATCGGTTGGAGCACACCTGGTGGTGATTACGATCCTGCAGTGATTGGTAGTGTCACGACCAAAACAACACCATATTGGGCTAACTATGACGTTAGATCGAGTGTGCAATCTTTCGTTGATGGCATCCCCAATTATGGATGGCTATTGAAAGATTATCAAGAAAATTCTTCAGTTTCAAAAGCTGACGGCTATAAATCGCGTGAGAATGCCGACCCCTCCCTCCGCCCCTATCTCGAGGTGACCTACTCAGAAGGCGCCCCAGAGTCGATCATCGGGGTCAACAAGACGGCAAACGTCACCGAAGCCGGTGTTGGAGACGTCATAGGCTACTCGATCGTCGTGAACAACACCGGCGAGTTCAACCTCACGAATGTCCAGGCCTACGACGACATCACAGCCCACCGAGAGTATATAGGAACCCTGACACCTGGCCAGAACTACAGATTCAACCGATCCTACCGAGTGACCCAAGACGACATTTGCCAATTACTTATCAACAACGTCACCGTCAACGGTACCGACACCAACGGCACCCTCCACCAGAGCTTCTCTCTCGCAAGCGTTGAAATGGTGCCCCGACCCAACATCCTCGTCCAAAAGACGGCCAACCGCGACTTCGGAGGAGTGGGCGATCTCATCAACTACACCATCGTGGTGAACAACACCGGCGACGTCAATCTGACGGGTGTCCGGGCTTATGACAACCTCACAGGCCACCTGGAGGATATCGGCTCTCTCGCTCCCGGTGAACACTTCAGCTTCAACACCAGCTACCAGATCGTCGAGGGAGACCTGAACAGGACCATCTTCAACAAGGTCGTCGCCAACGGCACCGACCCCTGCGGCAGCCTGGTCGAGAACTCCAGCATCGAGACCGTCGATGCCCTGGTCCTCACCGAGGTCCCCATCAGGCTGATCGTCTGGAATAGCGGAATCGAGTTCTACAACGACACCGTCAACGCCTCAGCCCTCAGGCCCTCAGCCTGGGACGCGATCCAGCAGTGCGGCGTCAGCTACACCTACAGTGAGTCCGAATGGGGAATCTTCGTCACATCGATCTCGGGCGTTGCTGAGCCCGCGTTTTACGTCAACGGCGCAATGTCGGACGTCGGTGTCGACAGCTATTACGTGAACGAAGGCGACCTTCTCCAGTTCGTAGGCCCGAACGACTACGCCTCGGGCCAGTCTGCCTCGATACTCTACTTCGCCGATATCCCGGAGATCGTCACCCCCGGCGCGAGCTTCAAGGTCCATGTGATGGAGAAGCCCGCCAACGGCTGGTCCTGGGAGCCGAAGAACTCCTCGGGAGCCGTCGTCCACATCAACCCCGATTCCGTCACCGGCCCCAACGGCTGGACCGCTGATATCGTGCTGGACGAGACCGGCACCTACCAGGCCTACGCCACCAAGCCCGGCTGCCTGGCGACGAACTGCTTAGACGGCTACTCCCGGATCGACGCCCTGAACCCGGCAATCGAGGTGAACAAGACCGCCGACCGCGAGATCGCAGGCGTCGGCGAGACTGTCACCTACACCATCTTTGTGAACAACACCGGCGACGTCGCCCTCCATAGCATCACCGCTACAGACAACCTCACAGGCCACGTCGAGGCCGTGGGCGCTCTAGCGCCCGGCGAGAGCCACAGCTTTGTTACCACCTACGAGGTCAAGGGCACCGACATGGGCAAGACCCTCGTCAACAACGTCACAGTCAGCGGCACCGATCCCGTCGGCGGCGTCCACTCAGCCTACAGCATCGAGACCGTCGACGTTGCCGATACAGTGACCATGCGTCTGATGGTCTTTGACGACGGCAACCTAGTCTTCAACAACGAGTTCGAGGTCGTGGGCACCAACCCGACTAGCTGGGACGCGATCCAGCAGAGCGGCATGGACTACGACGTCACCGACTACGGTGGAGAGCTCGGCATATTCATCGACCGCCTGGCAGGCGTTGGAGATTACGGCTGGGGCCCCTCGTTCTGGCATGATGGCGAGTTCTCGGAGTGGGGCTGCAGCAACTGGCACATCCACGAGGGCGAGCTCGACCAGTGGATAGGCCCGAACTATGCCGACGGTCGGCTGGCCAGCATCCTCTACCTGGCCGAGTGCCCCGCGACAGTGGGCATAGGCCAGGGTTTCAGGATCAAGGTCACCGAGATGCCGGCTTACGCAGGCGTCTTTGGCGGCACGCCTGAGCCCAGCGAAGGCGCGACCGTCGTCGTCGGCGACCAGAGCTACGTCACAGGTTCCGACGGCTACACCGAGGAGATCCACCTCGACACCCACGGCACATACTGCGTCTACGCCACCAAACCCGATTACCTCGCCACCTACTGGCTCGGCGCGGCCACACCCGAAGAGGGCGTATCCAAGATCCAGTGCGGAGCCGGAGGGCCTTTAGTCTGCGGCCTGCCCGGTCCTGGCCAGAGCCCGACCATCAAAGTGACCATGACATCCAACGTGACAAAGGCGAATGTCGGAGACGTCATAGGTTACACAATCGTTGTGAACAACACCGGCGATGTCAACCTCGACAACGTCGTAGCCGTCGACGACCTGACCGGCCACGTTGAATACATAGGCTACCTGGGCACTCCAGGCACCTTCCAGAGAGAGAGCTACACCTTCAATCTGACCTACAACGTCCCCGAGGCGGACATCGGCAAGGTTATAGTCAACAACGTGACCGTCAGCGGCACAAGCCCCTACGACGTCGTGGTGGAGAACTTAAGCAAGGCGACCGTGGCCATCGCAGGCGCGGGTGTAGCGGAAATCGTCGTCAGCAAGACTGCGAACGTTACAGAGGCCCGCATCGGTGATGTCATAGGCTACACCATCGTCGTGAACAATACCGGCGATGTCAACCTGACCAACGTCCAGGCCTTCGACAACCTCACCGGCCATATCGAAAACGTAGGCACTCTGGCCGCAGGAGCAAACTACAGTTTCGACACGATCTATCTGGTCGCCGAGTCGGATCAAGATACGACCATAATCAACAACGTCACCGCCAACGGCACCAGCCCATCGGGCGCCCTGGTCGAAGGCTTCGATACGGCTTCGGTTGAGGCGATTGCTGTCAACATGGTTCCAGTCGCGAACTTCACGGCAAACGTGACGAGCGGCGACGCCCCGCTGACGGTGCAGTTCACCGACTTGTCGACGAACGTCCCGACCTCCTGGGCCTGGGACTTCGACAACGACAGCACAGTGGACTCGATCGAACAGAATCCCAGTCACACCTACGACGCAGCCGGCACCTACGACGTCAACCTGACGGCGAGCAACGCTGCCGGCAGCGACAGCGAAGTGAAGGCTGCATACATCGTCGTGAACGAGTCGGCCTCCCCGGTCACTGACTTCACCTACACCATCAGCGAGGGCGCGGTGACCATCACCGGTTACGTGGGGCCGGGCGGAAACGTCGTCATTCCCGGCACGATCGACGGGATGCCGGTGACGATCATAGCGAATAATGCATTCAAAGATAAGACGACCATTGTCTCGGTGACCATACCGGACAGCGTCACCAGCCTAGGAGACTATGCGTTCTCTGGCTGCGCCGGGCTGACCTCGGTGACTATCGGGAACGGCGTCACCAGCATCGGCGGCAGAGCGTTCCGCTCCTGCACTGCCCTGACCTCTATCAGCATCGGCAACGGCGTCACCAGCATTGGAACCTATGCGTTCCAGAGCTGCACTGGCCTGACCTCGATCACGATACCGAACAGCGTGAATAGCATCGGGGCCAACGCATTCAATGGCTGCACCGCGCTGGCCTCGGCGGCCATCGGCAGCGGCGTCACCACGATCGGGGCTAACGCGTTCAAAGGCTGTACCGCTCTTATCGCGATTAACGTCGAAGCCGACAATAGCGTGTACTCCAGCATCGACGGCGTGCTGTACAATAAGGCCGGCACCAGCCTGCTGATCTACCCTATGGGGAAGGCCGGTCCGTTCGTCGTCCCAAGCGGTGTCACCAGCATCGGCGAGAGCGCGTTTTCCGGCTGCACAGCTCTGACTTCTGTGACCATACCGGACAGCGTCACTAGCATCGGCAACAGCGCATTCTCCGGCTGCACAGCCCTGACTTCTGTGACCATACCGAACAGCGTCACTAGCATTGGCGATAGCACGTTCTCCGGCTGCACAGCCCTGACTTCTGTGACCATACCGAACAGCATCACTAGCATCGGCAACAGCGCGTTCTCCGGCTGCACCGGGCTGACCTCGGTGACCATACCGGACAGCGTGACCAGCATCGGTAGATACGCGTTCTCCGGTTGCACCGCCCTGACCTCAGTAACCATTCCTGGCACTGTGACGAACACCGGCGATCAAGCGTTCCGTTCTTGTACCTCTCTGACCTCGGTGATAATCGGCAACGGCGTCACCGCTATTGGGACCTATTGCTTCATGGGCTGCACCGCCCTGACCTCGGTGACCATACCGGACACTGTCACCAGCATCGATAGATCTGCGTTCGAATCCTGCACCGCCCTGACCTCGATGACCATACCGAACAGCGTGACCAGCATCGGCATCACTGCGTTCAAAGATTCTGGCCTGACCTCGGTGACCATACCGAACAGCGTGACCAGCATCGGTGACATGGCGTTCTACGGCTGCACCGCCCTGACCTCGGTGACCATCGGTAGCGGCTTGACCAGCATCGGCAACCAGGCGTTCTCTAGCTGCACCGCCCTGGCCTCTATCAGCGTAGATGCCAACAATAGTGCGTACACCAGCATCGACGGGGTCCTGTACAACAAGGCGATGACCTTCCTGGTGGTGTACCCAGCAGGAAAGTCCGGTCCGTTCGTCATTCCAAGCGGCGTCACCGCCATTGGGACCAGTTCCTTCCAAGGATGCATCTCTCTGACCTCGGTGACCATACCGGACAGCGTGACCAGCATCGGCAACCAGGCGTTCTCCGGTTGCACCGCCCTGACCTCGATGACCATACCGGACAGCGTGATCAGCATCGGCGAGAGGGCGTTCTCCGGTTGCACCGCCCTGACCTCGATGACCTTCGAGGGCAACGCGCCGACCCTTGGATCGAACTGGGCTAAGAACGTGCCAACCACGATGGTCGTGTACTACTACCAGGGCGCCACCGGCTTCACCAACCCGTGGAACGGGTTCACGACGGTGATGCTGGCTGCAGCGCCGGTCGCGAACTTCACGGCGAACGTGACAAGCGGCGACGCACCGCTGACGGTGCAGTTCACCGACCTATCGACGAACTCGCCGACAGCGTGGTCCTGGGACTTCAACAACGACAGTGTCGTCGACTCGACCGAGAAGAATCCCGGCCACGTATACACCGCGGTCGGCACATACACCGTCAACCTGATGGCGAGCAACTCTGCCGGCAGCGACAGCGAAGTGAAGGCCGCGTACATTGTCGTGAACGAGTCGGCCTCGCCGGCGAGCGACTTCACTTACACCAGCGACGGTTCCTCGATAACCATCACCGGTTACGTCGGACCGGGCGGCAACGTGATCATTCCCGGAACGATTGATGGTCTGCCGGTGACGATCATCGGAAATAATGCGTTCAAGAGCAAAACTGCCGTCACCACGGTGACCATACCGAACAGCGTCACCAGCATCGGCAACTACGCTTTCCGAAGCTGCACCGCTCTGACCTCGGTGGCCATCCCGGACAGCGTCACCAGCATCGGCAACTACGCTTTCCGAAGCTGCACCGCTCTGACCTCGGTGGCCATCCCGGACAGCGTCACCAGCATCGGCAGCAACGCGTTCTACGGCTGTACTGCTCTGACCTCGGTGACCATCGGCAGCGGCGTTACCAGCATCAGCAGCGGTATGTTCAGCGGATGCACCGCCCTGACCGCTATCAACGTCGACGCCAACAACTTGAACTACGCCAGCGCTGACGGCGTGTTGTACGACAAGGCCATCACCACGCTGATATTCTGCCCGCTGGGAAAGGCCGGTTCCCTGGTCATTCCGGACAGCGTCACCAGCATCGGCGAGACCGCGTTCTCCGGCTGCACCGCCCTGACCTCGGTAACCATACCGGACGGCGTTACCAGCATCGGCGGCGGCGCGTTCTGGAAGTGCACCGCCCTGACCTCGGTAACCATACCGGACAGCGTGACCAGCATCGCTTACAGCGCATTCCAGGACTGCACCTCCCTGACCTCGGTCACCATCGGCAGCGGAGTCACCAGTATTGGTAACAGCGCATTCCTGGACTGCAGCGCCCTGACCTCGGTGACGATACCTAACAGCGTTACCAGCATAGGCAATGAAGCATTCTCTGGCTGCACTCACCTGGCCTCGGTGACCATCGGCAACGGCGTCACCACCATCGGCGAGTACGCGTTCTCCCGCTGCACCTCGCTGACCTCGGTGACCATACCGGATAGCGTCACCAGCATCGGACAGTACGGATTCTACATCTGTACCGCCCTGACCTCAGTGACTATCGGCAACGGTGTCACCACCATCGGCGAAGGGGCGTTCGGATATTGCACCGCCCTGACCGCGATCGACGTTGATGCCAGTAACAGCGCGTATTCCAGTGTTGATGGGGTGTTATATAATAAAGCAGTGACTACACTGGTTCAGTGCCCGTTTGCAAAGGCATCAATAGTCATTCCCGCCGGCGTTGAAATCATAGGAAAGAGCGCGTTCGAGTACAGCACCGCCCTGACCTCGGTGACCATACCTAACAGTGTCACCACCATCGGCAGATCCGCGTTCCACGACTGCACCAATCTAGCTTCGGTCACCATACCGGACAGCGTTACCAGCATCGACGGTGAGGTGTTCAGCGGCTGCAGCGCCCTGACCTCGGTGACCATACCTAACAACGTCACCACCATCGACAGCTATGCGTTCCAGAGATGCACTGCCTTGACCACGGTGACCATCGGCAGCGGCGTGACCAGCATCGACTACTGCGCGTTCCGTGATTGCACCGCCCTGACCTCGATGACCTTCGAGGGCAACGCTCCGACGGTGGTCAGTGATTGGGCTAAAGGATGCACCAACCTGGTCGTTTACTACTATGATGGAGCAACCGGCTTCACCACGCCGACGTGGCAGGGTGTACCGTGTCATCCGCTGGTCTCCGCTCCGGTCGCTGACTTTTCGGCCTCGGTGACTGATGGAATAGCGCCGCTCTTGGTGCAGTTCACCGACCTGTCGACCCGCTTGCCGACCGCGTGGTCCTGGGACTTCAACAACGACAGTGTCGTCGACTCGACCGAGCAGAATCCCGCTTACACGTATGACATCGAAGGCAACTACACCGTCTCCTTGACGGTAAGCAACGATTTAGGTTCGAGCACCGAGACCAAGGTCGACTACATAGCCGTTTTCCTCCAGGGTCGCCAGCCGGTGGCGAACGATAAGTACGTGGCTGCTGTCGAAGCAGTACCTCGTGGTATCATTCTAGAGGCCAGCGATGCCGATGAGGACCCGTTGACCTATGAGATCGTGGAAAATCCGGCTCATGGCACGCTCTCCGGCACCGCGCCGGACGTGACCTACACGTCCGATGCCGGCTATACCGGCGATGACTGCTTCACCTTCCGCGCCTTTGACGGCACGTACTACTCCAACACCGCCACGGTGAGCATCATCGTAGGCACCGCTGGAGAGCACAGTCCCTGGGCGGCAGAGGTCGTGGACTACAAGGGTCCCCTCGGCTCGTCGCCGTATGACGACCCCAACGCCGTGCTCGGCAAGCCCTCGACCCGAGGTCCCGGCTTCAGGATTAAGCTCGTCGAGCCGGCCTATGCTACCTACCCGATGGGTAATAAGCTGATTACCTCGCTGGAACCCGGTGCCTATATCACTGTCAAGTTCGACCACCCGGTGGTGAACGACCCGAATAATCCGTATGGCATCGACCTTTTGGTCTTCGGCAACTCCTTCTTCACCGGCGGAGGCGTCTCCGACAACTCCAACATGGACGAGTACACCCTGAAAGGCGGAATCTTCGAGGAACCGGTGACGGTGGCGGTTAGCCAGGACAACGTGACCTGGTACACGTATGCTGGTGGTCCTTACGCTGACAGCATGTTCCCCACCCACGCCTACCGGTGGGACAGCGCCACCCACAGCTGGACCGACACCGAGATGGACTTCACCAGGCCGGTCGATCCGTCTCTGACCGTGGACGACTTCACCGGGCTGACCGGCGCCCAGGCCATCGCCCTGTACGACGGTTCCGGCGGCGGCACCGGCTACGACCTTGACGTTTTCGGGCTGGACTGGATCCAGTACGTCAAGGTACAGAGTGATCATTATGGCGAGATCGACGCCTTCGCCGACGTCGCCCCGCAGCACGAAGGGGTGGCCTCGATCGCCGTCAACAAGACGGCGAACGTCACCGAGGCCGGCGTCGGCGATGTCATCGGCTACACGATTCTCGTGAACAACACCGGCGATGTTGCTTTAGAGAATGTTGCCGCTTACGACAATTTGACAGATCATGTCGAGAACATAGGAGTTCTGGCGGCAGGTGCAGGATACAGCTTCAACCAGACCTACCAGGTGACCGAGGACGACCTCTGCAAGCTTCTGGTCAACAATGTGACAGCAAACGGCACTGCCACCTCTGGCGCCAAGGTCGAGAGCTTTAGCATCGAGACCGTTGAGATCGTATCCCATCCCGCGATCGCCGTCAGCAAGAGCGCCAATGTTACTGAGGCCGAGGTTGGCGACGTCGTGGGCTACACGATCTTTGTGAACAACACCGGCGACGTCGCCCTCGATAACGTCACCGCCCGCGACAACCTGACCGGCCACGTCGAGGACATCGGCGCCCTGGCGGCAGGCGCAGGCTACAGCTTCAGCCTATCCCGCCAGGTGGCCAAGGGCGATGCCGGCAAGGTCCTCGTAAATAACGTGACCGCCAACGGCACCGACCCCTGCGGCAGTATTGTCGCTGGCTTCGACACGGCAGAGGTCTTAGTCGAGAAGGCGGCGGTCCCGGGCGTTGCTGAGGCGGTCGAGTACATCCTATCATGTCAGAATCCGGACGGCGGGTTTGCAACAACACCCGGCGGCGCAAGCGACTACAAGCTGACCGCCGACGCAGCTGTGGCCCTCGCCCAGACCGGCGACCTCGGCAGAGCGACGAAAGGCGACATGCTTGCCTACCTCTCGGCTCATGCGCCACCGACAACGATTCAAAACTACCCCGGCAACCTGGGCAGACACGTCATGGGCATAGTCGCAGCAGGCGGCGATCCCCACAACCTGGACGGCATAGACTACGTCCAGATGCTAAAGGACGTCGAGCCTGCAGGCCAGCTCTTCGCCGATTCATATATCATCATGGGCCTGACAGCAGCCGGCGAATCGGACTGCCAGAAGGTCCAGGACTTGATCGCGCTGTACCTGCAAAAGCAGGGTACAGCAGGCGGCTGGAGCTGGATGGCGGGCGGATCTGACGTCGACACAACAGGCATGGTCGTCTCGGCGCTGGTCAAGGCGGGCGTCGACCCGACCTCTGAGCCTATCCAGAAAGCGCTCACGTATCTGCGCGGCATCCAGGACGTTCCCACCGGCGGCTTCTCGATGGGCAGCGGCATGGCGCCCAGCCCGAACTCGAACAGCTGCGGCCTTGCGATCATGGCGATCAACGCCGGTGGCGAGAACGCCGCCGACTGGGTGACGACATCGGGCAAAAACCCGATCGACTTCATGCTGACATGCCAGCAGGATAGCGGCGTCTTCTGGTGGAAGCCCGACTCTGCAGGCTCGTTCCTGCTTGAGGAGACCGCCTTTGGTGCTCTAGCGATGGACGGCGGGTTCATGCCCACGGTCATCCTCGGAGGGAAAGAAGAGGTGGCCTCGATCGCCGTCAACAAGACGGCTAACGTCACCGAGGCCAGCGTCGGCGATGTCATAGGCTATTCGATAGTGGTGAACAACACCGGCCAGGTTAGCCTGACCGGCGTCGCGGCCTTCGACAACCTCACCGGCCACGTCGAAGAGATCGGCGATCTCGCGCCCGGCGAGAGCTTCAGCTTCAACCAGACCTACCAGGTGACCGAAGACGACTTCTGCAAGCATCTGGTCAACAACGTTACAGCAAACGGCACCGCCACCTCCGGGGGTCGCGTCGAGAACTACAGCATCGAGACCGTCGAGATCGTATCCCATCCGGCGATCGCCGTCAACAAGACCGCGAACGTCACTGAGGCCGATCTTGGCGATGTTATCGGCTACACAATCTGGGTGAACAACACAGGCGAAGTAGGCCTTGAGAACGTCACGGCCTTCGACGACCTGACGGATCATGTTGAAGCTATCGGAACCCTGGCTCCAGGAGTCGGCCACAGGTTCGAGCTAACATACGTCGTTAGCGAAGTGGATCTTGAGAACGGATCGATCATCAACAACGTGACGGCAAACGGCACCGATCCCTGCGGTGCCGTTGTAGAGGGCTTCGATACGGCTTCGGTTGAGATTTCATCCGTTCCCGAGTACGTATCGATGCAGCTCATGGTCTTCGATGACGGCGAGCTCGTCTACAACAAGACCGTGGCAGTTTCAGGCGTAAATCCGACAAGCTGGGATGCGATCCAGCAGAGCGGCGTCGAATATGAGTACAACACAGACTGGGGAATTGGGGTATTCATCGACCGTCTGGCAGGCGTCGGCGAGCCCCAGTGGGGCCCGTCTTTCTGGATCGATGGCGAGGCCTCAGAGTGGCTTTGCGACAACTGGAACATCCACGAGGGCGAGCTCGATCAGTGGATAGGCCCGAACTCGGCCTCTAGCTCAGCCACGATCCTCCGCCTGGCTGAGTTTCCGGAGACGATCGCCAAAGGTGTGCCTTTCAAGATCAAGGTCACCGAAGAGGCGGTATACTACGGCACTCCTGCCCCCACTGAGGGCGCAACCGTCACGGTAGGCGGCCAGAGCTACGTGACAGGAGCCGACGGCTACACGGGCGAGATAGTCCTGGATACAGACGCTAACTACTGCGTCTATGCGACAAAGCCAGACTGCCTTGCCACATACTGGCTCGGAGCGATCTCACCTGCCGACGGCGTCGATAAGATCCAGTGCGGCGCCGGAGGGTCGCTGATCTGCGGCCTGCCCGAACCCGACCAGAACCCAAGGCTTGATGTGACCAAGACGGCTAACGTGACCGAGGCGGATGCCGGCGACGTCATAGGCTACACTATTGTGGTGAACAACACCGGCGACGTCAACCTCGACAACGTCGTCGCCGTCGACGACCTGACCGGCCACGTCGAAAACATAGGCTACCTGGGCACTCCAGGCACCTTCCAGAGAGAGAGCTATACCTTTAACGTTACATACAACGTCACCGAGGGCGACATCGGCAAGGCCATAGTCAACAACGTGACCGTCAGCGGTTCGAGCCCCTACGGCGTCGTGGTGGAGAACTTCAGCACAGCGACCGTGACCACCGCAGGCGCGACTGTAGCGGGAATTGATGTCAGCAAGACCGCGAACGTGACCGAGGCCGGCTCAGGAGACATCATAGGCTACTCGATCGTCGTGAACAACACCGGCCAGGTCAACCTGACCAACGTCACGGCCTACGACAACCTCACAGCTCACCTGGAGAGCATCGGCGATCTCGCTCCCGGCGAGAACTTCAGCTTCAACCAGACCTACCGGGTGACCGGGTCGGACATCGGCAGGGTCATAGTCAACAACGTGACCGCGAACGGCACCGATCCCAGCGGCCTCCTCGTCGAGGGATTCGATACGGCCGCCGTAGGAACGCTCCTTGAGCCCTACGCCATCTATCTCGACAAGACGGTCTCTCCGGCCGCAGCCTTACAGTCGATGGAGGCCAACTTCACCATAAACGTGACCAACACCGGCACCCTTCCGCTGGCTCAAATAACGCTGGTCGACCAACTGCCTGAGGGCCTGAGCTACGTAAGCGACGACCACAGCGGCACATCTGCCGGAGACAACGTCACCTGGGATCTCAGCCTCGCATCCGGCGAGTCGAAATCCATCCACCTCAAGGTGAGGATCGACGGCGACGCCCCCTCTGGAGTTGTGACCAACCTGGTCAACGCCACTGGCGACGCCACCGATGAAGACTCCTGCGCTTTTGGAATAGGCATCCAGGGCATGATCGACATCGCCAGCCCCGGCGACGTCATCGAGATCCCCAGCGGAACCTACTACGAACGGCTGAACGTAAACAAACAGCTCACCCTCCGGGGCGTGGATACTGGAAACGGAATGCCGGTAATCGATGCGGGAGGAAGCGGCAACGCAATAACATTGAGCGCAAACGGATGCACCATCGAGGGCGTGATGGTGACAAACTCTCAATACGGCATATACTTAGTCTCTTCCAGCAATAATACCGTCACTGGCAATACGGTTACAAGCACCGTAAATGGGATCTATCTATATTCTTCCAGCAGCGATAACGTCATCTCCGACAACGCGCTCCGAGAGAATAGCCAACGCGGGATCTACCTGTCGAACTCTTGTAATAACAACGAAATATCAGGCAACGCCATCACCTCCGGAACATATGGGATCGAAATGTTGACCACCTGTAGTAACAATGAGATAACAGGCAACACGATCTCCTCCACCGGATTTTATGGGATCCGGATCCATAAATCCCCGAGCAATTTCATCGAGGATAACGAGATATCAGATAGCCAATATGGGATGTATTTGAGTTCCGATTCCATCGTCGTTTCAGGGAATACGATAGAGGGTTGCTCAAATAGCGGCATCTACATCAGCGGCAGCGGAGATATCATCTTCCTCAACGATTTCACAAATAACGTTTTGGACGCTAAAATAGGTTCTGGATCTGGCAACAGGTGGAACTCGACAGAAGAGCTGGACTACACCTATAACGGTCCTCAGAGAAGCTTCCTTGGAAACCACTGGTCCAACTACGCTGGCGTCGATGCCGATGGAGACGGTATAGGCGACACACCCCACCTGGTCGCCAGCGGAAAGCCGGATACCGACTACTATCCGCTCTCCATATGGTCGGCGCCTCACCTCGAGGTCAACAAGACCGCCAACGTGACCGAGTTCGGCCTCGACGACCAGATCGAGTACGCCATCTTTGTGAACAACACCGGCATGTCTCAGATCGACAACATAGTGGCCGTCGACGATCTGACAGGCCACGTCGAGAACATCGGCTCGCTTGCTCCAGGCCAGGGCCGCTACTTCACAACACTTTATACGGCCACCATCGACGATATCGGCTTCGACCTCGTCAACACAGTCACCGCGAACGGCACGGATTCCGAGGGCAGAGCGGTTGAGTTCTTCGGCTCCTCGACCCTGACGCCGAAGGAGAGGGCATCGATCGAGGTCGTAAAGACGGCATCTCCCACGGGAGGTCTGGGACCGGTGGACGGGCAAGGTCCAACCGAGATAACCTTCGTCATAAAAGTGACCAACGCCGGTGATCAGGTCTTAAGCCCGATCACCCTGACCGACCAGATCCCGGCCGGCCTTGAATACGTCTCCGACGACCACGGAGGCGTCCATGATAACGGCAACGTAACCTGGGTCATCCCGACGCTGAACGCGAGCGAATCGGCGTCAATCGAGCTTGTCGCTCTCATCGGAGCGGCTGCAGAGCCTGGCCTTCTGACCAACCTGGTCGACGTGATAGGCACGCCGCCTCTGGGCAAAGACGCTACCGGCAGTACCACCTGCAATATCCTGGTCGGCATCCAGCCAGCCATAGCCGCAGCAAAGGCTGGCGACACCATCCTCATCCCCAGCGGCACTTACGTTGAGAGCGTGATCGTCAACAAGCGCCTGACCCTTCAGGGCATCGATACAGGCGCTGGAAAGCCCGTCATAACCGCTCCCGGCCTAAGCGCCATCGAATTGATGAGCGTCAGCGGATGCACGGTAGAGGGGCTTGAGATTGCGAGCAGCTATACCGGTATAGAGATCAGGAATGTTGGAAGCCACACGATCAGAGACTGCGACGTCCACGATACCAGTAATTACGGGATCTACGTCTCTTCCTCAACTAACAACCTCATATCAGACAACCAAATCCATAACAACGCCGCTCGAGGTCTGATGTTCCTTACGAATGCTGGAGGAAACACCGTCATCAAAAACTCGATCTTTGAGAACAATGTAGGAATTTACCTCTACAAGGAGGCTCCAAATAACGTCATATACCTCAACGACGTCAGGGATAACGACGATAACTTCTACGGCAGATCGACCAGCACCACATCTTTGAACACCTGGAACTCGCCCTTCCCGCTCAGCTACGAGTATGGCGGCGTCACCCGCACCAGCCTCCTCGGAAACCGCTGGTCGGATTACACGGGCGTTGACGCCAACGGCGACGGCATAGGCGATACCCCCTACTTGCTTTCCACCAGTTGGCAGGACATGGACTACTACCCTCTCTTCGGCGGGGCCAATGAGAGCCTCAAGATCGAGGTCAACAAGACCGCCGACCGGAAGACGGCAATGCCCGGTGACGTAATCGGCTACACCGTCTGGGTGAACAACACCGGCAACGTCATTCTGGAAGACGTCTCTGCCTACGACAACCTCACCGGCCATCTCGAAGATATAGGAACCCTGGCTCCCGGCGAATGCCACAGTTTCGAGACCTCCTACCTAGTCAACGAGACCGACCTCTGCAGACCCATAGTCAACAACGTCACCGCCAACGGTACCGCCAGCGGCACTTTAGTCTCAAACTTCAGCATCGAGACGGTCGAGACCGATTTTGTAGCAGTGATCGACGTCAACAAGACCGCCAACGTCACTAAGGCCACCACCGGTAGCGTCATAGGCTACGAGATCTGGGTGAACAACACCGGCAACGTCAACCTCACCGGCGTCTTAGCCTACGACAACCTCACCGGCCATCTCGAAGATATAGGCGATCTGGTCGGCGGCGAGAGCTACAGGTTCAACTTGACCTACACCGTAACCGAGTCCGACCTGAACACCACCCTGGTCAATAACGTCACCGCCAACGGTACCGACCCCTGCGGCAGCCTCGTCGAAGGCTTCGATACGGCGACCGTCAAAGCTCTCCTCTTCGAGCTTGTGCCCGTCCAGCTGATGGTCTGGGATAACGGCACCTTGGTCTTCAACGAGACCTTCGACGTCAATGGGTTCGACTCGACCGCCTGGGACGCCATCGTGCAGAGCGGCGTCAACTACACCTACAGTGAATCCGAATGGGGCATATTCGTCACCTCTATATCGGAGGTCACAGAGCCCGCCTTCTACGTCAACGGCGAGATGTCCGCCGTCGGTGTCGACGGCTATATCGTAAATGCTGGCGACCTTCTCCAGTTCGTGGGGCCGAATGACTATGCTTCGGGCCAATCGGCCGCCATCCTCTATCTGGCCGAGGTGCCGGAGTTCGTCAACCCCGACGAGACCTTCAGGATCAAGGTCATGGAGAAGCCGGCCAACGGGTTCTCCTGGCCCGAAAGGAACTCCTCGGGAGCTGTCGTCCACATCAACCCCGAGTACCCGACGGGAGACGATGGCTGGACTGGCGACATCTCGATCAACGGCTCCGCCGACAAGGTCTACGCCAACAAAACCAGCTGTCTCGCATCGTTCTGGCTCGATGGCTACTCTCAGATCCTCGTCCAGAGCCCCTTCCTCGAGGTGAACAAGACCGCCAACCTGACCGAGGCGAAGGTCGGCGACGTCATAGGCTATACGGTTGAGGTCAACAACACCGGCGATGTCGCTCTCGCGAACGTCACAGCACGCGACAACCTGACCGGCCACATCGAGGCGATAGGCACCCTTGCGCCAGGAGCAAGCTACGTCTTCGACACGACCTACCGGATCGTCAAGAAAGAGGAACTAAACAAGACCCTGGTCAACCTGGTGACCGTAAACGGCACCGATGCTGTCGGCGGCCTGGTCGCAGGATTTGATACCGCCTCGGTGAAGTCGACCGATACTTCGCTGCCCGGCGTAGCCGGAGCCGTCGAGTACATATTGTCCTGCCAGAACCCCGACGGCGGGTTTGCCAACGCGCCTGGCGGCGCAAGCTCCCTCTCTCTTGCGGCCGATGCCGCAGTAGCGCTAGCCCAGACAGGTGACCTCGACCGTGCGACAAGAGGCGACCTCCTGGGCTATCTCATCTCAAACGCTCCCGACAGCTCGATCTCTTCGGGCAACCTGGGCCGGTACGTGATGGGCCTTGTCGCAGCAGGCGGCGATCCGAGCGACGTAAACGGCGTCGACTACGTCCAGCGTCTCAAGGAGGCAGCTCCGCTCAACCAGTTCTTCTCCGACTCTTACATACTGATGGGCCTTGCTGCTGCCGGCGAGGCGAACTCAGCTGAGGCCCAGGCGCTCATAACGACGTTTATAAACGGCCAGGCCGGAAACGGCGGCTGGAGCTGGGCGCCGGGCGGATCAGACGTCGACACGACAGGCATGGTCGTCTCGGCGCTCGTAAAAGCGGGCATCAGCCCGACCTCGGATACGATCCAGGACGCCCTGGGCTACCTCCGCGGCATCCAGGACGTTCCCACCGGCGGGTTCTCGATGGGCAGCGGCATGGCGCCCAGCCCGAACTCGAACAGCTGCGGCCTTGCGATCATGGCGATCAACGCCGGTGGCGAGAACGCTCTTGACTGGATGACGACATCGGGCAAGAACCCGATTGACTTCATGCTCACCTGCCAGCAGCCGAGTGGCGTCATCTGGTGGACGCCGACTTCCGCAGGCGGAATGCTTCTCGAGGGCACAGCCTACGGCGCTCTGGGCATGGACGGCGGGTTCATGCCCCCGGTCATATGCGATCATCCTGAGCAACCCGAAATAATGGTCAACAAGACCGCCAACCTTTCCGAGGCCGAGGTCGGCGACGTGATCGGCTACACCATCTGGGTGAACAACACTGGCGACGTAGCTCTGACTAACGTCATGGCCTTCGACAACCTCACCGGTCATCTCGAAAACATAGGCGCTTTGGCAGCCGGAGAAAACTACAGGTTCAACACCACATACCAGGTCGCAGAGTCGGATCGAAATACGACCATAATCAACAACGTTACCGCCAACGGAACCAGCCCGTCGGGCGCCCCGGTCGAGAGCTTCGACCTAGAGACGGTGGACGTCGTCACAAAGGTTCCGCCGGGCGTCGCCAAGGCCATCGAGTACGTGCTCTCCTGCCAGAACGCCGACGGCGGGTTCGGCAACGGCGTCGGAGTGGCCAGCAGCCATAGAGATACCTCCGAGGCGGTTATGGCTCTGGTTCTGACCGGCGACCTGGACCGAGCGACCAAGGGCGACGTTTTAGGCTATCTCGCCGCAAACCCGTCCTCGACCACCCTCCCCAACTACGCCGGCAACCTGGGCCGTTACGTGATGGGCGTCGTCGCCGCCGGCGGCAACCCCCACGACCTCGGCGGCATAAACTACGTCGAGCTGCTCAAGGCTGAGGCGAGGAAGGGCAACAACTCGAACTTCTTCTCCCATGCCTTGGTGCCACTGGGCCTGGCCGCCGCGGGCGAGCCCGATTGCGTCGAGGCCCAGCAGGACATAGCCTTCCTGAAGGAGAGGCAGGGGGCCGCCGGCAACTGGGTCGGCGTCGACGCCACAGGGCTAGTGATCTGCTCCATGATCGCCTGCGGCGAAGATCCGTCCTCCGAGCCCGTACAAAAGGCGTTAACCTGGCTCGCCTCGGTCCAGAAGGATGACGGCGGCTTCCCAGCAGATCCCGGAGGAGCTTCCAACTCCAACAGCGAGAACTTGGCCATCATGGCCATCTCAGCCACCGGTGGCGACCCGTCGACCTGGGTTAAGAATGGCCTAACTCCCATCGACCACCTCCTGAGCTGCCAGCAGGATAGCGGCCAGATCTGGTGGAAGCCGAACGATGCGGGCTATTTCCCGATGCAGAGTACGGCCTGGGGGGCCATAGCCCTCTGGGGAGGATGGCTCCCCACAGCCACCTACGAGGTTCCGGTCGTCCATCCGGCGATCGAGGTCAATAAGACCGCCAACGTCACTGAGGCCGGCATAGGTGATGTCATCGGCTACGCTATCCTGGTGAACAACACCGGCGACGTCAACCTGACCAGCGTCTTAGCCTACGACAATCTCACAGGCCACCTGGAGAACATCGGCGATCTCGCGCCCGGCGAGAGCTTCAGCTTCAACACGGCCTATCGGGTGACCGGGGACGACCTCTGCAGGCTTCTGGTCAACAACGTGACCGCCAACGGCACGAGCCCGTCGGGCGGCAAGGTCGAGAACTTCAGCATCGAGACTGTCGAGATCATATCTCAACCCGCGATCTCCGTCAGCAAGACTGCGAACGTGACTGAGGCCGAGGTCGGCGACGTCGTCGGCTACACCATCGTGGTGAACAACACCGGCGACGTCGCTCTCGCAAACGTCACCGCTTACGACAACCTCACCGGCCACCTGGAGGAGATAGGCGCTCTCGCTCCCGGCGAGAGCCGCGTCTTCAACACCAGCTACCAGATCGCCGGGAGCGACCTGAACAAGACCATCGTCAACCTGGTCGTCGCCAACGGCACCGACCCCTGCGGCGTTTTGGTGGAAGACAACGATATCGCTTCCGTGGAGGCGGTTGCTGTCAATGTCGTGCCGGTAGAGCTCCTGGTCTGGAACAACGGGACTCTGGTCTTCAACAATACCTTCGATGTCAGTGGCGTCGACCCGACGGCGTGGGATGCGATCCAGCAGAGCGGTGTCGCCTATACGTACACCGAGTACGGCTGGGGCATCTTCGTCGAGACGATCTCTGGCGTCAATGAGCCCGCCTTCTACGTCAACGGCGATTCGTCGACCGTCGGCGTCTCCGGCTATCGCGTCAGCGATGGTGACCTTCTCCAGTTCGTGGGACCGAACGACTGGGCCTCTGGTCAATCCGCCTCCATCCTGTACCTGGCAGAAGTGCCTGAGGTCGTCAACGCAGGCGAGAACTTCAAGGTCAAGGTGATGGAGAAGGCGGCCGACGGATTCTCTTGGGACCCGAGACCCTCCTCTGGAGCCACCGTTCACGTTGATGGTGCGGAGCATCTCACAGGATCCGACGGCTGGACCGGTGAGATCTCGATCGACCACGACGTCGATGCCTACGCCACCAAGGACAACTGTCTTGCATCGTGCTGGCTGGATGGCTATGCTCATATCCAGGTCCAGCGTCCCGAGATCGTCGTCAATAAGATCGCCAACGTCACCAAGGCTTCGGCCGAAGACGTGATAGGCTACACCATATGGGTGAACAACACAGGTAATGTCAACCTCGAGAACGTCGCAGCCTATGACAACCTCACAGATCGTTTCGAGCCGATAGGCCACCTGGCCCCAGGCGAAAGCTACAGGTTCAGCACGATCTACCAGGTTACCGAGACCGATCTGTGCAACCCCATAGTCAACAACGTCACCGCTAATGGTACAGATACAAAGGGGATCGTCGTCACTAACTTCAGCATTGAGGTTGTGGAGACGGTCCGCCATTCGGCGATCGAGGTCAACAAGACGGCGAACGTGACCAAGGCCCTAGTCGGTGACGTCATCGGCTACACCATATGGGTGAACAACACCGGCGACGTCAGCCTCGATAACGTCGTGGCTCGTGACGATCTGACGGGTCGTGTCGAACCGATAGGCCACCTAGCCCCAGGCGAAAGCTACAGGTTCAGCACGATCTACACGGTAACCGAGTCTGATGTCAACACGACCATAGTCAACAACGCGTCTGCCAACGGAACCGATCCTTGCGGCACGTTCTTTGAAAACTTCGATACCGCGGATGTGGAAGCCTTTGCAAAGACCTTCGACTTCGGCGATGCAGCTGACCCGACATACCCAACTCTGCTGGCGAGCAACGGCGCTCGTCACGTCATCGATGGGGTGACGTACCTCGGATCGAGCATAGACTCCGAGGACGACGGCCAGCCCAGTCCTGATGCCCTTGGTGACGACAACGACGGCAACGACGACGAGGACGGCGTCGTCTTCGCGAGAGACCTGGTGCCTGGCGGGATCGGCAGCGTCGAGACGACGGCGACGACACCAGGAAAGCTCGACGCCTGGATCGACTTCAACCGCGACGGCGACTGGGCCGACGGCGGCGAACAGATCTTCGCCGGAGAGGATCTGCCTGCGGGAACCAGCTACCACAGCTTCGCCGTCCCGATGGGGGCGGTGGCCGACGACAGTCTCCGTCCCACCTTCGCCCGATTCAGGTTCAGCACCGCTGGCGGTCTCTCCTTCACCGGCCTCGCCCCCAACGGTGAGGTCGAGGACCACGGTGTGGCCATACTGAACGATAGCGATGGCGACGGGGCGACGGATATCGCTGAAGGCCGTTACAAATCCCAGCCGCCCGACAGAGACGGAGACGGGATCCCTGATTACGAGGACTACGACCCCTCCGGCTACTTCTATGACGAAACGACAGGCGAGATCATCCCCGGCGGCAAGATCGACGTAACCGGACCCGGCCAGGTTACCATAGTGGAAGACGGCTCCAGCGGATATTACGAGTTCTGGACGGACGGCACTCCCGGAACGTACTTCATGCTCCTTACCTTCCCGCCAGGCTACGGACCCAGCGCAGCTTGCCCGCATCAGCCGGGGTCCTTTGCTCCGACCGGCTCCGATCCGATCTATCTGGGTTCCGGCGAGTTCGGCAATACAGGCTACATCCAGCCATTTGACTGCCAGAACAACAATTACTACATAAGCTTCGATCTGGAACCGGGCGATCCTTTCGTCATGACGAACAACATCCCTCTATCAAACCAGACTGCTACGGGCATCCTCAGCGTGACGAAGACCGCAGATAAAAGCGAGGTGAAGCGCTGTGGCGATGTCACCTACACCATCAGGGTCAACAACACTTGGGGCGTGCCTTTGCAGAACGTCGTAGTCAGGGACGTTTTCAACAAACCGGTTGAGTTCGTTTCGGCATCGCCGACGCCCGAAGCCGAAGGCATCTGGCGGTTCCCAGAGGTCGGTGTCGACGGCGTGACTATAAGTCTGAAGGTGAAGGTCCCCGAGGCCCAGGACTTCGAGTTCGGCATGGATCAGAGAGTCACTGGAGAGGGCTTTGTGAGTGGGGCCAACGACTACAGCACCTCCCTCGAATCCTACACGATAAATAACTGTGTCTACGTCACCTCGGAAGAGACCGGGGACACTGTCTACTCGGACTGCGAAAGCGTGACCGTCCTCGCCGACGCCGGAACAGAGCTATCCACCCGGGAGCATGGATCCGGCACCTACGAGAGCGAGGATCTGGTCAAGATGAGGACCGAGAACAAGTCGATCTCGATGGAGAAAGACATGGCTGCCGCCTACAGCTCGACGACCTTGGGCCTCTACAACAACCGGACGGTGAACTTCTCATCGAGATGGACTGAAGAGGCGAGGGCTAAGAACCGGCTGACTGGCGCCTCCATGAGCGAGTCTTACCGGCACGCCACCCATATCGACCGCGAATCGAGGATGTCCCTCGACGATACAGAGTCAAGCATGGCAGTAAATAGCGAGTTCGACGGGACGGGCCACATAGGCTTCTTCAAGATGCCCTCCAGCGACTCAGATTCTCAAACGAAGCCCATCATCGAGATCCGTGAGGACTACACTGGCAGCTTCAAGGTAGTAGAGAACGTCGACGAGCACGGGTCTGGGGTTTCCTTCAATAAGTCGGCCACTGGTGGAGGTCTCGTCGTTGGGGATAAACGCGTCGGCGGCGGTAGCCAGAGGTCCTACGAGTCGGGCACTGGCACCTACGACTCAGAAGAGATCATAGAGACTTACACCAACTACATCGCAAAAGACATCGGCCTCAACCACGCGCCGATGAACCAGAGCCTCACTGACAACGTATCCGTCAATGCTTCTCTGAGGTGGAAGGAGGGCATGTACTCTAAGGTGCCCGGCACGAGCTACATCGGGGAAGAGTATACGGGCATCGAATATCTGGATAAAGAGACGATCTCAAAAGGCCTGAACGAAATGGATACTAACGCCAGCTTCGAAGGCCATGCGAGGTATAGGACGATATTTGCCATCGGAAATGAGATGGAGCCGTCCATCGACTTAGACGAGCAGTACACAGGAGACTACTCGATCGAGAGGCACATCCTCCTGTCAGGCGCGGCCAAGTACGACAGGCCCCACCTCAATGTCACCAAGACCCTGGACGAGATCGTCGAGAAGGAGGACGAGTGCGATGAGGAGAGCTGCAGCAATGCGAAATACATAGCGACCTACACCATCACCATCGAGAACGACGGGAATGCAGCTCTTGGTCCGATATATGTTAAAGATACGTTCCCGCCCGGAGCGGTCTATGAAGGGTCTTCCTTGAGACCTTCGGAGCTTGGAGAATGCTGCTACGCCAACTGGACTCTGACCCACCTCTCCATCGGCGACGTCGTGACGATAACCGTCGAGCTCGACGTGACCAAATATTATCCGTACGAGCTGGTGAACAGGGTGGAGGTCTGCGGCGGCCAGGACGGCGAGCAAGTCTGTGCGGCCAACTACTCAGCCCTGGAGCTGAACTGGCTGACATGCTGCCTCAACGAAACGGTCTCGGTGACGAAGACCGGTGATGTCGACCCTGTCAACCAGACGGTCGTCTGGTACAGGATCGACATCACCAACCATGACGACGTCACCAGAGTCGCGACGGTCACCGACCACCTCCCCGCGGGCATGACCCTTCGGGACTCTATGGTGCCCTTCGCCTCGTATGATGGCAGCATTATCACCTGGAACCTGATCGAGATCGACCCTCTCGAGACGGTGACGATCCCCTATAGGGCCGAGGCCCAGCACGCGGGCAGGTTTGTCAACATTGTCGAGGTTGATCCGAGGTCTGTTGACGGTCCCGTTGTCCAGCCGGTGTACACGAACGCGGTGGTCGACGTCGGCGAGCCTGCCGAGTGCCAATCCACCTCCTGCGAGCCGTGGAGCCCGCCCAACTGGGACTTCGATTACGTTGGCTCCTCGGCGCCCGGCCTGACCTGCGAGGATATCGATCTGGGGGACTGAAATGATCTCAGCTGATCCCCTCTCGCCTCTCCGAGGAGGGGATCATCTCCCAGAAGAGAAAAGGCATGTGAAACGGCCTTTCTCTCCCTTCTATATGCCCTTATGCAGATCGACCAATATTACCGAAAATGTTGAGATGAATATGATGAAATTCATCCTGAGTCTTGCCACGCTGACCCTATCTCTGATCCTCTTGATCACAGTATCCAACGCTGCCGGGGACGATTTCCCCCTTTCGAATGACGACCTTAGGATCAGATCATCTGTAAATTACCTCCTCTCCTGCCAGAATCCCGACGGCGGGTTCGGCGAGGGGCCGAGAAACTCGAGCGACCTTCTCCTGACCGCTGACGTGACGATGGCGTTGGTCCGGACCGGCGATATCAATTTAGCTGTCAAAGATGGGAAGACCCCCCTTGACTATCTCATCAAAGAAAGACCCCAGGACAGCGGCGTTGGCGCAGGTGACCTGGGGCGGTACGTGATGGGCGTTGTTGCAGCAGGCGGCGATCCTCATGATCTCGGAGGCGCAGATTACGTCGATCTGCTCAAGTATCGTGCAAGACAGGCACCCGGGATCGATCCATCCGAAGAAGCCTACGCCCTCCTGGGGCTCATCTCAGTCGGAGAGCCCGGATCGATGGAGGCCCAGGCCTATGTCAGACATCTCAAGAGCAAGCAGCTTGCTTCAGGCGGATGGGGAAAAAATTCCTCCTCACCAGATACAAACACCACCGGGCTTGCGATCTGCGCTTTGATCGGTGCAGGCGAGGACGTGAACGCCACGGAGATGAAGAGGGCTTTGACGTGGCTCGAATCCGTCCAGAACGATGACCGTGGGTTCTCAGCGGTACCATCATCTTCGGCTGGGTCCTCTTCTCCCTCCACCGAGCTTGCCATCATGTCCATACTTGCAATGGGAAATAGTCCGGTCGAAGAGCCCTGGAGAATCGATGACGCCGATCCGGTCAATTACTTGCTGAGCTGCCAGCAGCTGGACGGGTCGATCTGGCTTAAATCGGATGCCCCGGGCCCTCTCATATCCGGGTATACAGCCTTCGGCGCAATTTCTCTAACCGGGGGATGGCTGCCCACAGCTATATTAGCCCCACCAACGCCCACGATCAGCGTCTCCAAGACCGCAAACGTCTCATCGGCCGCGTCCGGCGATGTCATCCTTTATACCATCTGGGTGAACAACACTGGTGATGCCATCCTCGACAGGGTCATGGCCGATGACAACCTCACAGAGCACAAGGAGAACATCGGATCCCTCGACCCAGGTGAGAATCACTCTTTCTCCACAACGTACACCGTCAAAGAGGCTGATATCGGCAAGCTCATAGTTAATAGCGTCACCGCCAGCGGCATCGCCGACGGCATCGTCTACAGGGGGTTCGACACTGCAACTGTGAGCACTGCCTATAATCCTAATATCGCGGTAAGGAAAACAGCAAACGTCACCGAGGTCAACAAGACTGGAAGTGTGATCCTTTATACGATCTGGGTCAATAACACCGGTAATACAATCCTCAACAGTGTTGTGGCCGATGACAGTCTCACTAAATACAAGGAGAACATCGGGTCCCTGGACCCGGGTGAGAACCGTTCCTTCACCACGACGTACACCGTCAGGACAGCCGATCTCGGGAAATCTATAGTCAACAAAGCCACTGCCAGAGGTACTGGTCCCAAAGGTGAATCTCTTGAGAACTCCGCAACCGCGACCGTGACGACCGTAGCGCCTGAGACCGTGTCGATGCAGCTGATGGTCTTCAACGACGGCGCTCTCGTCTTCAATAAGAAGGTGGACGTCGTCGGCGTGAACCCCACCAGCTGGGACGCCATTCAGCAGAGCGGAGTAAGCTACGAGTACACCGACTGGGGCGGAGGTCTTGGCATATTCATCGACCGCTTGGCAGGCGTTGGAGAGAAAGGCTGGGGCCCCTCCTTCTGGCATGATGGCGAGTTCTCGGAATGGGGCTGCAGCAACTGGCACATCCACGAGGGTGAGATCGACCAGTGGATAGGTCCGAACTCGGCATCGAAGCAGGCCATGATCCTTGAGGTGGACGAGAGCACGCCGACCGCGGTCGATAAAAATGAGCTTTTCAGGATCAAGATAACGGAGTTCCAAGACTACTCCTTCATGCTCGGCGGGTCGAATTCTCCCTCTCAGGGGGCAACGGTTACCGTCGGCTTTGACAAATATACCACAGATTCCAACGGTCTAACCCCCGAGATCACCCTTGACAAGGACGCATATTACTGCGTCTATGCAGAAAAGCCGAAGCATTTGGCCACCTACTGGCTGGGGGCGATCCGTCCGATAGACGGCGTCTCGACGATAAAATGCGGTGCCGGAGGGCCCCTGGTCTGCGATCTGACGGGACAAAAACCACCGGAGAACCCCAACATAGAGGCGAAAAAGACCGCCGACCGGGACTTCGCTGACTTAGGCGATGAGATTATCTACACCATCTGGGTGAACAACACCGGCGACACGGCTCTCAGCGAGGTGACGGCAAGAGACGACCTCACAGGCGACGAAAAGGAACTTGGTGTATTGAAGGCAGGCGAGAACAAGTCCTTCACCATCAAGTACGCCGTCACTGAGCTGGATCTGGGCAAGGATATAATCAACACCGTTATAGTTAGCGGTAAGGACCCCGAAGGCGAATCTTATGGAAACTCCAGCAAAGCAACGGTGAAGACTCCACGCATACCGGTCGAAATCCACAAGAGTGCATCTCCTAAAGGAGGCGTCCCCCCAACTGAGGTCACGTTCGCCATTGCCGTCACAAACTCGGGGGATGAAGATCTTCGCGACGTCATCGTTGTCGACCGTCTACCAACGGGACTGGGTTATGTCTCCGACAATTGCTCGGGAACAGTAGCAGGCGACGAGATCACCTGGAACATCGGATATCTGAGCAGAGGCGAGTCAGACTTCATAGAGCTGGTGGCTCAGATACAGGGCGGCGCCTCCGCCATTCTGACCAACGAAGTCAACGTGACTGCGAAAAATAATTCTGGGGAGGTTACGCACAGCGATTCTGAAGATGTGACCGCGCTCGAAACCGAGACCCTAGACTTTGGCGACGCGCCGGACAGCTACTCCACCCTTTTGGCGAGCAACGGGGCCCGTCACGTCATTATTACAGGGTTTTACCTAGGTTCCAGCATCGATGGCGAGTCTGACGCCTGGGCCTCTTCGGATGCATCAGGCGACAACATACATGATCTGAACGACGAGGACGGCGTGACCATCAAGGATTTGGTCCCAGGTGAAACTTCAACCATCTATCTTCTTGCCTCAGAAGACGGCGGGCACTTGAATGCTTGGATAGATTTTGGCGCCGACGGCAGTTGGAGCGATAGCGTCGACCATATATTCGTCAATAGGCCCTTGAAGAAGGGCCGTAACAGCCTCGCCTTCTTCGTTCCCCCAGAAGCGAAAGAGGATACCGAGACCTTTGCCAGATTCAGGTTCAGCACCGAGAAAGGCCTGTCTTTCGCCGGTCTCGCCCATGATGGCGAGGTGGAGGACTACAGATTGACGATCGGGAAGAATCCCAGGGTCGTGGTAACCAAGACCGCAGACGAGAGCGAGGTGGAGTGCGGCGACGATGTCAACTACACTATCAGGGTAAACAACACTTTGGGCGTGACGTTGCACAACGTCGTCGTCAGGGACGTCTTCAGCGAGCCGGTTGAGTTCGTCTCGGCATCTCCGGCCCCTGAATACGAGGGCATCTGGAAGTTCCCTGAGATCGGCTCTGGCAAAGGTGAGATCATAAGGCTGAGGATTAAGGTCCCCGAGTCTCAGAAGTTCGAGTTCGGCAGTGATCAGAGAGTCACTGGAAAGGGCTTTGTAAGGGTCGCCAACGACTATAGCACCTCCCTCAATCGCTACACAATAGAAAACTGCGCCTACGTCACCTCAGAGGAGACCGGTGATACGGTGTTCTCGGACTGCGAAAGCGTGACGGTGCTCGGCAATCCGGGTACAGAGCTCTCCACCCAGGAACACGGGTCCGGTTCCTACGAGAGCGAGGAGCAGGTGAGGATGAGGACCGAGAACAAGTCGATCTCGATGGACAAGGATATGGCCGCCGCCTACAGCCCCACCACCCTCGGCCTCTACAACAACCGCACAATAGAGTACTCGTCAAGGTGGACCGAAGGCGCCAGCGTCAAGAACCGAGTGACGGGTGCCTCGATGAGCGAATACTACCGTCACGCCACCACCATAGACCGTGAATCGAGCTTCAAAGTTGACAAGAACGGCACGATTATGGAGTTCGATGCGGAGTTCGAGGGCACTGGACATATAGGCGTTCTGCAAATGTCGAGCCCCGACGCGACGGTCGGGAGCACGCCCGCTTTCGAGCTTCAAGAGGATTATACGGGCAGCTTCAGGATCCGCGAGAGGGCGGACGAGTACGGCTCCAGCACGATCTTCAACAAAGCCGCCTCGGGAACCGGTTTCGTCGCCGCGGACAAGCGGGTGAAAGAGAGCCAGAGATCCTACGAGCATGGCACTGGCACTTACAACTCCGAGGAGATCATCGAAACCGCCACCAACTACATCGCCAAGGACATAAGCCTCGAAGGCCGTCCCTCGAGCTTCAAGGTCGACGGGGAGACCTACTCCAACCACTCCCTGAAATGGAAGGAGGGGATCTGGTCTGAGACGCCGGAGACGAGCTTCATCGGCGAAGAGTTCACCGGCATCGATCGTCTGGAGAAGGAGACCGTGGCCAGGGGCTTGAACGAGATGGATACCGAAGCCGAGTTCTCGGGCAGGGCCAGACTCAGGACGATCTACGTCACCCCTGTTAACGAGTCAGACAACGAATCGATGAAGCGGCCCCGAGAGCCCGCCATCAACATCGATGAGCAGTACTGGGGAGATTACTCGATCGAAAGGCATCTGCTTTTGGAAGGCGTGTCCAAGGTCGACCATCCCCACCTGACGGTGAAGAAGTCCGGCGACCTCCACTACGAAGATGAGACGGTTCTCGCGAGGTACAGCATCACCCTGGAGAACGACGGCGACAGAGCGCTGGGTCCCATCAGCGTAGAAGATATTTACCCGCCGAAGGCCAAGTACATCAACTCTTCGCTGAGACCCTCGGAGCTGACGGCCACCAGCGCCAACTGGACCCTGACCCACCTGGCGATAGGTGACCGGTCGGTCATCGAGATCTGGCTGGACGTGACCGATCACGCCGGCGACGAGCTGGTCAACCGTGTCGAAGCCAGCGGAGCCTACAACGACACCTGGGTCACCGCCGCTAACTTCACAGCTCTGGAGATCGACTGGCTGACCTGCTGCCTGGAGAGGACGTTCGCGGTGAGCAAGACCGCCGAGCTGGACCAAGACCAGCCCAACGTCGTCAGGTACACCCTCACGATCAAAAATCTCGAAGAGAGCTCCAGGGTGGTTCGCGTAACCGACCCGCTGCCCCAGGGGATGAGGCTTCTGGACGCTTCGGTCCCCCCCTACTCCGACGACGGCGACGTTTTGATCTGGAACCTGATCGATCTTAAACCCTTAGAGACGAAGACCATCGTCTACGAGGTTGAGGCCCTGTGGTCCGGAACCTTCGTGAACCGAGCCGAGGTCGACGTTCGATCGTTGAACGGCACTAGCGTGCCGATTCAGTACGCTACTGCCATCATCGATGTGGGCGTTTCCGATGAGCAGATATCTGCGCCGGGCTGGCAGCCTCCAGACTGGGGGTTCAACCTGACCTGTGAAGATTGCGAGCTGGGGGACTGATCTGTACAATCTTTTAGGCTGCGACAGAGTCATAGATATGTCAAGATGCATATTAGTGGTGATCATTCGTGATATCAAAATATATAAGACATCCAATCTGGACGTTCGCAGCTCTCCTGCTATTCACCGTATCATGCAGTGCAGAGGATTGGCCCCAGTTCCAGCGAGATGCGACCAAATCTGGCCTAACTGAGGACGGCTTGCCTGCGGACCCGATGGTCGTATGGTCTGCAGACCTCCAGAGCGTGGACGTGCAGCCGATCATATATTTGGGCACTGTGTACGTCCTGGCAGGGAACGGAACTCTCTGGGCCTTGGACGAGGTGACGGGGGAAACGATCTGGAAATCTCAGATGGACGGACAGGCCTTTCAAACCTCAACTCCAGCCTGTGACGGAGACAGGATATACGCGGCATCCGATTCCGGCGATCTCGCCGCCTTCGACGCCCGGACGGGCCAGATGATCTGGACCCGCCACCTGACCGACAAGAGGTTCGAGGGTCCCGTGACCTACGCCGAGGAGAGGATCTACCTCGGCGAAAGCATAGCCTACGGCAAGAGGCTGAAGCGGTACTTCTCCTTCGATCCCGAGGGTAACGAATGCTGGAACGTCACCAGGGAGACGAGCGGCTATCTCTGGGACGGCGCGTGCGTGGCCGGCGACTTCGTGGTCTGGGGTGACAACGACGGCGTGCTCTTGAGCGTGAACCGAACCGACGGGACCGTCGTAGACGTCCTGGACCTCAAAGACGGATCTAGGATCAGCTTTGCCGAAGAGGATGCGGGCCGCATCCGATCGTCGGTCTCCTGCAAGGACGGGTACGTCTACACTTCGTCCGAATTCTCGCTGGAGATCGGTTACGCTTGGAAGATCGGCTTCAACAAGACGACCGGACTCTTCGAAGACGATGGCTGGGCTACGGCCGTGGGGTTTAGCACCTCTACCCCCGCCGTCTACAACGGAAGGGTCTATCTCGGGGTGGGCGAGCACGGCCAGCCTGGGGCTTTGGCCTGCATCGACGACTCCAGCGGCGATCTGATCTGGTCGTACCCGCTGGACGGCGGGGTCAAGGCTTCTCCCGCCCTATCAGCGGACGGTGACCGGGTCCGCATATGTTTCGTCACCGCCAAGGTCAACACCTCAGCATACTGCATTGAGGACACGGGAACCGAGGGGCAAATGATCTGGTCCTTCAACCCGCCCGACAAAGGGTATGCCGTTGGAAGCGTCGCCATCTCTGGCGGGTCCGTCTATTTCGGGACCGATAATGGTATCTTCTATTGTTTGTCCGACAAGGTGGGAGACGAAGAACGCGATATTTAGATTTAAAATATGATGGAGGTTTAATCATGAATGCGTCAAGCGTTGCCAATCTCAAGCTAGCATGGGCCATCTTGGCCGTTGCCGCAGTATGCGTTGCTGTTTGTAGCAGCACAGAGTATGGCGAGGACTGGCCTCAGTTCCACCTCGGCCCCGAGCACATCGGCGCGTCCCCATCGACGGCTCCCAGGACCAACCAGACGGCCTGGATGAGCGAGGAGATCGGCGCTCAGGAGGGGTCTTCGGTATCGGTGGCCGAGGGGCGGGTCTACGTCAACGGCGTGGATAGCATAGTCTGCCTGGATCAGGGGACCGGCGAGGTCCTGTGGAACGTCTCTTTCGAAGCGACGCCCGAGATCTGCCAGGTGTGGGGCTTTTCGCCGGTTTATGACAACGGAAAGGTCTTCGCCAGCGGCGCAAAGACCGTCTGCCTGGACGCCGCCACCGGCGACCCCCTCTGGAGCTTCGTTCCGCCTTCAGGAAGGGGCGCTGTGGACGGAGGTCCGACTGTATACGATGGTAAGGTCGTCGTGAGCGATTGGGACGGCCAACACTACCACTGCCTCGATGAGGCCTCCGGCAGAGAGATCTGGAACTTCACCGTGGAGGGAAACGCCCAGTCCACGCCCGCCATATCCGACGGAAGGGTCGTCTTCGGCGGATGGGAGTGGGGCCTCGGTGGCAATCTTTACTGCGCTTATATGGAGGATGGAGCCATAGTCTGGAACATCACAACAGAAAATTCGCCGTGCGGATCTGCAGCGATCCTCGATGGGGTGGTATACGCAACCACCTACAACTTCGAGGGAAACGGAGAGATCATGGCCCTCTCCCTGGTGGACGGATCCCTGCTCTGGGAGAATGAGATCCAGAGGACCGACTCGACACCGACGCTGGCCGAGGGGAAGGTCTACGTCTGCGGCGGATGCGATGGTTTCAGCGACCTTCAGACCTACTGCTTCAACGCCTCCACCGGAGCCCTCGTCTGGGAGACCGATCCGGAAGAGAGGATCGGCGAGTGGCGGTGCTCTGTAGCCTATGCAGATGGGCTGATCTTCGTAAAGCGATCAGGAGATGATGCAGGGATCTGCGCCCTCGACGCTACCACCGGAGAGCTAGTCTGGAGCTATCCCGGCGCCGGCTCTGCAGCTGCGGTCGCGGGTGGGATGGTCTTCAGCTTGGGCGATGGAAGAGTCTACGCCTTCGGCGACGTCGCAGCTTCCAATGGAGTTTAGGGCTTCCATCTCCAGTCTTTTGGCCGGCTCTTTTGATCCTTCGGCCCCATTTAAGCATATTGTGGCCGAAAGCTGCTGGGGGCTGGTTCCCCAACATTTTCTATCGGCCTTTTTGGCTGCTGTCGACGATGCAGCATCATCGAAGCGATCACGCTCCTTCGAACTTCCAGCGATAGAAAGTCATTTAAGCCACGGGAATTTAAAACAAACGAATTGATGCTAAATCAAAATGTGTTTATTAACTGTGGGCAGGTGATGATATGAGACAAGCCCTTTCGCTTCTGCTGATCCTGTTTATATCAGCGGGTCCCATGGCGACTTCGGCCATCGGAGAGGAGCAATCAGTTCCCGGCGACCTCGACGGCGACTTCCTGGTATCCGATGAGGAGCTGAGGTCTGCAAAAGAGAAACACGACGCCGGTGAGATATCCGATGAGGAGCTGGCAAAGATCGGGCTCATCAAAGGGAAGTATCCGCGGACCATAACCGACTCCGTCGGAAGGACCGTGACCATATACAAGCCCCTGGAACGGGTCGTGGTCTTCAACAGCGCAACGATCGAGATCATGAGATCTCTGAACACCAGCGCCGTCATAGTCGGCGTGGACACCTACACCAAAGAGGACGGAGTATTCTTCCCGGAGATGGCCGGTGATGCTGTCGCCGACGTTGGAACCACCGACGCTCCGGACTATGAGGCGGTCCTGGGAGCTGATCCAGAAGCGGTCTTCGTCTACGCCACCAATAGAGTGGCCAGCTCCGAAGAGATCCAGAAGGCCCTGGAGTCTGCAGATCCCGGGATCACGGTGGTCAGGCTCGACGGCTCCAACCCCGAGATCTACATAGAGGAGGTGGAGAAGATAGGAATCCTCTTTGATAGAGAGGAGGAGGCAGAAGATTATCTCCAGTTTTATCGAGATTCCGTTGCTGGGATAGCAGCCCTGACCCTCAACCTTTCAGAAGAGGAGCGTCCGAGGGTCTATCTGGAGACCCCTACTGGAAAGACCTGTGCCAATGGGTCTATTTGGCATCAGAGGATAGAGATGGCGGGAGGAGACAATGTATTCGAGAACGCCTCAGTGGATTATCCCGATGTGGACCCGGAGAGCGTCATCGTTGAGGATCCCGAGATCGTCATCAAGATCTGCTCAACGGGAAGCCTCGAATTCGGAGGCTACGGAGACGACGACCCCTCCGAAATGAAGGCTCTACAGGAGGAGATGATGAGCCGTCCCGGATGGGATGAGATCACTGCAGTCGAGAACGGAGATGTCTACATCCTCTCCATCGACGTCTTCGCCGGGGCCGAATGTTTTGTGGGCCTGAACTATTTGGCAATGATCCTCCACCCGGACCTCTCTTCGAACCTCGATCCGAAAGCGATCCAGCAGGTGTACATCACCAGGTTCCAGGGTCTGAACTACGACCTGAGCGAGCACGGTGTTTTCGTCTATCCATAGGTGTGACCCATCGGTCACGCCCAATATGTTCCATCTTTTTTACAGTGTTTGCTGCACAATTATCTACAACGTCGAATGATACAGTCTGTTGAGGCTCTCGGGATCTCGTCCTATTTGGCCGCGATCAGCATATGGATATCGATCCGTAGGCTTCTCTGGCATTGGATCGATACCCTCGTTTTTTCCTTTCTTTCCTGCTCCGAAAGGTTGAAATCAAATGGAGTTACCTATGGACAAATTAATCTGGTTGCATAAAACTCCAAAGGAATTGTGCAGGTATTGGTCTTTATGGGTGCACGATATTCGAAGTTTCTCGCATGCTCGCTAGTCTCAATTTCGTTTGTTATAGGCTTGGCTTGCGCGTCGGATTGGCCCTATTTCCAGGGAGACGAGACCAACTCCGGCCTGACCATGGATGATCTGCCCACCGATCCCCAGGTTCTGTGGTCCATCGATCTCCAGCGGATCGATGTCACCCCGATAGTCGCTTCGGACCGGGTCTACGTCCTCGCAGACAACGGCACCCTCTGGGTTCTGGACAAGGTGACCGGGGATGCTATCTGGAAGGCTCAGATGGACGGCTGGGTATTCCAGACCTCCACCCCGGCCATCTCCGGAGATATGATCCTCGCGGCGACGGACTCGGGGGATCTGGCAGCTTTCGACGCTCAGACTGGCGAAGAGGTCTGGACCCATCACCTGACCGACAAGAGGTTCGAGGTTCCCATCGCTTGCTTCGACGGGCTGATCTACCTGGGCGAGGGGAGCGCCTACGGCCGGGGTGAGAAGCGTTACTTCTGCTTCGATGTAGGTGGAAACGAGGTCTGGAACCTCTCCCGAAATACCACCGGCTACATGTGGTGTGGCGCGGCCATCGCCGGTGATTATCTCGTCTATGGCTTAAACGACGGCCTTCTTATGAGCGTCGATAGGAAGACCGGCGACCTTTCTGACCTCCTGGATCTCTCCGACGGATCGAGGATCGATTTTGCGGCGTTAGATCCCGGCCGCATCCGGGCTTCGATCTCTTACAAAGACGGATTTGTCTACACGGCATCTGAGTTCTCGGCCGAAAGGGGCCACGCCTGGAAGGTTGGATTTGACGAGACGGCCGGGACCTTCGAAAACCTCGGCTGGAGCGCTCCTGTTGGGTTCAGCACATCAACTCCGGCCGTCTACGACGGCAGGGTCTACTTGGGCGTCGGCGAGCACGGCTATCCAGGGGCTTTGACATGCCTCGACGACTCCACCGGCGAGGTGATCTGGTCGTACCCCGTCGATGCGGGAGTGAAGTCCTCGCCGGTGATCTCTGTGGCGGTAGGAGATCCCAGGATCGTATTCACCGCCGCCAAGGTCAACGGCTCCGTCTACTGCGTCGAAGACGCCGGAATCGAGCCTCGTCTCGTCTGGCGATTCGACCCGCCGGACGACGGCTACATCCTCGCCGGTGCTGCGGTCTCGGACGGGCGGATCTACTTCGGAACCGAGAAGGGTATCCTTTACTGCCTCTCCGATGCCCGATCCGTCTGGAGATCCGACCCCGGATATAGAAATGGAGGAGGATCCCCATGATGAACAATAAGCTATTATCAGAATTTGTTGCGGTCATCCTGATCTTTTCGGCATTGACCGTCCACGCGCTCTGCAACGAATCAAGCGACGCCGATGTAGAGGATGGCGTTGGTGCCGGCTGGCACCAGTTCCACCTCGACCCCCAGCATCTGGGCGCATCTTCTTCCACGGCGCCGAAGACGAACGAAACCGCCTGGACGAGGGAGATCGGCGCCCAGGCCGGATCTTCTGTCAGCGTCGCCGAGGGGCGGGTTTTCGTCAACTGCATCGACGAGATCGTCGCCTTGGACCAGTTCACAGGAGAGACCCTCTGGACCGTGCCCTTCGAGAGGAACGAGGACGTCTGCTGCTCCTGGCACACCCCCATCTACCACGACGGCAGGCTCTACTTTTCGGGGATGAGGACAGTCTGTCTCAACGCCACCTCCGGCGATGAGATCTGGAGCTTCGCTCATCCTTCGGGACGAGGCGCCGTAGACGGAAGCCCGGTCGTGGCAGAGGGGAAGGTCTTCGCCAGCGACTGGGACGGCCACCACTACCACTGCCTCGATGAAGCCTCCGGCAGAGAGATCTGGAACTTCACCGTGGAGGGAAACGCCCAGTCCACGCCCGCCGTAGCCGACGGGAAGGTTCTCTTCGGGGGCTGGGAGTGGGGGCTTGGCGGAAACATCTACTGCGTCGATCTCGAAGACGGCTCTGAGATATGGTCTCTCCAGACGGAGAACTCTCCCTGCGGATCTGCAGCCATCATCGACGGCACCGCCTACATGACCACCTATAACTTCAACGGCGAAGGCGATCTATTGGCCCTCTCCCTATCGGATGGGTCGATCCTCTGGAGAAAGATCATCTCGCCGACCGACTGCACCCCCACCCTCGTCGAAGGCAAGGTCTACGTCTGCGGCGGCTGCGAGGGCTTCAGCTACTCCAAGACCTACTGCTTCGACGCCGCCACCGGCGATCTTCTCTGGGAGACGGACGGGACCGACAAGATCGGAGACTGGAGGTGCTCCACAGCCTACGCAGACGGCCTCGTCTTCGTCGGAAAGCCCGACTTCGAAGACTTCGGCGGAACCGTCGCCCTCGACGCCGCCACCGGTGCCGTGGTCTGGAGCCATCCCGATGGTGGCTCTTCACCGGCCGTCGCCGGGGGGATGGTCTTCACCCTCGGCAAAGGAACTGTCTACGCCTTCGGCGGTGCGGCAGACGAGGAGATGATCCTGTGATCCGACAGCTCGCCTTGTCCCTGATGATAGGCCTCATCCTCGCCTCAGCGATCTCTCCGGCCTTCGGAGATCATCTGACCTTTCGAGGGGACGCCCAGAGGACCGGCAACGTCAGCGGTACTGGCCCCTCAAGCCCCGACCTTCTCTGGAGCGAAAAGCTGACTCCAACGGGTTACATAGGCGGCAGCGCTTCAATCTGCGATGGCAGAGTTTACGTCTCCTCCTGGCCCGACATGAGCTACAAGGGCGAGCAAGGTATAGGCTGCCTCGATGCCGAGGACGGATCGATTCTGTGGCTGAACCCCATCGGGGGAAAAGGCGGCGCTTCAACTCCCGCCATCTGTGATGGACGCGTCTTTGTGGGCTGCTGGATGGGCGATCTGTACTGTCTGGACGCTTCCACCGGCGATACGATCTGGAACCGGACCCTGGAGGACGATCCACAATGGTGGGGGGTGGCATCGTCGCCTTTGGTGATCGAAGATAAGATATTCGTGACCTCCTTCTCAGATGGAACTCTGCACGCCTTGGACTTTGACGGAGACGAGCTATGGAACCTTTCTACCGGCAATATCGACCAATACACATCACCCGCAGGTGACGACGACAAAATCTACTTCGCTGGGGGCGATCCCGCTCTTTATTGTGTGGACCGGTCGTCCTTTGACATCCTCTGGAAGTTCGCCACAAACGACGATCCCATAACCTCCACGCCAGCGGTCAAAGATGGCAGAGTATACTTCGCGGCGAGGGATAACCTTTACGCCGTTGACACGACCTCAGGCGAAAAACTTTGGAATCAGCCCTTAAAAGGCACCATATCGTCGCCTGCCATCTCTTTTGACAGAATCTACATTGGAACAAGTGAAAAAACATTAAATTGTTATAGCGCTTCTGACGGCACGCTCCGCTGGAGCGTGGAGGTCAACGGCCCTGTCGTGTCCTCGCCTTTAGTCACGGAAGAGCGAGTCTACTTCGGGACGAACACCGGAAAAGGAACGGTCTATGCGCTGGATGCCACCACCGGCGATTTGGTTTGGACCTATCTCGTAGGCGAGTATATCATGTCCGCTCCCTCGTTCTCAGACGGAATTTTATACATCGGCACAGACGACGGCTGCATTTACGCCTTTGGAAAAGAACCTTTCAAAGTGATCTTCGAATGCGAAGTTTTACTCGACGATGGCAGCTTCAATCTATCTGCAGATAGTGGCGAGGAATATTCGATCAAAAATAGGACCGCCCTTGGCTCGCTGAAAGTGGCTTCAGAATATGGCCAGTTCAACTTTACTGTAGACGACTCTCTCCAGACAGGTTACGGCCTTTTGGCAAAATCGATAGACAATATCGAGCCAGATGAAGGCGAAATGTGGATGTACTGGGTGAACTATCCGGACGAGGCCTTCCCATCAATAGGTTCGGACCGATTTAGCCTGGAAGACGGAGATTCTGTCACGTTCTATTTGGGTGACAAGAACACAAAACCAGAAGATGCACTTCGAATCGAGATAAGGGCGGCATGGGTGTGATGAAGCTTTGAACCTTCGACGTGAAAGCCCAGGATCAAAAAGAGCTACAGACGGACTGAGCAGAGCAGGGATTTTAATCCTTATCATGTTCGTCTTGGCGACAATAGGCCCAGCTCTTGGAGCGGACCAGATCTGGGAAGGCGAGGTTGTCCTCACCAGAGATGATATCAACGTTACCGGGATCGGTGGCGATATTCATTCAGTTGGAGGGAAATCGGCTCTGGGGGCCTTAATCAAAGCCTCAGAGGCTGGCGAATTTGAAGTCAGTTTGGACACGTCTCTCTGGGATCTTCTCGGTCCTGTCGTGGAGTCGATAGGAGGCGTATATGCTGAAGATAATAGATCCTGGAGATATTGGGTTAACTATCCAGACGAGCCCGTGCCCCTCGACGGGCCTGACCTCTTCGAGCTAAAAGATGGCGACAACCTCACATTCTATCTAGGAGATCGACACGCACTGCCTTTCGATTCTCCCCGAATCAACGTGACTGCAGATATCCTTCTGAAAAAGCCTGAGGTCTTGTTCATAACCGCAGAGAACCATCCAGTGATCCGAGAGGCGTCAAAAGAAGCGGTATTGAACGTTACCTTGACCTCTGAGGAATCAGCACCTTCGGACCTTTCGAATTACGAGCTGATATTTTTGGAGATGTTGAGCGGCCAAGGCGTCGCGGAGATCGGTCCTCTGCTGAAAGAGCCAAAGGAGAAAGGCGTTCCCGTGATCTCGATCCATTCGGAGGGATATGACTCACATCTTGCCAACGTCGATATCGGAGATTATCCCGATATAGAATACTACTGGGACTATGGCGGTCTGGATAACATGGAACAGCTCTTCGCATATCTGGGCGCGAACTTCTGCGGTCTTGACGTGGACGTCAAAGAGCCCGTTCCAACGCCCAAGGCCTACATCTGCCATCCAGACTCTCCAGATTTATTTTTGAACACCTCTTCCTATCTCCAGTGGTATCAGAACAACTCTGGACACAGATACAACGATAGCGCGCCGACGATAGGTGTGATGAACTATGCAGACGATCCTGTGAGCTCACAGTTCAGAGCCTCTCTAGTCAGGGCCTTGGAGTCGAAGGGCGCAAACGTAATCGACATCGGGTTTGAGAATACCTCTACGATGAAGGGGTTCTTCATCCAGAATGAAACGATCATCGTCGACGCCGTGATCCTCACCAAGCCCTTCAGGCTTAACTACGGCGATCCCGATCAGGGTGTCGAGGACCTCAAGGAGCTGAACGTTCCCATATTAAACGGACTGAAGCTCTGGTATCAAAACAATGAAGAGTGGAGGAACAGCACCGGCCTTTATCCTACGGAGGTCTACTTCAAGCTCGCAGAGCCCGAGATGGACGGGATAATAGAGCCCATAATGATTGCAGGCAGGACCGAGGAGGGCGATTTCGAGCCGTTACAAAGCCAAATCGAATGGCTCGCAGACAGAACCATCGCCTGGATAAAGCTCGGCCAAAAGCCCAACGATGAGAAGAAGGTGGCTATCATCTACTACAACCACGGGGGCGGAAAGGACAACCTGGGCGCAACCTACATCAACGTGCCAAGAAGCCTTCAGAAGATTCTGGACGGGATGAACAAGTCCGGCTATACCGTGGAAGGAGCCATCCCAGACGAGCGAGATTTAATCGATCTGATGGCCCACGAAGGAACAAACGTGGGAACCTGGGCTCCTGGAGAGTTAGATGCCATGGTCAAAGCAGGAAACGCAACGCTATTGCCTGTGGACGATTATTTGGAGTGGTTTGCAGAAATCGACCCCGCAAAACAGAAAGAAGTAGCAGACATGTGGGGTCCTCCTCCAGGGGAGATCATGGTCTACGAAAACGAGACGGGAAAGTACTTCGTGATCCCCAAGCTCACCTTCGGGAACGTAATTCTCACACCCCAGCCGACGAGGGGATGGCTTCAGAACAACACCGTCCTCTACCACAATAAGGACATACCGCCCCATCATCAGTACATCGCCTTCTACCTCTGGCTCAGGAAAGGGTTCGATGCTGATTTCATCGTCCACCTCGGAAAGCACGGCACTCAGGAATGGACACCCGGAAAAGAGAGCGGGATATCCGGAGATCAATGCTGGCCCGGGATACTGATCCAGGACCTTCCGGTCATTTATCCCTACATCGTCGACAACATCGCCGAGGGCTCTCAGGCCAAGAGGAGGGGAGATGCTGTTATGATAACTCATCTGACGCCACCGATAGTGGCCTCTGGCCTTTATTGTAACTTCACCAACTTGGCAGATACCGCCTTCAACTACAACCAAGTTCAGAACGAGACAGTTAAGGCTCTCTACAAAGAGGATATAATCGTCCAGTGTGAGGATATGCACCTTGATGAAGATTTGGAAGTTAACTTGAGCGAGCTATCGTCCGATCCAGAGGCCTTCGACGAGTTTGTCGACGTGATAGAGCATTACCTATACGATTTGAAGAACGAGTTCATGCCCTACGGCCTTCACACCTTCAGCCAGCCGATGGAAGGGACACCCCTGGTGGAGATGGTAGAATCTATGTTGGGCGAGGACTACAAGAGAGAGGTCGCCCAAATGATCTCCTACGAGGATTATCCCAACCCCTCGAGGCTGGACAAGGAACGAGAGCTTGACAACTCTTCGTCGGACCTTTTGGCCGAAGTTCTGCTCAACGGCACTGAGCCAGATCGAGCCCAGATGATTATCTTTTCCAATCTAACAGGTCTGGACGAAGGCGAATATACAGCAATGTCCAAGAACCTCACTACCTCCCTCAAGCTTGGCATTTTTTATTCTGAAGGGCTTCAGGCCTGCGTCGAAGAGCTTCCAAGGTTCATAAACGCCTCAGAGTCTCAGTACACGCCGCCTTCGCCAGCAGACGATCCCATTCGTGATCCAAATGTTCTGCCCACCGGCAGAAACTTCTATCCGATGAACCCCCGAAAAGTCCCGACGACGGCGGCCTGGGAGGCGGGCCAATCGCTCGCAGATAAGCTGATCGAAACGTACCGAGAGGACAACAACGGGACCTACCCTCAGAAGATGGCCATCGTCCTGTGGGCCTGGGCAGTGACTGATCATGGCGTCGTAGAGTCGGAGATCCTCCACCTGATCGGGGCAAAGCCAGTCTGGGACTCTTACGGCGGCGTATGTGACGTACAGCTGGTGCCTCTTGAAGAGCTTGGAAGACCCAGAATTGACGTATTGGTGGTTCCTTCCGGGCTTGATAGAGATCTGTTCCCTGAGAAGCTTAAGTTCATCGACCGGGCGATAAGGTTGGCTGCAAACGATACCAATACCACTTATCCCAACTACGTAAGAGAGAACTCTGAAGAGATCAGGGAGGAACTGATAGCAACCGGGAACTACTCTGAAGAGGACGCTGATTACCTTTCCGTCTCCAGGATATTTTTGGAGGCTGCAGGAACCTACGGCCCCAATTTGGACAGTCCAGTTGCTGCAAGCGACACTTGGGAGGACGACGAAAAGCTCGGATACCTCTTCATGGACAGGATGTCTTACATCTACGGAGATGATATTTGGGGAAGCGAGAGATCGTCGGGAAAGATCGTCAGCACTAATGTGCAAAAAGAGGTATACAAGCTGAATTTGGCAGATGTCGATGCGGTCACTCATCACACTAACTCCAACCTCTACGGTTTCATCGATAACGATGACGTCTTCCAGTACTTAGGAGGCATTGGCATGGCCGTGAGAACGGTCACCGGAGAAACTCCTCCCATGTATGTGACCGATGTTAGAGACCCGAACCATCAGAAGGTGGAATCGCTTCATGACTTCTTCCACAGAGAGTTGAGGGCCCGCTATTACAACCCCAAATGGATCGAGGGTATGCAGGGCCAGGGCTACTCGGGGGCGAGGGAGATGGACAAGTTCGTCGAGCACCTCTGGGGATGGGACGTCACCGTCCCCGACCTGGTCTCTGAGACGATGTGGAACGAGGCCTACGACGTCTACGTCAACGACAAGTACGAGATGGGCCTCCAGGAGTTCTTCGACG
>Ga0123327_1000277_pt1 | contig 49539 bp, 48 predicted proteins | sample BioC13SIPDNA_4_FD_89701 | JGI IMG/M metagenome (GOLD analysis project Ga0123327, IMG submission 89701) | Anaerobic biogas reactor microbial communites from Washington, USA - Biogas_R1_B C13 SIP DNA | ecosystem: Engineered > Bioreactor > Anaerobic > Unclassified | place: Washington, USA...
CTTCGTTTCTTTGGTCAGCTTTAGTGATTGGAGCCGTTCATCGCTTTCCTTAAAAAAACGATTTAGTTTGTCATCTAAATTTCCTTTATCCACCTTCTTGGGACGTTCCCGCTCCCGCGCCTGTTTTATGGATAAACCCACCTTGCCCTCACTGACATTCAGGATTTTAACCCGGACCCGATCTCCAGCCTGTAAGTAGTCATTAACATCCCGAACATAAGTATCTGCTATTTCTGAGATGTGTACTAAGCCTACAGTACCATTTTCCAACTGAATAAAAGCACCAAATTTAGTAGTCCCCTGTACAGTCCCCTCTATAATCTGCCCGGGCAGATTAAGTTTTTGCTCTGTTGGCATGAGAAAAGATGGCCTCCCCAAAAATGTACATAATCTTACACCTCCATTGTATAGAACAATGATGGGTAATGTCAATTCTAATCCTGGGGAACTACTTTAACCAGCACCTTTTCTCCGGGCTTAATCATGCCTAGTTCTTCACGAGCTAATTTTTCCAGCATCTCATCAGATTGCATCTCTTGCGTTCGGGCTTGAAAACGGAGGTTCTCTTCTGTCAACTGCTCTTTTTCTTGATTCATGGCCTTAAGTTCCTGCTTCATTTCCCAGATAGTAACAACTTGTGGTCCATAACAGACGCTGCAGACTACTACAAAAAGCAGTAACCATCTTATGCCAAACCTGATTCTGGATGGGTGCGGCCGGGATTTATTCCTGGTCATCATCATCCTCCTCAAAAACGCCCAGAGCCTGTCCAGGAATTATTATTACCACTTCATAGCCTTTGGATCGGGCTCGGTTCAGGAGGGTAGCTACAGTGCTGCTGGTGATTTTAAGAGTTTTGGCAATCTCATCATTACGGCGTCCCATTTCTTTTAAGACCACCACCTGACGCTCCCGAAAGCTAAGCTTTTCAGCTCCGCGAATTTCTATTTTCATTCAGGCTCTCCACAACATATCCACAAAATATCCACAAATTGTGTATAAATATTGTATATCCAATGGGATTGAAATGTCAAAAGGAACTTTTTTGGCTGTAGCATTTGAGGCAAGCAGGGAGCCAAATATCTTATTCTCCGGGGGGAGGAGTCGGAGGAGAAAACCGGTTAGTTACCCAGCGCCGGGGCACAGATAGAAACAACCCTGTTTTGCGCACCACCTTGCCAATCTGATACGACATACTCTCCAGATAATAATTGGATCGGGAGGCAATAAAAGCAAAATACAGCCCGGCACCGGTCAGAAGGCCCAGAAACAGAAAAAAGCGGATTTCTCCTTGGTTGGTACGAAGCAGTACCCAAAAAACCAGGGGAATAGCCGCCAGCCAAATGGCCAGGTCCAGAATCCGTAACCAGATTCCTTTGATTGGAAAGCTGTTAACATTTTTTTGATGGAAATGAAAAACGGGTGCTAAAAAGAGCCCCATAGCCACTGTAAGCAAAAATTGTTGAGCCTGCTCCCACCATACAATCACCATAGGCCTCCACTATTTTAAAATCCTATTTACCAGACTCTTACCCTTGCCTTTCATACTCTTGGCGGTTGCCTTATATTCCATACACATGATTTTGCCCTGAATCACTACATTGCCTTGGTCAAGGCTAAGCTGGCTGATGTTGAGATCCTCTCCGATCACATGCAGAGATCCCTGGCCAGTATCCAGAACCACCTCCCGATCATCGAAACTGCTTACATAGGTTACACCAGATACCTCTAAAAACTCTCGATTAGTGAGGACCAGGTTATGAGTTTGCATAGTTCCCCTCCTTTTCACTTCACTCCCGGCGCAATCGGGCATCCTACCCCATGGGCGCTGCGCCAGGTATCTTCTCAGCTGACCATGCTGCTAAACAAATATATGTTGCGGGGGGCTTGAATATGTAGACTCTGTAGGCTTGAACTTGGAAAGGGCCAGGTGTTGGGATCGGGAGGATCATCCAAACCAGTCCCCACCAGCCCAGGAAGAAGTTTATGGCAAGAATAATGAACATGTAACGACTGCTTTTTTATAAAAGAGACTATGGCTGGTATCGGCTTCCACTATTCATTTGATCCCTCCATGCCTGTACCCTTCCTGCTCTTCTATTGGATGCGGTACCTTTCCATTTTCCGATATAATGTGGTCCGGGAGATGCCCATTTCTTCGGCAGCTTTGCTTCTGTTATTGTTATGTTTTTGCAGACAGCTTCTAATTAATTGTGCTTCCAAAGCATCTTTGTTTCGGGATAAGTCGATGCGAGGGGAATTCACATTACTGCTATTGGGCATGTTTATAAGATTGACTGACAATATTTTGCCGGGTGCAATGTTAATGGCCCGTTCAATTACGTTATTAAGTTCCCTTACATTGCCCGGCCAATGGTATCGCATAAGAAGATCCATAGCCCGTTCGTCAACCTCCTCAATCTTTTTCCCCAGCCTGGGACCGACCGATTTTATGAAATGAGTGACCAACTCCGGGATATCATCTATCCTATCTCGAAGAGCGGGTATTTTGATGTCCATAACCCCCAGCCGGTAATACAAATCCAGCCGGAAGCTGCCCTTTTGAACCTCTTCCACCAGGTTCTTGTTGCTGGCAGCAATTATGCGGACATTTACCGGAATTACCTCTCTTCCGCTCAGACGTACTACGGCGCCTTCTTCTAATACCCGCAGGAGCGACCCCTGCAGTTCCAGAGGAAGTTCACCGATTTCATCCAGGAATATGGTCCCCTGATCGGCCAGTTCAAATTTTCCAGGATTTCCGCCTTTGCGTGCACCGGTAAATGCCCCGTCTTCATATCCGAACAATTCACTCGATATCAACTCTCTGGGCAAGGCAGCGCAGTTAATGGCGAAAAATGGCTCCCGAGCACGCTTGCTGGCATTATGGATCGCCTGGGCAAACATATCCTTGCCCACCCCGCTTTCGCCTAACAAAAGAACATTGGAGTCGGACTTGGCAGCCATTTCAGCACACATTAGCGCATATTTGAATGAATCGCTCTTTCCGATGATATTGCTGAAGGTAATATTGGCCCTGGCACCGGAAATCCTTTCGATCAACCGTTTATACTGCTTCATCGGTTGAAGAATAACCACTGTTCCCAATATGCTGCTGTTTGCGCCGATAAGCGGAGTAGAGCTTACCGCCAGTTTAACACCACTCTTCCTTTGCTTGATTATCAGGGTCTCCCCGGTCAGTCTCTTATTACTGAAGATCTTGGCAAAGAAAGGGTCGTTGCCGGGGAGCAAGACATCCTCAATTCTCTTGCCCAGTGAGCTGTCCCGGTCAATTCCAAGACTTCGTGCCGCAATCAGGTTGAGATGAGTTATTCTGTGTCGGCAGTCCATAGTCAGTACCCCTTCCGACATTGATTCAATGATGGTAGTCTTATAGAGGTTGGCTACTTCGCTTCTAAGATAGGCCGTCTGCAAAGCCATCTTACGCTCAATAGCCCGCGCAGCCGTTATGGCCATACCCAGTATATACGGACTGGCCAGGTGATAAGGTGCGGCAACTCCAAGAATGCCTATTATCCTGCCTCTGTCGTCGAATATCGGTGAAGCCGAAGTGCTGGCCACGGCAGCTACCCGGCAATAGTTCTCGTAGCCGTAGAAAAATACCGGTTCTTTACAGATTTTAGCGATTGCGCTTACAGTGGTGCCCATAACTTCCTCAGACCATTTGGAGCCTTCCACCAGCATGGAATAGTCAGCCAGTTTGACAGATTCCTCTCCTCCAACTCGCGCGAGAACGTAATTATCCCGATCCTCAAGAAATAGTACAAAATCCGGGTCCCCTAAGTACTGGTAAAACATATTGATTACTTCTACTCCCTGTTCCAGCAAGGAACTGTTCTTCTCCCGTTTTTCTTGAAGCTGATCAGGGCTTAGGGTCACATCACAGAATCGTTTATGGGGATCAACCCCGAATTGCTCACTGCGATCCCAGGATTGCTGTATATCTTCCGATATGACTACATCTTCAGAACTGCCGTACTGGTGCAATTCTTCCCATACCCTCATTATGTCTTTCAAAATTTACCTCCGCGCTTCGAAAGCATATATGCCGATTACTATCTATGATTGTTACAGAAAAATAACATATTATCAATGTATATAGGTTAAAAGAGCCTCATGAACACATTTTGTCCGGGGACAGATTACATGGTTTGTAATTAGGGCAGTACACATGCAACTCAATCGTTACAGTCAGTGTAACACCTCCGATGGCCAGCCAGGCTGGCTTTGCCCATAAATTCAGAACATTTATTTATTGGCATGGTTATTGCATTCTCTAAATAAAGGGAGGTGGTGATATTTTATAGCTAAACCACATGCTGCCCAAGAGTCTAATAAGAATAATTAGGAGGGTGTGAATTTGAAAATTATTGAACCGCAAAGAGAGATTAAGGTACTCGATGAAGCCGAGGTTATTGTGGTCGGTGGTGGCCCGGCCGGCATTGGGGCTGCTCTGGGTTCGGCGCGAACCGGTGCCAAAACTATCCTGATAGACCGGTTTGGGAGCCTGGGCGGACTTCAGACCCAGGGCCTTAATGGCATTTTCTCTTTTGTTGATCCCGAACTTCATTCTGGAATCGTGCATGAGATCGTGGGTCGCCTTAAGGATGCCAAAGCGGTATTGAGCAACGATGAGATACCCGCCTGGACCAGATCTCCGATCAAAGACAGGTTTATGCAGATGCTGGGGCCAGATAAACTGCCCAAGCGGATGGTTGACACCGAGTCTGGCTGGTGGGGACGTTGGGGATATTGCTTTGACCCGGAGTATTACAAGTACATGCTGGATGGAATGATGGAGGAAGCCGGAGTAAAACTGTTATTCCATTCCTTCGCTGCCGGAGCTATCCGGGAGGACAATTTCCTTAAAGGGGTCCTGGTTGAAGGCAAGGAAGGCCGGAGAGCGGTTCTTGGTAAGGTTATTATTGACACAACAGGTACCGGCGACATCATATGGAAGTCCGGCGCGCCCTGCGACGAAGGCATTCCGGCGGGAGAAAAGAAAGGCAGTAAAAGCGGCTATCTTAGTTGCTTCATGATCGGAGGGGTGGATCAGGCGAAATTCGATGCCTTTAGAGCCGCCAACCCAGAAGACTGGCCGGGTATGTATGGCGCCGCCGGCATTCTGGCCAAAGCCAAAGCCGCAGGCGAAAACATCAGGGTGGAGAAAATAGTCGTCACTCAACACTGGGATATGTACCGCGACGGGAAGATATGGATTATGACTTTGCTGCATGGGGCAGAAGAAGCTTGCTGGAGTACCAAGGATCTGACTGCCGGCGAAATTGGTATGAGAAAACAAGCCGTGACGCTTCATAAAGTGCTAAAGCAAAGCGTCCATGGGTTCGAGAACTCCTATATCGACAGGTTTTCGCAGTACGCGGTATGGGGCAACCCCCACCGTCTGATTGGTGAACACGTATTGACATATAACGATATGCGGGCCGGCAGGATTTTTGAGGATGGCATAGCCATCAGCAACATGCCGCCGGATGTCTATGAGGTAGCCGGCAGATTTGCTTATGATATTCTTCCTCATGACATTCCTTATCGTTCTCTGGTTTCCAAAGAGGTTGAAAATCTTATGGCGGCTGGTTCAATCATCTCCAATGGCGCTTTTTCTGCCGCCGCAATAAGGTACTGCACGCCAACAATCTGCACCGGTCAAGCCGCCGGCACAGGGGCAGCTATGGCGGTCAAGAACAATGTAACTCCTAAGAATCTGGATGCCAAAATAGTACAGGATGCTCTGCGTAAACAGGGGGCCCGGGTCTCCGTTAAGGACGTCTCGCCCGAAGCTCTGGCTCCTTATCAGTTTATTCAAAAATTAAACATAGCTGAGAGAAGAACTGATGAGATGATTATTACGGAAGAAGAAATAGGCATGTATTAAAATGGCATCTGAACGGCTTGCTGCCATCATGGTTGATAAAATCATTTCATGTTCTAAAAGCCTTATTGATATGTATTTCTACGAATAATTCAATTAATGCAACTTAGAATATTTGGTTTCCTGCGAGTAAGGAGCTCAACTGCGAAACTGTGCAGGAGACCAAATATTCGATTCCAGCCTTGAGGGACGAGTAACGAGCTCCCCTTTGTGTTCTCAGGGCACTAAAAAAACAACCACCTCAGGCTGGGGGTGGTTGTTCGTCTATTACCCGGTATAGGTTTTGGGCTTCGCCGCTTCTCACATCGGATTTGATCTCCAGAATTTCAACTACCACTTTTCGGTTTCCCATTTGAATTGCTAACAAATCACCTATTTTTACTTCCGTGGAAGGCTTGGCAATCCTTCCGTTCAATGTGACCCTGGCATTTTCCGCAAATTCCTTGGCCACCGATCGCCGCTTAATCAGCCTTGAGACCTTAAGGTACTTATCGAGGCGCACTAAACCACCTTTTCTTTAAGAGTCTTTCCTGCTTTAAATGCGGGAACCCGGGACGCAGGTATCAGAATCTCTTCACCGGTTTGTGGGTTCCTGCCGGTGCGAGCCTTCCGATGGCGGACTTCAAACGTTCCAAACCCTACCAGCTGAACTTTGTCTTCATTCTTTAATGCTTCTTCAATTGACAAAAAAAGTGCTCCCAAAACTTTCTCCACATCTTTTTTAGTCATTCCCGCTTTCCCGGCTACATCACTGACTAATTCTGATTTATTCAAATATATCCCCTCCTGATAGTGATTCAATTTACACATTATGCAAATTCGTCAGTACTCTAACTATTTCCTTCTTTTCCAGTTTAAATTCCAGCAGGAGCCGGATTTCTCGTCCCCCTGTTTCACCATAGGAAGTTCGACGCTCCACGTCGAACCAAGCGGGAAGCACAAATCTTTTAGGAAGATTTGGCTCCCGCCTGCCTCTCGCCTCTCGTCTCCCGTTTCTCCTCTCGCCTCACTCCTTACCCCTCCCGTCTCCCGCCTCACTCATTAGCTTTTGCTTCATCCCAGAGTTTGTCCAGCTTTTCCAGACCGGCTTCCTCCAGAAGCTGGCCTTCGTCGTTCAGGCGGCTTTCAATATGATTAAATCTGCGGGTGAATTTGGCATTGGAGTTCTGTAAAGCCTGTTCCGGCTCAATTCCCGACATCCGGGCTATGTTGACTATGGTGAAGAGAATATCTCCCATTTCTTCTTCGATCATCTCCGGGCTGCCGTCCTGGGACGCAGCTATAAACTCGGCAGTTTCTTCGTTGAGTTTTTTCAGGGCCCCCTGAACCTGGGGCCAGTCAAAACCAACCCGGGCCGCCTTTTCCTGTAGCTTGTACGCCCTCAGAAGAGCAGGAAGATGCCGGGGAATGCCTTCCAGTATTGATTTCTTGCCTTCATCCCGCTTAAATCCTTCCCAGTGCTGCATGACTTCATCACTGGAATTAATCTCTAAATGCCCGAAAACATGAGGATGACGATTTATCATCTTTTCGTTAACTATATTAGCAACATCACTCAGATTAAAAGCACCCTCTCTTTCTGCCAAAGCGGAATGAAACACTATCTGAAGCAGGAGGTCTCCCAATTCTTCACGCAGCTCATTCATGTCGCCATCATCAATGGCGGCCAGCACTTCGTAGGTTTCCTCCACCAGATATCTTCGCAATGAAGTATGAGTCTGTTCCCGGTCCCAGGGACAGCCCTCCGGTGACAACAATTTGTTCATGGTCTCCATCAGTGCTTTGATTCCTTGATCTTCCATTACTTCGCCCCCCTGCCCATTGTGATATACCTCTTAATCAAAGCCATGTTAAACTCTCCCGCAACCAGTAATAATATCCCATATATTCCTACTCCCAGCAGGATTGATGCCAGTGTGCTGAGATGAGAAATCAATCCCCAGGATAACATGACCTGATAACCTGATTTGACTGCTAATCCCATGGCCACACTCACCAAGGCCAGCTTGAGATATCTTCCCCACTCATATTTGATCCCCGTTCGATGGGATAATTGTATCATGTTGAGGGCTGAACCCACAAAAAAGGCCACGGTGGTGCCGATAGCAGGTCCTTTAATATTCAAAAATACCAGCCCGGTCAAATAAAAGTTCAGAACCACCTTTATTGCACCGACTACCAGCAGGTTACGAAGGGGAATCTCCGGATGTCCCAGACCTTGCAGTGATGCGCTGGTAATCTGAAATACAGCCATGACTACCACCGAAAAGGCCAGATAAGCCAAAGGTATGCCTGCTTCCGGAGATGCAAAAAGCAGGTCGGTAATTGGATACGCCAAAACCGAAAGGCCCACTGCTGAAGGTAAGGCCATCAGCATAGCGACCCGCAGGCCGTTATTAATCCTTTCAAAAAGGGCGGGTTTATCCTGGGTGGCCATAGCTTCAGCTACGGCCGGAACCAAGCTGGTGGCAATTGCAATAGTAAAAATCGTAGGCAGGTTGATAAGAACCGAGGCCATGCCTGATAGCTGACCATATAGCTCGGTGGCTCTGGATACAGTAAAGCCAGCCGAAATTAATCGAGCCGGAACGATTACCGCATCCAGCATCTGGACCAAGGGCACAACCATAGCTCCCAAAGAAACCGGTACGGCCAGTCGAATCAGCTCTTTGCCCAGTTCCAGAGAAGTTTCCCCTGAATATTTAAGGGCCCCTCCGGGAACAGGCTGGCGGCTGAAACGCAGGTAAAAAATGAGTAAAACCAAAAGTCCGGCTGCTCCACCGATTACCGCTCCAAATGTGGCGCCGGCGGCAGCCATTTCCAAACCGCGGGGATAGAGCCAAAAGGCCAGAACAAGTACAAAGGTAACCCGAAATACTTGCTCGATAACCTGGGATACCGCAGTAGGCATCATTAACTGGAAGCCCTGAAAATACCCGCGGAAAACCGACATCATCCCCGCAAAAAATATGGCTGGAGCAATAGCGGCCAAGGGCAAGAATGCTTTGGGCTGATGCAAGACTTCACGGGCCAAAAACTCCGCCCCGGCAAAGACCGCCACCGATAAAGCGATCCCCACCACCAGCAGCAATCCCAAGGAGGCCCGAAAAATTTTGCGGCTGTCTCCGCTTAAACCTGCCGATTCTTTACGGGCCACCAGAATCGAAATTGCTACCGGCACACCGGCTGTGGCCATGGCCAGAATCGTAGTATAGATGGGATAAGCCATCTGATACAGCCCCATCCCCTCTCCTCCCAGGAGACGAGCCAGGGGTATTCGATACAAGGCTCCCAAAAGCTTGCTGATGATACCCGCCATACCCAGTATAAAGGCACCTTGAAGAAAGCTTTTCTTTTTCAAATTCCCTCTCCGGTTTCCATGTTGTCCGGGTGCTGGCAGTACTCAATGCTTAAAAGCGCCGCAACCCTTTGAGTATTTTACCACTATCCGCAGCAAAAAAGACCATACCTTCACCGATTGTCTCGAAAAAGAAGCAAAATACTGAAATTGCGGCCAAAAAAACGGCCTCATAACAAGGCCGTTAATTGTCAGTTTTTATGGTTCCATCTGTTTGGCCAGGAACCCGGCTGCGGTTTCCGCCACTTTCATTTCCAATTCTCCCATTTTGGCCCCTGCATCCTTGGATAAAATTATGACCGCTCCGATAGGGTCACCCTGGGAAATAATAGGGGCAATAACCTCCGCTGTTACCTTACAGCTCCGGTCCTCCCCCATATTGACCGGACAATCCTTGCAGTGGGGATGTTCCTTGAGGTCATTAATTACGGCCAGCTTACGTTCTTCCAGAGATTTTTCCACTCCCGGGCCAATGGCTTTGTTCAAAAATTCCTTTTTGGGCGCTCCCGAGACCGCAATAATATTATCTCGATCAGCGATTAGTGCAATATGCCCAATAGCCTCATGCAGTGAATCGGCATATTCCTTGGCAAATTCGCCCAGTTCACCAATAGGAGAATATTTTTTCAGAATAACTTCGCCATCCCGGTCGACAAAAATCTCAAGGGGATCCCCTTCTCTGATGCGCAGGGTTCTCCTGATTTCTTTGGGGATTACCACGCGCCCCAGGTCATCAATCCGCCTTACGATGCCTGTTGCTTTCACTAGGTTTATCCCTCCTTCTTTCCATTGTTTTGGTTGTGCTTCTCACTGATAGTATATAACCTATAATCCCCATTTATTCACTTTTCATCCGGGCGGTTAGCTGTAGCCGACGGCTTCCTTATTTGGGGAAAGGTGCATAAAAAAGCAAACGAAAACTCACCCTAGTAAAACCGGATTTATTGGTGCCATATTACATTTATGGCTCCGATTGAGGAAACATGCGCAAATTAACAAATAATATAACCACAAGCAGGTGGAAAGATACTAATGAGGAGATATTTGCGAACCGGACAACGCCAATTACTGCAGTCCCCCTCTTCTGATGTGCCGATGAAGGATGAAATTCGTCTTAATCTGACGGAAAATGAAAATCAGATCCGCACCGCCTTTGGCTACAGTACTGATCTGGTAATCCGTAAAGTAAAATTCGGTGCTTATATCGACACTAAACTGCTGATAGTACATATCGACGGGTTGGTGAATAATAACGGCATCAGCGAATCAGTTATTAAGCCAATTACTCTTTTATCCGATTGGCCGCCTTTGACTGACCCCGCTCCAGCTCAAATTTTTGCCCAGCTCAAGAATCGTCTGATTACCAACAGTGAACTTACAGAAGTAGGGCGAATTGAGGATCTGCTGTCAGAGGTTTGCTTCGGTAATACCGCTATCCTGGTGGAAGGTCACAATGTGGCTTTAATAGCTGATCTGAAAGGCTGGAAAGAGCGGAATATCGAAGCCTCCACAACCGAACCCGCCCTTCATGGTCCCAAGGAAAGCTTCGTTGAAACAATGAGGACCAACACCAGCATGATCCGCAGACATATCAGAGATCCCCGCTTACGGATTGAAGAACGTACTATCGGGGCCATAGGCCGAACATCAATAGCCATTGTATATATATCCGGAATAGCCAGAGACAGCATTGTCCAAGAGGTGCGCAACAGAATTGACCGAATCTCCATTGATAGCATTCAATCATCCGGAATGCTGGAAGAGTTCATCGAAGACTCTCCCTTTTCTCTATTTCCTACAATTGCGCGCACCGAAAGAGTCGATCGGACCCTGAGCACACTGCTGGAAGGCCGCATTGTTATCATGACGGAGGGTACTCCTTTTTCCCTCATTGTGCCATGCAATATATTCATGTTCATATCATCCCCAGATGATTATTATGAAAATTCTTTGATAGGAAGCCTTTTGCGCTTTCTTCGGATATTCCTTTTTCTGATCTCCTTGATGTTGCCGGGCATGTATGTGGCAGCTACTGCTTTTCATCCGGAAATGATTCCGACTCCTCTGGCCTTAGCCATAGCCGCTCAACGGGAAGGCTTGCCTTTTCCCGCCCTTTTTGAAGCTCTGCTGCTGGCAATCTCTTTTGAAGCCCTCCAGGAAGCAAGCATCAGGGCGCCTCTGGTATTCAGCGCTACTGTCAGTATTCTGGGGATATTGGTCTTAGGACAAATAACAGTTCAGGCCGGGTTGGTTTCTCCATTCATGGTTATCGTCATTGCAATTACGGGAATTGCATCCATGGCACTTCCCTCCTTCAGCATGAGTATCAGTATAAGAGTGCTCCGCTTCGCTCTTCTTATCCTGGGAGGAATCCTGGGATTATACGGAGTAATCTGGGGCATGGCCGCACTGCTGATTCATACTGCTACATTACGTTCCTTCGGGGTGCCTTATAGTGAACCAATAATGCCTTTAGGCATCTCAGGCCTGGGTGACAGCCAGGTCAGAATTTCTCAGTGGCTTAAACGCAAGCGCCCCACCCTGGTATCAGGAATTAATAAAACCCGGCAAGCTGCGGGACAGAAACCAAGCCCTCCCACACCCGAGGAAAAAAAGGCCTCTGCAAAGGAGGAGGAGTCTTGAATTTTGTAAACAAAGAAAAAATCTCCGGCTATCAGCTCTTTTCCCTGCTGCTTATTAGCCGCTTGGTTTCGGCATCCCTGCTTAACCCCACCTTTAATCTGATAAAGACTCCGGCCCTTAGCTGGGTAAACGAAATTATCGCCGGTATACTGGCTATTGCCCTGGTGGGGGTGATAGTCTATCTGGGCCAGAAATTCCCGGATAAAACCATTATTGGTTACGCCCAAATACTCCTGGGCTCTGTTACCGGAAAAATCTTAGGTGTATTTTTGGTCTTGTCCTTTTTTTTAGTGGCTGCTACCGATATGCGCATTCTGGGTGAGACCCTGATAACAACCATATTGCCGGAAATCCCCATCCTGGTATTCATAATTACCACTCTGATCCTGGTGGCATGGCTGTCTCGCAGCGGATTGGAGGCTAATGGGCGGGTGGCAGGATTTTTAATGCCTATGATGATTATTCTTCTGCTTCTGATTGGAGCTCTGGCCTGCATCTGCAGCATCTCTGATTTCAGCTACCTTTCTCCCTTTTTTCTGCCCGAAGGCCCTCGGGAGCTAATTTTGCCTACCTGCAGTTCTCTGTCATCCTACGCTCATTTTCTGGTCCTGGGCATGATTATCCCTTTTGTTAATGTGCCGTCCAAGAGTATGCCCATATCAATAGGCTCTATATTAATGGTTGCTTTTCTTCTCACTCTTCAGTCTCTGATTGTAACAGCTTTTTTTGGCCCCCTTATGAATACCTTAACATTTCCTACCTTTGTGTTAGCCCAGAATATAACTCTGGGCGATTTCTTTGAACGATTTGAAGTCATGATAGCAGTATTATGGAATGTGAGTGCCGGAATCAAAGCCGCTCTCTTTCTTTGGGCCGCCGCTGTAGGCCTGGCTGAGATTCTTAACCTGAAAAGATACGATCCGCTGATTTATGTCCTGGGGGCATTGCTGGTGCCGATAAGTATGCTGTCCTATGACGGCCTGATGGATGTGATTAATGTCCTGACCGGCTCCATGATTGTATTCACAATCAGCTTTGTGCTGTTTATTCTGCTAACCTTGTTGATTGCTTTTGAAACCAGAAAATATATCGAAGGGAGAGATTCCAATGGGGCTCAGGGCTAATGTTATTTTAGTATGCTTGCTGCTGCCATGCCTGCTTTGTTGTGGTTGTCGGACCGCTGGTTTCGATATTGAAGAGCTTGGCTTTGTCCAGATCTCTGCTTTTGATCGAACCGACGATGGTCTGATTCAAGTAAGTGTTCAGATAGCCAAACCTTTTGCCATTACTTCCAGTGCCGGACCACCTATTGACGAAAAACCTTATTGGACAGTGAGCAGCACCGGCCAAACCTGTTATCAGGCAATACGCAACCTGTCCACTCAGTCGCCCCGCATAATTTTCTGGGGCCACAACCGCCTGACTTTACTGGGAGAAAACATGGCCAAGTCAGGTGTCTCAGAAGTATTGGACCTGCTCCAGCGTAATCATGAGGTCCGAAGCAGTATGGATGTCATGAGTGTCAGAAACGCCTCTATTGATGAAGTTATGGCGACTATGTTTGAATTGGAACGTCAGCCGGTCAAAGGCTTCTTCGGCTTGCTCTGGAGCATACAGCGCAGAAATTCAACCTCCTTTCCCCAGTCAGTATTGGAGCTGTCTCGTAAAATTGAAACTGAAGGAATGGAGCCGGTCATTCCTTCGGTGGAAGTAGTAAACCGCTCTGATGAAGAGACGGCGGCGCCGGGCCAGCTCCGGGAGGAAGTAGTAATGGACAGTGTCAGGATTAACGGCATGGCAGCGTTTAAGGAGGATAAGCTGGTAGGATGGCTGGCGGATCGAGAAAGCCGCGGGGTTTTGTGGGTCCTGGGCAAAGCCCAGAGGGGAATCCTGGTAATCCGCGATCCCCGTGATGATAATAATCTGATCAGTATAAGAATAGGAGCAAGCTCCAGCAAGATCGTACCGGAAATAGTGGATGACCGACCGGTCATCCGGGTAGTAGTAGAAGCTGAGGGTGATCCACTTGAAATCGACGGGGATGCCAGCTTTTTACATCATCCAGAGATCTGGGCCAGCATGGAACGCCGCATGGCTGCTGTGATCCGCAATGAAATACAGATGGCCTTGACCGCCGGTCAACAACAGTTTCAATCAGACATTTTCGGTTTTGGAAGGGCCTTTTATTCCAAGTATCCGCACGAATGGCAGCTGATCAAGGATAATTGGGATAATATATTCCCCACCTTGGAAGTACAGTTGGACATCATAGCCAATCTCAAGGAGCCGGGATTGACAGTTGAGGGAGTGAGGCAGGCCCAGTGAATATATTCTTAATAACCATTGGTTTCCTGCTCCTGGCCATATACGAAGCTCCTGCTTTAATTCGGGACAAAGAATGGCCTCTGCTGATTACCGTCGGATGTATATGGCTTTTAGGCTTTACCCTCAGCATCCTGCTGGCTCTCAAGGTAAACCTGCCCAGCCCGACTTTAGGCATTGCATCTATTTCGCATATAGTATTGGAACTGCTTAGATTTGTATTCTAGCCAATGGTCTTGTCAGATTATGGCCAACAAGTCCTCCAGGGCATCCAGAGAAAGGTCTTGAAATGATTTTAGGACCAGGGTGTTTTGATTGGCAACACTGATCTTGAAGCCATACTTTTCCTGGAGACCGGCCAATCCGGCGGCGCTTTCTCCCAAGGGCTTTTCCAAAGTCATTTCTATCGATCTGGGGTCGGTATTTATATGCCGGATATTCTTTTGATGAGCCAGCAAGCGAAGGCGAGAAATGCGCAGTAAATTTTCTACCGGAGCAGGCGGGACTCCGAACCGATCTCGTATTCCTCGCTCAATTTCCGCGATCTCCTCCATTTTCACCGCCATCATCATCTGACGGTATATCTGAATCTTCAAGCTGGGATCATCTATGTAACTATCCGGGATATAGCTGTCGATTTTAATGTCCATGACCGGCAGCTCAGTACGGGGGGGAGTGTGGCCTCGGGTACGGGAGGTAACCTCTTCCAGAAGCCGACAATATAGTTCAAATCCAACCGCTTCAATATGGCCGTGCTGTTCCGCTCCCAGTATGTTGCCGGCGCCTCTGATCTCCAAATCTCTCATGGCAATCCGCATACCTGATCCCAGTTCAACCAGTTCCCTAATGGCGCTCAATCTTTTTTGCGCCAGCTCACTCAAATACCGTTCCGGCCGATAGGTTATATAGGCATAGGCGACCCGATTGGATCGTCCGATCCGGCCCCGAAGCTGATAAAGCTGAGCCAATCCCATACGATCGGCTTCATCTACTATCAAAGTATTTACGTTGGGAAGATCCAAACCGGATTCAATGATACTGGTAGAAAGGAGGATGTCGGATTCGCCCTCCAAAAATCTCTTCATGACCCGGGCCAGCTCCTTTTCATCCATCCGGCCATGGGCAATATCTATGGTTAAATCACCAACTAAGTCGGCCACCTCACGGTAAATCCGGTCCAGACTATGGATGCGGTTGTGAACGAAGAATATCTGTCCTCCTCTTTCGACCTCTGTTTGAATCGCCTCCTGAACAATATCGGGGCTATACTCCATCACATAAGTATTTACAGGGTATCTGGCCGGAGGAGGCGTTTCTATCACCGAAAGATCTCGCAACCCGGTCATGGCCATATGCAGGGTACGGGGAATAGGAGTGGCTGTAAGACTGAGAACATCAACGGTTTTTGTCAGAGCTTTGATCCGCTCCTTCTGCCTGACTCCAAAACGGTGTTCTTCATCCACCACTAATAGCCCCAGATCTTTAAACTCCACATCCCGGGACAATAAACGATGGGTGCCAATAACGATATCGATTATTCCCTTCCGCAGGTCCTCCAAAATTTTCTTTTGCTGGGAGGCGGTTTTAAACCGGCTTAATACTTCTATCACCGCCGGAAAAGCTTCAAAACGTTTTTGAAAGGAGGTAAGATGCTGCTCGGCCAGGATGGTGGTAGGAACCAGGACAGCCACCTGCTTGTGGTCCATTATGGCTTTAAAAGCTGCTCGCATGGCAACTTCGGTTTTGCCATAGCCTACATCCCCGCATACCAAACGATCCATGGGGCGCGGCTTTTCCATATCGGCCAAAACCTCTCTTACTGCCTTGGCCTGGTCAGGTGTTTCCTCATATTCAAATCCTTCTGCGAATTCTCGCTGCCAAACGGATTCAGGTGAAAAGGCAAATCCCTGGATTTTGTCTCTTTCAGCATACAATGCCAGAAGCTCCTCAGTCATCTCCTGAACGGACTCGCGAACCTTACTTTTGGTTCTCTCCCACTCCATTCCTCCTAATTTGTTCAGCTTGGCCGGGCCGCCGCCAGTATACCGGTGCAGCATGTTAAGCTTGTCAATGGGAAGATAGAGGCGATCTGTGCCTGCATACTGAATACTCAGATATTCCCGGTAAACTCCGTCAATCTCCTGGCGGGAAACCCCCTGAAACAACCCGATGCCATGCTGCTCATGAACCACATGGTCGCTGATGCTCAGTTCGGAAGGAGTAATGATTGCTCCTCCCCGGGGGGCAGCTGCCTTGCCCCGGTTTTTTCGCCTCCGTCCCAAATCCTTTTCACTGACCAGTGCCAATTCCAGAGTGGAGCTTACAAATCCCCGTTCCAAGTTCCATCTGACAAACTCATAGCCGGTGGTAATCAAATTCTCTTCCAGATCCCGTTTGATTCGATCCTGGATGGATTTATCAGGCACAGCCAGCAGGATCCTCCACCCACGGCTCTGCCAGTCCTGAACATTCTTTAACAGCCCGTCCGGTTTAGTCCACAGAGGTTCCACTTCGCGCTGAGCAATATGTCCCAGGTGCTGAACCGGAATATTCCCCGGACTGCGCGCAAAAAAGGAATGGTAAACCGTTGGCCGGAGATCCAGGGTTTTTACCAGTTCATCCCATTCAACTGTCTGTAATCTGATTAATTTTTTTTCTTTGCGGGCCTGACGCTCAAAATTCCGATAACGACGCAAATGGGATCCCCATGACTCCTGTAATTTGATGAAGTCATCCGCCCATACAGGCCATTTTTCAGGCAAATAATCCCACACCCGGCTATCCTCATCGCCGGTTTCCTCCACCGGCCATATTTCAACTGATTTCAAATCGCCGGCGGAATGCTGAGTCTGAGGTGAGAACCGCCGTAACGACTCTACCTCATCACCATACAATTCAAGGCGCACCGGCTCTCGGGCCCGGAGAGGAAATATGTCTAAAATACCGCCCCGAACCGAAAATTGGCCGGGGTTTTCAACCATGGGCCGACGCACATATCCCGAGTTTATCAGTTGTTTAGGAAAGGACTCCATATCTAACTGGGTGCCTGCCTCTATGGAAATAACAGCTTTTCGCAAAGCAACTGGAGATACTGTTGCAAAAAGAAGGGATGGGACGGTCATAATCAAGACCCCGTTCTGACGGGGATGATCCAATATCTCGCTGAAAAAAGACATCCGGGCTATATTGTCTTGATTCTGTTCCCCCTGGGCTTGGATCAGGTAATTGCGGGGAGTCAGGAGGTGAACCCGCTCTTTACCCAATATCCCTCGTAAATTTCGGGCCATATCATAAGCTTGTTCAATTTCGCTGCAGATATAGACTAGTCTGCTCCCCATGGTCCGGGCCAGCTGTGCCACAAAATATGATTTGGCTGTACCTTCCAGACCGCTTAAAAGACTGCTTTGTCCTGACTGGAGGACTTCCGCAACCTGCGTAATCGCCAAAGACATACCTACCTCCCCAACGACAAGGGGTGGGCGTCCTCGGGACCCCCACCTGTGAAAAATGAAATATTTTGCCGGTAAAGCTAACTTTAGCCGTTAGGAGTAAAAATGATTGGTAAAACTCATTTCTTTCCCCGAATGTCCCAATTCCTCCACACAATCAGGGCAGAGGGCATCAACTGATAAGATGCCTTCTTCTTCGCCGAGTTTGCCTTCATAAAATACGTCCTGACAGCTTTCGCAAATGTAATATACTTTCATCGGGTTTTCCCTCCTTGTTGCTAGTGTGTCGGAAAAACCCGCGAGTTATACTCAAGTGTATTGTTTTATTGCTTAAAAAATGACGAACCATGCTTCGATCTGATAATAAAGCAATAAAGGGACCGTCCCCTCCCAGGACCAATGGAAAAATACGTGAACTGGGGAAGGATAACCGAAATGCAACCGTAAGATGGTCCCCGATCATAAGTCATCTGTCAATTGAATCTGTTCATGGCTTTTTCTATGCCGAATATGAGCCAGATCTTTAAGGCCTCAACCGCCTGTTCGACAGCGGTCTGCAAGGCTTCCTCCTCCTCCTGGTCAAACCGGGTCAATACCCAATCAACCACATCTTTATGAGGAGGATGGCCGATGCCGACACGCAAACGCGCAATATCCCGGGTTCCCAGGTAATCCATAATGGATTGTAAACCTTTGTGTCCGCCGCTTCCGCCCCCGGTCCGAAGGCGGATGATACCCGGATCCAAATCCATATCATCCATCACTACAATCAATTCCGGCAAAGTAATGCGGTTGGCTTTCATCATTCGGCTGACGGCTTGGCCGGAAAGGTTCATAAAAGTAAAGGGCTTCGCTATGAGGAGCTTTTCTCCGTGGAAGCGGGCCTCGGCAACCACTCCGTTATGAATTTGTTTCTGGCCGGTTACCCGCAACTGCCGGGCTAACTCCTCAACCACCATAAATCCGGCATTATGCCGGGTATTTTTATATTCCTGCCCCGGATTACCCAGACCAACAATCAGTTTCACCTATTTACCATCCTATCGGGTTTATCCTTCGGTTTCAGTCTTCTCCACAACTTCTCCATCTTCCGGAGTTTCTTCTTCAACTGTTTTGTCAGCATACGATATGACCAGGACCATCGTCTCAGGATCTGTCAGCACGCGTACCCCTTCCGGCAATTCCAGTTCGCCTACCGTAACCTTGTCACCTATTTCACGGTCAGATATATCAAGGGTCAGGCTGTCCGGCAAATCTCCCGGCAGACATTCAATATCCACTTCTTTAAGGCCGATCTGGATAATAGCCTTCTGTTTTATCAGGTCCTCTTCACCTGTTACTATAACCGGAACCAAGGAAGTAAGAACTTCTCCCATCACGACCTTCATAAAGTCAATATGGATTATTTCCTTGGTAACAGGGGTTTTCTGTACATCACGAACCAAAGCCATCACCGAGTCTCCACCCTGGAGATTTAGCCTGTACAATCCGCCTGTTCCTCGGTCTCTGAAAATCTTGAAGATATCATTATAATTCACAGACACCGCCACAGGAGATATGTCTCTGCCATAAACAACTCCGGGAATTAAGCCCTGCCGGCGCAGCTTATTGAGATTACCTTTTGAGGATACCTCCCGTTTCTGACACTCTAATACATTACTCTTAGCCATAGTTACCTCCTAATATTTGATTGCCATCATCGCTCATTTTTGACCACGAATGGATAAAACCGGGTTCCTCATTTTTAGTCAAATAATTTACTGACAGATAAATCTTCATGTATTCTGAGGATTGCTTCACCGATTAAAGGAGCGATGGAGAGGATGGTCATATTGTCCAGCCTCTTCTCTTTGGGTATGGGTATAGTGTTAGTAAAAACCAATTCCTTCAGCGGGGCTTTGGTAAGCCTTTCTAATGCCGGTCCCGAGAGAACCGGATGAGTAGCACATGCATATACATCCTTGGCGCCCAGGTCCAGCATCACCTGGGAAGCCAGGGTGATAGTGCCTGCAGTATCTATTATATCATCAATAATGATTACTGCCTTGCCCTCAATGTCGCCAATAACATTCATCACCTCGGCCACATTAGGTTCGGGCCGCCATTTGTCAATTATGGCGATGGAAGCATGGAGACGGTTGGCAAGATCCCTGGCCCGGGTTACTCCACCCAGATCCGGCGACAGAACCACCACATTATCCATGTTGCCTTTGTTGCGAAAATATTCGGCCAGGGTCGGCACCCCTGGCAAGTGATCAACCGGAATATCAAAAAAGCCTTGAATCTGCCCGGCATGAAGGTCTACGGTAATCACCCGGTCAGCACCGGCTGAGGTGATCAGATTAGAAACCATCTTGGCTGTAATAGGATCACGAGCCCGAGTTTTCCGATCTTGCCGAGCATAGCCGTAATAAGGAATTACCGCGTTAATGCGAGCTGCGGAAGCCCGGCGAACCGCATCAATCATAATGAGAAGCTCCATCAGATAATCATTAACCGGCGGGCAGGTGGGCTGTACAATATATACGTCCACTCCACGCACACTCTCATCGATGGCAACACCAATTTCTCCGTCAGAGAACGTCCTTACATTAGAATCTGCCGTGTGAACACCCAGGTAATCCGAAATTTCCGCTGCCAGCTCAGGGTTGGCATTTCCGGAAAACACCTTGAGCCTCCACCTTGAACCATTCATGCTAGCCCCATTCCTCCCCAATAATCATTCATTATTATCCATTTTCTCTCGTTCCTGCCAGTTATCAATTACTTTTTGTGGAGCTCTTTCCACTCCTAATGAAAACGGGGGTACATCTTTGGTAATAGTTGATCCTGCACCGGTGACTGCTTTCTCACCGATCGTAACCGGCGCCACCAGATTAGTATTGCTCCCGATGAACGCACCGTCTTCAATTAAGGTTGGATACTTATTTTTTCCATCGTAGTTGCAGGTTATGGTTCCGGCCCCGACATTTACATTTTGCCCCAGGGTCGCATCACCAACATAACTAAGATGAGGAATCTTGCTTCCGGCACCAATCAGCGATTTTTTGATTTCTACGAAATCCCCTATTTTGACCCCCTGCTTTAAAATAGTTCCCGGCCGCAAATAAGCATAAGGCCCTATATCACACCGGTCTCCGACTTCACTTTCAACAACCCGGGAGCTGTCAACCTTGGTTCCTGCGCCAATTATTGAGTTGACAATCCTGGACCCGGGACCTATTGCACACCTCTCGCCAATAACCGAATTCCCTTCGATCATGGTGAAAGGCTCAATAATAGTATCTTGTCCAATCGTCACCCGACTTTGCACATAAGTTGTTTCAGGATCAATAATGGTGACTCCCGCAGCCATAAGCTCCTGGCATTTGCGCTGACGCAGCTTCTTTTCTGCGAAGGCCAGCTGGGAGCGGTCATTTATGCCGTAAATGTCTTCCTCATTAGCGGTCGGCAAGGCTAAAACCCGCCTTCCCTTGCTGATCAGTTCAACCAGGGTGTCGGTAAGGTAATACTCACCCTGGACATTGTTCGTAGTAAGTTGTTTGAGAGCGGAAAACACCTGATAGTCAAAACAATATATCCCTGAGTTGATCTCATCAATCTTCTTTTCGTCCTGGGAAGCGTCCTTTTCTTCAACAATGCGGATTAATTCCCCGGCCTCATCGCGGATTATCCGTCCATAGCCGGAAGGATCACTCATACGAGCCGTCAATACTGTGGCAGCTGACTTTTGTGTCTTATGGAAATCAATGAGACGGCGCAGGGAATCTGCCTGCAGAAGCGGAGTATCTCCACATAAAACCATAATCAAATCCGATTTGCTAACAACAGGCTCGGCTTGAAGAAGGGCATGACCTGTACCCAGCTGCTCCTCCTGAACTACAAACTGTATTCCCGGTCCCGCTAGCTTTTCCATAACCTGATCCCGGTCATGTCCAACCACCAGAACCAGCTGATCTGCGCCGGCCTCCCGGGCCTCTCGAATCACGTGGCTCACCATAGGGATTCCGGCAACGGGGTGCAGTACTTTGGCCAGGGCCGAACGCATACGCACACCCTTTCCGGCCGCCAGAACCACCCCGGTTATCTTCGACAATTAATTCACTTCCTTGGATACTTTTTAATAAAGTAAGACTTGATTCAGGTGGAGATTTGTCTCCATCTGAATCTTAGTCGCACGGATCCAGGGACTTAACTGCCCTTAGGCGCCCGCCGCCAATAGAGGCGGAGGTCTTAGGGCAGATTAGTCATCGGATAAAATTTTCTTATAGTCTACAACATATTATACAATTATCTTCCTAGTCTCCCAAGGCCTCTTTTCATATCATTGTCAATGATCAGAAAAACAGGACCGGCGGGAGGCAAGATTTGGCTTCCCGAACACGGGGTTAATTCCACTTGCTCCCGGACTCCCGGTAATATTTTGAGGGCTTCTTCCCAAAGCTTATATCCCTTGACCCAGCACTTTTTCGGCCAGCTTAAGGTCACTGGGTTTATCCACATCAACGCCGACTTCGGCATATTGAGAAATAATTGCCTTCCCTTTAATCCCCAATACATCTTCAAATCTTTTCTCGATATCCGGAATGGAGAGCTGACCGGTAATGTATTTAAACACCAGGTCAGCTCCAAATAACCGAACTATTGCCAGAGGATGTTTGCGATTTGCCACTAGTTTTTTGCCCATGTCCAGGGCCTTGATAACCGCCTCTGTTTTGACCAGGAAAAGGTTTCCCCCGGTGAAAACCCCCTGTTTCAGCCTTACATAGGTACGCCTGACCCCGGGAAAACGAGCTTCATTAACCTCCCGGGACACCAGAGGATAATAGACATCTGCTTCATACTCTTCACATCTGTTCACAAAATCCTCAATAGCCTCCTGAGTAATAAAAGGAATGTCAGCCGGCAAGACCAAAACTTTATCCGATTTGATAAAGGGTACTGCATTGGCGAAGCTCTCCATTGCATCCTCGCCGGAATTCACAAATATAAGCTTATCATCTTCGCTGAATATTTGCCGCACAGAATCTCCCGGGCAGCTTATTATAATATTTCCCACACAACTGGTTTTCTTAAGGGCCTTTTGAATGTAGCAAATCATGGGTGAGCTGCCGATTATAATGAGAGCCTCGTTTTCAAAGGGAGCAAATTTCCTTAATTCGCCCGAATTAATTCCTCCCGCTAATATTACGGCATCATACTTCTTCATTTACTTCCTCCTGCGAATACATCGCTATTGCTCCTGTATTTTGCATCGTATCAAAAAGACTGTTCTCGGCGTTTTCTATATGTTCCTGAGCCAGGGCCTGGGCCAGTACTATATTGCGCTGTGAAATAGCTTCCACAATTTTGCGATGTTCCTCCAGGGCTTCCTTCATCCGGCCCGGAGATGCCAGAGAAGTTCGCCGGAAACGATAAATCTGCTCATGCAGATTATTTATTATCTGAGCCAGCTTTTCATTGCGGCTGGCTTTGTAAAGTCCATCATGAAATTTAACATCTATTTCAATCAGACGATCAAAATCAGTCTCTTCAATGCTTTCGCTTTTCATGACCAGAATTCTTTCCAAATCTTCCAGTTCCTCATGAGTTATCCGCTCCGCAGCCAACCCGGCTGCCAAAACCTCCAGAGCCACCCTTATCTCAAATAAATCCGCAATATCTTTCAGCGACATACTGGAGACATAGGCACCTTTCCGCGGAATCATAACCGCAAGATCTTCTAATTCCAGTTTTCTGATAGCTTCGCGCACCGGCGTGCGGGACACTCCCAGCTCTTCGGCAAGTTGAACCTCCATCAAACGATCGCCCGGCTTCAATGCACCTCTCACTATAGCATCTTTTAGTGCATCAAACACTAATTCCCGCAGAGGACGATGGTTTTCAAGGTTGACCGGCATCAATCGCTTTTCCATTTATACAACCCCGCTTCCTCGGTAAGATGAAGCCCTGAAGGTCCCCGGATAAATGCTTAACATCCGTCCAAAAGCCTGGTCGGCACTTTCGGCCCCGGAAAAGATTCCAAACACGGTAGGTCCACTCCCGGACATCATAACTCCCCTTGCCCCCTGTTTAATAAGATCATCTTTAAGCTTCTGCAATTCCGGATATAGTTTAATAGTTACCTGCTCCATCACATTTCCCAGGGCCAGAACAATTTTATCCAGATTGCCCTCCTCTAAAGCCCGGGCCATCTGCGCTGAATCAGGTCGATCAGTAAGCTTTTCCCCATCAATAAGGTCAAAAATTTGGGCTGTAGATACTGGAAACCCGGAATTAATCAACACCAGCTCCAACCCGTTCCGACATATAACAGGGGTCAATAGCTCCCCTCTCCCCCTGGCTATTGCAGTAGCTCCTTCCAGGCAAAAGACAACATCTGAGCCCACCCTCGACCCCAGTTCATTCAAATGCCTTCCATCGATTTCCAGCCCCAACAGGAACTTGATCGCTTTCATAACCGCAGCCGCATCAGTACTGCCCCCTGCCAGCCCGGAACTCAAAGGTATATTCTTCTCTATAGATATTCGAAATCCTGTTTTAATGCCAAGATGTTCCTTCATCACCTGGGCCGCTTTAAAGGCCAGGTTGCCCGGTCCCCCCGGCAAATCAGGATTATTAGTCCGGACTTCTAAAGTCTCAGGTATCAATTCCACCGTTACATAATCACAAAGATCAATCTGATGCATCACCGTCTCAATATCATGGTAACCATCCTTCCGTCTGCCCACTACGTCAAGGGTAAGATTGATCTTGGCCGGAGCTTCAACAGTAATCCGCCTCATGCCTTAATTCCCCGTCACATTTTATCTCAATATATATCACTTCAAAAGAAAATGAAACATCCCTCTGTACCCAACGCAGATAGCTCGCTGAATTGCTCATCCAATCTGAACCTTGAACAATCCTGCATTGCCGCTACTCCTCCCCCATCACCTGCCGGGCAGCTACTCCCCGAAAAAAAAACTGATCCAAAGACAGTCTTCGGATCAGTTTTCCTCTGATTATGATTTCCCCGCCAGAGAGTAGCCCTTGATAACATCTAAGAGCTTGAACCTGATTTCAGCTCCCTGGGAATACATACTCTTTCCCTTTTCCAAATCTTCGAGACACAAGGGGGGGAACAACACACACCACCAGTTCTTTCCCTGACCTTCTCCCAGCACTACCCTGACCGCGGTATACTCTCCGGCAGGAAATATTTCTTTACCGTAGAATCGAGTGGGAAAAGTATACGGACCCAGAGTGGCCCGGACCGGATAATCGCAGCCGTAAACCGCTAAGATTCTTTCAGCTGCCTTTTCGATTTCCTCTAGGTTTTCTCCGGCAATGCGGCGGGCTTCTGCTCCGTCATCGACATAAGCGAATTCACTGTTCATCAAGCTGATAACCGCATCCCGCACCTTCATTTTGACTGCCTGGTCCGAAAGGTTATCGCTATTGGCGATTACATGAAGCCTGAGAACTCCATAACACGGGTTATGGGAAATCTGATACTGGTGAAGTCCCAGCAGTAATCCTATTAAGATGAGTCCTGCCATAATCGGATGGAACTTAATCAATTCTTAATCCTCCCCTGGATTTAGTCTTTGTGGTGTTCCAGATTATTGCCCGGCAGCACTTGTGCTAAACTTATTAAATCAACCGTCAAAGACTTTGATTCCGGCTTTTCAGGTATGATTATTTGAGAAGTTATTTTAAAATAGTAAATACCTGAGCTGTGGTCTGACCATTGGATTCCGGTTAGCGCCAGATCTGTTTTAAGGAGGGTTATATGCCTGAGTTTACTCCTATCAAAACCAGAAAGGTTTATGAGGAAATCATTGATCAGCTGCGGGAGTTGATTAGCACCGGGACCTATAGTCCCGGAGACAAGCTGCCCTCGGAGCGGGACATGGCCCAAATGCTGGGAGTCAGCCGGGCCTCGGTAAGAGAAGCGGTGGTTGTCCTGCAGGCCATGGGATTTCTGGTGGTTCGAGCGGGTGAAGGCACCTTTGTAAGCAAATCCATAAATAACGAAACCATAGAGCCATTAGCGGCGATTCTCTCCATGGAGCGCAACCCTTTGGCACAGCTTATGGAAGTGCGCCGCATTTTGGAAGTTGAAGCAGCAGCCCTGGCAGCTGAAAGGGCAACAGAACAGGATCGCCTGAAGATGGTAGAGGTCCTCAATGATATGAAAGCCGTCGCCGACCGTTCCCAGCAAGGGGTGGAATTTGATTTGTACTTCCACTTCGCTATCGCTGACGCTGCTCACAATCCATTGCTGCGCAGGATTATCAAGACCCTGGATAATATGATGCATCAGACCTTTCTGGTCAATCGCAATGAAATGTACTCTGACCCCAAGACAGCCGATCGCATTTTGGGTGAGCATCAAATAATTCTGGACGCAATTCTGAATTGTGATTCGGCTGCGGCACGAGAAGGAATGCTGAAGCACCTTGAACATGTGGAACGCGGCCTGACTACGTAATATTATTATATGCATAAGAAACAGGGTATCGTCTGACGATGTAAAAATCCGACAACACCCTGTTCCAATGGACCTTTATTAAATTAACAGCATTTTTTTAGCCTGCGATCTGAGTTCATCACGAAAATCCGGATGGGCAATGGAAATCAGCATTTCGGTACGCTGTCTGACATTCCGGCCTTTGAGCTGTACTGCTCCGTACTCTGTAACTATCCAATCAACTTCGGTCCTGGGTGTAGTGACAAAGGTTCCTTGGGCCAGCATGGGCACGATCTTGGAATGCTTAACTCCGGCTTTGTCGGTAAAGGTTGAGTGCAGAGCGATAAAAGATTTGCCCCCCCGGGACAACCAGGCACCCTGAACAAAATCTAATTGCCCCCCGGTTCCAGTATACTGGACGGACCCTATAGACTCAGAGGCACATTGCCCGGTCAGATCAACCTCCAGAGTGGCATTCACTGATACCATGCGATCATTCTTGCCAATTATGGAGGCCCGGTTTACAAAACCAACACTGTAAAAGTCTATCATGGGATTGTCATGACAGAAATCATATAGCTTCTGAGAGCCGAGAGCAAAGGACGATACCCATTTATGCGGGATATAATTCTTCCGGCGGCAAGTCAATGCTCCACACTCCCATAATTCTAGCATGCTGTCGGTAATCATCTCCGTATGAACACCCAGATCCTTTTTGTCCTTCAGGAATTCCCCTACCGCATTGGGAATCCCTCCAATCCCTAACTGCAAACAGGCGCCGTCCGGGATATACTCAACTATATGATGGGCAATCATCTCATCTTCAGGGGTTATGGGTATAGGCGGAAGAGTCTTCAGCGGCGAATTATGCTCGATAATAATATCGACTTCGCTGACATGAAAAAGGTTAACCCCATGAGTCCTGGGCATGTGCTCATTAACCTCCAAAATAAGGCACTCCAGCCCAGGATGTTCTCTGGCTAAACCATAACCGTAATCAACATTGATTCCACAGCTAAAAAAACCGTTTCTATCCATGGGTGACACGGTCATAGCCATTACCTGCCCGGGCCGCAGGTTCCTGCGGGCAATCAGGTCGGCGTCACCTAGTTTGACGGGAGTGTAAGTATATAGTCCCTGTTTGGAAAAATGCCGCTCAACCGGCCCCAGATAAGGGCAGTCGAAAAGAAATTTGTCCGCTGCATCCGGATGGTTCAACATGGTGGGGGCCAGGCCCAATCCGGCAAATACCATAACATCTTTTAATTCTCCCGCCAGTATCCTTTTTCCCAGAGCATTGGAGAAAGCTACCGGCTGTCCGTTGGCCAGGGAAAAGCCTATTCCATCACCATCTTTAATTTGAGCTGCCGCTTCTTCCGGTGTCCGAATTTTACTTTTGTAAATTTGCTGCCATCTTGTCTCCATTAAAATTCCCCCTCTTTTTCATGTTCCATTACTGGAAATTAAGATTTGTTTCGATATTTTCCCGGGACCGGCATTCTGCCCAGGCTGATGACGAGGCAGACTTTCCTTCCAACGCCAATATCCCTTCCTGTCATCGGCTGGTTAGCTTTTCGATATTGGAATTCGCTTCTCCTTAATTTCATGTTACCTTATGAAGCTTATTATTTCCAACAAGTACTTTTATTTGTCGAATGGACCCCGGCTTTTGAATTATCTATGCCCTTTTAGGGCCCAAAAAATAAATGGAGCCTGTTCAAGGCTCCTCAGACCGACGACAAAAGCGAATCTCTGCGTTGCTGGATTGTGGACTTTGTCAACAATCGAAAGGAGCCTTTACCCGGCCCCTTGCGATTCCCGCTTTTATGTTCGGGCTATCTTGTATACCGCTTCAACTACTTTTTTTATGTCCTCCCGGGAGGTAAAGTAACCCGGGCTTAAGCGACAAGAGCCTCTGGTCAGGCTGCCTGCCGTGGAGTGTGCCAGAGGTGCGCAATGAAGCCCCGACCTGGTCACTATTCCATACTCGTAATCCAGACGTAAGCTTACATCACCACAGTCCATATCCTCGATATTAAAAGATATCACCGCCGTCTGTTCGGCAGGATTCAGGGGGCCGTACAATCTTACCTCTTTAATTTCCCGGAGACCGGTGATAAGATCAGCAGTCAATTCTTTTTCCCGCCGGCAAACATTGTCCAAACCCACTTCATTAATGAATTCAACTCCTGCCAGGAGTCCTGCTGCTCCCGGGGTATTGGGGGTCCCACATTCCAAAAGATCAGGCATAAACTCAGGATGCGTCAGTTCTTCGGATAAAGAGCCGGTTCCCCCTTCCTTAAGAGGCCGTACCGCCACACCGGGACGCACATAAATGCCCCCTATCCCCTGAGGCCCCAGCAGCCCCTTGTGTCCCGTAAAAGCTAAGATATCAATATTCTGCTCCTTGACATCCAGAGGCAATCCCCCTGCACTCTGGGCGCTGTCAAGCATAAAAATTAACCCGTGTTCCCGGGCCAGAGCGCCGATTTCCTTGATGGGCATAATCGTTCCCGTCAAATTGGAGGCATGCAGAGTACAGATCATACGGGTATTGGTCTGAATCGCCTTCCTCATATCCTCCAGATCTAACCGACCGGCAGAATCACATCGTACCCGGGTCCATTGAATGCCCTGGCGGGATAAGGCAGTCAGGGGCCGGGCCACTGCATTATGTTCCATACTGGTTGTTATTACATGATCACCAGGGTTCAGCACCCCTTTAAGCCCAATATTGAGTGCTTCGGTAACATTGGGCCCGAACGAAATGCACCTTCCGTCATCAACATTAAAAAGGGCGGCTAAGGCCTCCCGGGCCTCTGCCAGAATTGAGCCGGAGGTAAGGGCCTGTCTGCTGCTGCCCCGGCCGGGGTTTCCTCCCATATTACGGTTAAAATTATCTATGGCCACATATACGCTCTCAGGCTTAGGATATGAGGTGGCCGCATTGTCCATATACAAAATATCCAAAGTATTGCCTTCTTCCTGTTTTACCATATCGCCTGACTGCTGCTGCCTGTACCTTCTGCCGCTAATTATACTTTTCCAGACACCTATAGCTTAGCCAGTTATAAGTAATATGTCTAATTACTTTTGGTTATTAAGTTTTGAGCTGAGTGCCCTTGAACATAGTATTTGCTTATTATTTCGGCTTTCAGCCACACTAAAAGCCCCGAGGATATTATTTCGCCCTCGGGGCTTTTGTATAAGCCATGCTATTTAGAGACCGTCTTTTACGACCAGCCTTTACCTGTTTAACCTTGCCAGTCAGCCATTCTTCTGTAGGATTCATATCTTTCACGGGCACTCTTTTCCGCTCTGGTGAATAGTGTCTCCGCCCGCTGAGGGAAGGTATTAATAAGTGATGAATACCTGGACTCTCCCATGATAAAATCGCGATACGAAGCAGTAGGCTCTTTTGAATCCAGAATAAACGGGTTTTTGCCTTCGTCTTTAAGCAGTGGATTGTACCGATAAAGATGCCAGTAGCCGGCTTCCACCGCCCTTTTCTGTTCCAGCTGGGAGCGTCCCATTCCCATTTTCAGCCCATGATTGATACAGGGAGCATAGGCTATTATCAATGACGGTCCCGGATAGCTTTCCGCCTCGGTCATGGCTTTGATGAGCTGGGTCTGGCTTGCACCCATGGCTACCTGGGCCACATAAACATAGCCATAACTCATGATCATCATCCCCAGATCCTTCTTCTTGGTTTCTTTACCCGAAGCTGCAAACTGAGCTACTGCTCCGGTGGGCGTTGATTTGGAGGATTGACCTCCGGTATTGGAGTATACTTCAGTATCAAGCAATAAGATGTTTACATCCTCATGGGAAGCCAATACATGATCTAACCCGCCAAAGCCAATATCATAGCCCCAACCATCACCACCGTATATCCACTGAGACTTTTTAATCAGGAACTCTTCTTTATCCAGAATCTGCTTGACTATTGAGTCCAGCTTTTCGTCGGCCGCCTTATATCCTTCTAAGGCGGCTGCCAGCTTGGCGCTGGCGGCTTTGGATCCTTCGCCATCCAACATTTTTTCCAGCCAGGTGTCCAGTGCTTCTTTAAGATCAGCCGGCACGTCCGCCTGCAAAAGCTCCCGGCATAAATCAGCCAGTTTATTCCGAATTTGTTTTACCCCCAGGTACATACCAAAACCGAACTCGGCGCTGTCTTCAAACAGTGAGTTGGACCAAGCCGGACCATGCCCCTTATTGTTGGTGGTATAAGGCATAGAGGGGGCACTGGCACTGTAAATGGATGTACAGCCGGTAGCGTTGGCAGCCATCATCCTGTCACCATATAATTGGGTTACCAGCTTCAGATATGGAGTTTCACCACACCCTGCACAGGCGCCGGAAAACTCAAACAGCGGCACCTGGAACTGACTTCCTTTAACCGTATTTTTATTGGTTACATTGTCTTTCGGTTCCAGCTTAATAGCGTATTCCCAATTTTCAATCTCACCCATTTGACTCTGCAGGGGCATCATCATCAAGGATTTTTCCTTGCTGGGACATACCTCCAAACAGCTGGCACATCCGGTACAATCCAAAGGCGTTAATTGGATCCGGTAATTGAATCCGGCTAAATCCTTGCCAATAGCTTTTTTGCTCACAAAACCGGTCGGCGCGTTTTTAATCTCTTCTTCATTCAAAAGGAAAGGTCTTATGGCCGCATGAGGACAGACGTAAGAACATTGATTACACTGAATGCAATTGTCCATTATCCACACCGGCACATCAATGGCAATACCCCTCTTTTCGTAGGATGCAGTCCCTACTGGGAATGTACCGTCTTCCCGGCCTATGAAGGTGCTGACCGGCAGTTTATCACCTTCCTGGCGATTAATCGGCTCCATAACGTTAATGATAAAGTCCGGCGCCTTTGCTTCTTCTTTAGGAGTGTCAGCAGCATCCGCCCAGCTTGCAGGGACTTCCACCTTATGGAGTGCGTCAATACCTTTTTCTATGGCCAAAAGGTTCATGTTGATAATATTCTCACCTTTTTTGCCGTAAGTGTCATAGACGGCATCCTTCATATGCTGTACCGCATCTTCCAGAGGAATAATATTGGCCAGCTTGAAAAATGCGGCCTGCATAATCATATTTACCCGGCTGCCCAGCCCAATCTCAGCACCGATGCTGACGGCATCAATAGTGTAAACATCTATGTTGCGCCGGGCGATGATTCTTTTCATGTCTGCGGGCAATACTTCGCTCAGCTCCTCTGCCGAATAGCCGCAGTTTATTAAGAATATGCCATTGTCCTTTAAATCAGATACCATATCGTACTTGGTAAGGTACGATGAATGGTGACAGGCGACAAAGTCTGCTTTATTTATCAGATATGTGGAGCGGATAGGCTTTTTCCCAAATCTTAAGTGGGATACGGTGACCCCCCCTGATTTCTTGGAATCATAAGCAAAATAGGCCTGAGCGTATTGATCAGTATTATCTCCTATTATCTTGATGGAGTTCTTATTGGCGCCTACAGTCCCATCTGAACCTAATCCCCAGAATTTACAGCTGATGGTTCCTTCCGGTGCAGTATCAATCTCTTTCTCAACCGGCAATGACAGATGGGTCACATCGTCTACTATGCCGATAGTAAAATTGTTTTTCGGAACCTCCAGTTTCAGGTTGTCGAACACCGCCATTAACTGGGCCGGGGTGGTATCTTTAGAACCTAATCCATAACGGCCTCCAACAATAACCGGTCTGGTTCCATTTTCAAAGAAAGCGGTGCGAACATCCTGGTAAAGGGGTTCTCCCAGCCCACCCAAGTCTTTGCTGCGATCCAGAACAGCTATTTTCTTCACCGTAGACGGCAGGGCCGCCAGAAAATGTTTCACTGAGAAAGGGCGATACAAGCGGACTTTAACCACTCCGACTTTTTCTCCCCGGTTATTCAGGTAATCAACTACCTCTTCGGCACTTTCACAGGCTGATCCCATAGCGATTATTACTCTGTCGGCATCTTCCGCACCATAATAATTAAATAATCCATATTTCCTCCCGGTCAGCTTCGATATTTCATTCATATACCCTTCAACAATACCGGGAATAGCATCATAATACACATTAGCAGCTTCGCGAGCCTGGAAGAATATGTCCGGATTCTGGTTGGTTCCCCTGGTAACAGGATGCTCAGGGTTCAATGCATTCTTCCTGAACCTGCGAATAGCATCAAAATCCACGAGCTTAGCTAATTCATCGTAATCCAGAACTTCAATTTTCTGAAGCTCGTGAGAAGTCCTGAAACCATCGAAGAAGTGCATGAAAGGTACTCTGCCTTTTATAGCACTCAGGTGTGCAACTCCGGCCAGATCCATAACCTCCTGTACACTGCCTGAAGCCAACAGAGCAAATCCGGTCTGACGACAGGCCATTACATCGGATTGATCACCGAAAATAGACAATGCATGAGTAGCCAAAGCCCGGGCAGTAACATGCATAACACCAGGCAACAGCTCACCTGATATTTTATACATATTTGGTATCATCAAAAGCAAGCCTTGTGAAGCGGTGAAGGTAGTGGTCAGGGCTCCAGCCGCCAGGGAACCGTGGAGAGTACCGGCCGCTCCAGCTTCTGACTGCAATTCCGCTACATTTACTTGCTGTCCAAAAATATTCTTTCTGCCATTAGCCGACCATTCATCAATGCTTTCGGCCATAGGTGACGATGGTGTGATAGGATAAATAGCAGCTACCTCAGTAAAGGCGTAAGCAACATGAGCTGCTGCCGTATTCCCATCCATGGTTTTCAATTCTCTCCCCATAGCGTTCTCCTCCGTACTTTCGAATTTATTAATACAAATAAGTAACCTTGATAACACAGATAATGATAATTTTACGAAATCTGCCGCAACTTTTCAATCAATTATCATTACTCTGTACCATACTTTATTAGGAAACAGCCTAAAAATGAGTCATTATTATCAATTGGCGTAACACAATATAGGTTAGATTCTTTTATTTTACACAACAATTAAGAGATTGGAAACCATTAATTGAAATTTTGCTCATTTTGAAGCAGAAGCATGAATGAGTCATATTCCAATCCCCCATGATTGGCACGAATGGTACGGAGTACTGCTAAAATACCAGCAATAAGACATTTTCGGGACTTCAATAGAGAATCTACAGTTTATCCCCGGAGGTATGTCAGAGTTTTGGTTTGGAGGTAACGTGCTTGATCATCTTGTCAATGTCTTCATTGGTATTAACTGGATATAGGTGTGTATCTGGATGTGAATTCGTAAATACTCGAAACACCTCATCTGCAAATGGTTGACCAATCAGTTTCACCCCATCAAAATCGAGAATTACTTCCCGGAATATCTCAAAGCGGTTGATCAGTCTCTTCGCTTGGGATCGAGATACAAGAGCGTCTCCTTCGTGTTGCAGTAGTTTAACGGGAACGGTTGTCCTTTGAAAACCGAATTCACCTGATTCCAACTCTGGCACGAATCGGTCAAATACTTCCTTCATAGATCTTGTGGTCCTCCTTTCGATAGTCATTTTTACAATGGTGCCAGGAAGTGATCGTTCAATATCCGAGAACAGCCAATCGTCATAATCATGTCCGAATCTGAAGGAAAGACTGAGTCTGCGTCGTCTCTAGTGTCCTCGGAGCAGTTCCTGGATGGCAAGCTTTTTGTCCAATTCATCGCGCTGATTTTCCTGTCTTATGTCAAGAAAGCGATGCAGGACAGGCATCTTTTTGGGAAGTACACAATTCAAGGCCTGCTGGATCAATTGGATGTCATCGAATGCTTCGGTAGACCGGGCCACGATTTACGGATGGGCGAGATGACGGCCAAGCAGCAGGATTTTTATATTCAGTTAGGCGTCAAGCCACCTTCCTCGTTATGAATGACCGGGAATCCAGGTTACCTATGAGGGCTGCAGCCGACGTCATCGATTTGTTTTTCCTAATTCCTGGAGGCGTAGGAATCGTTGCCACTGCAATCGCCTACGGCATGTTCACCAACTTCGGATTCTTCCGCCACCGCTGGATCACGGTGAAGTGGGTGCTCACCTTGTTGCTGGTCACCATCGGTGTAGGCTATATGGGCGTACTTATAAAGAAAAATGCGCATTACACTGCGCAGGTCCTCGCTACTGGCAGCATAGACTTCAGCATCTATTGGTCGAACATCTATCCCGTGACAATTGCAGGTATAGTCCAACTTATCTTATTTTTGGTCGTCATTCTGCTTACCGTAATAAAGCCTAAGCTGCGCAATGCCAAATAGTCAAACAGAAGAAATAAATTCGAACTTACTCATATTAAGGGCTTCGATACCGTCGGAGGTAGTTTTCCTTCCAATATAAAAAGTCTGCCGACAACCAACTCATCGGCAGGCCAAAAGCACCCTTTCCCGGGTGCTTTCATCCTGCCATGTATTTGTTTATCCCTTTACTCTTTCTTGCCATCTTCCTGTCTGGCAAGGTATTCCCTTATAATCATGCGCACCAGGGCGCTGCGTGAGATCTGGTTATCTTTTGCCAGTTTCTTTATCTGATTTACCTGGAATTGTGTTAAGTAAAACGTTGCGTGTTCAAATTTATCCGTAGCCATTCTGACCCCCTCCCCTGCTCTTTGTGATGCCTTCACCGCTGGAAGATTATCCAATTAGTTACCTAATTATATGTTGGAATTCAGACCTGGGTTACAAAACCGGGCAAAAACCCCGCATTTTCCGTTCCAAGTCATGATACCCCTTATTGTTCACACTAGTTTGCTCTTATTGACCAAACCCGTCCAGATCAATTTTTCCGCATAAAGAGGCCTAAAATTCCACCAACCATTCCAGCAGGAGAGCCGCACATATATCTGATGCAAATTAGAGCGGGTAAAGAATCAAAACGTTAGTATCCCTCTTCCAGAGGGCTTCGCTATCTTCAAACAATGCATTTTACTGCTAGTAACCGGGAAAGCTTTTGAATATTCGCCTGCCCTTGTCTGGAGACTTCTTCCAGGATCCGCTTCATTTCCTGGTCTCCGATCTCTTGACGGAATTGCTGCACCTGCTCGTTGAACTCCCTTTGGGTATTGATCAGTTCTCTGATACGTTCTCTGATTTGGTTACGGTCATTCTGCCCTGAATCCAACTGACTCATTCCTCCCAGGCTGACAGGGGAGACTCAGCCAAGCCCCCCCCTTTTTACTTAAACAAATGCCCGGCAAAAGCCAGGCATAGGGGACTAGCAATCGTCGGGATCAAGCTCGGCAAAAACCACTATGTCATGGAACTTGGTCAATTTGTCGATTATATCAACAAAGACTCTGAGCAAGATGCAGGTTCCGGCTATGGGTGTCGCAACAAAACACGGGCTGTTGGGATCCTCGCAATTTCCCAATATTTCACCTTCAAAACTCCAGTTCTTCAAGATTATCTGTGATCTTTCAACCTCTTCCTTGAATTCCTGAGGACTTATGGGCGGGTTGAATTGATCCAAGGGGATATTCTTATTAAAAACGAATCCTTCCAGGGTAACGATTTCGAAACAACCCGGATCATCTCCGACTATAACAATCAGAACCACATTAAATGCCAGGGTTACTTTTACCCGGTGGTTACCCACAAAAGTTTCTTCGGCAGATATTAACTGTACTTTAATATCGTCTATCTCAGTGATTCTACCCCCAACATCTTCTTTGGGTATACAAATTATCTCATCTAAAACCTTTTCCTGGCGCTGGCAGTTTTTTGCTTTTACAACCTCGGCAAAAAGATCAAGTCTACAAGGGTATTCACAAATCAAACCCATTTCTTCTTCCCTCCTTTGCTTTGAAATCCGCAACCTCCTTTGTTGGCGGGAGGGAACCCCTATGCAGGTGAATTTCTAGGATATATTATGAAATACAGGATCGAAGTGTGCTTAAGCTGCATCCTTTTCTTTTAGTATGGCGGGTTTTTATCAATCCTTTTAGTACTAGTGCTATTATTATTGACATTTGCCTTCCCGGACCATGATATGAGCGGCTCTTATACCGGTATGACACCAGAGACCTACCCCCCTGGCCCGGGCCACCCTGCAAAAGCCTGCATCCTCACCCTGGCGATGAGGATAATATCTGACTCCCACGGCTTCAATTACCTCTCGCCTGATCAGATACCCGGCGCCGGTACAGTCAACAGGAATTACCTGGTCACGAGGGAATTTCATGATCGGTAAATACTGGTCTCCTTGAAGATTAGCTATATTGTAGTAACCTTTCGTTTCCAAATGCCTGTCGTTAGGAACCAGCATAGATACCACCGGAAGATCAAGGTCTATTAATCGGGCCAGGCTGTCTGGTTCCGCCAAAATGTCGCTATCCAGGGAAAACAGGTGAGTCGCCGTACTTATTAAAAACATATCTAACAGAATGTTTCGTAACACCACTAAATTGCCAATGCTGTGTGCCCCCCGAACCGGAGAAGTGCGGCTTTTTAGGTTGACCTGACGGATTTCCACCGGTGACTGAGCATTACGGGCAAACTCCTGAAGAATCTCTAATGTATCATCCTGACTGTCATTTACCACGAAAGCATATTCAATCTGGCCGGCCGGATAGTCTAAATCAGTCAGACACTTTAAATAGCGGGGCAGAATCCAGCCCCGCTCCCGCACCGGGCACCCTATCATCACTCGCGCAGATATAATTGTTCCGTTACCTCCAAAAATGTAATTATCGTTACTACTTTATATGCAAACAGACCCCGAAACGTCTCTGGGCACCCTTTTCACCGCCTGACCCTCAACAGAATAGATTAATATGCAGCTGATAAAGTAAGACTTGATTCAGGTGGAGTTTTGACTCCATCTGAAGCTTAGTCGCACAGATCCAGGAACTTAACTGCCCTTGGGCACCCGCCGCCTATAGAGGCGGGGGCCTTAGGGCAGATTAGTCATCGGATTATTGGCCTTGCTGCCCCATTGTCAGGTCAGGATATATATTGATGTCAAAGGAGTGACTTACGGTTGCGAGTACTGTTTACTAATGAAGCTCCATTAATCAAATACGGATTAGCGGAGGGCTTTGGCCAGATCGGGTGTCGGACCAGAGTGATCCAGGGTGAGAAAGAGCGGCTCTGGGGCGGATTATCCGTAAGAGAGCAGAAAAAACGTTTGTTGGCGGCGGTTGGCGAATTTAAGCCTGATTTTATATTTACGGAGGGTTATCCGGGTTTTGATGTGCCCACAGTTTGCCATACCATCCGCAGCCTTAATATACCTCATTTATATTGGGCCATTGAGGATCCGGTCTCCACTGATTATACCTCTATGTGCTTTGCACCCTCAGTTGACTATATTTTTACCACTGCTGCCGAATGTGTCCCCGGCTATGAGGCTATGGGTAAAGGGTCAGAGGTTTTACTCTTTGGCTGTAATCCGAACTTCCATTATTACACCGGCCCTCGGGAAGATCATGTCTGTGATCTGGTTCTGGTGGCCAGTAATTATGCATTCCGTTATCAGGAGGTTAACTGGTTCATAATGCCCTTGGTGGAAAAAGGATGCTCTATTAAAATATGGGGTCACTTTTGGATGGATCCCGGTGCTGAAGTTAACCTGGTATCTTATCCCTGGGTATATTATGGCCTGCTTCCTTATGAAGATCTGCCCGCTGCTTACAGCTCGGCCCGCATAGTCCTGGGGGTTAATTGTGACGATACCTCCAGCACTCAGACTTCCATGCGGCCTTATGAAGCCTTGGGATGCGGAGGAGGCCTTTATCTTGCCCACTATACTCAGGCCCAGGAAAACATTTTTGGAGATTTGATCTGGCAGGTGCGCAATACGGAACAAGCCTTGGCAGCGGTAAACACAATTCTGGCTATGAGTGATAATGAGCGTCGCGAAAGAGCGAGGGTGGCCCAGAAGGAAGTCTACGAAAAACATAACTACCGGCTGCGGGCTCAACAGATATTGCAGGCCTTTCGCCGCCTTTAGCAAACTCTCCCCTCAATTCAATTGGGAAGCGGAAACAGGAATGGATGCCAGGGCACGGGTAATTCACCCGTACCTGCGGCATCCAACTTTTCATTTCTCACTTCTAACTTTGGAACCATCCGGGTTATTCCTCCATATGATAATATTGCCAAAGAAATCTGCTGTTCTCCCAAAAGGGAGTAAGATAGTTCCGAGCCAAACAGGGAGATGCGGCTCCCGCTGGAATTTGTTTGTCTTCGGCCGGCAAACCCTGTTGCCGGAGATAAAGGAGGCAGTTGGGATTTGAAATTTTTATTTACTGATACTAATCCTATGATTACCCACGGCCTGGCCCGAACTCTCCTGGAACTGGGCAAAGAGGTGCAAATAATCGACCTGGGTGCCGCCCTGAGCCAGTCTCCTGATTATCTGGGTCAATGCCTGGATTCTTTTCACCCTGACCTGGTCTTTTCCCAAGGGGGCTGGGGCAGGTTTGGCAAACATGTATTTTCGGATCTTCGCCGCCGGAGGATCCCTCATGTTTTTTGGGGCAGTGAGGATCCTCTCTATTTTGATTCTTTATCACTGCCAATGGCATCAAATTCAAAACTGGTATTTACTACCGCGGCTGAGTGCATCCCCAAGTATCAAGCCCGGGGAATCAAGGCCCATCTGATGATGTTTGCCTGTACACCATCATTTCACCATCAGGTTCACCCAGACCCTGGTCTTAGTCATGATTGTATCTTTATCGGCAATAATTACGGACAGTTTTCTGCCCGCTTTAAAGGCATGGAGATAATATTGAAGCCCCTCATGGCCCAGGGAGCCGACCTGAAAATATATGGACTGGATTGGTGGCTTGACCGGAAAAATCCTTTCTCTATAGATCCGCAATTCTATGGCGGCCACTTAAGCTATGAAGAAATGCGAACCGCCTATTCGTCGGCTCGGATTGTGCTGGGACTCCATTCGGTTAATACATCGCCTACCATGATGAGTATGAGAACCTTTGAGGCCCTGGGATGCGGTGCCTTCCATCTTACTCAATGGACCCCGGCCATAGAAAGATTTTTTGTCAATCACCGGCACCTGGTATGGTCCAAATCACCCGAAGAAACTGAGGAGCTGTTAAAACATTATCTCCCCCGGCCGGAAGAACGCATGAAAATTGCCCGGGCAGGTCAAGCAGAGGTATATGCCAGACACACCTACCAACACCGGGCCGAAGAGCTCTTAAACATAATACGGGCAAACATCCCCGCTATGGTGTCTAATAGCTCCGGGTATTGTTATTCAGCAGGAAGGTCAGGTCATCAAAACTGGTACCCCATGAAAGTGAAACGTGGAATAATCAAACATTACTGAAAGCGAAGTATGGCCGGACAAAGCTCACCTTTCTGTAGACACCGGTATAGACCGTGGTTAGTTGTCACGAAACGAGATTACGATTAAGTCAATATGACAGGAGGGATACAATGGCTATCCAGAATATAATCTACCCCCCTACTATCGATTTTGATTGGCTGGTGCAGCGCCCCCAGCAACTTATGCAAGCTTTCGCGTCTCTGGGAGTCAAAGTGTTTTACATGAACCCGGGACTCCATACTTCCAGGAAACGGGGGATTAACCGGATATCAAACAACCTGACTGTTCTTAACAGCGTAGATCCGCGCGGATTAATAAACGGCCGCCCCGTTTTTTATTTCAGCTCCCCGAATCACGTGGACTTAATACCCCGATATAACCCGAGTTTGGTGGTTTTTGATTGCCTGGATGAACCATCCGAGGAGTTTGAAAATTTAGCCCCTTATTTGCGCCGGGCTTTGACAGCGGCAGATCTGGTAATCGCTTCTTCTCAAAAGCTCTATAATGACTGTATCTCCATAAACTCCAACACCATCCTGATACCTAACGGGTGTGACTTTAATCATTTTGCCCAGGCCCAAAACCGCACCCTTCCTGTCCCGGCGGAATTAAGTTCTATGCAATCCCCAATTATCGGTTACCACGGCGCCATCGCTTCCTGGTTGAATTTTAATCTGATAACCCGGCTGGCAGATAGCTTTCCCCATGGCAATGTGTTAATGTTAGGGCCCATGTACAATGTGACCAGTGTGCCACGTCGTTCCAATCTCCATTGGCTGGGATTCAAAGAGTTTAATACCCTTCCAAATTATACGCAAATGTTTGACGCCGGCATTATCCCTTTCCGAATCTCAAGTATGACCGAGGCAGTTAATCCCATTAAGATGTGGGAATACATGGCGGCCGGAATTCCGGTAGTCACTTCAGCTCTGCCGGAGGCAAGGGCCGTGGAGGGGGTTTATTTCTCCCACAACGATGATGAATTTATCGCCAACGTGAGGCAGGCAATTAACGAAAACAATTGGCACCTGAAAAGCGCCCGCATAGCACAGGCCCGCGAAAATACCTGGCTGGCCCGGGCCCAAAAAATCCTGGGGGCTATGGAAAAAACACTGAGTAAGGTGCCGGGAATAAACCAGGCATCCCGATCCCGGGTAGTTATAAATCAATTTATCCTCCCGGAGGTTACCAGTGTAAGACGGCGGCGAAGAATAGTTTTCGATATGTCACAGGGTTTACATTCAATATTAACCCGCCGTAATGGAGCAAGCCGGTTCTACCGCCCCGCCCCGGTTGCTAATACCATTACTATTACAGTAAAAAAACCGCTGGTTATAGCGGTTTAATTAAAGATTAATGAATAAATAACCGCTGTTAGGCGGTTATTTATGACCACTGACTATTCTGATTTCTTCATCCTTATCGTATACAAATAGCTCGACTGTTTCTGTTAGAACATCAGCATAGCTGTAGGAAACTCGTCTCTCTACTTTACGCTCGTTTATCTTGATGATAAAGATGTTTGGGTAGGTAGACTCCAGGACGCCCTCTCGTTCAATAATGCGGTTCCTGCCTCGATTGGCCTTCAATCGGATGCGGCTCCCTACAAATCCATCTAGATCTTCCTTGATCTGTGATATCGGCCTGGGAGAATCCAAACATATCACCTTCTTATTCATTTATGTATTCTATTGTATAATAACAAGCTGGTCTTAGTCAAGTTAACGATATATTTTATATAATTGCCCTCAGAATGTCAATGGATCAAAAGCAATTTTGTTGTTGATCAGCAATAATGTCATGGTATAAGTCATCAGGGAAAATGTCATCCCACAATCCGGAAACCGGGTGCGGAGACACGAGATGAATTCCGGCGTAGCCAGGCGGAAGCCAAATCTCACCAAAGAGATTTGTGCTTCCCGCTTGGTTCGGCGTGGAACGCTGAACTTCCTCTTTGGGATGAGAACCGAGCAAACGCCTGCGAAGGTGAGGCAGAAGAGTAGCCGAGGGACAGGAGGTCCCGAGTCCGCCTCCTGAGCCATGGAGGGCGAATTGGCGGTGTGCTGCTCGGAGGCCGAACTTGAGCAGTTGCATTTGCCGGTTCTCATTCCGGGAGCAAGTGGAATTCAATCCGGGTCGAAGCCGGGAGCCAAATCATTTGGTATGGCGGTCGGCAACTTTGCTGGCGCCACAAGAGTAGGGTTTGATTTTGGCATCGAAACCGCTGCCTATAACCATGCGAATAACTTCCTTGACCAGCTTTTTTGTCTCTCCATGAGTTCCCACATCCAAGTGAATCTCAATTTTTAAATTATCCTGCTCTTCCGATAGCAGGCACTCTACGATTTTGGCTGCCATAGTAAGGCTTAGTGAGGCCTCAAAAAAGATTCGCTGGCGAAGACTCGTTATTTTTCTTTCATACTTTCGGGTGTAATAATACCGCGCCCCTTTGCCGACTCGGTGGAGTATGATCGCCGTAACAAAACAGGTGCTCTGTCTTGATTGTGAGTCAGATCCGATTATCAATTTGTACTGATAATCAGCACTCTCGGCGACATATTTCTTGATATCATCAGTTACTTGTTCCAGAGTCATTTTTCCGTGGGTCGGGCTGAAAAAAATCATTATCCCATCCCCTTTACGATAATCTGTTGGCAATACAGGCAAATTCCTCTACCGTCAGGGTCTCCCCCCGACGCTGCGGCTCTATCCCCAAAGAAACAAGAATATCGCCGGCCGCTTCTCGCTCCGCCAATCCGGCCATAACCAGCACATTATGCATGGTCTTACGCCGGGCCTGAAAAGCAGCTCTCACCAGCTTGTTAAAAACCGCTTCCTGTTTAACCTCTACCGACGGTTTATCCAGCGGGATAAGCCTGACAACGGTTGAATCAACATCAGGCACCGGATAGAAGCAGTTTCTGGAGACCCGGGCAACCTGGGCAACCTTAGCTTTTCGGGAGACCATGACCGTTAGCAAGCCGTAATCACTGGTGCCCGGCCGGGCCATGAGCCGGTCCGCTACTTCCTTTTGCATCATTAATACGGCTTGTCGGACCCGGTCATGGTGTTCCAGTATTTTAAAAATAATCGGGCTGGTTATGTAATATGGCAGATTAGCACATATTACTACTTTTTCCCGGGGATCCTCAAAGTATATAAAAATTTCTCGTTCCCAATCCAGGGTGAGAATATCTCCGGTTATCAGAATCACGTTGTCATACGAGTCAACCAACGGCTCTAACAAGGGGATCAATTTCTTATCAATCTCTACCGCGGCAACTTTTCGGGCCGCTGGAGCCAGAAATTTGGTCAACCCCCCCAGTCCGGCGCCAATTTCTACAACTCCTTCGCCGGGAGCAATCTGGGCGGCAGTTGCAATTTTATCCAGTATGTTTTTGTCAATCAGGAAGTTTTGTCCCAACCCTTTATGAGGCTGTACCCCCCTTGATGCCAAAAGTGCCCGCACCCCGGAAGGAGTTGCATTGTCCAAAACGAATACCTGCCTTATATATCAATTCACTTCATTTTACTACAAATTAATACACAAACAAAAAACCCGGGAATCAATCCCAGGTTTAGTGTTTGCATCCGGCTACTTCAAAGTCGGTGCTATTCGTTTGGTCAAATCTGTGATTTCATCCGCAAAACTCTGGATGGGCTTGCCTGCCAATACTCCTCTGGCAATGTCTTCGATTCTCTTAATCAAATCCGGATTGGTTGTCACCATGACTTTGGTGATTCTATTATCCGCCTTTTTGATCGTCGTGGTGATCTCGTTTTTTATGGCCGTCGCCGATTCCCCTTCAACATTAGAATCCAGAGTCGCTCCCACCAGAGCCGAAAACTTATTATTAGCCGGTTGTATTACAATGGCCGCCGAACTAACTCCGTCTACTTTAACTACCTGCTTAGTAAGTTTATCCGCTAATTTGCGGGATTCAGACAGGCTCGATTCGGTTACCGGCTCCTGGGTTTCTCTGGTCAAGGTAGAATCTCGGGGAGTAGCTGTCTCATTATCAGTGCCTTTTTCATTATTAGTACCGGGTATTTGTGAAAGAGGCCCCTCCCCTGCTTTAGGTACATTTTTTCTGTCGGGCTGGTTACCCGTCATGGCACAGCCGGCTACAACAAGTGCCACTGCCATTACAAGAGCTATTAATACAAAAAGCCTTTTTCGCAAGTAATCACCTCCTCACTTATGGCCTTTGTCATTTAGTTTTTCTAAGCATGAACTAAATGATTCTGCCAATAAGAGGGAAGTGATCTGATAATCATTACTTTAATACATAAACTTTTACGGTGCGCCGACCCCAATTAAGACATTGTTGAGTCGTCTCCAAGAATATGTCGATCTTGTCGCCCTTTATAGACGAGCCTCGGTCGGCGGCAACGGCATACCCATACCCTTCAACATACAAACGCGTTCCCATAGGTATAACATTGGGATCGGTGGCTATCAGGCCAACTGCCGGAGTCTTGCCGGTAGCCGTTCTTCTGCCGGTATAGGTATATGCAGTGGACTGGCAATACAAGGCGCGAGTAAAATCGAGTCTGATATTCCCTCGGGAAACCGAATTTATAGTACCCCGAGCAACCACTTCGTTTACCGGCGGTTTAACCACCTCTGATTCAATTACCTCACGGCTTACTTCCTGGCCGTCATGGTATGTAACCTTAATCAACTGTAAAGCAGTACCAGTTCGTCCTCGACTTACAGTACGGATCAAACCTGTTTCCAGGTTATTGTCCAAAGTCGTTTCTCTTAAAAATGGGATATCGGTTGATTCGCTGATCATCTTTTCCTCAACCCGGGTAACTTGAATAACTTGCCCCTTGCATGTGAAATCCTCCAATTGAGCCGAAACCAGATCTTTCTCCCCCAGCTTCACCTTAGCTAACTCCAGTGCCTCCGCCACTTGGATGGGCACACTGGTTAACTCATGGGTTTCACCATCTGCCACCACCGTAAATTGAAATCCTCGGGTTACGGTAATGACCATGTCTTCTGCCAATGCTTGGTCCAAACCGGGGTCAACGGTATCATGTGGGTTTAGTGATATCTGGTTAGCCTGGAGTAGTTCACCTACAGTTTTTTTAAAGGTACGCTGCTCAATTACTTTTTCGTCGACTATAATGGTTACTGATTTTTCGAGGCAGAAATATGATGTAAGGATGAGAGCTGCTCCTGTAACCACAATTCCCATTACCTTAATTTTTCTGTCTTTGAAATTCAGTATAACCCCAACCCCCTTTCAAGGGACTTCTAAAGTTTAACCGCAGTAGTGGTTTTTAGTCAAGTTCTTTTTCCAAATATATCCATTTCAAGCCGCCTTTTCCTCCGGTTTGCTCTCTTCATCCTCAGCTTTGGGCCTTATACCACGAAATCCCAGCACTCAAAGAATACTGGGATTTTCAGCTGACAAAAGCGAACCTCGCGTTGCCGGATTTTCCTTCCGGGACTATGTATTATCCGTTATATACGAAAGACCTGACGAGTGTTGTTGGCGGTGATGTAGGCCACTTCCTCCAGGCTTTTTTTCTGGCACTCGGCTAGCTTTTTAGCGACTTCCCAGACCCACAGGGGTTCGTTTCTCTTTCCCCTATGGGATTGAGGAGCCAGATAAGGGCAGTCTGTTTCTATCAGAATCTTGTTTATCGGAAGACGGGTGGCGGTCTCTACGCTTTTTTTGGCATTAGAATAGGTTAACGGCCCGGCGAAGGATATTGCGAATCCCTCTTTTATCAACTCTATTGCCAGTGGCAGATGGCCGGAGTAACAGTGCATTATTCCTCCGTTAGACCCGGCCTTCTCCTCTTTGATAATTGATAACACCTGGGCATGAGCGTCACGATCATGAATTACAATGGGCTTTCTCAGCTCCTGGGCCAGCTTGATCTGGGCCCGGAATGCTTTTTTCTGATCTTCAACCGGAGACAGATTACGATAAAAATCAAGGCCCATTTCCCCGATTGCTACAACTTTGGGGTCACTGCCCAGCTCCCACAGCTCACTTAGAACCTGATCATTCATGGACTTGGCATCATGGGGATGAACACCGGCCACTACTCGAATCTGAGGATACCGGCCGGCCAAGGCCAGGGCGTCCCGGGATGATTGCAGGTCATAGCCTACACATATCATCATTTCTACCCCGCCTTCACAGGCCCGTTCAATTACCTGGTCCACATCAGATGCAAACCGGGGGTCTTGTAAATGGGCATGAGAATCTATAACTTTCACTGAATTCTGATCTCTCTTCATCTTACTTGACTCCCGGAAGGGAAATCGCCGGAAAGAGTCAGGACCTCCAAACGGTCACCCTCACTGGCCGCCAGGATCATGCCCTGGGACATAACTCCCCTGAGCTTGGTGGGTTTAAGGTTGGCAACTAATACCACCTTTTTCCCCACCAGCTCTTCAGGTGTATAGGCTTTTGCTATGCCTGATACAACCGTTCGTTCTTCATCCCCCACCTGCAGAGTAAGGATTAAAAGCTTATCAGCTTTTTTCATTTTTTCCACCGCTTTAACCTGGGCAACCCGAAAATCTATCCGGGCAAAATCCTCTATTGTTATATACCGGCTTTCGTCTTGTTCTTCCAATGCCTTGCCGGAAGGCTGTTCTTCTTTCTTCTCTTGGTCAACCGGCTTTTCCCGAGTATCTACCCTGGGAAAGAGACTGTCTTTCTTGTTTACCCGGCTGCCCGGTGCCGTCAGTCCCCACTGGCGGGCATCGTCCCAATTAAGCTGCCGGGGGTCGGTGAAAAAGGCAAACTGCTGGTTGATTCGAACCGGCAAGGTAGGCATAAAAGGTGCCAAGGCAATGGAAATAATCCTGATCGCCTCGGTAAGGTTATAGATAACCGCAGCCAAGCGGCCCCGGGAAATTTCGTCTTCACTTTTAGCCAGAATCCAGGGAGCAGTTTCATCAATATACTTGTTTGCCCGGCTGACCAGTCGCCATAAAGCCGTAAGAGCTAACGAATAATCGAGTCGGTCCAGCTGCCTTTCACATTCAGCCACTGCTTCAGAAGCCTTCTTTTTCAGGTCTGCATCGATATCTTCCATTTGCACCGGAGCCGGAATGATCCCGTCAAAATATCTTTCCGCCATGGCCGCAGTCCGGCTGATCAAATTACCCAAGTCATTGGCCAATTCAGCATTAAGACGACTCACCATCATTTCTTCGGAATAATAACCATCCATTCCATAGGTTAATTCCTTTAACAAGTAGTACCGGACTGCATCAACCCCGTATTTGTCAATAAGGATGATGGGATCCACAACATTTCCTTTAGATTTTGACATCTTGCCGCCCTCCAGCATCAGCCAACCATGGCCGAAAACCTGTTTGGGCAAAGGCAATTCCGCCGCCATTAAAATGATGGGCCATATAACGGTGTGAAATCTTACAATATCCTTGCCAACCAGATGCACATCACAAGGCCAGAAGGTATCAAACTTGGCTTGATCAACTCCGTAACCTATACCGGTAAGATAATTGGTCAGGGCGTCAAACCATACATAAACCACATGACCCTCTTCAAAGGGAACTGGTATTCCCCATTTAAATGTGGTTCGGGATACACAAAGATCTTCCAAACCACCCTTGATAAAATTCACCATCTCATTGCGGCGCAGCTCCGGTTGAATGAATTCAGGGTGTTCTTCAATATGCTTCAAGAGGCGATCCTGATACTTGGACATGGCAAAAAAGTAGCTTTCTTCTTTCATGAGCTCTACCGGCCGCTGGCAGTCCGGGCACTGGCCGTCATTGATCTGCCGCTCCGTCCAAAAGGCCTCACAGGGGGTGCAATACCATCCCTCATATACAGATTTATATATATCTCCCTGGTCGTAAATCTTTTGAAAAATATCCTGTACCGTCTTCCTGTGTCTGGGCTCCGTAGTCCTGATAAAATCATCATTGGTAATCAGCAGCTTCTCCCATAGAACTCGGATGTTTTTGACGATTCCGTCCACATACGCCCGGGTATCCATGCCCTTTTCATGAGCTACCCGCTCTATCTTCTGCCCATGCTCGTCTGTCCCGGTAAGATAGTAAACGTTGTACCCCTGCATCCTCTTAAAGCGGGCAGTACAATCGGCTGCTACAGTAGTATAAGCATGGCCGATATGTAAATTGTCACTGGGGTAGTAAATGGGTGTAGTAATGTAGTAATTTTGCTTTTCCTTCATTAAAAATGCCGCCTCCAGTTAAGTTTTGGTCAGAACCTGTTTTTATCTGTTTTTTTCTCTACAGCACTATTTATTTACAATTCTAACCTCCTCATTAAGTTTGCCCTAAGACAATAAAAAAATAAAGCCCTGTTAGCAACAAAGGTATTTTCATCCACTTATAGCCAGTTATGTGTCCATTTTTGTAGAAAAAAGGCTTGACTAATAATCCCATCGTTGGTATCCTTTATCTGACACTTGAGTGCAAAATTTGTAGAAAAAGGAGGGTTATGAAGCCGCATGATGAAATCAACTGGTGTAGTCCGTAAAGTGGACGAGTTAGGTCGTATTGTAATCCCGATCGAACTCCGTAGAACCATGGGCATAGAGGAAAAGGATGCTCTGGAGATTTATGTGGACAATGAGAAAATTATTTTGAAAAAATATGAGCCTGCTTGTATTTTTTGCGGAAATGCTGAGGACGTGCAGAACTACAAAGGAAAAAATATATGCAGTCACTGCCTTACAGAAATCGCCAAGGCGGTTGGTTAATTCAGCTTCCCAACAGTTGTTCGATTCGGTTATATATTTCGGATTTTTTCATACCGTACTCACGGGCCTTTTGTGCAAGGGCCTGTTTTTTTTCGACTCCTTTCCCCATAAGGTCAAGAACTTCATGACAAACCTGCTCCAAATCCGGGGGAATATCTGGTCGCGCTCCTTCGACAACAATCGATATTTCCCCCCGCGGGGGATGTTCTTCGTAATGCTTGATTACTTCCGATACGAGTCCGCCTTTTACCTCTTCATAAATTTTAGTCAATTCGCGAGCCACCGCCACCTGACGATCACCCCATAATTCATTGATATCCTTTAACAATGCTAACAGCCGATGGGGGGATTCATAGAAAACAAGCGTTCTCATTTCCCCCTTCAGTCTCTCCAAATGTTTGCGGCGCTGAGCTGATCGCGCCGGAAGAAAGCCCTCAAATACAAAAGCCTGGCTGTCCAGGCCTGAAAGAACCAGGGCGGCCACAAAGGCGGATGGCCCCGGAATAATTTCTACTCGAATACCTTCTTCCCGGGCCATGCTGATGAGCAGACGACCCGGGTCAGAAATACCGGGAGTTCCGGCATCAGATACCAGAGCAATATTATCACCCGCCAACAGCCGGCTTATCAGCTGTTCTTCCCGCTCCTTCTGATTATGCTGGTGATAACTGATGGCAGCCCCCTTGATCCCATAGTGATTGAGCAGAATCCTGGTATGCCGGGTATCCTCACAGGCGATCAGATCCACCTCACCCAATATCCTCACCAGCCGATAGCTGGCATCCTCCAGATTGCCTATAGGGGTTGCACAAACATACAAGGTTCCCATAAATCCACCTTTTATTAATCTTCAAAATAGATGCGATTGATTTCTTCACTATATTTCCCATCTGCGCCATATACGATCAAAGGCGGCAGAATGATAACTCCTGACTTTGAGCCTTTAACGGCTTCCACCAGGAAAAGATTAGCCCTTTGGTCCATATGGCTATGTATAAAGCGCAGCCTCGTAACCCCAAAACCGTATTCATGCAGGAGTACGTTCATCTCCATGGCCCGGGCCGTCCGATGCACCATAGCCAGCCTTCCGCCCCGAGTCAGGCACTGATCCGCCGCTGCCACATAATCAGCCAGGGTAGAATAAACCTCATGGCGAGCAATAAGTTTTTCCTGATTTGGATTAGGCTTCCCTTCTCCCTGCCTCCAAAAAGGAGGATTCGCCACCACCAGGTTAAACCTCCTCGGACCAAAAGCCTGCCCCATCCGCCGAAGATCACCATGGACAATCTCTACTCTGGAAAGCAGCCCATTCAGCTGTACACTGCGCCGGGCCCGATCTGCCAAATCCGGTTGAATCTCCAGGCCGGTA
>Ga0123327_1000284_pt1 | contig 48935 bp, 35 predicted proteins | sample BioC13SIPDNA_4_FD_89701 | JGI IMG/M metagenome (GOLD analysis project Ga0123327, IMG submission 89701) | Anaerobic biogas reactor microbial communites from Washington, USA - Biogas_R1_B C13 SIP DNA | ecosystem: Engineered > Bioreactor > Anaerobic > Unclassified | place: Washington, USA...
ACTTACAGCGCGACTCGTAAGGTGAGTCAGCCTACGAAACGCCGCCCACACAGAAATAGTGTGGGCGGCATAGTCGACGACGAGCAGATCAAGTGGATTATCGGCCGATCTCCCGGAAAATGCGCTTATCCCCATCAAAGGGTTCCAGCGTCCCCGGACGAAGCACCTGGATACGTCCCCAACGGTCGGCCTGGATGCGCCACAACATTTCCATCAGTTTACCTTGCTTCTTTCCATCGATGCTCGGATATTCGACACATTTGCATTCACGGAGCAGCACAAAAATGCCGCCGTTCTCGGGAAAACGCAGGGTTTGCAAGACCTCGTAAGCCGTTTCGGCGTTAGCGCACTTCGTTGCGGTGTTCTCTGCCAGACCGGGTAAGTTGATGACGGAGATCCCCGCTTTCACAACCACTTGCAACAGGCGATCGGTATTCACGAAAATGGGCGGTGGGGCGTTCTTTTCGAGGCGCGCGACGTACACGCTCACAACGACCAATGTCACCGCGGCTGTCAAACACACAAAAGACGAAACATAGATGAAGGCGAAGAGCACTTTGCTAACGAAATCATCGGGCCTGCCCACACTTGTGTAATACAACACCCAAAGCGGTGAGAAGAGCAAGCCGCCGAGAGCCGTTATGACTATCAATGAGGTCAGTGAGATACGGGGAGTTCGGTAAACCTGTTCTGCCCATATATGTTCCCACCAGGACAAGCGCGCGTCATAGATCAAAAAGAACAACAACGCGCACAGGCCCAAACAGACAAAGGTTAAAACTGGGAAGTAGTTGCCCGACTGTTCCGGTGGGATCCAAAAAAGCCATACCGCCAACGCTGCCGTTGCCGGCAGCAGCGCCAAAATGCCGCCCTCCCAGATGATGAACCCGGCCAACGACGTATCGAGTTGATCCCACACACTCACATCGCCTCCGCAACGCGGGCACAGCCTCCGTTGCGGAACCGGGGAGGCGGCACCGTTATCTGCAGATGCACCAGACGAGGAGCGTAGCGGCACAATTACCTCATACTCTCCCCTGCACGTTCGACAAATCGGCATCGATGATCCTCCGGGCTGTTATGAAAGGCGTCACGCGTTCGACGCTGCGCGAATCCTCGCGGCGCGAATCTTCGCGCGTTATCCCAGGGCCTTGATCCGCCCAGCGGTCTCGTCCTCCACCTGCTTAATTGCCGCCTTCAACTCAGCTTCGCGCTTCTCCAGTCCACGGAGTTGGGCTTCGGTTTCTTCCAGTTGCTCGACGTAGCGCGCGCGCAACGCACCCTCCTTGCCCACCTGCGACAGTGCCTGCATGTTCCCCTGGACCTGCTGTTGAGCCTTGTAAATCTTGTCCCGCTCGGCCTCAAGCTGCTTCAACTGCTTTTCATAATCGGCGATGGTGTCATAGAGCATCAGCAACTTACTGATCTGGTCGTAAACTTTACGATCCAACAACCCCTGCTTGAGATACCGTTCAAGAGCTTGATGCGACTGCTTGTGCACCTCCTCGTAGCGGCTCAGGAGACGGCGCTCCTGCACTTTCAACGTCTTCTCACCCCAGGCCGACGTCTGCGTCTCGAAGCGCAGATACTCGTCGGTGCGTTCCTTGGGCGGTGCCGTCTCGTGGAGTTCATACTGCGCCAAACGCGGATGCTCCACCAGCACAGTGACCGGGTCCGCCGTTTGATTCGAAAGACGATACTCCTGCCAGCGCACGTCCCATTCCTCGAAATGCAGATAGCCGCCCTTGATGAACAGCCGATAAATCTCCCGGCTCGAACCGCTGGATTCGCGCACCTTAACACCCAACTCCACCGCGTAAGGGACCACGACCTCGCCACCCACCGCCGTGAACGGCAACACGGCCTCGCCCACGTACTCGCCATCGTCGAGCACCGTCACCGGGCCGCGTTCCAGGGTGAAGCCGCTTGCGTTCTTCATCCGTAACGTGGCGACCGGGTGCGTCGCCATTTTACGCCCGTTGTAGAGCAAATCCTTCTGGTACGCCAGATCCGCCGACACCACCGGCACCATTGCCGATTGGCCGCGCCCCACCGTCACCGGCGTTTGGATAACGTACTGGAAGAGTTCGCCCAACGCCTCCCCCTTCGTCGTGACGGTCTGGGCGGCTGCGATAGCATCGCGTGCCGCCAGTTTTTGCATCGCGGCGGGAGCAGGTGCGGCCATTGCCGCACGCATCGCCCTCGGCACTGCCGTCTCTCCAACGCCCGCGCCTAAAGCTGCGCCCTCAAATTCCACCGGCGCAGCCGCGACACGCGCTTCTTCCTTCACCTCCGGGCGCTCCGGCGTGAACGGCGTGTAGAGATCATAAACAAAGGAGATCGGCATGCCTGCTACGAGCGCGAGCGAGATCCCCTGCAAGTCCTCTTCCAGCCGGTTGTCGAAGATGCCCCACCCCAGGAGCAGCGCCTTCGGCCCGCCTTTCACCTTTGGATCGAGCACCAGGCGATAGCTCACCCGCCACGTCGGCGCGGGCGCGATGTAGCTGACGGAGAGATCGTGCTCGCCCGGCGACATACGGACGGTCACGCTGCGATACTCGTCCTGCGTGAGCGATGTTTGCAGGAAGAAGCGCAAATCCGCCGCCCCGCGCTCGTCGAGGATGTCCACGTTCTGCACGCGCTCCAACGCTACAGTGTGAACCGTTGCCGTCTCGTCAAGCAGCAGCGAGACCATCGCCGACGCCAAAGGCTGGCGCTCCGATGGTTCGTCGAGGCCGAGTAGCTTGCCCGTCACCGTTTCGCCCTGATCCAGCGAGAGCGCGACGCGCCGTCCCCGCAGGCAGGCCAGTAAGTCCCGCAGGCTGCGGTCGTCGTCCAGGCGAATGGAGCACCCGGCGAGGCGCTCCTCGCGGCTCTGCGGCGTGGCATAATCGACGCCGAGCACCTGTCCCCCGCCCCAGTCGATGGCGGTGAGGCTCTTCAGGATGTCGTTCATCTCCGTCACGCGGAAGGAGAGTTCCACTTCCTCGCCACTCAACTGTGCCCGGCGCTCGAAAAAGCCCACGCCGTGCTTATACAAGGTCATCCGGGTGATCGGTAATTGTGCCATGCAAACCTCCAAAATGTCAAAAGTCAAAGGTCGAGAGTCAATTTCGAATCCATTAGGTTTTCCTGCGCGCCAAACGAGAAGTCAGCCAGAACAAGACTATGACCCCGGCCAACACCGCGCCGGGATGGGCGCTGGCCCACAGGACGGCACGCCAGGCCTGACGCACGCGCTCGACCTGCCCGAACTCCCGCAACGGCGGCGCAACCGGTGCATCCCAATCGAAAGTTCGCAATCGGGACAAAAACTCCTGGCGGACCGCACCTTCGAGGCTGAAGATGTGGATGTCGTCGCTCCAGGCGTGGGCCAGGCGCAAGTCGCGGGCAAATTCGTCCCACGTCAGCGGCGGGATTTGATCGACGCCGCCCACGGTAACCCCACCCCCTGTGCTGCCCACCGCCACCGATCCGGCGGACGGCGCATAACTCCACAGCAGACCGGGACCAAACGGACGCATAAAACTGCTGTAGAGCATCAACACTTCGCGGTCGACTTCCAAATCGACCAATCCCAGGAAACGCTGCATCAACCGGGAGCCGGCCCGCCGCTCATCCACGACGAAAAGAATGGCGTACTCATCGACGCGATAGCCGTCGGCGCGAATCTGCGCGATCAATCCCGCGTAGTGCTGCTGCGCCCGCCTGAGCCGCTCCGCGTCTGTAAAGCGGCGGAAGAGCGTGAGCAACGCGCGGCGATCCCCGGCGATGAATTTCTTTAGCTCACGCATGTCCGGTTCGATATCAAGGCCGACGCCGTTCCACTGCAAGCCGTGCATCTCCGTCCATACGCGAAAATCCGCGTAGAAGGCAATGGCTTCTGGGGCATTATCGAGGTTGAACCAGTATCCTTGCGCTTCCGGCAAGAGCAGCCACGCGATGACGGGGATCTCAGCAGCGTTGAGGCGTTGTACAATCTCAGCACGCTCAGGGCTAAGGTCGCGCAACCCTAGACTCACACCCGCGCCCAAAGCACGCAGGTCTTCGATTATCTGGGAGGTAGTGAAAAGCGCCTGCAGGGCAGCAGCGTCCAGTTCGCAAAAGAAAGTCAGCCTAGGCGTCATTTATCGCACTCCGTTACAATCTCATACCAGACAGGTTATAACAATATCCAGAAACTATTCTACTCGCTATCACGCAATAATGCAAGCGACTTCTCTAGGTTTTTGCGTATAAATTCTGTTAGAAAAACTGGATCAAACAAAAAGCCCACGTTTCCCATGGGCTTCATTCTAACAAAAGGTCTTTGTCGACGCGTTTGCAGGTTAAAACGATCAGCCTTCCTCGAAGATCAAGGTCAACTGCCCAAAGCGTAAAAGATCGCCGGAGTTCAGTCGCACGGGACGGTGAGGTAGAAGGCGGACTTCGTTCAGATACGTGCCGTTGGTGCTCTGTAAGTCCTCCAGGAACCACCCTTCGGAACGGCGCAGGAAACGCGCGTGATGGCGTGAAACACCGGCTGAGCCGCCCCCGTAAGGTTGGAGATCGACGTCTGGCGGCTGCGGCAGCATGGGATCAGTCCGCCCGACCACCACCTCGTCCGCTAAAGGGATGGAAAGCGCCACGCCCGATGTGGCGATAAACAAACGCGGGCCGGTCACCGCCTCCTGCGCGTCGAGACGCATGGTTTCCATACGGGCCGTCACCGGGTGAACGGCCTGTTCAGCTTGCTTGAGCGACTGCACTACCTGTTTGAGGTCGTTGACGAAAAGGTCCATACGGGGATAACGAACCGCCAAGTCATGATCCAGAGCACGCAGCAGGACCGTCTCCAGCGATGCCGGAAGGTTGGGATTGTACATCCGTAGCGAGACGGATGATTCAGGCGCTCGCGCGGGCAAGGGCAGACGGCCAGCCAGAAGCTCGTACAACGTCACGCCCAAACTGTAAATATCGGCACGGGCATCGGCGTCCTTCCCGGCAGCCTGTTCCGGCGCGAGATAAGCCAGCGTTCCCAAAACAGAGCCGGGGGCTGTGAGCTTCTGCGACACCGCAGGGCTTTTCGAGCCTGCCAGTTTTTGTGACACGTCTGAGACCTTGACCAGGCCAAAATCGGTTAAAAGCGGCCAATCCGGGCGCGCCAGCAGAATATTGCCGGGTTTCACATCACGATGGACAATGCCTTTGGAATGGGCGTAAGACAACGCCTCGCCTACCGGGATGATCAGGCTCAGCGCTTCGGTGCCATTCCATGGTGTGCCGTTCAGACGGGCCTGCAACGAACCACCTTCGACGTATTCCATGACGATGAAGGCATAGCCCTGATCCTCGCCGTAATCGTAGATGTTGAGAATATTCGGGTGTCGCAAGCTGGCAATGGCGTGGGCCTCACGCTGAAAGCGTCGCAGGAACTGCTGTCCGCCCGCATCGTCGATATGCAGGACTTTGATCGCCACCCAACGCTCCAATTGTGCCTGAAACGCGCGATAGACGACCGCCGCATCGCCATAACCGATCCTTTCCGTCAACCGGTAGCCACCGATGGTGCGACCGCTCAAATCATCCATGTCATTCCCCTTGAAATAGTAAATGGAACTAGGGATCGGACAGCCTGATTCCTGGTCCCTAATCCCTGACCCTCAACCACCATATCAACCGTATCAGCGTAGTTCGGCCAGCTTTTGGTTTACCGTGGTAAGGTCGCCCTCGAGCAGGGCGATGCGAGCTGCATCCAATGTCCGGTAGGTGGCGAGTTGCGCTGGCGTGCCACGGAAGTTGGCGAACAACGTTGTATAGACCCGGCCCACCGCCGCCACGGCGTTGACCAATGCTTGAGGCTCGAAAGCCATATCCATGTCGACGGATTCAAGCTCCGCGATCCACGCCTCTTCCAGCGCTTCCAGAGACAGCGCGTACACGCTTTCATAGTCGCCGCTGCGATAGAGCGCGCGGAATTTCTCCATTCCATACGTTTCGATCAGGTACTGCACGAAACAGCCCGCCGCGTAGTAGTTCTGCAAATCCAGGATGTGATTCTCGAAGCGCAAGGGACGCGAGATGCGCGGCAATTTCCCTGCCTGGTGATACGCCACGCAGAAGGTTTCCGGCGGGATGTAATCGGAATCGGCAATCGACGTCATTCCCACGTAGATGGCAAGGCCCTCGCTCAAGACCGTGGAGGCCGGCGGGCTGAGGACGTGCCACGCGAAGAGCTGTGTCAGTTCGCGCGTCAAGGTGTACTGCTGATCCTCCGGCGTGCCCGTGCCATCGTACAAGACGAAGACCTGACGCGCTTCCGCAAAGGTACGCCCACGGTGCAACGAATACGGTGCAGCGAAGACAGTTCCAGCGACGTAAACATCGAAGGTTCCGGGAAGGGTGGCGCGGAAAGTCCCTTCGATATGCTCCATCCCTTTGACGACCATCGCCTGTACCGCCGCAATGTCCTCTATCCCGTACATGCCCGCGCGATAGTGCAAGGTGAAACGCTGTGGGCCACCCGTCTCCGGGTAGGCGACGCTGAGATCGCCCTCCAGTGACGTAGGTCCCCATGTCGGCGTGGGTGTGATTGTCGGGGTAGGCGTGGCCGTCGGCGTTGCGGTAGCCGTTGGGGTTTCTGTGGGGGGCGGCGGCGGCACCGGGATCGTCAGTTTTTGGCCGACCCAAATGATATCAGAGTCTAAGCTGTTAGCGGTGACGATTTCGTCCACGGTGACGTCATAACTTTTGGCAATCCCGCCCAGCGTATCGCCGGCCTTCACGGTATAGACGACCCGGTTGCTCTCATCGGGCGACAGGGTCGGCGTAGCCGTCAGCGCCGCCATCGTCTGTTCGTCGAGGGGAATGCGCAGTTCCTGATCCGGGTAAATGACATCCCCCGCGATGTCGTTCGCGGCAGCCAATGCAGCAGGGGAGATCCCATAGCTATAGGCAATGCCGGAAAGCGTATCACCGGATTTCACGGTGTAGGTGATGTAGTACGTGACCGCGGTCGATGTGGGTGATGGTTCCACCTCCGGTGTAGGGGTCGGCAAAGAGAGCGCAGCGTCCTCAGGCCCTGCCGACATGCCCGTCGCAGTGGGCAATGGGACAAAGGTCAACGTAACGACCGGTGTGCCGGATTCAGGTTCAGGTGAAGGACGCAACAATAGGAATACAGAAACCAGGACAAAGAGCAAAACGCCCAGCCCTATTGCCAAACCAACCAGAATATCCTTTCGACGAATCGACTTTTCTTCAATCATCGTCACTCCGGCCATGCCAGGCCCTGCAGTTATTAGACATAACGGCGCACACGCAGCACCATACCCTTCTTATATCACATCTTAACAAAAGTTCACTTCTGCCGCGTGGCAATCACCCTCCTGCCACCAAACAGACACCAGCGATGAGGAGTCGATATTGTACCAACTGTCATCGCAATTGTGGAGCGCGAATGACAGGCTCACTCCGTTGTCGACCCAGCCTGAACGATAACCACACTGATGTTATCGACGCCGCCGGCTTGGTTCGCCGCTTCGACGAGCTGTTCGCAAGCCGCCTGGGAGGAGGACGCAGCGCGCCACAACGACCAAATACGCGCATCGGCGACCATTCCGCTCAGCCCATCCGAACACAGAAGCAACGCCTCGCCGGGCGCAAGCGCCTGCTCGAACAGATCGTAATCCGCCTTGGGCTTATCGCCGACCACCCGGTAGATGACGTTGCGCTGCGGATGTTGCCGTGCCTCCTGCGGAGTAATATGGCCTGCCGCGACGAGCCGCTCAACAAGCGAGTGATCCGTCGTGATCTGCACCGCGCCATCTGTCATCAGCCAATAGGCGCGACTGTCGCCGAGGTTGGCGATGGTCGCGTGGCCTCCAAACATCAGCGCCAGCACCAGGGTACAGCCCATGTCGCTATCCGCGGCCCGGCGCTGGGTATACACGGCCTGGTTCGCCGCTGTAACGAGCTGCTCCAGCCATTCCGCCGCATCGGGCAGTCTCCCATCGGCTTCCAGATGCAGGGTGTTTACAGCCTCCTGGATGGTGCGGATCGTCAACTGGCTGGCGACGTCGCCCGCAGCGTGCCCGCCCATCCCGTCGGCGACCACATACAATCCTACCGGCAGGCCCAGCGTCGCAAAACGCGCGGTGAGATCGAGAGTCAGCACGCTGTCCTCATTCAACAAACGCGCCCTACCCACGTCAGTGAGTACGCCGACCTGCACTTTCACGTTCTCCGGCGCGTACAAGCCACGCAGCGCACCCTCAAGTACTGCCGCGAACACGCTCGCCGTCTGGCCCGTTTGCTGCGCCCGTTCGAGCAGGGCCACCACCCCTTCGGAGGCCGGCACGCTATCGGGTGGCGTGCCGGTGGGCAAAGGCTCTAACAGCGCCAGCAGCGTGTCGGCTAACGTACGGACGTTCTCAGCGAAGTGTACGTCGGCCTGGGCACGGTCCGCGTGTGGCAATATCAAGACGTTGTCGATGCAGACGTGCCGCGCAATCCCATCGCTGATGACGATGTGCTCAAGGTCAATCTTCTGCAATGCGACGTGACGTTGGTGCAAATACGCCATCCCCTGCGCCAGCGCGATTCCCCACCGCAGCACCTTCTCAGCAGGTTGTGGGGATGGCAGATCTTGCGCCCGCCGGAAAATCGGTTCGACCCGGTAATAGCGCGGCGGATCGAGCGTCGTTTCCGTGAAGACGTCCTCGGGCACGATCAAGGCAGGATGGTGCAGACGCAGCGCGGCTAACTGCACAGAAGATTCGAATACCCGCGCGTCACCGGTCTCCCGTGCCAGAAATTTTGGATAAATCAACGTAATCCCACTCAGGTCACCCCCACAGTGGGCACAGGACTGCACATCTTCTCCCACAATCGGCGTATCGCAATATGGACAGCGGCTGAGCGGGGTAGTCCCGCGCACCGCGTAGACGTTGTCCGGCTCATCCAGGGTGTCCGCCGCGGCATAGACGCTGAGCACCCGGTAACGGCCCTGGCCCAACAGTGTCTGCTCCGGCAACGCGTTCGCGGATGTAGCATCCGGTATTCGGGATACCGGGGAGGCGTCCTTGACGCGGTCTGCCCTGGAAGATCTGAGCAGCACGAACAGAAGTCCCGCGAGAGCTAACACACCGGCGACCACCAGGCTCACCAGCAGCACCCCCACCAGACGCGGGGACACCTCCGGTGTCGTCCCCTGCGGCAGATTGCACGCCGAAAGCGTCACAAGCAGACCCACGCACAATAGCGTCCCCTTACCCCAGGCTTTCATCCGCCTTACCTCCCTTCAACCGCTGCAAAGACGCCAACAACGCCACCATATACGTCGCCCGTGAACGCACCTGCTGACCTTCCTGATCAGAGAAACGCGTGGCGAGCGTGATGGCGTGGGTGGCCCACACGCGCGCCTTCTCGTAATCCTGCCGTCGGCGATAGAGGTCGGCGCCGATCAAATACAGGCGCGCGCCGCCCAAGGTTTGTTCGGCCCCGGGACGCGCCAGCCCACGCTCGGTCACCGCCAACGCAGGCGCGTAGTCACCCCGCGCTTCCAAGGCCATGGCCTCGTGATAGTCCAGGTCTGCCATCCGCGCGATGTCTTCCGGTGCCTCCGGCTCGGCGGGCAACATGCCGCGGGCCGCGTTGAGGTGCGCCAGAGCGCTATCGTACTCGCCGAAGCTGGTCAGCGTTTCGCCCAGGAGGTGATGCGCCTCGAAACGCACTTCCGGCACAGCCAAACCTCCGGCATCGGCAGCCTCCAACACGCGCTCGAGAGCCTGGCGCGCCTGCACCGCCAGGTACGAGCGCACGGCCTGCTGTCCGAGTTGCAGATTCACCGCCACCGCTTCCTCCCACATACGCGCTTCGTAGGCGTGGTAGGCCATCAGAGTGAGCCAGTTCGGGGCAGCTTTCTCGCGGTAATAGCCGAGATACTCAGTGAGCCGCCGGTGGATGAGTTGCTGAACCCGGTGAGATAGCCCCCGGTAAGCTACTTCGCGGACCAGGGGTTGGTGGAAGATGAGCCATTCGATATCACGCGGTGTCAGCCCGAAGGGAGAGAGTTGCGGAATCCGCCGCCGCACTGCAATGTCGCTTTCCTCGCCGTAGGCAGCGACCAGCGTGGGCACCAGCATCTCGTCGCCGACCGCCGCCGCCGCACGCAGCAGGTGCCGGTCAGGCGGGGATAGTTGATCGATGCGGCTCTGGATCAACCCGTAGACCATATCGGGCAGCGGGAAGTCATCCAGCGAGCCGGTCAGTTCCCAGGAATGGTCGCAGCGATGCAACACGCCGGAGTTGAGCAACGCGCGCACGGCTTCCGTGGCGAACAGGGGCAGGCCGCTGCTACGTTGTGTCACCCACTGGATGACGGCTTCGGGGAGCGGCATATCCTCGAAGAGACGCTGTACCAGCGTCTCCATCGCGCTGTCGCTCAGCGGGCCGAGGGGCAGATCCACCACCCGCTCGACTGCCGTCCAGCGCTGCGATATGGGAGCGCAATCCGCAGTTTCTTTCCAAGACGCGCTGTGGAAAGGCCCGCTTTCGTCGCGGTGCGTCACCACGAGCAACAGCGGCGCATTGAGCGGTGAGTTGACCAGGATATCAAGCATGTCCAATGAGGCGGGCGACATCCAATGCACGTTGTCAAGAATCAGCAAGCGCGGTTGTTCGCATGCAGCCTGCTGCCACAGTTCAAGGAACATCGATTGACGCTGTGTGTCACGCATGGCCGGCGGCAGTGCGAGCACGTCCGCCGAGGGCGGAACGGTCAGGCCGACCAACGGTGCGAGCAAGGCGGCCCATGGCGCGACCCCGTAGCGCTCCAACGCTGTCGCCAACGTTTCCTCGCGCGTTTCTGGCGAAACCGTGTCCAATCCCAGAAGCGAGGTGAGCGCCGCATCCCACCCGGCAAACGGCAGGTGCGCGGCATACGATGGCGTCACACCCACGTGGACGGCGAAACCAAACTGCTCTGCCAGGCGAGTTAGCTCCTGCAGCAGACGGCTTTTGCCAACACCGGCGTCTCCGTGGAGCAGCACGGTGCGAGGTTCGCCGGCGCGTGCGGCTTGCAACGCGCGCGTGAGCTGGGCGAACTCTTCATCACGCCCGACCACAGGGATATCCGACGCGGACACGCCCAGGAAGACCTCGCGCAGCCCGCGCGCGATGAAGGGGGCCAGCGGCTCAGCTTTTCCTTTGAAGCGGGTGGGCGCGCCAAATTCCCCAACGACACGGCGCGTCACCGAGAGGTGGCTTGAGGTATTCGGTCCCAACCAGATCTCGCCGGGCGCGCACTTGGACATGAGGCGGGCAGCCAGGTTCACCTCGTCGCCCATCACCGTGTACTCGCGGCGGCGCGGTGTGCCCACATGCCCGGCAAAAACGTAACCGGTGTTGATGCCGAAGCTGAGTGTCCCGCCGAACATTTCCTGCAGTTCAAGGGCAGCGAGAACGGCCCGCAGGGGATCGTCTTCGTGGGCGAGCGGCGCGCCAAAAAGCGCCATAATGTACGCGCCACCGGGCGCAACGGCGATTTTGTTCACGATGCCGTCGTAGCGTTGGGTGGCGTCACGGATCTGGATGAAAGCCGCGTTCGGTCCGGCGATAGCTTGCTGCAATTTGGCGTCGTCGCCCCAATAGGGCAACAGATCGGGCAAGCCAGTTACGGCGAGCATCATCACTGTCACCCAACGACGCTCGCTCAACATGCGCAAACTGCTGGCGGTTTCACGCTCCAGGATGGGAGCAGCAACCAGCCGTTCGAGCAGGCGCGGTGCCAGATAGGGGGTCAGCGCATCCAGACGGGAGAGGAACCACACCAGCAGGTCTTGTTCCTCCAATTGTGGGGGCTGCGGCAGCAGTTCGATGCCATGTACGGAAGGCCCTTCGCGCAGGGCCAGCACTTGATAGAGGTCATCACCGAGTGGGACGCAATCTAGTTGCCTCTGGCACGCCTGGAAAGTGCTGACATCCAGCACCGTCTCGGCGGGCGGCGCGGCGGATTGCGCGCGGCCCATAGCCGCCAGAGGCTGACCGACAGGCAGCAACTCGCGCCCGGCGCGATCGCCGAGGCCCAACCCAAGCATCCGTCCGCTGCCCAATCCGATGGCGACCCGCAGTGGGAACCGCCCGAACGAGGTTTCGACTTCGCCCATTTCGGCCTTCATCGCGGCCTGGACTTCGAGCGATGCCGCCACGGCCCGCAGTGCGTGCTGTTCGCCTTGGAACAGCAGCATTCCCGCGTCGCCGCCGAACTTCTGCAAGTCGCCGCCATACTGAGCCGTGATGCGGATCAGGATCTCCAGGAAGCGATCCACCAGGTCGGTCAGTTGCTCAGCACCCTGGTCCGAATCGGCCTGGGAGAAGCGCTCTGCCAACGGGGTAAAGCCGTCGATATCGGCGAACATCACCGTCCCCTCCAGTGACAGCGCGATTGGGCCGGGCGCCGGCGCTTCGAGCATCGGAGCGGCGACGACCATGGGAATGTAGGCGGTGACGACCTCCAGCAAATCCCGCAAGTAGGCTAATAGCGCGGGCTGATAGTGCAGCAGGCGCTCGAGCCAATAGGCGAGATTCCCCTCATGCTCCGCATTGGCGCTATGCGGAGCATAGCGGGTGAGATCAGGGAGAGAACTCATCGCATATCCGTTATTTTTCCTCGATGCGGATGGTCTTGATGAGGTCGCCGGGCGTGGTCGCCGTCTGAGGATCACGGATGCTGATCGACAGCAGCACGTCCAGTCCTTCGGTAACTTTGCCGAAGATGGCGTGCCGACCATCCAGCCACGGTGTCGCCGCGAAGGTGATGAAGAACTGGCTGCCGTTGGTGTTCGCACCGGCATTCGCCATCGAGAGCACGCCGGGGCCGTCGTGGCGCAAGGTGGCATCGAACTCATCGGCAAAGCGGTAGCCCGGCCCGCCGCGCCCGGTTCCGGTGGGATCGCCGGCTTGGGCCATGAAATCCTCGATGACGCGGTGGAAGGCGGTGTTGTCATAGAAGCCTTCGCGCGCGAGGAAGACGAAGTTGTTCACCGTGTTGGGGACTTTGTCGGCGTACAACTCGGCGACGATGTCGCCTTTCTCCGTCTCGATGGTGGCAATGTACTTCTTCGCCGGATCGATCACCATCGCCGGAGGCGCGGTGTACATATTGTTACGATCTGCTGGATTCTTAGGCATAGGTATAGCTCCTTGTTCAGTGAATTGGGTGGGTGTTCCACCGTTTAATGCTTCTTCAATAAGACGCCGGATGGCAACAGGATCATTGCCCATCACTTGCTGCCCGTTGACGAAGAAGGTGGGCGTCGCAGTGACGCCTCGCTCGTACGCCACCATCGACGCCTCAAGGGCCGCATCGACGTAACGGCCGCTTTCTTTGCACGCGGCAAACTGCACTGTGTTCAGGCCGGCTTCCTTAGCCGACGCGGTAAGATCGAACGCGCCAGCGCCAATCCCGGCAAAGACGGCGTGTTCGTAGGCGAAATAGCCCCCCTGCTCAGCGGCACACATCGCCGCCGCCAGGTATTCTTGCGATTCAGCACGGTTGAAGGCCATCATGTGACCCACGTAGCGCACTTTCCCCGTCGCCACGTAATCCTGGAGAAGGCTCTCCAAGTTGTCGGTGTTGAAGGCGCGGCAGTGCCCGCAGAAAATCTCGCTGAACTCCATCACCGTGACCGGGGCGTCTTCTGGGCCTAACGCAGGAAACCAGCGGGTTCCGGCAGGGCCAGGATAGCGCACGGTCGTCTCACCGTCGTTGTACGGCGTCCCTGTCAACCCCAGGAACGACTCGGTGTCCGCAAAGATGATTTCTGTCTCTTGGGTCTCACCCGGAGCACCCTCATTCACCACGGCAACAGTGGGCGTCGGTTCAGCGGGCACAGCCGTCGCGGTGGGCGGCACATTGGTAGCGGTTGGTGCGACAGTATTTGGGGTCGCCGTGCAACCCGCGACCAACATCATAATGAACACAGCCATCAAGACCCGGTACTGGAAAGATAATGTTTTCATCGGCGCTATTTTTCCTCGATGCGGATGGTTTTGATGAGATCGCCGGGCGTGGTCGCCGTCTGAGGATCACGGATGCTGATCGACAGCAGCACGTCCAGCCCCTCGATGACTTTCCCGAAGACGGCGTGCCGGCCATCGAGGTGCGGCGTCGCCGCGAAGGTGATGAAGAACTGGCTGCCGTTGGTGTTCGCACCGGCGTTCGCCATTGAGAGCACGCCGGGGCCGTCGTGCGTCAGACTGGCGTCGAATTCATCGGCAAACTTGTAGCCCGGCCCACCCATCCCCGTACCGGTGGGATCACCGGCCTGGGCCATAAAATCCTCAATCACGCGATGGAACGTCGTATTATCGTAGAAGCCTTCGCGCGCGAGAAAGACGAAGTTGTTCACCGTGTTAGGGACTTTGTCAGCGTACAATTCAGCGACGATGTTGCCCTTCGCTGTCTCGATGGTGGCGATATACTTTTTCGCCGGATCAATCGTCATTTCAGGCGCTGCCGAGTACATGCCGTTCCGCGAGGACGGGTCGGTGGGCATATTAGGATTGGCGGCGGACGATTGGGCAGCCGCGGTCGGGACCGCGGTTGTCTCCGGTGCCGAGGTTTTGCCGGGCTTCAAAACCGACACCAGCACGACGACCAGCAAGATCACAACCCCGGCGATGCCGGCGATCCACCACCATTTCTGCGTTTTGGCAGGCGCGCCTTTTTTTATCGCGGACGAGCCTGGTTTCCTGGTGGCGGGCGTCTTCTTGGCTGATGAGGACGTGCTGGGGCGCTTTTGCGCCGTGCTTGCATGTTTCCTGGCTGCTGTGCGTTTCTTGGACTTAGACATAGTTCCTCCACACTTAAGTATGTCTGGATTTTAGCCCATTTTGCCGGAAATGCCAGAAGGGGCCGACCACGAAATATGAAACGAATAAACGAATCGAGACTGGAGCTGGAGGTCGGCTACAGCTAAAGGGTCACAGATTTACGCTGATTTTTCAGTGAAGGGCAAGCCGATCAGCAGCGCAAGCGGTCCCAATAACAGCAGCCACATCGTCACCTGCAGGCCGAAACGCCCGGCGATCAACCCCAGGCCCCAGGGGATGAGCGCCCCGACGAAACCGAAGATGTTGTCCACCGCCATCGACGTGCCGCTCTGCCCCGGCATCGTCGAATAGAGCTGCGCCTTGAGGATCGCGTACCACCCGGCGTTGAACAGGCCCAACAATCCGAGCAGCGCCAGCTTGACGCCGAACGCGGGGACGAGCAAAAACGCGGGGAACAGCACCAGCTTGACGGCGGCGCTGATTCGCAGATAGCGCAGCCCCGGCACGCGTTCCAACAGCGGGATGAGCAGCACGTCGCCGAGTAGCCCCACACCAGTCCAGACCGCCACCGCCGTCGCCGCCTGCCCCGCTGTGACGCCGACCACATCCACGAAATAGAGCGCCAGATAGCCCAGGAGCACGTCCAGCATCAGATCGGAGAACTGCAGCAACACCAGCCAGCGCAAGACCGTGCCACGTTTCAGCGCCTGCCACACGCCCACGAACGCTACTTTGAGGTCGACAGCCTCTTCTGCAGCGCGCCCGTTGGCGAAGCGGAAGCGTGACGCGAGCACCAGCAAGACCAACGCCAGCGCCGCAAAACCGGCAAATAAGGCGCGCCAGCCCATCCCCAAGGCCACCGCTGCGCCCAACGCCAGCGGTCCAGCCACCACACCCAACGATCCCGCAAGCGTCCAGCGGGCCATATTATGTTCGTGGCGGGCGGGGTCGATGTCCATCAACGTGGCCTGCGAGAGGCTCACAAACGCGCCGGACGCCGGGTAGAAGAGGAGGAACGACAGCAACAACAGCGCAAAACTCTGGCTCACACTGGTGAGGAGCAGGCTGAGGCAGAAGAGCGCACCGCCACCCAGCACCAGCGCGCGCCGTTTCCACGCATCGCCCAACACGCCCAGAAACGGCTCGACGATGCTGCTGACGATCGCGGGCGCGCCAAGCAGCGCGCCGATTTGCGCGTAGCTCAGCCCCAAGTCCGCGCGGATCAACGGCCACGCCGCCTCACGCGCGCCGTAGACGAACTCATCGAGGAATTCAATGAGCAGCAGGACCAGGACGAACAGGCCCAGGCGAGATCCCGTCTGGGGGATGCGTTTGTGTTTAGTCATCACTGCTGTACTATAAACAGCAGGCGAGAAATGTCAATTGTGGAAAACGTGCGATTGACCTGCAACAAAAAGGCGCGTATACTGGTTATGGTTTGTGCAACAGCACACAAACATCGCATCCCATTGACCTGTGTTCAATCACGAGGAGCAGCAAATTATGGCAAAACGCGACTGGTATTGTGAAGATGTGCTCTCAGGCAAAATCGAGATCGAAAAGGTCTGGGAAGATGAGCGTGTGCTGGCTTTTCACCATCCACGACCGCAAGCGGAGATCCATGTGGTGGTTATTCCCAAGCAGCATGTGCCATCGCTTTTGGATCCAATGGCGCTGGATGGCGCGCTACTGTCCTCAATGCTGCAAGCGATTCAGGACGTCGCCCGGCAGTTGGGACTGGATAAAACGGGATTCTATGTGCGGGCCAATGCTGCCGCACCCGGCGTCACGCCGCACATGCACTGGCACATCATGGGGCCAGGCGTGCCATAGGTAAAGCTTAACTCTTCACACCGACAAGAAAGGAACCAAATAAACGCATGGAAGAAAAATATGAGATTGTTTACATTGATGAGCCGGCATGGGAAATCATTGGCGGCGGCATTACAGACTACAATACCCAACAGGCCGGCGATGACCAGGGAAAGAACCTGTGTTTCGTCCTACGGTCGCCCGACCAGGAAATCGTCGGCGGCGTGATCGGCGCGACCTATTGGGATTGGTTGTACATCAACTTGATGTGGATCAAAGACGAGCTACGCGGACACGGATACGGGGAACAGCTTTTGATGCTCGCGGAAGAGGAAGGCCGCAAGCGCGGAGCCAGGCAGGTATATCTGGATACATTCAGTTTTCAAGCGCCGGGCTTCTACAAGAAGTACGGCTATGAGGTCTTTGGCGAACTACACGATTTCCCGCCCGGATACCAACGCTACTTCCTCACAAAACACCTTTAGCATATGATGAAACCGTACAACGATCTATCTGACACTGGAAAGCTTCGTCGGCTGCGAGACCTGGCCATGGCAGCCTTAACCCACTACGATTTGCAAAGCCCAGAGATTGCCTATCACGGCTTTGAAACCAACCTCTTCTACCGGGTGACGACGGCCTCTGGCAAGCGCTTCATGCTCAGACTGGCCTCGCCCGGTTGGCGCACGTTCGAGGACCTCCTGTCCGAGGCGCTGTGGCTCGACGCTTTGCACCGCGAGACCGACATTCCGGCTCCGCGCATCCTCCCGGCGCGCTCCGGGGCGTTCGTGCTGCCGCTTTGCGGGCCGGATGTCCCCGTGACCTGGAACATCTCCCTGATGACTTGGGCGCCGGGCCGGTTGCTAGGCCACTATCTCACGGAGCGCAACCTGGAGAAAATGGGGGAACTGTTCGTCAAACTCCACCAGCACGGCGCAACGTGGACGCCGCCGGCCGGATTCACCACCCGGCGCTTCGAGCACTGGCTCTCCAGAGGCGAGGAAAACCTCATCATCGGCGACGGGCAGACGGCGGTGACCCTCCCGTCCAGCGCACGCGACCTGCTAAACCGGATGCACGAACACGTTGAGACGGTGTACGCAGCGCTGGATCGCGCCGACCTGCGCGTCATCCACTGCGATCTATGGCACGACAACATCAAGCTTTACCAGGGCGCGCTCTATCCGTTCGACTTCGAGGACACGGTCTGGGGGTTTCGCGCGCACGACATCGCCATGGCGATGCTCGATCTGCTGGAGACTACGGGTGAGGTGCGCTACACAGTCCTGCTGAAAGCGTTCCGGCGCGGGTACGAGCGCCTCATGCCCTGGCCCGACGAGCGTATCGAACCGTTCCAGATTGGACGGTTGCTCTGGAAGGTCAACTGGGTGGCGCGCTATGAATCGAAGTGGTTGACGAGCATGGTTGAACGGCACGTTCCGGTGTTCGAGCACTACGAGCAGACCGGGCAGATCACTCTCCCTGCGCAGAACTAGTCCCGCTCCATCCACTCGAACTCGAAGTCGCCAATACGCACGGTGTCGCCTTCCTGGACACCCGCCTCGCGCAGTGCATCGAGCACGCCTTCGTGTTCCAGATAGCGGTGCAAACGCAGCAGCGCTTCGTCCCATTTGGTCTGCGTGCGATAGACAGCGCGCTCGATCTTGCCGCCATGCACGCGCCAAAAGCCTTCGGATTCACGTACGACCCTGAAGCTCTCTTCCTCTTCCGGCTCAAAGCGGATCATAGCCGGGGCCGGTTGCGGCAGTTCGGGCAATGGCGCTTCCTGCACCATCTGGTAGGCGCGCCCCATCAGTTTGCGCGTGTTCAATTTCGTGAGGGCTGAGATGCCTATGACGTCGTGATAGCCACGGGCGGCAAAGTGCGCCTGCATCTCCGGGAACAGCTCCTGCACGCCGGGCATGTCCAGTTTGTTGATGACGACGATCTGCGGTTTATCACTCAGGCCATGCCCGAAAGCCTCCAACTCGGCGTTGATCGTCTCGAAATCGGCCAGCGGATCAAGCGACGAACCGTCCAGCAGGTGGATGAGCACGCGCGTGCGCTCGATGTGACGCAAAAACTCGTGGCCCAAGCCTCGTCCATCGCTGGCGCCTTCGATCAACCCCGGCAAGTCGGCCATCACAAAAGTCTCATCAATCCCCAACGCCACGACGCCCAGATTGGGTTGCAGCGTAGTGAAGGGGTAATCGGCGATTTCCGGCCTAGCGGCAGTTGTCACGGAAAGCAGCGTGGACTTGCCCGCATTGGGCATCCCCACCAACCCGACATCTGCAAGCAGCTTCAACTCCAGACGCAACGAGCGTACTTCGCCGGGATCGCCAAACTCGGCGATGCGGGGCGCCTGGTTCGTCGGAGAGGCAAAGCGGATGTTGCCCCGCCCGCCGCGACCGCCCGCCGCGACCACGGCACGCTGTCCCACTTCGACGAGGTCGGCCAAAAGCTCGCCCGTGTCCGCATCGAAGATCGCCGTGCCGGGTGGCACTTCGAGCACCAGATCGGCGCCGCCGGCCCCATGCCGGTCCTTGTTGCGTCCCGGTTCACCGTCGGCAGCTACAAATTCCTTCTTGTGGGCAAAATGATACAGTGTATTCAAATGGCTGCTCACAGCGAAAACCACATCGCCGCCCTTGCCGCCATCCCCGCCCGAAGGCCCGCCGAAAGGGATGTACTTCTCGCGGCGAAAGTACACGCCGCCCTTGCCGCCGTGACCACCCACTACGTTAATTTTAACTTGATCGTAAAACATAATGTCTCTCTTTTGAAAACTTCAAAGAAACCCGGTTTTTGACAAAAACCGGGTTTCTCCAAAAAACTGTTAGCGTCTAACTCTCAGCGTGTCCCTAAAACCGCATGGAGTGTCTCACACGCTGGACAACCACCGCCGGGGCGGATAATGGCGTAGCCATCCTGGGGATCGTAGCCGTAGCGGACAAAATCGATATTCCAGACGATAATACAGCGCACCATCCCAGTATTGATGCCCAACTGCACAGCCTCAGCCAGCCACGCCGCTTGCTGCGCATTGTTCGTGCCGCGCGCCCAGGAGAATTGATCGGAGAACCCCGACAAACCTTCTTGTGAGGCATAGCCCATTTCTGTATAGAACAACTTGCGCGTGCCACGGAAGATGTTGTAGTACAACTCAGTCTGCGGCAAGAAGAACCACGAGTGGTGCGTACTGCCCGGGTCGGCGGGATGCCCGATGCGCGCCGAAGGTGATGTAGCCCCGGCATTGTGGTGCGCGCCGATGTAATCCATACAGTTAGCGGCTCCGGCAGCGTACAACCCTTCCATCCACGGTTTATCATCACAGCCGTTCGGCCCGCAACCGCCGAACCAACCAGTCGGCGCAGGCGCGGCACTGATGACGGCCGTACCACTGTTAGCACCTTTGATCGCGTTATAAGCCTTACACAGCAGGTTGGTGTATGCCTGCGGGCTGATCTGACCGATTTGCCATTCACGGTCGATGTTCGGCTCATTCCACACTTCAATGGCATCCGCGCCCGCCGCCGCCAACCCGGCGACCCAGCTCGCATACTGATCCTCGAAACCAGCCTGCGCTACCATATCTGCTCCACCCAACGCACTCAACTGAATCTTAAACCCGTTGGCGTGAGCAGTAGCGACGAGTCCAGCCGCGCCTTCCCCATAGTGAACCTGCACTTTCGTCCAGTTCATCCCAGCATAATGCATCGTGTCCTTGTAGGGTAACCCCACGTCGCGCACGTGCCCGCCCAGCTCGAAACCACCAGAGGACGAAGGAGCCACTACGGGGGCCACTGGGGCCGGAGCCGGAGTCGCTACAACCTGCTCGCCCACCTGGATCACGAGGTAAATCTTGCCACCTTCGATCACCTTGTCGCCGGCCTGAATCTGCCAGTTGCCCTTGTAAGTGCCATCGGCGTTCGGCGCGACCAGATCCACGCTGATGTCCACATTAGCGCCAGCTTTAACCTCGCCGATTTCGACTTTTGCCACGTCGGTCATCTGCTCGCCGGAGACAAAAACCAGCGCGGTATCGGCAGGCCAGTCCTCGCCGCCCGCGTTGCGCATCCGCCAGGTCTTGGTGAACTTCTCTTCCTTCTGGAAGCGGGTATTGTCAGGTACGGTCACGTCGGCGACGTAGCCGGCCTTCAGCCCTTCGGCGGGAGCCTCGGCAGGCGTCAACGTTGTGGCTCCGGCCCCTTCTCCCGTCTCCGTCGTCTCAGTGACGGCGACGGTCTCCGTCATCACCGGCGCGGGCGCAGCAACCAACACCGCCAAAGAGCCTTTGTCCAGCCCGGCGACATTCGCCCCGATCGTATACGTACCAGTGACAGCAGGCGCAGTCCAGGCAAACTGCGGCTGCGTCAACGCCGTCGCCGTTTTGGTCTCCGTCTCTCCGCCAGGGTTAGTCACGCGCCACACGATCTCAGGCATCGTGTGTGCATCTCCTTGCGCCGCTTGCGCCTTATATGCGGCAACGCTTGACAAAACATCCGGCATGTTACCCTCGTTGAGCACATCGCGCAGCGCCACACCACCCAGATGATACCGTTCGATCAGCTTCATGCGCTCGCTCAACCACTGCGGCGTGCCGAGCCAATACGCAGCGTCACCCACGGTCATGCGGGTCGCGCCCGTTGCCACATCCGTCTCCACCGCCGACACCGCACCAAGTTTGAAATTCAACGCAGTGCCAGGGGCAACGCTTTCGGTGAGTGTTTCCACCGTCTGGATGTTGCCGATCGGCCCAAGGATTTCGCCCAACGTGAGGGATTTTGTGCCATCGGTGCTCAGCGTCGAGTAGACGGGCACCAACTTATGACGATTTACCTGCGTCACCCCCCACACGATCATCTGCTCTGCCAGTCCGCCCGGCGTGTACGCGCCAGGATCGAGGGGCATCACCACACGCAGTTGATCAACGGCACCACCAAGCGCCGCCCAGTCATAGCCACCGGTGTTCCACGAGCCGTCCGCCGCGCGTTGCGGTGTATCGACGACTACGGCCAACCAGAGGCCTTTCTCTCGCAAAGCGGCACCCAGATCCGTCACAAATCCGGAGAAAGCATCGCGCGTCTCCGGCTGCACCATCCGGTAGTCAAGCACCAACCCGCCATACCCCCCGTTTTGCACAATGCCAAGCAGAGTCTGCACGTGGGTAACGCGATCCGGCGTGTTGTCCGTAACGTTGTTGAGCATATCGTTGACCAGCAGCCAGTTGGGATCGCGGCCCGGAACCCAGTTACGCACGGTCGGAACGAGTGTCAACGCCCCACCCTGCACCGCCCCCGGCAACTGCGTCGCATCGCCGGTCACGCCACCCATCGTTCCCACGAGGATGCCGGGCACATTGACCTCGGTCAGCGCAGTCTCCGGCGCAGGTGTGGTTGACGCCGGCAGCGGATAGGTATCCACCTCGGCCGCAATCTTCTGCACCGGCATCCCGGCTTGCATCACCATCACCGATTTCGGCAGCACCCTAACGTTCGCCCGCAACGTTTCAGCTGTCCGGTCAAGCTGTGTGGGCAACCAACGCCACGCCTCCCCATCCCAAGCATACAGATCGAGCGTCTCCCACGGTTCCGCCTCGTTGGGGATGACGATTTCCATCGTCGCGGGGCCAGAGACGTCATTGCCACGCAGACCAATAGTGTAGTAAGGGCTTTTGGGGGTCAAATTTACCGGAAGGCCGGTCAACGCCAGCTGCAAGTCCTCCGGCAACGATCCACCGACGAAATCGACGCGCGGCGTCGATTCCAGTTTCACGCGCACTTTGCGTTCCACCGGATCGACCAGGCTAATGCGCAGCCCATCAGGATGTTCCAAGGTGCGGTTCTGGGCGTCCAACGCCGTGAACCCACCCTCAAAAGCACCGGAAAGCTGCGCCAACGAGAGTTTAGGCAACAACAGCGCCAAAATCACAATCACCACCAGCGCGGCCAACGCACCGAGCAGCCAGCGCCGTCCCTTGAACAACGCACCAATGCTCGCAAAGAACGCACCAACACCGGTCAACAAACCATTGACCTTCTCCCCCGTCGAGGGCTTCGAAGACTCAAGCTCCTCGATGCTGACCACAGACGGCGCATCAGCGCCCTGTGGGGGCGCAGCCACATCGATATACGGTTCAGCCCCTACCGGCACATCCGTCGGCAAATCGGCCTGCACAGCACTCGCCGGCGATTCAGCAGGCGGCTCGACCAAATCCGGTGTCAGGACCGGCTGTGATTCCGCCGTCATACCCTCAGGTTTAAGCTGTGATTCTACGACCTCATTTGGCTGATTTTCGTCACTCATCTAAAACCTCCACTCAGAGTCAAAACCTGTTTCTGCAAATTCATCCCAGGACACCTTCGATGGACAGTCAGAAACCGGCCAAAACTGAATCTGTACATCACAGACCAGCGCGTCCCAAAGCACAATAGAGCCATTTTATCACAGGCTCATGGTTTGGCAAGACTCATTAAGAGAAAAGTTGTTTTGACTTTTCCTTCAAAACATAGCATAATGAGTATAGATAGAAAATACACCCTGGTTTGCGAGGAAATACACAGCACACCATGCTGTAAGCTATTGCACTGTGGGAGATGCAAAAGATTCGAAACTTTTAACTTGGGACTTTCGACCTGAGACATATTTTTAGGAGGGAAGCGTGCCTGAGATTGCTTTACGTCAATATGAAAGTGAAATCAACCATCTCATAGAGGAAGCCCGTTACCTGGAGGCGCTGGCGCACACACGCCACATCCTCAGTCAACACCCACGCTACATCGGTGCCTACTACCTGCTCGGCAAGACAATGTTGGAAGCCGACCAGCCCGAGTTGGCGATTGATATGTTCCAGCGCGCGCTCAATGCCGATCCAGAACACCTGATGGCGCGCATCGGCCTGATGATGGCCCATCAACGCCTGGACAACACTAACGCGGCGATCTGGAACCTGGAGCGCGCAATCGAACTCAATCCTGGCGATATCGACCTGGTCAACGAACTGCGCCAGCTCTACGGGCTTCGCGACGGCTTCGAACCGGACCGCGTTCCTCTTAACCGTGCCGGACTCGCGCGTCTTTACATGCGCGGCAACCGGCCTGGACGCGCTGTCGAAGAGCTGCGCGCGCTGCTTGCCGAGAACCCGCAGCGCCTCGATCTACGTCTGGCCCTCGCCGAAGCCTACTGGCGCGACGATCAAATCGTCCAGGCGGCAGACACATGCCAGACGCTGCTGGATGACGCGCGCTACTGCCTCAAAGCTAATCTGCTTTTAGGCGCTTTGTGGATCGACAGCGGACAAGAAGAGGGACAAACTTACCTCAATCGCGCTCAGGAAATCGACCTCGAAAACACCCTAGCCAGCGAGATGTTCGGTGCGGCCTCGCCCCTGAAACCGCGCGAAGTAAGCATCGAACATCTGACGTACAAACCCGATACGCTGGGCGTCGACCAGCAGGCCAAATGGTTCCAGAAGCTCGAAGCCGCCTCCGTGACCGTCAGCCTTGCCGAGATGCAGCCCGAGATGACGGCTGCCGAAGCTCGTCTGGTCGATATTACTGCCGGATTGGAAGCGCAAATCGAGATTCCTGACTGGCTGCGCGAGCTAGGGAGTGAGGAAGATGGCGCGCTGAGTTGGATGGCCGATATCGGTGCGGAAACCGAGGCAGCCCCTGCTGCAAAACCCGTCGCCGAGGCGGAAATGCCCGATTGGCTGCGCACGGAGGAGGTTGAGGAGAGCACCACCGAACCAGAACTGCCCGATTGGCTCAACATCGCTGAACCGGAAAAAGCCGCCCTGGAAGCGGGCATCGAAGGCCTGGAGCTGGGAGAGGAAACCGGCGCAACCGAGGTTGGAGCGGATTGGCTCGAGGAACTGGAGCCCGCGACGCAAGCCCCAGAAGGTATCCCCGATTGGCTGCAAGCCCTTCAACCGGCCGCCCCTGCTGTCGATGAAATCCCGCTACCCGCCGAGGGAATGCCCGATTGGCTAAGTGAACTCAAACGCCCCGGTGAAACCGCGGAGACGCGCGAAGGCGAACCTTCTCTTGAGTTTGCGCCTTCAGAAGAAGCCCCAGATTGGCTGCAAAGCCTGCAAACCGCAACGGCGGAAGAAGAGATCGAAGTCGCTGAGGTGGAGGAAGAAACACTACCCGACTGGATGGGGGACTTTAGCGGCGTAGGCGAAACCGCCGAAGAAACACTCGCTACCGAAGAGGGCGCGCTGCCCGATTGGATGACCGGATTCCAAACAGAGGGAGTTAGCATCCCCACCGAAGAAACCGCACCCGAGGAAGGCATCCCCGACTGGCTCTCCGCACTCCAACCTACCGAAGCAAAAGGTGAGGAGATGCCTGTCGCCGAAGAAAAGATGCCCGGAACAGAAATCCCCGATTGGCTCAGCGAACTTGAACCCGCTGCCGGTCTGGAGGCGGAAGCGGTCGAGGGAGAGCTGCTTGAGTGGCTAGACGAAATCCCTGTCGAGGAAGCCGCCATCGAAGGCGCTGCCGAACAATCCGTGGAAGAATTCGTCCCCGCGGTCGAGGAAGCGCCTACCGCAGAAGGCTTCTTCGGATGGGAAGCATTCGGCGAAGAAATCATCGAGGTCGAACCCACGCACTTCGTCGAAGACAAAGCCACTGCCCCGGAGGCCCTCACTGAAGCCGTCGGTGAAGGCGACATGCTTTCAGGCGACGACGCCCTCGCCTGGCTCGAAAGCCTCACCGAGGGTAAGGAAGAGGAACTCCGTGCCCAGGCCGAAGCTGAGGCGCAGGTCCGCGTCGCCGAAATCCTCGGGCACAAGGCCGAGGCCAAATTCGTCGAACCGGAGGAGCTAGTTATTGAAGAGTCTGCCCCTGTTATGGAAGAAGCACCTGTAGTTGAAGACATCTTCGAGTTGGAAACCTTCGAAGAGGAAACCGGCGAAGCTGCACCCGTCGAGATTGCGGAGGGCGAGCTTGATTGGGAAAGTCTGGCGGAACAACTCGAAGAAACCGAAGACGAAATCCCGGTAGCTCCCGTCCCCGAAGGCGACGACGCCCTCGCCTGGCTCGAAAGCCTCGCTGTAGGCGAGATGATGGAAGAACTCGTCGCCGAAGCCGAAGTCGAAGCTGAGGTCAAAGCTGAGGTCGAAGTCGTAGCGCCAGAGTCGCTCGTCGAAGCACCCGTGGAGGAAGTGGAAGAAGCCCCTGCCGGCGAAGGCTTCTTCGGATGGGAAGCGTTTGGTGAGGAGATCACCGAAGTCGCTGCGCCTGCCGCAGAGGGAGATTTTATGTCCGGTGACGATGCGCTTGCCTGGCTCGAAAGCCTCGCCGCCGGCAAAGAGGACGAACTCCGCGCCCAGGCCGAAGCCGAAACCCAGGCCCGCGTCGCCGAAATCCTCGGACATAAAGCGGAGGCCAAGCCCACCAAAGCAGAACCGCTCGTTGAAGAACCTGTAGTCAGCATAGAAGCCGCCCCCACCACCGAGGGTTTCTTCGGATGGGAGGCGTTCGGCGAGGAGATTGCCGAAGTCGAATCTGTAGCACCTCCTGTCGAAGAAGCCGTCCCCGAAGAAGTTGAGGGCCTTGTCGAGAGTATGGCCGAGAGTGGTGCTGAACGCATCGCCGAAACCATCGCTGAAAGCGACCTCCTCTCCGGCGATGATGCGCTCGCCTGGCTCAGCAGTCTGGCGGCGGGCAAGGAAGAGGAACTCCGCATCCAGGCCGAAGCCGAAACACAAGCCCGCGTTGCTGAAATCCTCGGTCGCAGGCCAGAACCCAAAGTTGCAACGCCGCTAGTCACGACGGTTCCAGAACCGGTCATCGAAAAACCCGCCGAACCTGAAATAGCCGCCGAGAGCGTTACCACTGCAAGCGCTGCCGCCGAAGTGCCCATCGCCGAGGGTGACATGATGTCCGGCGACGATGCACTCGCGTGGCTCAGCAGCCTTGCAGTTGGCAAAGAAGAGGAACTCCGCGCCCAGGCCGAAGTCGAAGCTCAGACCCGCGTCGCCGAGATCCTCGGACGCAAGGGAGGACCGTCCAGGCCGCAGGTCACGGAGCCGGAACCCACCGTCGAGGAAGCGCCCGTTAAGGAGGCCATTCCTGCCGCCGAAGGCGCCCTACTGCCCGGCACAGCCGCCCTTTCGTGGCTCGAAAGCTTCGCGGAAGGCCGAGAAGAGGAACTTCGCGCTCAGGCCGCGGCGGAAGCGGAAGTCCGCGTCGCGCAAATCCTTGGTCGCAAACCTGAGCCTACAGTCGCAGAGACGCCTGCCGCTGAAGCACCGGCAGAGATCGTCGCAGAAACGGTCGCCAAAGAGATGGTCATCGCTCCTCCGGAACCCGTCACCGTAGCACCGCAGATAGAGCCGAGCATTGGAGCGGAATACGCCGGACTGCTGGCTCAAGCGCGCACGGCGTGGCAGGCTGGCGACGTCGATACAGCTCTGGCCCATTACAGCGAACTCGTGCTGGCGGAAGCAGGACTGGATGCCGTGATCGCCGATCTGCAACACGCTGCCGCCGCGCAGCCGAAAAACGCCGCCGTCCTGCAGGTCCTCGGCGATGCGTACATGGCTAACGGCATGGTCGACCAGGCCATCGAGGTTTTCAACCAGGCTATGGGCCTGATATAAGGATTGCTGCTCCGTTCAAAGGGCGCACGAAACAGAGTGCGCCCTTTAATGTGAGTTTTACACGATCAAAAATATCTATAGCAAAGGAAAAATAGCATGACAGTTGATACAGCTCTTATTAAGAAAATCGCCGCGCTGGCCCCGACCACCGATGATTTCGCCATCATGCAGCCGGTTAACATTGGCCGGGAGACGCATCGCAACGAGCTGCTGCTCTTTGTGAAGCCGGAAATTTTCATAGTGCAAGACACCGCCCAGGTGGAAGCGGCGCTCGACCTCGTCTTCGCCAAACTGGCAGAATTTGGTGCTTCCGTAAGTGGCATCGCCGTGGTGGGAGGCAAGGTCCTCGAGGAAGCGGAGATCATGAACCGGCACTATGGCTACATCAACCGGCTCTCGCGCTTCGCCTCGCAGATGGTGGACGCCGAAGACCGGCAGAAGATCGCCACGGCGCTCGAACTCCCCAATCTGGACGGCATCACCATCTACGGTGGGCACGAATATCTGAAGGCGCATCCCGGCGAGGATTGCTTTGACCTGGATACGCTGTGGTTCACCAAGAAATCGCTCAAGATCAGGAGTGGTTTCTACGTGCAGCACTACACCAAAGACGGCGAGAACTTCATCCTCGTCAATGGCTTCCACCCCGCACAACTGCTGCACTTCACCGATCCCACCCACCGCATCGTGCTGGTGTTGGTTCATTCGGACACCTCCTGGGCCACGCTGCGCAATGAGATGGTCGGCGCGACGTTCCCGGAGAAGGCCGTCCCCCACTCCATCCGCGGCACGCTGTACGCCCACGCCGAGGCGTATGGATTGGGGACAGTCAGCATCGCCAACAACGGCGTTCATCTCTCCGCCGGGCCGTTCGAGGGCTTGTTCGAGATCAACAACTTCTTCGGCAAGATTCTGGACCTGGACATCAAGAAGCAGCCGCCGCTGCTCCTGAAGAAGATGCTCGCCGCGGGGTTGCCCATGCAGACCGCGCTCAAGGCGCTGGAAAACCCCATCGTTACTGAGTCGCCCAAACCGACCGACCTCTTCACGGCGACGGAGGACGTGGAAAGCGACGCCGCCGTCGCGCTCTGGAAGCAGGCCAACGCCTGAACGGCACCAATCTATCCAAGACTTCGCTGAATGCGGTATTTTGCGCCTAAAGGCGCGGGTGAAAGGATGTTTTCGCGCTGGCGGGTGGCGCCCGCCAGCGCAAAAATCCCCTTAAGAAAGAATCTGCTGATGATAAAGAAAACCGCGCAGTCGAGTGACTGCGCGGCCTTGCGTTAACCTGAGTGGCTATCCGAACTTATACGCGACGCCGAATCCGCCGCGCGGCAATACCCATTCGATGTTCTCGTATGGGCATCCCACCCGGCAACTGCCACACTCGACGCACGCCTGATACGCCACCTGAATCTTGCCGTCGTGGGCCAGCGTGTAGACGCCCACTGGGCAGAAGTCGATGCAGGGCTTGTACTGGCAGCGCGCACAAACTGCGTGATCCTTGATCTTGAGATGGCTCTGCTCTTCGTCGATGAAGTACTTGAGCGAGACCAGCAGGTCGTCCACGTACACATCGGGCAGGCTTTCCTTCAAGTCCTGCGGCAGCTCTTTCACACTGAATGCGTCCCCTTTTTTCATTACCATCCCATCACCGCCCTTCCCATAGAGAGCATGTCACCCACGGCCTTGAACAACTGCCGGCGACTGGTGAGGCTTCCTAGCATATTCTTGAACAGCTTTTTCTTCGGCATCCCATAGGCGCTGAAGAACTGCCCCAGCGCATCGTTGATGAAACTCGGATACGCATCCATAAACTCCGGGTGCGTTTCCAGGAAGCGGGCGAAGTTGCGATACTGCTTCATGTCTTTCAGGATAAAGCGATCCTTCAACCGCGCCTCGTACTGCGAAAGCACCTGCGCGGAGAAATCGCCGCGCTTGTGCGCCTCGATCGCGGTCTCGGCGGCCAGCTTCCCGGCGACGATCGCCATATTCGTGCCCTCCCAGTGCAGGGCGTTGACCATCGACGCGGCATCGCCCGCGACCATTGCCCCGCCGGTGTACAGCTTGGGCATATCGCGGTAGCCGCCTTCGGGGATCAGGTGCGCGCCGTACTCCATCAACTGCCCGCCCGCGATCAACGGCGCAATTGCCGGGTGACGCAGATACCGCTGCAAGACTTCATAGGGCTTCAGGCGATATTCGACGACCGCATCCAGCATCATCCCCAGGCCCACGGAGACGCTGGTGTTGTTGGTGTAGACAAAGCCCATACCCGGCAGACCAAGCGAAACGTCGCCCAACACCGACGCCGCCAACCCGTGCTTCTCGTCGGGCAGCCCGAAGCGCGCGTTGATGGTGTCCATCGGCAACGCGATGACCTGCTTGAACGCCAGCGCCATGTGCGCCGGTTCCAGGTCGTGATCGATCAAGCCCAACTTCTGCGACAAGATGTTATTGACACCCTCGCAGATGATGACGACCGGCGCGTAGACGTCGCCCTGCGCACGGTCGGTTTTCACGCCGATGACCTGCCCGGCGCCGTCGCGGATGAAGTCCACGACCGACGTCTTGGGGATCAACAGCGCGCCCTCTCGCTGCGCCTGGTCGGCCCACCACACGTCGAAGACCGCGCGCGACGCCATATACGCGTCGGCGGGTTCGGCGCCCAGCTTGCCGCCCTGCACCGTCATCTTGGTGAGGCCGCCGTCCTTCGAGAGCATCCAGAACCCCGCCTCGGTGACGGGACGCTCGAAGGGTGGCTTGCGATCCATAAAGTCGGGCAGCACTTCGCCGATAGCGTGGGTGTAGATCGCGCCGCCGAAGTAGTTCTTGCCGCCGGCCTTCTGCCCGCGCTCAATCAACGCGACGTTCAGTCCCTCACGGGCCATCATCATGGCTGCCGCGGAACCAGCTAACCCCGCGCCGACGACAATGGCATCGAAGCGAATCTTTTCATCTTGGGTGTTCATGCCAGGGCCTCCTTCGACAAGCTCAGGACTCGCTCCTTGCGCGCCTTGATGTCTTTGATCATCGCCGGGATCACCTCAAAGAGATCGCCCACGATGCCGACGTCGGCCACGTCGAAGATAGGGGCGTTGGGATCGGAGTTGATGGCGATGATGAAGTCGGAGTTCTGCATGCCGACTTTGTGCTGCAAGGCCCCGGAAATACCGGCGGCGATGTAGAGCTTGGGCCGCACCGTCCGCCCGGATTGCCCCACCTGATGCGCGTAACTGATCCATCCCGCATCCACGCAAGGCCGGGACGCGCCGACGACGCCGCCCAACGCGTGCGCCAGTTCTTCGATCAACTTGAAGCCTTCGGGCGTGCCCAGGCCGCGCCCACCGGAAACGATGACGTCTGCGTACTCGATATCGACGCTCTCGGCTTGGTCACGGATGAACTCCAGGATGCAGGCTTCGGTGTCTTTTTCGTCCAGCGGGATTTCCTCGCGGACGATTTCCCCGACAGCTTCCGGGTTGTAGGGCGGCATGGGGAACACACGCGGGCGCACGCTCGACATCTGCGGGCGGCTTTGGCGGCAGAGGATCGTCGCCATGATGTTGCCGCCGAACGCGGGACGGGTCGCCAGGAGCAGACGCTGAGATGAGCCTTTCACCTCGCCCATTTCCAGCCCGGTGCAGTCGGCGGTCAACCCGGTGCGCAGCGAGGTCGCTACCGCGCCGGCCAGGTCACGGCCCAGCGTCGTCGCACCGATCAACAGCACTTCTGGCTTGTACTTCTGCACCACGCCCACAATACATTTGTAGTACGGGCAGTTGCGATAGTTCTCCAGTTCCGGCTCGTCCACCAAGTAGACGCGCTCCGCGCCGTACTTGATAGCTTCCTGCGCAATGCCCTCGACCTGGTCGCCCAAGAGAATACATTCTACGTGGACGGTATCACCGGCAGCATCGGCCTCCTCTTTGACCTCGGAAGCTAACCGGCTGGCGACACCCAACAATTCCCAGGAAACCGGATGCGCTTTGCCCTCTTCCTGTTCGATGAAAACCCAGAATCGTCGCGCGCTCATTTGACGCCTCCTAGAATGGAGGTAAGGATACCGGCGGCATCGGCTTTGGCAAACGCCGTCGCGACGGCAGCTTCCACGCCGATCTCACGGCTGTTGATCTTCTCACCGGCTTCAGGCAGCGGCGGGGTCCCCATTTTGAAGACCACGGTGGGTGAACCGCGCACGCCGATATGTTCTGCGTCGAAGATGCCCGCATTGTCCACCGTCAGCACTCCCGGCTCGTAGCGCAGCGAGCGGATGAGATCGGGCAGCGGCGCAAAAGGCACCCCGGCAATCTCTTTCTCGCACGTCACCAGCGCGGGCAGCGGCGCTTCGACGACTTCCGTCCAACGCTCGGTCTTGCGCTCGACGACGATCTGGCGTTTAATGAGATCGATGTCGCGGATCTTGACCGCGTAGGTGATGATCGGCAGATCCAGCCGCACCGCCACCCCGGGGCCGACCTGAGCCGTATCTCCGTCAATCGCCTGCTTGCCGAAGAAGACCACGTCGATGGGGTCTTTCTCGTGGATCATCTGGATCACCTGGGCGAGCACGTAAGAGGTCGCCAGGGTGTCCGCGCCGGCAAACTTGCGGTCAGAAACCAGATAGCCCGCATCAGCTCCCAACTCAACAGCCTCGCGGATCGTCACCGTGAACGAGGCCGGCCCCATCGAAACGATTGTGACCTTCCCCCCTAACTTGCGCTTCCACTCCACGGCGGACGCCAGCGCGTGCGCGTCGTAGGGGTTCATAATCGCCGGCACGCCCTCTCGCACCAGGTTGCCCGTCTCGAGATCGATGCGGATGTTGGTCGTGTCCGGCACCTGCTTAACGGCGACAAGTGCGTGAAACAAGTTCCACCTCCTTACAACTTACGAATAACAAATCAGAAAACCGGGATTTTCGACGGATCCCGGTTTTCAAGTGCCTTAGTGCCGTGGGGTAAACTGCGGTTCGATGATCTCGCCGTTGCGAATGACCACGCCGTTGCGCAAAGCGTCGTTTTGTGCGAAGGCTAAACCCGGCTCTACGTTGGTGATGTGCTGGATATAAGACCATGCGGCGTTGTTGAAAGCATGTGTCGAAGTGCGCGGCACGCCGCCGGGCACATTGGGGACACAGTAGTGCACCACGTCTTCCTCGATATAGGTTGGGTTGTCAAATGAGGTGGGACGACTCGTCTCCGCACAGCCGCCGTGATCGATAGCGAAGTCCATAATGACCGAACCTTTGCGCATCGTGCGCAGCATCTCACGGGTGATGATGACCGGCGCACGTTTGCCCGGATTGCGCATTGCGCCGATGACCACGTCGGCAAAGCGCGTAGTGTAAGCCACGTTGAAATCGTGATCGATCATCGTCGTTACGCGCCCCTGGAAGTACTCCTCCAGATAGCGCAACCGATCCAACGAGCGGCTGAGGATGAAGACCTTTGCGCCCATACCGACAAAGGCGCGCGCGGCATTCATACCCAACGTCCCGCCACCCAGGATCACCACCTCACCGGCGGAGACACCCGGCGCGCCGTTCAACAGCACGCCGCGCCCGCCGTAGGTACGCATCAGCAACGTCCCGGCGATGTATGGAGCCATGCGTCCGGCAATCTCGCTCATCGTTTTGAGGATGGGGAAGTTGCGGCCGTCTTTGGAAATCATCTCGTAAGCAATAGCCGTCACTTTATGCTTTTTGAGTTCGTCGACCTCTGCCTGGGGGATCGACATCAAACCCAGGAAGCACATGAGCGTCTGGCCGGCGGGCATCCACTTGATTTCTTCCATCGTCGGACGCAGCGCCTTGAGCACCAGCGAGCTATTGGCATAAAGCTCCTCACCGGTCGAAAGCATCGTCGCGCCCATGCGCTCGTAGTCGTAGTCATCGAAACCGGCGCCGGAGCCCGCGCTCACTTCCACAAAACACTTGTGACCGGCCTTCGTCAACAGGCCAACACCGGCCGGCGTCAATCCGACGCGCTCTTCTCCACAGAGTCGTTCTTTAGGAATGCCTATGTTCATATTCCGCTCCTTTGAAAATAGTCAGTTAGTCTTTGGCCCGATAGTCAGATAGCCTTCAACAATCGCTGTCGCAAGCGTATTACTGGATGGCAGCAACGCCGTCAGCCGGGTGCGTGACGTAGACAGCCGGCCGTTTGCCGAAACGCTCGTCGTAAGCCTCGGTGATGTGCGCTTTAAATTCGGGGACGGCCGCTTCGGCCACCAGGGCAATCGTACATCCGCCGAATCCCGCGCCGGTCAGCCGCGCGCCGTAGCAGCCGGGGACTTCCATCGCCGCCTCGACTAGTGCATCCAGCTCCACCGCGCTCACCTCGTAATCATCGCGCAAGCTACGATGCCCCTCGATCATCAATGCGCTGGCCGCTGCGATGTCGCCAGCATGGAGCGCGCGGGCGAACTTCACCACCCGGTCGTTCTCCGTGATGACGTGCCGCGCGCGCCGGTACACCACTTCCGGCAGATCGCGGCCAAACTGCTTCAACTGGCGCAACGACACATCGCGCAGCGCCTTGATCTCCGGCAGATGCGCCTGCAAATGGCCTACCGCCTGCTCGCACTGCGCCCGGCGTACATTGTACTCCGACGCCGCCAGCGAGCGTCGCACCATGCTATCCGCAACGACGATGGCGACCCCCTCCGGCATCGGGAAGTAGCGCCGTTCCAGCGAGCGCGAGTCAAGCATCATCGCATGGCCGGCCTTGCCGCACGCGCTGATCATCTGATCCATGATGCCGCAATTCACGCCCACGTACTGGTTCTCCGCCTTCTGGCACAACAGCGCCAGATCGGAAAGGGAGATGCCGAACTCACCGAGCGTATCCCAAGCAAAAGCGAACGCCAGCTCGATGGCCGCCGAAGAGGACATCCCTGCACCAACCGGCACGTCAGACGCCAGCACCGCGTTGATGGGAGAAGGGTGCAATCCACGATCGAGGAAAGCCCACAAAACACCTTTCGGGTAGTCGGCCCAGCCACCCGCAGAGGAGGGCACTTCGATTGTCGAGAAGATCGCTTCGTCGTTTTTGATGTCCAGCGCGCGCACCGTCGTCAGTGAGCCTTCGGACGGGCCAACCGCCATCCACGCTGCCTGATCGACGGCGACCGGCAACACGAACCCGTCGTTGTAATCGGTATGCTCGCCGATGAGGTTCACCCGTCCCGGCGCGCGCACCACCAACTGGGGCGGCTGCTGGAAACGAGTCGTATAGGCCTTTGTCACCTTTTTGTATAATTCGTGTTTCGCCATTCAATCTCCCATTCGTGTGGATGACAATATTATCTACGCGATATCCAATTCCGGCAAGACGCCACTGCGCGCCAATGCCGCCAACACGTGATCGCGGTCGGAGGCGTGGATGAGCGCCACCCCCTCCCCAAGCGACTCGCGGATGAAACGCCGCAGCGTCGGGTGCTCCAACAGCGCCGGATCGGGCGAGCGCAACAACCACACCTGCTCCAATCGCACCGGCTCCGCACCCCGATAGGCGCTTTCGATAGCAGCACGCAAGTGTGCTGGAAGCGCCTGTCCGGTCGCCTCTTCCAGAAAAGCCAGGATGCGTGCCAGCGGGATGCGCTGCTGCCGCGCCAACGTCAAAGACGCAGGTGTAAGCCGGTAGCGATAATCCTCACCGCACGCCAATGGGCGCGCGATCCGCCGCACTTGAAAGCGCGCATAGCGACGCCGCAACGGCACGGCGATCACGCCATCGTCGCTCAAACGCAGCGGCGGTGGTTCCGGCAGAACTGGCGGACCACCCGGCGTCAATAGCGCTGCGCCTGCCGCGCTCAGCCGGAAACAGGTCGCCGGCTCATTGTCCAGATCGATCATCCCCAACCAATGCAGCGGGCCGGTCAGCACGAATGCGATCCACGCGCCTTCGACAACATCCCAGGTTTCGATGCCACGCAAGGGCTTATCCGTGGTCGCATCGCGCAATGCCCAGACGTCGTAGTCCCCATCCGGACGCAGAAAATCCATATTCTGTTCACGTACAAAGGCGGTAAACTCCACGAACGTGTACCAGGACTCCGGCGCGCAGTGGCGCAGCAGATCGAGAAACGCCTGGCGCGCAGCACGCGGGTCGGCGGGCCACTCGCGAACCGGATCGGGACGCAGCGTTGGGATGGCGGCGAGATCGTTCCAGCGGGCGCTCTCCATCCACGCGCGGGCCAGCGTCGCCCACTGTGACCAACCATCTGCTTGCAGCCACGCCAGCATCGGCTCGGCGACCGGACGCAACGATTCCCGCTCGTCTCGCTGAAGCCAGCCTTGTTCCAACGCCAGCGTTTCGAGCAGGGCGCTCGCCTGCGGCAGTCGCATCCAGGTCGTTCGCTCGCTCGTTGCAACGGGGCTGAGCGTCTCCATTTGCAGCGCCGCGAACAACGTCACCAGATCGTCAGCCAGCACGTCGGTTCCAGAGGCCTGGTGTGTGGGCGGCGCGGCAGACTTCGGCGGTGCGACGCCCAAAGGCGCAGGGATGGGCATATACAGGCTCAACTCTTCCGGCACAAATGCCATCTCCACCTGCCCGTTAGGCCACGTGGCAAAGGCGCGCTGCACCAATCCCAGATACCACAATTGCTCGACTGGCGAGACCGGCGTACGCCACAGTTCTTCACGCTCGAGACGACCCGGCCCGACGGCGCGGAGTTCCCCACGGCGGCGGGTGAAAATAGCCCACGGCATCACCCCACCCAGCCGCAGCAAATCATCCAGAGCTGCGCGCGCGGCGTCATCAAGACCGGCGACGGCGTGCTCCACGGCTTTGGCGCGCGCCATCGCATCCGCCAGTTCCGCCGCGACATCAGGCTTGCGCTCGGCGACTAAGGTTATGTTCCACTGTAGGGCGATCACGTGCAGACGGGCTAGATCGCTGTCGAGAAGCGTTTGGTAAAGTGTGCGCAAGGCCATTTTTCGGTAACCAGAAGAGCAAGATAAGTACGTTAACGTTGAAAGCTCGCACGTTTCAACGTTATCCCATACAAACTGATTATATCTATTGTAACAGAAGGCGCAACCTATCACTTGTCCATAGATTATAAATCAAGGTAACATTTGCTACAGAGCGGTTTGTTTCCGCTGGACTGAACGCACTTTGTCACTACAATGATCCCAAATAGAGGGAAGAGGGTTTAGGAGTGGGTGTGCCCGCCCCCAAACCCCCACCCCTTCTCAAGGAGGCACAGCATGAAACGATTACTTTCCGGTAACGAAGCGTTTGCCCTGGGCGCGTGGGAGGCGGGCGTGCAGTACGCTTCGGCCTATCCGGGAACGCCCTCCACAGAGATTCTCGAAAACTTCGCGCGCTATCCAGGCATCAAGGCGGAATGGGCGAGCAATGAGAAAGTGGCGCTGGACAACGCCATCGGCGCGTCGTTCGGCGGGGCGCGCACCATCGCGGTGATGAAGCACGTCGGCGTGAACGTCGCCGCCGACAGTCTGATGTCGGTGTCGTACACGGGGGTGAAGGGCGGGCTGGTGCTCATCAGCGCCGACGATCCCGGCGCGTTCTCGTCGCAGAACGAGCAGGACAACCGCCAGTACGCGCGCTTCGGCAAGTTCCCGTGCTTCGATCCCGCCGACAGCGAAGAGGCCCGGCAGTTTATAGGCGCGGCGTTGGACGTGAGCGAGCAGTTCAAAACGCTGGTGCTGATGCGCTCGACAACGCGGCTCTCGCACTCCAAGTCCGCCGTGGAAGCGACCGTGCCGGGCACGCGCGAGTTCCAGCCCCTCCCGCCGTTCGAGCGCGAGGCGGAAATCACTCGTGTGATCCTGCCCGCTATCGCGCGGATGCGGCATCCGGTCATCGAGCAGCGGCTGCTGGATGTGGCGCAGTGGGCCGAGACGACGGCGTTCGAGCGCGGCATCAACCGCGTCGAGTGGAATGACAAAGCGCTCGGCATCGTGACCAACGGCATCGCCTACCAGTACGCGCGCGAGGTGCTGCCCCACGCTTCCATCCTCAAGTTGGGGATGAGCTACCCGCTGCCACTGCAAGCCATCCGCGACTTCGCCGCGCAGGTGGAAACGCTCATCGTCCTCGAAGAACTCGATCCTTTCATCGAAGATCAATTGAAAGCCGCAGGCATCGCCGTGGCCCACGGCAAAGACATCTTCCCCCTCTGCGGCGAACTGACCCTGGCGAAGGTACGACAGGGCGCAGTAAAAGCCGGATTGATTGAGAATCATGAATCAAGAATCATGAATCAAGATTCACCAGTCACCGTGCCGCCTCGACCGCCCGCGCTTTGCCCAGGCTGCCCACACCGTGCGTTCTTCTACGCGCTGAGTCGCAACAAGCGCAAAGTCGTCCTCCCTGGCGACATCGGGTGCTACTCGATGGGCGTGTTGCCGCCGTTCGAGGCGATGGATATGCTGATTTCGATGGGCGCGGGCATCGGGATGGGGCACGGTTTCAAACAGGCGGGCGGGCAGGAGGGCGTCGTGACCGTCATCGGCGACAGCACGTTCTTCCACGCGGGTATGCCGCCGCTCGCGTCCGCCGTCTACAATAAGGCGAACATCGTCGTCGCCATACTCGACAACCGCATCACCGCGATGACGGGCCAGCAGCACAATCCCGGCACCGGCACGACGCTCCAGGGCGAGGAAGGCCGGCACATCGACATCGCGCCCCTCGTCAAGGCGATGGGCGTCACCTACGTCGAAGAGGTCGACGCCTGGGAGGTGGACGCGATGAACAAGGCCATCCGCGCGGCGTTGAAGCACGAAGACGGCCCGGCGGTGCTTATCGTGCGCGGCGCGTGCGTCTTCACCCCGCACTTCCACTACCAGCCTCGCATGGAGGTCGATCTCGAAAAGTGCGTCGCCTGCGGCGCGTGTTTCCGCGTCGGCTGCCCGGCGATTCTCAAGAGCGAGGAGATTTACCCGACGAACAACAAGCCGAAGTCGTCTATTGATCCACTGTTGTGTACCGGCTGCACGGTTTGTATGCAAGTCTGCCCGACTCAGGCGATTGCGCCTATTGAGGAAGAATAAATGCTTTGGCTGGGAGTGTGGGGGCGGGCGCGCCCGCCCCCACACTCCCAGCCTCAACTTCATAGGCTTGCGCGGGATCACGATTCCGCGCTGCTACAGGAGAAAAATAATGATTGAGAAATTAAACCTGCTCTTCGTAGGCGTTGGCGGACAAGGCGTGTTGACCGCGTCAGACATCGCTGCCCAAGTCGGACTCGACCTGGGCCTGGACGCGAAGAAGTCCGAGGTTCACGGATTCGCGCAGCGCGGTGGGGTAGTGGAAAGCCACATCCGCTGGGCGCCGCGCGTGGGATCGCCCACATGCGAAGAAGGCACGGTGGATATCCTGCTGTCGTTCGAGATGCTGGAAGCCGCCCGCTGGCTCGCCTACCTCAAGCCCGACGGGATCGTCATCGTCAACCGGCAGAAGATCACGCCGATGTCGGTGAGCGTCGGCAACGCGGTCTACCCGGACGAGGACGCGCTCCTCGCGGCGCTGAAGCAACGCGCCAGCCGGGTCATCCCCGTGGACGCGCTCCCGCTGGCGGAACAGGCCGGCAACCCCCGCACAGTAAACACCATCATGCTCGCGGCACTCTCGACGCTGCTGGAAACCGATCCGGCGGTCTGGGAAACCGCCATCTTGCGCCGCGTCCCGTCGAAATATGCGGACGTGAACAAGGTCGCGTTCAGACTGGGGCAAGAGGCGGCGCGGGTCTCAATGGATTGAACGGATCGGGACGGTTTTTTCGCTGGCTGTGGGCAGTCTCCTGACCGTGCCACAGCCAGCACAGCTAACGTTTTACAAAGCCACACTGGATGCTCGCGTTGGATCACAATCCAACGTACTTCTTGACGAATCCCCGCTTGACCCTACAATGACGACAGCACACCGATCTTCACTCGGAGGTTCTATGACCGTCAGCGAGTTTACCGTCAAGCAACAGTGGCAATCCAACCGCAGCAGCCCCGCGCGCTGGATCTTCTCGCACACCTTGCGTCACTGGTGGATCATCGTGGCGATGCTGGTAGGAGCGCTCGGCAACGCGCTGCTGGCTGCGATTCATCCCCTGCAGACAGGCCGTGCTTTCGACGCGATCCTCGCCACGCCGCCAGATTTGCGAACGCTCGGCAACGCCGCACTGCTCATCGGCCTGATCGAGGTGGGACGCGGGCTGGGATTACAATTGCTGCGTAACCTCGCCGCCGAAACGCTGGGTCAGCGCCTGGAGCGCGACATTCGCGACGAACTCTACGCCAACCTCATCGGCAAGAGCATGGCGTTCCACGACTCCCACCCCACCGGTGATCTGATGGCGCGCGCGACCAACGACGTGCGCGAGATCAACTTCATGTTCAATCCCGGACTGAACATGGTCATCGGATCGGCCAATTTCCTCATCATGCCGCTGATCGTCGCCCCGACGCTGCACCCACAATTGGTCCTGGTGCCGATCATCTACCTGATTGCTTACGCCTTTGTGGTATCCGCCTACCTGCGCCAACTGCGCCCGGTCTCCGAGGCAGTGCGCGCCGAGTTCGGGCAGGTGAACACGGTCCTCGCCGAGGCCATCGAGGGCGTGGAGACGGTGAAAGCGGCCTCGCAGGAGACCTACGAGATCGGGCGGTTCCGCCGCGCGCTGATCCGCTGGACGCGTGCTTACGTCGGGCAGGCCGACATCGAGGCGCGCTTCATCCCGCTGTTACTGTTGGCTTTTCTGACGGCGGGCGGGTTGCTGCACAGTCTGCTGCTGTTCCGCGCCGGGCAACTCCAAATCGGCAATGTGATCGCCTACGTGGGGCTGCTGATGCTCTTCGGGTTCCCGACGTTCGCCGGGCAGTTCGCCTACACGCGCGTCGCGGCGGGATTGGCGAGCGCGCGGCGGCTGCTGGAAGTGATCAACGCGCCGACCGAGCTAGATCAGAACATCAGCGGATATGCAGCCCCCATTCGCGGCGCGGTGACGTTCGAGGACGTGGCCTTCTGCTACAAACCGCCGGGCGAAGGATGCGAAATCGAGGTGGAAACCACAACGCTGGACAATATCACCTTCCGCGTGGAGCCGGGGCAGACCGTCGCCATCGTCGGGCAGACCGGCTCCGGCAAATCGACCATCGCCAAGCTCATCAACCGCATCTACGATGTGGACGACGGCCGCGTGCTTGTGGATGGCGTGGATGTACGCGACTGGAACCTGGAATCGCTGCGGCAGCAGGTGTCGATCATCGAGCAGGACATCTTCCTCTTCTCGCGGACGATTGCGGAGAACATCGCCTTCGGCCAACTGCACGGTCTGGAAGAGGCAGGGGTATCCCAGACGCAAATCGAAGCTGCCGCACAGGCGGCGCAGGCGCACGAGTTCATCACAGGATTCGCCGACGGCTACGACACCGTCGTCGGTGAGCGCGGCGCAACGCTCTCCGGCGGCCAGCGCCAGCGCGTGGCCCTGGCCCGCGCCTTCCTCACCGATCCGGCGATCCTCATCCTCGACGACGCCACGAGCGCCATCGACAGCGCGACCGAGGATCGCATCCAACGCGCCATCGAGCGCGCCGCCGCCGGCCGCACCACCTTCCTCATCACCCACCGCCTCTCGCAGATTCGCTGGGCCGATCTCATCATTGTGATGAAAAAGGGCCGCATCGACGCTATCGGCACGCACGAGGAGCTGATGAGGACGTCGGAAGCATACCGTAATATTTTTGCGAGGTACGAATAATGGGCTTCTTCTACGGCTTGAACCAAGAGGCGTACGACCGGCAATACACTGAAAAAGAGTTATTGGAGCGCATCTTCATTTACTTCAAACCGCACACGGCGAAAATCATTCTGGTGGCGGTGATCACCGTGGCGAGTTCACTGATAGGCGTGTTGCCGCGCATTGTGCTGGCTTGGGGCGTGGACCAGATCGCGCCGAATCCGCAGCAATTGGAGCTGATGCTCGGGCTGGCGGCGGTCATCTTAACGTTCGGCGTGGTCGATTGGGCGAGCAACTGGGTACGGCGTAGGATCATGGCACGCATCATCGGCAACATCATGCAGACACTGCGCGACGACGCCTTCGCCGCTTCGATGCGCCACGACATGTCGTTCTTCGACGAATTCCGTTCCGGGCGCATCATCAGCCGCATCACGACCGACACGGAGGAGTTCTCGCGCATGGTGCAACTTGTCACCGACCTGATCGGGCAAGTGCTGCAAATCGTCATCCTCTTCGGCTATATGTTCAGCATCTCGTGGCAGCTCACGTTGATGATCCTGGGCTTCGTGCCGCCGGTGCTCCTGGTCGCCTTCAGCCTGCGACGATTGGCGCGCCGCGTGACCCGCGAGGGCTTCCGCGTGATGGCGGAGGTCAACGCGGCGATCCAGGAGGCGGTGACGGGTATCAGCGTCGCCAAGAACTTCCGCCAGGAGGCGACGATCTACAACGAGTTCAGCACGGTGAACCGGCAAAGTTACAGCGTGAACCTGCGGCGCGGATACGTCCTGGCGTTGAGTATGCCGCTGCTGAACGGGCTTTCGGGCATCGGGGCGGCGCTCATCGTCTACTATGGCGGGATGGCTGCCGCTGCCGCGACAATCAGCGTGGGCAACTGGTATCTCTTCATCACGAGCATGGATCGCTTCTGGTTCCCGATCCTCAACCTGTCGTCGTTCTGGAATCAGTTCCAGGGCGGGCTTTCGTCGGCGGAGCGCGTCTTCGCCCTCATCGACGCCGAGCCGACGGTGCAGCAGACGGCGGAAGAACCGGTCACGCAGCTCCAGGGCGAGATCACGTTCGATGACGTCCGCTTCCGCTACACCGAGCAGGAACAGGTGCTCGATGGCTTCTCGCTGCACATCCGGCCCGGCGAGAGCGTGGCGCTGGTGGGGCACACAGGCGCGGGCAAGAGCAGCATCGCCAAGCTGATCGCGCGCTTCTACGAATTCCAGGACGGGCGCATCCTCATCGATGGGCGGGACATCCGCACTTTCGACCTGCACACCTACCGCCAACACCTGGGCATCGTCTCGCAGATGCCGTTCCTCTTTGCGGGGACGGTGGCAGATAACGTCCGTTACGGGCGGATGGACGCCACAGACGACGAGATTGTGGCGATTGCGCGGCAGGTGGGCGGCGGCGAGTGGCTGGACACGCTGCCCGACGGCCTCCACACGGACGTGGGCGAGCGCGGCGCGCGGCTGTCGATGGGCCAGCGCCAGCTCGTCGCCCTGATGCGCGTGCTCGTGCAGCACCCGGCGATCTTCATCCTCGACGAGGCCACCGCCAGCATCGACCCCTTTACCGAAATGCAAATCCAGGACGCGACGAACCTGATCCTCAAGCAGAGCACGTCGATCCTCATCGCGCATCGGCTCTCGACGGTGCGCGCCGTGGATCGCATCATCGTGCTGAAGGAAGGCGCGATCATCGAGGAAGGCAGCCACGAGGCGCTGCTCGCGCAAGGCGGGCACTATGCGGAACTGTACAACACGTATTTCCGGCACCAATCGCCGGATTACCGCCCTCCGGCGCTGGACGAGGACGATGGGTATTTGGCGTTGCTGCCGAGGCGACGAATGGCGGTGGGCGTCTAGCGGCGGAGAATGGCTGCGCGTATTTTGCTTTGGGACACAGATTGGCGCGGATTTTCGCAGATAACGAGAGAATCTGCACCTTAATGAACCAGTTTTTGACTTTCCATGTGAAATGGGATAGTATTGAGAAAAGAGTAATGCGACGGTCGTTCAACGGTGCAGGAGGGACAAGACTAATCGTATGAATAAACACAAACTACTGCGAAAAATCCAATCCTGAATGCGCCACAGAATGTAAAGTTCAATGAGATGCTTGCCCTGGTTACCGCTTTTGGATTCGTCTTGACACGCATCAACGGCAGCCACCACATTTTTACGCATCCCGATATTCCCGAACTGGTCAACTTGCAAAATGTCAACGGGCAGGCCAAACCTTATCAAATCCGGCAGTTTTTCAAGCTAATAGAACGATACAATTTGCGCCTCGGAGAGGATTAAATGCAAGACTATCATATCAACATTTTTTATAGCGAGGAAGATGGCGGTTATATTGCCGACATCCCCGATTTAGAAGTGTGTTCAGCCTTCGGGAACACGCCGGTCGAGGCTTTGCGCGAAGTGGAAAATGCCAAGGTAGCCTGGCTAGAAGCCGCGCGTGCAGCTGGCAAGCCAATCCCGGCCCCGCGATATCGCCCTATCATCTACCAAAGCGCACTACTCACGCGGACCCCAAGCCTGTCGTTAGCATAAAAAGGAATTCGCATTGGACGCGCTGTTGGCCGAGATCTAGGTTGAAAATTGGCACCACCCGTGATAGACAATCCAATCAATTTCACGCATCATTCCCCAGATTCGATTGACATAACAGAACTGGCGACGTTCACTTACCGCGCCTACAGCCAGCTTGCCATTCCTTACAAATATGGGGAAACCCAAGAAGAAATTACCGCGTTCCTGAGCGGCAAAGACTGTCCCGATTTCATCGCCCTGGCGCGCGAAGCAGACGTGCTCCGCGGATGGGCCGGCGTCTACAAGTGGACAGACTCACAGACCTACTTCCTCAGTTGGCATCCCCTGGTCATTCCACCAGACCCAGAAGTCGCCCAACAATTGGTCCGCGAGTGTATCCAGTACACCATAGCTTCGGGCAGACAGCGGATGGAAGTCTTCCTGATGAACCTGACTGCCGAATACCGAGATTATGCAGCGCAGTGCGGCGCGATCTACCAGGCGGCCGGCATGGTTCCGGGATATGAGTGGCGGTTCATGGAAGTGGATTTGCAGCAGCTTGATTTTTCGCTCCGCGACGTGACGGAGACGATGACCCTCCGCTCGCTGACCGAGGTTCCCAATGACGCGCTCTGGCCGAGTTATGACGCGGCTTTCTCCTACGGCAGCGACCGGCGATACACGGAGCAATCGGAAGCGATGCGGCGGGAGAGCTTCGAGGATTTCTTCTCCCGGCAAGCGCGCTATGATGCGGACGCATCGTTGGTGCTGTTCGACGGCGAAACTATTGTGGGTTTTGTCAAAATCGACCTCATCAAGGAAGGCGCGTATGTCCACGGTATAGGTGTGATCCCTGAGTATCGGGGGCAAGGGCTGGCCAAGTACGTGCTGGGCACCAGCCTGCGCAAAGCGGCGGCAAACGGCCACAAGAAGATGATCCTCGAGGTGGACAGCGAAAACCAGGCCGCGCTCGGATTATACGAGAGTCTGGGATTCAAGACGGTCAAGGGGTCGGTGAGTTATATTTGGGAGAAGTCGTAGCGTTCTCCGGGACGCGGATTGGCGCTGATTTTCGCAGATGAGGAGAGAATCCGCGTGAATCTGCGTCCAATTTTCAGTTGTAGGGATGAGGAAGGGGCGTATAATCATTTTTAGGTCGCACACACCACTCGGATAACCGCTATCGAATTCTGAAAAGGAGAGAGGTATGGCCATTCCAGATTTCCAATCCATAATGCTACCCTTACTCAAATTCGCCAGTGATGGGCAAGAGCACTCGCTACGCGAGACTATCGAGATACTGGCCGATCAATTTGGACTCACCAGTGAAGAACGCAGCGAGCTGTTACCTAGCGGGCAACAGGCTCTCTTTGACAATCGCGTGGGGTGGGCCCGCACACATATAGTAAAGGCAAAGTTGTTAGAATCCACGCGACGAGGCTACTACCGAATCACACCACGCGGTCAGGAAGTTCTGCAAGCAAATCCCCCGAAGATTAACATGGCCTTTCTCAAACAATTTCCTGAATATGTCGAGTTTCTCAGACCAACAAAAGACAGGGACAACGAGAAAGACAATCAAGAAAGCATCGAAACACGCACTCCAGAAGAAGTGATCGAAACAGCTTACCAGAAGTTGCGTCAAGAGTTGGCTACTGAGCTTCTGGAAATCATCAAAGAACATTCCCCCGCATTTTTCGAGCGATTAGTGATCGATCTGCTGGTTAAAATGGGATACGGCGGTACACGCAAAGATGCGGGACAGGCGATTGGCAGGAGCGGCGATGAGGGCATCGATGGCATCATCAAGGAAGACCGCCTGGGACTGGACATCGTCTACATTCAAGCCAAGCGCTGGGATAGTGTTGTAGGCAGACCCGAGATTCAGAAATTTGTCGGCGCTTTGCATGGACAACGTGCAAAGAAGGGCGTCTTCATTACCACTTCGGCTTTCTCTCAGGCCGCACTGGATTACGTTTCCAGAATCGATAACAAGATTGTCCTGATCGATGGCGATATGCTAGCCCAGTTGATGATCGATTACAATATCGGTGTTGCCTCAGTCGCTGCATACGAGTTGAAGCGTATCGATTCGGATTATTTCACGGAGGATTGAGCCAGACAAGCAGATCACATTCCTCAGCGACACAAGGAGACACTTATGCAAATCGAACTCACACAACCCGGCCCCCTTTTGGACCCGCAAGGCGGCCTGGCGCAAGTTGGCTGGTCTCGCCAGCCCCGACTGGACTGTAATCTCGAAAACGCCCGATTCTATGCGCTGCGCTTCTTGCAGCGCTTCCGCGTCAAACGCTGGGACTATTACGCCGTGTTCACCCCGCAGCGCTTCTTCTCCGCCACGATTGCGGACCTCGGTTACGCCGGCAACGTCTTCGTTTACACGCTGGACTTCGCCAGCGGTGACCTGCACGAAGAAGGATTGGTCATCCCCCTGGGCAAGGGCATCCAATTGCCGCGCGACAGCACTTCCGGCGCGACGACCTGCACCCACAAGCAGGCGACACTGCGCTTCGAGGCAGAAGGCGCGGAACGGCGCGTCTTCGTCGACTGGCCCGGCTACCACGATGGGCGCGGCATCCACGCGGAGATCGCGCTGGCGTGCCCGCCGGAGCACGAGTCGATGACGATCGTGATCCCGATTGGCGAGAAACGCTTCTACTACAACCGCAAGATCAACTGCCTGCCCGCGCAGGGTCACATCCGCTACGGCGAGCAGCACGAAGACCTCGCCCCCGACCAATGCCTGGGATCGCTGGATTGGGGGCGCGGCGTGTGGGAGTACCAGAGCTTCTGGAATTGGGCCAGCGCGTCGGGATTTCTGCCAGACGGGCGAACGATTGGCCTGAACCTGGGCTGCGGTTTCGGCGACCTGAGCCGGGCGACCGAGAACTGCGTCATCCTCGATGGGCGCGTCCACAAGCTGGATCAGGTGCGCTTCGATTACCAATCCGGCGACTATATGCGCCCGTGGCGCTTCACCGACAACGAAGGTCGCCTGGATTTGACGTTCACGCCGTTCAAGGAACGCGTCGCCACGACCAAACTGGGGATCATCGACAGCGAAGTCCACCAGATGTTTGGCCGTTACACCGGTCACGCCCGGTTGGACGGCGGGCAGACGGTGGAACTGCCCGGCGTGATCGGCTTTGCGGAAGAGCATCACGCGCGCTGGTGAGATGACGATGCTGTTCACGTCCAGTCCAGTCTCAGGTCAAATCGCCTTGCAGGAAATCTGCGTCATCGACCCCAGCGCGCGGCTGAGGCGCTGGCTCGAACCCGGCGTGGGTTGGGTCGAACTGGAGCTATCCTGGGACACCTTCGTCGCCCACATGCGGAAAGCGCCGCCGATCTTCTGCCGGCACGTCTGCCCGGTGCAGATGCACGTCCCGCTCAAGCAAAAGGACGGCGACCTGGACGCGCTCGTGGAGGCGGCCCGCCAACTCAGTCCACGCCTGGACGCGAACCAGACCTTCTCGGTGCAGACGCGGCTCTTCGGCGAGAGGTGGCCTTACTCGCGCTTCGACGTCAACACCCGGCTGGCGGACGAATTGACAACACAGGGCTTTGCATTGGATGTGCGACGGCCCGCGCAAATCCTCTCCGTGGCGCTGACTCCCGACGCAGGCTATCTCGGCGTCTCGCGCGCGGCGGATAACCTTAGCGATTGGGCCGGCGGCGTCCGGCGCTTCAAAGCCGAGCCGGAGCAGATCAGCCGGGCGGAATTCAAGCTATTGGAGGCGATGGAAACGTTCGGCCTGTCGTGGCCCAACGCGGGCAGCGCTCTCGACCTGGGCGCAGCGCCCGGCGGGTGGACGCGGGTCGCGCGCGTCAACGGTCTACAGGTGACGGCGATCGATCCCGCCGACCTCGCCCCACCCCTCGCCGCCGATCCGGGTGTGCGGCATCTGCGACACACGGCGCAGCGCTATCTGCCGGGGACGGATGATACATTCGACGTCATCCTCAACGACATGCGCATGGACGCCCGCGACTCCGCGCAGCTCATGCTCACCGCGCGCCGCAACCTGAAAGCGACTGGCTGGGCCGTGATGACGCTCAAACTACCGCACAGCCACGCCGAAAGGGTCGCCACATCGGCGCTCGGCCTGCTGCGCGAACGCTACACGCTCATCGGCGCGCGCCAGCTCTTCCACAATCGCAACGAGATCACGGTGGCTCTCGGTAGACGGTAGACAGTAGACGGGGGGATGGGGGACAAGGTATTTCTCGCTCATTCGCTCATTCGCTCATTCGCTGATTCGCCATTTTTAAGGAGGACACTTATGGAACATCGAGACGGATTTTTCGCAGGGGTACGGGATAGCGCGATTTATTACCAGTGTTGGCAGCCGGAAACGGAGTGCAAGGCCGTGCTGTTGATCGTCCACGGGCTGGCGGAGCACTGCGGGCGGTATATGAACGTGGTCAACCACTTCGTGCCGCTCGGCTACGCCGTCTATGGCCTCGATCACATCGGGCACGGCAAATCCGAGGGGACGCGCGTCTACGTGGGTCGTTTCGCAGAATATACGGATACAGTCAAGCTCTACTTCGATTTGATCCGCTTGGAGCATCCCGACAAGCCGATCTACCTGGTCGGGCACAGCATGGGCGGGCTGATCGGCGCGCTCTACCTGCTCGAACATCAGCGCGAACTGGCGGGGGCGGTGCTCTCCGGGCCGCTGGTAAAGATGTCGGACGATCTCTCGCCTGTGGTTGTGTTTATGGGGAAGCTCCTTTCGACGCTGACGCCCAAAGCCGGGCTGATGGCGCTGGACGCGCAGGGCGTGAGCCGCGATCCCGCCGTCGTGCAGGCCTACATCAACGATCCTCTGGTACACACGGGCAAAATGACGGCACGCCTGGCAGGTGAACTCGTCGCGGCGACGCAGCGCATCACCGCCGAAGCCGCAAAAATCACCCTGCCAATCCTCATCGTACAAGGCAGCGGGGACAAGCTGGTCAATCCGGCAGGCGCAAAGCTGCTCTACGATACGGTCAGCTCCGCCGATAAAACGCTGAAGGTCTACGAAGGCTTCTACCACGAGGTCTTCAACGAGCCGGAGCGCGCGCAGGTGCTCAACGATGTGGAGGCGTGGTTAGCCGCGCATTAAGGCCCCCCAAGCCAGAGCCAGACTACAAAAGTCTCACGAGGCGACCGCTTTAGCCGACGTGTACGCTAAACAACAGGTCGGTAAGTCACAATACGTGCTGAGACTTTTGTAGTCTTTGCATTGCTGAAACTTATCGAAAAGCCCCAGAATTTGACAATTCCCCAAAATCCTTTAGTATATTGGCAATACCGCATAAGTTGCTACGAACTATCAATCGGTGGCAGCGTTTTCCATCGCTGCGCGAGTTGATTGAGTTGCGCCTGGGAGCGTTTCGGGGAACGCGTGTGCAATCTAAAACGCGCG